>ERZ772957.2197-NODE-2197-length-11560-cov-5.378357_pt1 | contig 11560 bp, 8 predicted proteins | sample MGYA00580682_ERZ772957 | MGnify/ENA primary metagenome ERZ772957 (study PRJEB29015, sample SAMEA2737921) | human oral metagenome | biome: human oral; feature: human-associated habitat; material: dental | place: China | collected 2025 ...
CCTGATGGTAAATCATGCATACAACACCGCGTTGTATCTTTTAATAAATGATAACACCAAGCAAAGCAGCGTATACAGTCCCGCCCCCGTATTCAAAATCAACAATGGCCTCTCATCACCTCACTAAAACATAGTGTTCTGTAATTGCTGAATCCCCTTTGTATCTAATACGTACTGCGATTCAATGCGGCCGTTTTTCACTTCAACGGCGATATCACAGGCCGCCGCAATCAATTCATAATCGTGCGTAATGACAAATATATAGGTGTCATCGGCTTTCAGCGTTTTAATGAGTTCCGCCGTTTGCATCATGTGAAAGAAGTCAAGACCACTTGTCGGTTCATCAAAGATCAAAATTTTCTTTTTGCAAAAGACAGCTGCCGCAATCGCGACACGTTGTTTTTGTCCGCCGGATAACGTCATAGGATGGCGGTCTTTTAAACGTTCTATATCCATCTTGGTCAAAACGGCATTCAACGCCCCCTCGTCCGGATTTTTAACGCCGAGCACAATTTCTTCCTTTACGCTGTCCGTAAACAACTGATGATTTACTTCCTGCATCACCATATAGCTCACGAATAAGCGTTCTTTTGCCGATTGAATATTTCCGTTTAGCTTAACAGTGCCTTTCTTGTTTTTTAATAATCCGCCGACCACTGAAACCAATGTCGATTTTCCCGCTCCATTGTTTCCGGTAACCGCAATGACGGTTCCTGCCGGAAAACAAGCCTCCGGTATAGTGAGCGAAGGCTGTCCCTTATATTTCGTATAAGAAAAATAAACGTCTTTCATCTGTATCGATGCATTACCGCCGATATCTCCGCTGCTTTCGCTCTGCTCTTTTATAATAGAAGAAAAACCGCCTAACGAAACCGGCCGTATACCGGTTTCCATCCGTTCTGCAATCGACATAGAATCCAATTCCTGCATGGTGTATTCTTTTTCAATTTGTCCTTCTTTCATATATACCGCACGATCCGCCAATTCTTTGAGATACCGGATTCGGTGTTCCGCGATGACGATGGTTTTTCCGTGCGCTTTTAAAAATTGCAGCATCGATCGCAATTCATTGATGGCGTGATTGTCCAAATTGGAAGAAGGTTCATCCAAGACGTAAATATCGGGATTAACGGCATAAATACTTGCGAATGCGATTTTTTGTTTTTCTCCGCCTGAAAGTCGAAAAATGTTTCGGTCAAGGAGTGAGTTTATATGCAGCGCATCGGCGGTTTCATATACTCTATCTCGAATGAGTTTCGGCTCCATTCCGAAATTTTCACATCCGAATGCAATTTCACTTGTCGTATTAACGGTGTAAAACTGTGTACGCGGATTTTGAAAAACGGTACCGACCGTTTTTGCAATCTCATACATCGGTGCGGTAACGGGATCAATTCCTTTCACCGACACACTGCCTGTAAAAACTCCGTTATAAAAGTCAGGCAGCATACCGCAGAGGAGCCGTATCAGCGTGGTTTTTCCGCACCCGCTTTTTCCGCAGAGCAAGACGCATTCGCCTGTTTTAACAGAGAGGTTGATATTTTTGAGGCTTGGCGTATCCGCTTGTTCATACGTAAAAGAAACATTTTGAATATGGATCATAGCCTTACTCCCAGTATTCTAACAATGCACATACCGGCAAAAATACCTGTAACAAGAATCAAAAGCGCTACGTCCTGCCGCTTGAAACCTATCTCCGTCATACAGGTATGTGTGCCCGGATTATCAAGCCCCCTGCATAATGCCGCGGCTGCCAGTTCATCGCTGATGTTCAAGATTGAAATAAAAAGGGGAATCAATATATACGTAATCGTTTCCGACGGTTTGAATAAAAGACTCCGCGCATTACATTCAATGCCCCGCATACGCATCGCGGATTGAATTGCAGTCCATTCTTCCCGAATGGTAGGGAAGCAGCGAAAAATTACGGAGCCGGTTATAATCATATTTTTTGGAAGGCGCATCTTCCACAGTGCAGCTACAAAAGCGCTCACCTTTGTTGTTTCAACAGACCACTTTGTTAAAATAAAAATCGGTAAAACCTTGCGTATCAGCGCAACGGCAAAGTAAACCAGCGAAATCAAAAAATGAGACATATAGGGGTGTATCAATTGTTCAATAGCGGCGCAGAGTGCAAAGATGCCGATGCACTTGATTGCGTTTCTCCGGTGTCCTCCGACCGCAAGAATGAGGGAACACAGCAAGAACACGCCCATTTCATAGAATAGCGAGCGGCCTAAAAACATCAGAATATCAAATTCAATCAGTAATATCAATTTAGTTCTGGGATCAAACACTAATTCGTTATTCTGCCGTTTTGTTGTATAGAGTCCGCCCGCAGAATGCTTCATACAATACCTGCTTTTTCCAAACGCTTATGCAATACTTTTTTTGTGAACAAAGAACCGAGCAGCGAGCTGAGCATGGTTGCAATCATCATAACCGGAAGTACCCACCATGGAGTAAGCGCTCGCACCGTATCACAAAACGCTTTGCTCATGCCGCCTTCAAGCGTATGCTGAAAAAAGTAATCCCGCATAACCCAAATAGGAAGGAATCCTCCGAATAGATTGAGTGAAAAAATCGTATGGCTCATCGTGTTCCACTTAAAGCTTTTGTATTGCCCTTTTTTTGCCAACAATACGGCGATGAGACCTGCCGGTACAGCAACCAACGGCGCAATGGGAATATGCCCGGTTGCAATTAAGAACAGACTGGGAATAACCGCTGCAAGAAAGATCGAAATCCATCCGGGCGCCTTTGTCAGCATCGTATGATAGATAGGCGCTGCAAAGAAAGCCACCAGTTCCGGCATCAGCAAGAAAAGCACTGCAACAGGCATACAGATCGCGCCGATGATAACGTAGGTTACAAGATAGAGCGCGATAAAAAGTCCTGCGGCAATCGCCCCTCTGGAAGACTTTGTGTTTTTTTGATTGTCCATAAAACACTCCTTATAATTATACTTATGCGCATTAGCATCGCATTATTTCTTTAACTTCAGTGTGTGAACTTGTAGATTTGAAATCGACAGACAGAATTCGTTCAATGCTCCCTAAAACGCAACAACGGGAATGTCCGTAAGGATCATTCCCGTTGCCGTAGTAAAAAAGATATCCGATAGTGCACACTTCTCAATTCTTCCATTTTTATCAGGCTGTATTAGAAGTGATCATTATTATGTATGTGTATCGTTATTGCAAAAGCTTATCGGTAACCGCTATCACATCCTCCATGGTAAAGTTTTGACCGCTATCGGTAAATTGTCCGTTATAGATAATTCCCCATGAGCCGTACAGTATAAAAGTGGCAAAGATCGCCGCATTTTCTTCCGTTATTTTTAGCCGAACGGACAGATGACCTTCGTTGTATGCCTGCAAAAGAAACTTTGAATACGGTTTAACCATGCGGTTTAGCATCTGGACAAAATCCCAGATTTTATACGAAGTATCCGAAATCGAAGCATCGCTGTTTGATATAAAGCGCTCCATATACCCGCTGATATCCTCTTTGATCATACTGCGAAAAGCGGCGAGTTTTTTACGGAACGGAAGGGTATCATCTTCAAGCATCCGGCACTTTCGTTCCAAGCGTTCGGAAATATATTGCTCCATCGCTGCAACGTAAATATCTTGTTTTGACTTAAAATAGTAGTAAAACATACCGGGCGCTCCGCCGACGACATCAAGGATATCCCGTACGGATACCGCTTCATATCCTTTCTCCGCAAAGAGTTTCGCTGCAATTTCGATCAATTCCTGTTTACGGACTTCGGGCTTTTTGCTGTTACGCTTCAAAAATCGGCTCCTTAGTTTTTGCCGTACATGTTAGATGACGCTAACCGTACAAAGAAAAAAACACAGAACGAGTGTCTGTCTATAATGCACCGAACGAGAGAAAAAGTCAAGAAGTCACATTTGTTTTGTCAGATAATAGCTTGAAAAAGAAATCATGAGCTTTGCTTGTTTTTTCATACTACTTGCCGTATAGTAGATATGGAGGCATAGTATGGCAATGTTACAAGTCTGACGGCAATTTACAATGATTTGACTTTAGTAACGAATAATACAAAGCATTTTAAGAATATTCCATTATTAGAATTAGAAAACTGGAAAACATAATTGGATTATTATAAAACATTGGACGAATTATACACGGCAAAACAAGTCGATGATATTATTTTAAAAAGAGATTGGGATAAAATCATTGCATTTGACAGTGAAAATTCATAATCATAACTGATGTAAGCGGGAAGAAAATATATCGGCACTCCATCAAAATATTATTTTGAAGATGTAAAGCCGTAATCGTCCGCTGTACGATCCGGCAATAAAACCTATGCTGAGTATGAATAAAGAAACCTATTATCAGCATACATCTACAGCAATTAACCATTTTTACGAAAAACTATTTTATCTTAAAGATATGATGAATACCGAAACTGCTAAACGCATTGCCGAACAGCGCGAACAATATATGAAAAACTTTGTTACCGTCTTTTTAAACGAATGGGATATGGCAGATTTTATAGAAGGTATAACTTTTTAACTATTGCATTTTGAGGAGCGGCGCGATTAGCAATACGAAAGGATCCAATAGTATGATGCAATCATTGCAGGAATTCGTCGGCATTTCTCGCTTTGAAACATAGATATTTCAGAATGACGAAAACTGTTTATACTGTTTGAAGAATAGGACAAAGGACTTTTTTAATTCTCTTCAAAGTAATCCGAATCGATTCGTTTTATTGTATAAACATCTTGTGTGCTTACGCCAAGATTATTTTCTATCATTAATTCGGTCAATTGTTTTCCGTCAAGCAGTATTATTTTTGCATCAATATCGGTAACATATTTCTTTGCTTCGTTTGTAAATGTTGAGGTAGTAATAAATATCCCCTTTTTCGCTTTTTTTCCCAACAATGCCCCTGCAAACTTTTGTATTTCGGGGCGTCCGATAGTACCGCTATCCCATTTTTTTGCTTGAATGTAAATAACATCAAGACCTAACTTATCTTCTTTAATAATGCCATCAATCCCTTCATCGCCGGATTTTCCAACTACAGTGGCAGCTTCTTTGATTGAACCGCCATATCCCATCTTAACCAATAAATCAATAACCAACTTTTCAAATTTTGGAGGACTGATATTTTTAATGGTAGACAATAACTCATCTGCTAATTCGTTTTTTATACTGAGATAACCGCTTTCAAGCAATTCATGCGGAGTAATGCTTTGTTCAATATTATGTTCAATTTTATTATTTTCAGAATTGCCTGATTCTTTTATTGATTGAAATTCATTAAAAGAATCATATTCCTTTAGCATTTTACTATTGATAAATGCAGGCTCCTTTTGCAAGAGTTTCTTTCCTTCTTCCGATATACGAAAATAACCTCTCTTCGTTTTGAGTAACAAACCTGCTTTTGTTAAATATGTTCTTGCCCATCCAATTCTATTATTAATAACAAATGCTGAGCCGCTTGGTAGCAATTCTTGTTTTTCTTTCTCAGTTAAATTAAATTGATTTATCAATGCGTCAGTAGCTTCTCTAAATAAATGCTCTTTACCGTCTTCTGCAATTTTCATAAGCGGTAACATGCACTCTTCATACGTTGGAATTGCCATCATATCCCTCCTAATGTAATTGATATTAAGAAACACTTTACGCCTGTTGCGGTGCATTCAACCAAGCTAAATAGTCCCTTGCGCTCTGTTCTACCCCTTGCCGTGCAGCTTCGCTATATCCCGCGTTACTGTCTATGAGCATACCATCAAAGATAAAAATGTTCTATACTGACGATAGGAAACCCTTAAGCTTATTTGCGATGGAGTGTGATATGCCAGCTATCAATAAAGACGATATTGTAAACGTAGATGAATTGCCCTTGACGGCAGAAGAAAAAACAAATCTCAAACTGCTGAACATAAGAGATGGGACACTAATCTCCGTAGTTGATAAAAAAAAGTTAGTAGGCAGTCTGGTTCTTCCCGATAGTGTTACTGAAATCGGCGAAGAAGTATTTTCCGGCTGTACCGGTTTAACACATGTTGTGATACCGAACAGCATTACGAAAATCGGCGGCGGAGTTTTTAATGAGTGCAGCGCTTTAACAAGCGTAACAATACCCGACAGTATTACTGAAATTAGTTGGAAGATGTTTTTCTGCTGTAGTTCTTTAACACGTATTGAGCTTCCTGACAGTGTTACTAAGATTGACTGGTCGGCATTTAGCTGCTGCACTTCCCTCACAAACATTGTAATACCTGACTCTGTTACTGAAATTGGCTGGGAGGCGTTTATCTTATGTACTGCTTTAACACATGTTGTGATTCCAGCGCGTGTTACGGAGATTGGAGGGCGAGCTTTTGGGAGCTGCGCCGGTTTAATACATCTTACCGTTGATAATGCAAATACGGTGTATTGCAGTGAAAATAATATCCTGTATACAAAGGACAAGACAACACTGATCGCTGCTGCAGGTTTACAAGGCGGTATTATCATCCCTGATAGTGTGACTGAGATTATTGCGGATGCATTTGCCGACTGCTGCTCTTTGACAAGTATTGCCATACCGGTTAGTGTTACTGAAATCGGTAATCGAGCGTTTTCCGGCTGTACCGGCTTAACCGGCATTGTGATACCGGATAGCGTTACAAAAATACGGGAGGAGATTTTTCATAATTGTAGTTTGCTCACGAGTATTGTACTACCTCGCGGTATTACCGAAATTGGCGAGGAGGCTTTTTCCTGCTGTGCTTCTTTAACAAATATTACTATACCTGACAGTGTTAGAGAGATTTGCTGGGCGGCATTTTACGGCTGTACCTCTTTAACAAGCGTTGTGATACCGGATAGCGTTACTGCGATTAGTGAGGATGCATTTACCGATATTAATCTTGATGCGCACTTTATTGTTTCAAGTGAATCGGTAAAAAACTTACTAAGAGATTGCGGCAGCGGTATACGCGATGAGCAAATTATCGTTAAGCAGAAGTTGTAGCTTATTTGATAATTTGTAATGAGTGACAATAATGTTAAGGTCATTGTCTTTGATAATATCTTTTAATTTTGATACCGTATTATCATAACCCAATAAGTCTAACATTAATTAAGTTTGCATATTTAAACGGCTTAGAACTGATTGAAGAACCAACGCCGAGGAACGGCGGGTATTGCCCCCTCCGCACGAATCATTGTTTGGTTGTGTTCTTTTCAGGATTTTTCCTGCATTTTTCTTTCCTTACTGTGTTCTGATATAATTAAGTTTCCTTTTATGAATACATTTCTTCAAAAGAATTCTGCCATGCTGCTCGCATTGAATCCCAATTTGTATGGCAGTTTTCTTCAATCATCCGTGCCGGTGATTTTTTTGCCCATGCAATAATTTGAGCTTCGTATTTTCCGAGCGGCATATCGGTTTTATACAGCGTTGAAAGTTTTTCGGGGATATCCTGAGAGTCAATACGGAAACGCGAAGCGAGAGAACCGTCTGCACTGTAGATATAGGCATGAGGGATATCAAAGTTTCCTTTATGGAACTCGCGAAGGTTGCCGCCGATATCTTTTATGCCTATGAATAGTGAAAACGGCAAACCATCATCCGGTTTTGCGAATACGCTGATACCACGGATCTTCATTTTTTCAGGGGATTGTACGAACCGGCGGAGTGAAAAATCAAATGCATCGATGAAATCGGGGTCTTCGGGATTATCTGTCGTTCCGAGCTGACGGATCAATCGCCAATTCAAACGGATAAAAGTCTTTATATCATTTTTTTCTTTTTCCGTAAGAGAAAATGTCGAAATATCGGCTAAATCAAGTACGTGCACGAACTGAGGATTTTCCTCTACCGTAACTGCCGTATGCTGTTCTTCCCATGTCATGCCGTCTTGCCAATCTTTACGCAATAGTGCGATAGAGTTTCCGCAAAAACGAAGAAAAGCATTTTCGTCATCAAATAGTATATGTGCGGCAAGCCCGCTCTGCGTTTTGTGCATGAGGGTTCCGAAAAAGCCGAAATTTTCATACGTTTCATCGAGAAAACGCTCAGCCGATTTATGCCCGCGTTCTTTTGCCCGCTTGTATCGTGCAAGGTTTTGCCATAAAAAACCGGTGTCGTCTTTTGTCATTTGTTTTTCTTTTATAAAATCATCATGGCTTTCCATAGCAGCCAAGTGGTGATAGATTTTTTCATCACGCAAATCATCTTCTTGATCCATATTTTAAAGATTTTTCCAAAATTCTGCAGCTTCTTCAGGGGTTAATGTATTGTGCCATCCCCTTATTCCGCCATCTGCCGCTCTGCCCTTGTTATTTTCCGTCGCTTTTGTACTGCTTTCGGCCGGCTTTTCGGTTTTGGCGGAAAGTTGATGAAAAACTTCTCCATCGCCATCTGTACAGAGAATTTTTGTTACTTTCGGTGTTTCTTCGATCCACTTGTCCTCCAGTTCTACGGCATTCCATTCCGCTACAGTACCGCCGTAACGGATTTTTTTCAGAGCTTTACATCTGAAGAAAGCAAGAACCGTGATTTTTGTCACGCTTTTTGGAATTTCTACAGTGTCTATCAGTTTACAATCCCAAAAAGCGCCGCGCTTTATTTCCGTTATGCCGTCGGGAATAACGACGGTGCCCGCAGCTTCCTTGGTGCAGTCGGTCAGTGTATCGCCTTTAGTAGTAAGACGATTAAAAAGTCCTACATTGCCGTTTTTACAGTTGATTTTCTTTATTTGGGGAGTATCATTAAGCCAATCATTACCTAATTCCACAGCATTCCAATCAGCCATTGTGCCCTTATAGCGAATTGTCCGCAGTGCGGCACAATCGGAAAGCGCGCCTTGCCCGATTTTCTTCACGCTTGCAGGAATGGTTATCGATTTAAGCGTTCTGCACCAAGAAAATGCAAAATTGCCGATCGATGTTACACCTTCAGGAATTGTAAATTTTTCAGGTAAAATGCAGTTATAAAATACATCATCTGCGATTTTTGTTACACTGTTGGGTATTGACAAGTCATCAAGGACGCAATCGTAGAACGCATTCTCTCCGATTTTTATCACACTTGGAGGGATTTTTACCGTTTTAAGCGATCCACATTTCGCAAATGCACTTGCAGCAATTTCCGTAACGCCGTCAGGAATGGTAAATGAATCATTCATTTTCCCCGTCGGATAATTGCAAAGCGTTTTACCGTCTTTCGTATATAATATTCCGTCCTTTACCATGTATGCTGTATTAGTTTTTTCTATTTTTATGGAAGAGAGCCTCTTACACCCGTTGAAAACACCCTCTCCTATATCTTCGACACTTGCAGGGATGATTGCTTCTTTAAGCAGATCACATCCCCAAAAGGCACGATAGCCGATCTTTTTGATGCCGGAATGAATTGTTACCGTCTCAAGATATTTGCATCCCTGAAAAGCACGAGCGCCGATTTCCGTAACGCCATCGGGAATGATAAAAGTTTTATCCTGTCTTCCAGCAGGATAGCACCACAACACCTTCCCCTCGTCCCCATACAATATGCCGTCCAAGAGCATATAGTCGCTGCCTTCTCCCAGCGCTATGTCGGTAAATCGAGTACATTGGGAGAACGCACCTGCACCTATTTCCGTCACGTTTGCATGGATTCCCACAATCAAAAGATTGCGACAGTTCTGAAACGCACACTCTCCGATTTTTGTAACACTTGCAGGAATTTTAATTCCTCTAATATTTTTACAATCTTGAAATGCTCTTTCACCTATTTCCGTTATGCCGTTAGGAATGAAAATTATGCCCGTCGCATCCGCGGCACATTCTGTGATTACGCCATTTTCAATGGTAAACAATCGCGAAAACCATTCAAAAAGACTTCCCTTCCCGTCGGAACATTGGATTTCCGCTACCAACGTGTTTGTCAAACAACGATCTTCCAACGCAACATGACTCCATTCCTCCGCTGTGCCGCCGTAACGGATTGTCGTTAGCGATGTGCAGTTATAAAATGCATCCATATTAATTTTCGTTATGCTTGCAGGGAGCGTTACAACTTCCAGCGATTCGCAATTACAAAATATTGCACGCTCGATTATTTGAACCTCTGCAGAAATTTCTACTGATCTAAGCGATGTACAGTCTGTAAACGCGCTCTGACCGATTTCCTTTACGGATTCCGGAATTTTTATGAATTCAAGCGATGTGCAGTTTTCAAATGCCCCATTACCGATTTTCCTCACGCTTTTCGGAATTTCCATTTTTACAAGTGACGAACAGCCGTAAAAAGCGTTTTCACCGATCGACGTTACACCGAAAGGAATTTTTACCGATTCAAGAGATACGCCATTATAAAACGCATTGTTCGCAATTGCTTTTACATTTTTCGGGATGGTAAAAGTCCTGTCTTTTTTCCCTTCAGGATAGCGCTTAAGAGCGTTTTCTTTTGTATACAATATACCGTCTCGCGATATAAACTCCTTGTGCCCCGCTGCTACCGTTATGGCGGAAAGATTTTTACAGCAGTCAAAGACATCGCTTTCGATTTCCGTTACATTGACAGGAATTTCTATTTTTGCAAGTGACGAGCAGCCTGCAAAGAACCCGTAACTGATTCGGGTTATTTTTGTGTTAAATTTTATCGATCTAAGCGATGTGCAGCCTGCAAACACAGCATTCCCGATTGTCGTCACGCTTTCAGGAATGCTCACCGATGTAAGAGATGCGCAGCCTTGAAACGCACCATGCCAGATCGTCTCCACATTTTCAGGTATTCGCACCGATTCAAGCGATGCACACCCTGAAAATGCACCATCCTCAATTTCTGTTACACTCTCAGGGAGCTTCAATTTTGTAAGCGACTTGCAATCATAAAATGCACTAGCCCCAATTTTCATCACACTCGGAGAAATTTCCACAGCTTCAAGCGAAGAGCACTGACTAAATACATATCCTTCGATTTCTGTTATGCCGCAAGGAATTTTCACCGATTTAAGCGACCTACAATTTGCAAAAGAAAAACTTTCGATTTTAGTTACGCTTTTAGGAATTTCCACAGACTCAAGCGATGAACAGCTCTCAAATGAATGCACAGTGAGTTTCCTCACACCTTCGGGGATTTTTATAGATTTCAGCGATGTGCAGCCAATAAATGAACCGTACATAATCTCGGTCACACGAAAAGGAATATTCACCTTAACAAGCGATTCGCAGCGGCTAAACGCGAACTCACCGATATATGTTACCGATGCAGGAATTTCTACAGCCGTAATTAAATTGCAGTTTACAAATGCACGGTTCGCAATTTCTACAACATGAGAAGGTATGACAATTTTACCCGTCGCTTCTCTACTGCACTGTTTCAACACTCCGTATTCGATCGTAAACAGGTCGTCATTTTCCATTGCGTTTACTCCTTTCGGTATCTTTTTTCGTTTTTTTTCCGTATTCAAAAAGGATCGAATCGAGATAATACGCAACATCTTCTTTGTTAAATTCTTTAAAATCGTCGTTGTTTATTATGTGTTTAAACCATTCAAGATAGTTTTCATAATCTGTTTTATTCTTGTTAGCATTAGCTTTG
>ERZ772957.2203-NODE-2203-length-11526-cov-47.303374_pt1 | contig 11526 bp, 10 predicted proteins | sample MGYA00580682_ERZ772957 | MGnify/ENA primary metagenome ERZ772957 (study PRJEB29015, sample SAMEA2737921) | human oral metagenome | biome: human oral; feature: human-associated habitat; material: dental | place: China | collected 2025 ...
TCCCTCGTAGTGTGTGCGGCAGAGGTACTACCGCTGATGGATGATGGGTGCCCGAGACGGGCACATCGTGCCTATACTACCCGCCAATGACCCGGGCCTCGCCACCGGAGTGATCGGCCATACCGGCCTGGATCATCTGGGCGACCGCAGCCTCCGGAACACGGAAGCTCTTTCCGACGCGAATCGCGGGCATGTCACCGCTGTGAATCAACCGGTACACAGTCATCTTAGAGACGCGCATGATGTCCGCCACTTCGGTGACAGTCATGAAGCGCGGCGCCGACTGCTGTTCCATCAATGACTCCCAGTTATGCTCGCGAGGCGCGCCAAACCCGTTCGTTCACCGCTTACGTAGCCTCACGAAATATACTACTGCCCAACCACATGGAAACTGCAACTTTATCCACGTTTGTTGCAGAGTCGTTAAGGAGCAATGATGGTACCGGCACGCAACGGGCGGAAACGGCGAGCAGGCAGCCCCCGCCTGCCTGCCGAACCCGGCGCCGCACGCTTCCTGATCCACGGGCGCGCACCGGCCACAACGCCCGTCATTTCAGCGGAAACTCTCAGCCCGCAGCCCTCCCCCATCGTCCGCCCGGTCCAGGGCGGCCCCAAGGGACCACACCCGCAGGTTCCCTCCTCGCCAGCCCAACGCGTGCGCGCGTGGCTTGCCAAGCAAGCCCGCTACTACCCGGCACGCCTCGCGATCAGCACTTTTGCCCTCATTATCGGCGTCATCACGGCGCTGCTCATGCTGCCTTTCGCCTCCGCCTCGGACACCTCCGCTCCCTTCGTCGATGTCCTGTTCACCGCGGTGTCCGCCGTGTGCGTCACGGGGCTCACAACCGTCGATACTGCTACCTACTGGTCACCATTTGGGCAGGCGGTCATTGCCCTGGGTATCGTCGTCGGCGGCCTGGGCGTGATGACGCTGGCCTCGATCCTCGGCTTCGCCGTGTCTCGCCACCTCGGCCTGACCCAGCGCATGCTCGCCACCCAGGAAACCAAGACGGGCGCCATGGGACAGATCTCCACGCTTCTCAAGGCAGTCATCGCGACCTCCCTGTCCATGCAGTTTCTCCTGGCGGCCGCGTTCCTCCCCCGCTTCCTCTCCATGGGGCTCGACCCCGGTCGGGCGGCCTGGGATGCGCTTTTCATGGCTATCTCGGTCTTTAACAACGCGGGCTTCGTGATCCTTCCCGGCGGGCTGTCCCCCCACGTCACGGACTGGTGGATGCTGGTCCCGATCATCCTGGGGACCACGGTGGGGGCCATCGGGTTCCCCGTGATCATGGACGTGTCCACACACCTTCGGACGCCCCGCCGCTGGCGGCTTCACACGAAGCTCACCCTGTCCACGTACCTGATTCTCGCCTTCGTCGGAGCTCTTGCTTTGGCTCTCACCGAGTGGCACAATCCCACCACTCTCGGCGCGATCGACACGCCCTCCAAGATCCTCAACGCGCTGCTTGCCGGCGTCAATTCGCGCTCATCGGGCCTGTCTGCCCTTGACGTGGGCGCCATGCGCTCACAGACACACTTCGTCCAGGACATCCTCATGATGATCGGCGGGGGCTCGGCGTCAACGGCCGGCGGCGTCAAGGTCACAACCTTCGCGGTCCTCGTCCTCGCGGTCATCGCGGAGGCTCGAGGCGATCAGGACATCGAAACTTTCGGGCGACGCATCCCCACCTCCACCATTCGCCTTGCGGTCGCGGTGTCGCTCCTCGGGCTCGCCCTCGTCGCCGTCTCCGTCGTGTTGCTCCTGTCAATGACGGACTACACGCTCGACATCATCCTGTTTGAAACAATCTCCGCGTTTGCAACGGTCGGCCTATCCACCGGCATCACGCCGATTCTTCCCGTTGGTGCGAAGTACGTTCTCATCGCCCTCATGTTCGCCGGGCGCACAGGTTCGATGACAGTGGCGGCCGCCCTGGCACTCCGGGAGCGTTCCCGGGTGATCCGTATGCCCGAGGAGCAGCCCATCATCGGCTGACCCGCGGGCGTGCGCGCACGCGCCGGGCGCACCGGGATGCCCATCACCACCAACCGTTTCCCCTCACGACGCCCCCGCGCGCGCCTTTCCAACCACGGCCACGCAGTCAACGGGCGTCTGTCCCCTCAGTCGCACCGCCGCACAATCCCTCTCCCCGTCGGCGGCCCACCCCGACGTCCATTCCCATGGCACCGCCACGCGCATCGGGGCCACCACCGCTACCGTTGTGATGCGTTTCGCCGCACGCCGGGCACTCTGAGAACCTGCGACCGGGGCGTGTCCCGATTTCCTCGTCGCATCTAGAGCAAAGTTCCCTCCACCCCTAGCCTTTGTCTGATCCGCGATGAAACCCAGACCACCCCTGCCTGCCCCTTTCGAGCTTTGCATGAAACCCAGGCCACCCGCGCCACGCCCTGTCGGACACCGCATGAAACCCAGACCACCCCTGCCTGCCCCTCTCGAGCTTTGCATGAAACCCAGACCACCCGCGCCACGCCCTGTCGGACGCCGCATGAAACCCAGACCACCCGCGCCACAGGAAAAACGCCAATATGTAGCGATTCATACGAAGCAGGGGCGGTCCCGGTTTCATCACCCCCTCCGCCACCACAGACACGGGCGGCCCCAGTTTCACCACCCCCTCCGCCACCACAGACACGGGCGGCCCCGGTTTCATCACCCCCTCCGCCACCACAGACACGGGCGGCCCCGGTTTCACCACCCCCTCCGCCACCACAGGGACGGGCCGCCCCACTATCACCAGCCCGCTCTTCCGACCCCACAGGTCAGCGCGCCCACGTCTTCCCGTGCGATCAGACGCAAAAGCGGCAGCTTAACTGGCCGGCACGATGGCCCTACCACTCACGGTCACCTCATTGCCGCTTCGACACACACCTGCATCGACCAGACCATGCCCTCACCGCCCGCGGTCACCTCTTGACGCCTGCGACGCGAGAGCTTCCTCCTCGTCGCGTCGTTCTCGTCCCCAGTGGCAGCGAGTTATCCACAGGACCGGATCTGGCGCTTGTGTGATCCGGCAGCGGCCGCGCACAGTCAAGACAAGACCTTGAGTTTGGTCAGCACACCCTGGGAGAGAGAAGCCGCTATGACACCCGATGAAATCACTGCGATCAGATCGCAGCTGTTGGTTGTAGGAGTACACGGCACCAAAGTCCAATTGCATCGGCGGTGTAAGGCACGAGAGATAGTGCGGCTCTTGTCCGGAATCTATGTTCCGACAGCGGCGCTTGCCGACCTTGGGGTTCAACAGCGCCGGGATGTCGTCTTCGCAGCCAGACTGAGCGCTCTGAGTATTCGTTTGCCCTCACATGTGCTCAGCGGGGCAGCTACTGCACCGCTGCTCGGTTTGCCAGGAGAAGGACGCCTTGAGGAGCTCATCGCTTACGCGCCAACACGCGGATGCAGCCGGATCGTGCATTTTCCTTCCCTGACGTTGCCGGGCGACCAACACATTCCAGGCGTGACGCTGCGGACGTGTCGGCCATGCCAGCCAGCAGCTTCCGTAGAGTTCCTTGGCTTTCGCATCGCCGCACCCAGCCGCATCCTGGTCGATTGTGCCCGCACATGCTGCGACGAGCAGGCATTTGTCCTGGCTTGTGCGGGCTTGGCACGTGCGTCACACTTCAACCGCTTCCGACCCAGTGAGTCACGCGCTCGGCTCGCTGAAGCACGCCGAGACCTCCTCGCCGAAGCATCGCTGCTTCCCGTCAATACTCCAGGGAGGAGACGCGCAGAGTGGATTGCACGCAACGCGAACGCCGGTTGCGAGTCACCGGGTGAGGCTCTGGTGTTACTCGCGTTGCTCCGCGCCGGAATTTCTGGGCTCACGACCCAGGAGGAAGTCCACTGTCGCGACAACACCTACTTCATCGACATCGCACTTCCGGCCCTCAAGATTGCCATCGAGTTTGACGGCCGCGTCAAGTACGGAAACACCGTCGAGGAGGTGCACGACAGTGTTGAAGCGCAACAGCGGCGTCAGAGGAGACTCGAGGTGGAAGGATGGCTGGTGATTCGCATCCGCTGGTCCGACCTACGCCACATGGACGAGGTAGTGGCACAGATCCGGGTTGCCATTCGCTCGCGATCGGGACGATAGCCTCTCTCGCTCACGTTGTGTGGAACCCGGTACCCAAGGTGGCTTGCATCTGGCTTGCGCCGCACCCAGAGGCCTTGGCGCGTCACATCTGTTGATGGCTCGACCGGATTGTAGCTTTCCCCGTGCCCAGAGGCCTTGGGGAGGGATTCACTACGTGGCTCCGCGTTTCCCGGGTCTCTCTCCCATCGCCACCATCCACGCGGATGCAACAAGCACCTTCCCGCGATCGGCCTGTGACCCCACTGAGTAGCTGTGGCCGCGGCAGCTCACCCTGGGCTCCCCCGGCAGACCGCCGCACTACGCCTCCGCGTCGGGCGCTGCGCGAAACCCAGACCACCCCCGCCACGCCTTCTCGGGCGCAGCACGAAACCCAGACCACCCCCGCCTCAAGAGAAACACCAATATCCGGCGATTCACGCGAAGCAGGGGCGGGCCCGGTTTCACTAACCCCTCCGCCGCCGCAGGCAGGGGCGGCCCCGGTTTCACTAACCCCTCCGTCGCCGCAGGCAGGGGCGGCCCCGGTTTCATAAACCCTTCCGTTGCCGCAGGCAGGGGCGGCCCGGGTTTCATAAACCCTTCCGTTGCCGCAGGCAGGGGCGAGCCGGGTTTCACTAACCCCTCCACCGCCACAGCCAGGGGCGGCCCCGGTTTCACTAACCCCTCCGCCGCCACAGCCAGGGGCGGCCCCGGTTTCACCAACCCCTCCGTCGCCGCAGGCAGGGGCGGGCCGGGTTTCACCAACCCCTTCGCCGCCACAGGCAGGGGCGGCCCCGGTTGCACGGCGCGCCACGCTTTCGCCTCCCTGGCAACCACCATGACGGCATGCATCCGATATCTCGCGGCAGATGGCCCGACTCAATGGATTTCCACAGAGGATATGAGTCAGAGTAGATGAGTCGGTGGGGGCACCGTCACCCATGGATGCTCATGTGCACCACGCGTTTGACGGTTGTTTCACGGGGCCGCTCGCGCGCCCCATTCGCGCTCGGCACGCCCGGAGGGAAGAATGGGGGTATGGCAGATGAACGCGAGTCGAAGGAACTCCAGTCGGGCACGCTCGTCATTGGGTTGGGCCGTTTTGGTTCGGCCGTGGCAGTGACGCAGGATCAGCTCGGGTACGAGATCTTGGCTGTGGAAAAGAATCCCGCGCGCGTACAGGCATTCGCGGGGCGCTTCCCGCTCGTTGAGGCCGACGCAACATCGAAGGACGCGCTGGAGCAGCTGGGGGCGCGCGAGTTTCGCAGCGCTGTCGTCGGCGTCGGATCGTCACTCGAGGCCGCCGTGCTCATTACCGCGAACCTGGTGGACATGGGAATCTCATCCATCTGGGTTAAGGCGACCTCATCGCAACACGGCCGCATCCTGCGGCGCGTCGGCGCCCACCACGTCGTGTACCCCGATCTGGACGCGGGCAAGAGAACAGCGCACCTGGTGGGAGGACGCATGGTCGACTACATCGAGATGGAAAAGGATGGTTTCTCCATCATGAAGCTGCGCCCGCCGCAGGAAGTCCACGGCTTCTCTTTGGAGGAGTTGGACCTGCGCGGCCGCTACGGGGTGAATGTGCTGGCAATTCGTCGGCCAAAACAACGTTTCGAGTACGCGGACGCGTCTACCCGGATCAACTCCGACGACGAGATCATCGTCTCGGGCGACTCGCACCTGCTGGAGTACTTCGCGAACCGCCCGTAGGGAAGCAAACAGACGTGGGCCCCGCGCGATGATTCGCGCGGGGCCCACTGCTTGATGAAGCTCACGAGGCCGGATCAAAGACGTCGGTCGAGCATTGTTTTGGGCGCTCACGCCCTCACGACACGTCCACGCCAAGCTGGCACATCAGTGGTGACGGCGATGAGACCGGTGGTGAGAACTACCGCCACCATGGTTGCCACCATGGTTCCCGCTGTGGTTGCCTCCGTGGTTCCCGCTGTGGTTCCCACCCTGGTTCGCACTATGCTTACCGTGGTTCCCACCCTGGTTCCCGCTGTGGTTCCCACCCTGGTTCGCACTATGCTTACCGTGGTTCCCACCCTGGTTCCCGCTGTGGTTACCGTGGTTCCCACTCTGGTTGCCTCCGTGGTTCCCACCATTGTGCGTCCCGTGATCGCCATCGTGTTTGGATCCGTGGCCCGCGCCTTTACCGTTATCGTGGCCGTCGTGACCCGAGTCATGATCGCCGCCCTTATGGGACGACTCTTTATCGCCACCACCAACTTCGATGTGCGGCTCGATCTGCGGATTGACCTCAACGTGATGATCATCGTGCTGACTGTTGTCAATGTTGACGTCACCGCCGGCGTTGATCCCGTTGTTGTCGCCACCGACATTGTTCGTACCGCCCGAGGTTGCACCGTTGGAAAACGGCCCATCGGTATTCCAGTTGCCATCACCGGAAAGCTCAGGATTACGCCGTTGCATGCCGCCGTCTCCGCAGCATCCCCCGCCAGGGGCCTGGCACTGCTCACCGATCTTCTCGACGCCGCGGGTCAGGTCACTGCCCGCAGAGGTCAGGACGGCGAAGATTGCCTGGAGAGCCTCAAGCGCATAGGTGAGCGTCTCCATGATCGGCTCGATCCGACCAACCCACTTGGCGACCCTGCTGGCGACCTGCTCCGCAGCAACCGGAGCCGCCGTGCCCAGTGAGAGGACAACCTCAGCAACCACTTCGAAGCACGTCACGATAATGTCCGAGATCGCGCCAACCACCGCGTCGTGAATGTTATCGACCGAATCGGCGACCTTCGACAGGGCTGCACCAAATGCGCTCGAGGCATCAGAGATCGCGTTGATGGCGCTCACCACGATCGCCTGACGCTCCAGGTAGGCGCGGACGGCCTCGCCCTGCATGCTCGACATGGCGCTGGACGAGCCGCTGTCGAGTTCAGAAGCGATCGATGCCAGGGATGACGAGATCGAATCCCAGCTGGAACTCATCCCATAGACCTGGCCCGAGTCGCCGGTCAGCTGATTGATCCACCCCTTGAGGGGTTCCACATGCTGCATGATCCATTCAACGACCATGCTGCCGATATAGCCAACGGGGTCGGCGACGAAACTACCGATCTCGTCATAGATGCCTTTAGCGGACTCGGCGAGGGAAACGATATCGCCGTTCCTGATGTCGTCGGCTGCGCCGACGATCTGGTCAACGAACCCCAGGCCCTCCGTCGGGGTTGTGTTATCAATACTCCGAGTATGCTCGGGAGCTTCAAGATTCACTTCTTAACTCCTTCGAATACGAAGCGACGCAAGCTACGTTCTTCGTCCTGACGCTGACGATGGAGGAACTTCTCGATGTCCTGGTCGCCGTTGCTATCCTGTCGCTCAAAGAGCGAACGTACATCATCCGGCTTCGAATCGGGGTGAGCCTTCGTAAACTCGTCGATTCGTGCGGTCTGGGCCTTCTGCTGCTCCTCCACGAAGGAACGGTAGCTAGCCTGCTGGTCGTTGCGCTGCTGCGACATGAACGTATCGAAGTCGCGACTCGTTGCCTGGGGGTGCTCCTGCACGTACTGGCGAATCTGCGCTTCTTCTTCCGTGCGCTGGCGCGCCAGGAAGTCGGTCATGGAGTCTTGCTGCTGCTGCTGATTTGACTCAACCAACGACTTGATCTCGGACATGTCCTGGCCGGGGTGGGCGTCGGCGTAGCGGGCGAGCGCCTCGGTCTGGTCGGCATGCTGACGCTCGTAGAAGGTAGCAAGGTCAGTATTCTCGTCGTTGCGCTGTTGCTCCAAGAAGGCGCGCAGCTGATCATCGTCGACGCTCACCTTGTCGTGGCCGCCGAGGAGGGCCTCGAAGTCGTCGGCTCCGCCGCCGCCTTTACCGCCGTGCGCGTCCTTTCCGTCCTTGCCGTCGGCACCATTCCCGTCCTTGCCGTCGGCACCGTTCCCGTCCTTGCCGTCGGCGCCCCCATGGTTCTTGTGGTCGCCGGTGATGGAGTCCGTTTCCCCATGCGCTCCGTCGGCCCTGTGGAGACCCGGGGTGGCAGGGATCGCAGGCGAGCCAGTCCCCCCGCTATCAGAAGATCCGCCGCCGGAGCCGGAACCCATCCCGCCACCGCCACCGCCACCGGAGCCGGAACCCATCCCGCCACCGCCACCGGAGCTGGAACCCATTCCGCCACCGCCACCGCCGCCGGAGCCGGAACCCATTCCGCCACCGCCACCGCCGCCGGAAGAGGTCGCCCCGCCGCCGGAAGAGGTCGACCCGTCGCCGGAAGAAGTCGACCCGCCGGGCGGGTTGTCCCCCGATTCCTTCTTTTCTTTCTTGAACTTGTCCTCGATCTTCGTCTCGAGGTCGTCCATTTCTTGCGCCCACTGGTAAAGGCAGTTCACGAGGCGGGATTCCGCGCCGGCGCAGTCCTCGATCATCTTCTGCAGATTCTTGATCTGTGAACTGACCGGAGGAACGAAGAAGGAGCAGATAATACCGAAGGCGTTGCCACTCACCTGGCCCTGTGTGGCCGCTGCGGTGCTCACGTTCTGGTTGAGCATGTCCGCGCAGCTGCTGACGTCGGATGCGTGCGACCTGATCAGGTCCGTGTCGACACCGAGATCGAAACTCATACCGATCAGCGCCCCAACGAGCCGAGGTTCGCGTCCAGGTTGGTGAGGTAGTCCTTCAAGGTACCTCCGTCATCACCGAAGCGCTCCGTGGTCTGACGGTGAATGTAGTCGCGCATGTTGCGTCCCGCGTCCGCGTAGGCTTCCATGATGGCATCCTCGACGTCGCGAGCGTCGGCATCCTCGAGTGCTTCGTCGTCGATCGATAGCTTCACAAGACGTCCGTCGGGGTCAACCTCAACTTCAACCTCGCGGCGAGAATCGAAACCGGAGGCCTTGGCGTTCTTGATGAGGTTGACGAGCTCGCGCGCGTCTGAAGCCCTCTTCTCCGCTTCGGCCATCTGTTTCCGGAGTGTCTGTCTGATTTCTTCGGGCGTCCGCCCCAGTGCTTCTACCATACGGTTATCCTAACTGATCCCGCTTGCTCTCGTAATACTGTTCATCCTTCGAACGCTCGTTCATCGCCACCCTCCCCAGACCCTGCACACTGTTCAAAGTTCAACGGTCACTGCGGTGTCCGAAGAGGCGCGCGGAGCACGAAGCGCCGGGCCGCAGCGTCACCTCGTCCACGCCTGTCAAACCGTGGCTGGGCGCGCGGCTCCGTCGCCCGGTAGCTCTGCGCCCGCGGCGAGCGAGGAGGGGCGACGACATCGCCGCGGCGGCGGCCCGTCTCCCCGTGTCCGCCCGCGACGGAGACGGACAGGCGGTTCAGCTCGCGTGATAGCGGGGGCTGGTGCCCAGGTGCACGGGGTAGTCGTGCTGGGAGTCGAAGGCGGCGTTCTCGTTCGTCCCGCGATAGACGTAGGAGTCGTCGTTTCTGATCAGCAACGGGTTGACGGTGCCATCTATGTAGTCTTCAACATCCTGCCAGCTGGGATCCGAGGCGTAGGTTTTGGACTCGCACGGGTTCTCGTCGGGAAGGCTGCTTGCCCTCGCATTGAGCATCGCCCACGGGTCAATCGCACCGAATCCCGTGTACGTGTTCCACTCGCCGTTGCCTCCCACGCCCGTCGTGGTCATCGCTTGCAGGATCTGATTCGACGTCACATCGTCACCAAACCTCTGCCACGCGATGGCCAGAAAACCTGCGACAATGGGCGTCGCGAAGGACGTGCCCTGCGCATCGCGGATGCTCCCATCCGAGCCGGAGCGGAAGTAGCTCCTGCCCAGGGCGGCCGTTTCGATACCGTTGCCCCAGTTGCTGTAGTCGGTCAGTGAGCCGTCGGCGTAGATGGCTCCGACCCCGCAGACGCCCGACCACACGGGAAGCCCATCGCCAGCGTCCTCGGTCGAATCATTCCCCATCGACGCGACGACGATGACCCCCTCGGCCAGGGCGCGGGCCATCGCCCACCGCAGGTCCTGCGATTGGTAGGGGTAGTTGCTGGAGATGGAAATGATGTCCGCGCCGTCGTTGATCGCCTGTTCGATGAGCAACGAGGTGTCGGCGGCCCCTGCGCCATTCCACCCGGGCATTTTGCAATCCGCGCCCGCCTCCTCGTCCCGGTAGGCCAAATCGTAGGTGTAGAGGGTAGCTTTGGGCGCGATACCGAATCGGGAAGACACCAGGATCTGCGCGACGGCAGTCCCGTGATCGAGATCCTCGGCGTTGGAGGACACGGCGCAGGGGGACTTGTTCTCGATGTGCGCTCCCGCCAGCTCCGGCACGTTCGTATTCACGTGCCCATCGATCATCGCGATGATCGTTCCCTCCCCCGTGTAGCCCTGAGAGTGCAGGGAATCGAGGCGGTAGTAGCCGTAGTACTCCTGGTCCGCGCCCGTGAGCGTGGGCCCGACGGCGTTGGCTGGAACGGAGGGAACAGCGAGTAGGCCGCCCGTCAGTGCGAGGATGCTCACAACCGTGGTCCCAAGGCGCGCACGGCGCCTCGTCAGTATCGTGCTCACGACAGGTCCTCCTCGGGGTCTTCGACGACGCTGGGCCGCCCGCGCAGGTGAGAGAGGATCACCAGGCCGCCAAGCAGCGCAGATCCCAGCACCACCACGGCCGAGACGATGTATGTGCGGATGGTGAGAATGGTGTCGCGCCCCACCAGCCTCGGCGCAGCCTGGGCGGGATGCTGCGGTGCGGGGTGCGCTGCGGGGTTCGGGTGAGGCGGGCCGAACCTCGTGCCGATGTCGTCGAAGGTCAGGGCATCGTAGGGGGAAAGGATTCCCCACCCGAGTTCATCAGTGCGTTGATCTGCGGTTCCGCGCACGGCGGTCACCTCCAAGCGATACTTCCACATATCCGGTGACTCGTTGGGGTACCGGGAGGCCACGAGGGCCGCGAACCCTCCCGCGTAGGCGGTCGCGTACGAGGAGGATGGGAGGGGTGTGTCACCGGAATACCCGCCGACCAGGCAGTCGGCCTGGTCGAACCACGTGGTGTGAATGACGCCGGCGGGAACCGCCGCGTCGACGTGCGCGCCGTGGACCTGCTGGTCGGAGGAGGAGCCGTCCGCGTTGCTGGCGGTCACCGCCAGAACCCCCTCGTAGGCTGCCGGGTAGACGATCTGCTTGTCCTGCTGATCCTGGTAGGTATTGCCCGTCGAGGCCACCACGAGCGAGCGAGACCGCACGGCCTGGATGGCGGCCTCCAGCTGCGGATCGCTTTCGGCGGACGAGTGAGCGACCACGATGATCTGCGCGCCGTGGTCGGAAGCCCATCGGATCGCGCGCGCCACGCGCTGCATGAAGGTCTCTTCACCCTGCTTCGGGTTGGCGTTTCCCCCCTGTTCGAGGCCGGTCTCGACGCGAACGGGAAGAATCTGCGCGTCGGGGGCAACGCCGATGAGCCCCGAACCAACGGAGGAGGGCAGCTGCTGGGCGGCGATCGCCCCCGCGAT
>ERZ772957.2206-NODE-2206-length-11513-cov-5.462646_pt1 | contig 11513 bp, 6 predicted proteins | sample MGYA00580682_ERZ772957 | MGnify/ENA primary metagenome ERZ772957 (study PRJEB29015, sample SAMEA2737921) | human oral metagenome | biome: human oral; feature: human-associated habitat; material: dental | place: China | collected 2025 ...
CCCCCCCCCCAGAGTTTTCCTAAACCGCCACAATGTGATTTTACCGCTTCTGTTTTCTCCCTAAAAAATTGAAAAACTGTCTATTTTTTTATCGCAAGAGCTTCAACAATGAAGTCGAAAACTTGCCCTTAATTCTTATTTTTTGGAGATTTTTATGAAAAACCGATTCTCAATAAAACTCAAACTATTAATCATATTCGGATTGTTGGTTGCGCTCGCAAATTTCATTCTTGGATTTTTTGCAATGCAGATTGCAAGAAAGGCTGTAAGCGAAACGGTCGATAACCACCTTTTGGACAAAGCGGAGGATACCGCAGAAATTATCGACGGAAAGATTTCCTCTTTGTTGCAGTTCCTTGAGGGAATCGCACGAGCCCCTGTTCTGAGAGATTCCAACGTTACTTCCGACGAAAAAGCCCTGTACCTGAAAAAAGAGGCGGATTTCAATCATGAAATATTGCTTTTGAGCTATGCCGACCTTTCGGGAAATATGTATACGTATGGCGACAAAACCATAAACGTCAGCGGTCAAGATTGGTTCGTGCTTGGAAAGCAAGGAAAAAATTCTGTCAGCGAGCCTTTTGTTTCCAGTTTGGACGGAAACTTCATAATGGCGGTAGGAATTCCCGTAATCGGAGAAAACAATCAGGTTATAAGTGCCATTTGCGCGACTATAGACGGGCTTTATCTTTCGAGGGACATCGAAAATATTGTCGTAGGCAAAACCGGATACTGTTATATTCTGAATCTGGAAGGAACGGTAATCGCACATCGAGATGAATCTATCGTTCGAAATTTTGGTAATTCACAAAAGCGTGCCGAAAAAGACCCTCAATTTAAGTCGCTTGCAAAATTTGAGAAGTCCGCATTAGCAGCCTCAAAAGCTTTTACCGGTAAATATGAATACAATGGAACTCGGAATATTGCTTCTTATGCACACCTGAAGTCAACCAACTGGACAATCATAATAAAAGCCCCGATAAACGAATTCATGGGAACGGTGCAGACTTTACGGCTTTCGATGTACATAATCGGCGTGATAATTTTAGCCATCGCGCTGACAATCGTGTTCTTGGTGGCGGCGGCGATTGTAAAGCCAATAGGTGTCACGGTGGAAGCCTTGCGGAACATTGCGCAGGGTGAAGGCGACCTGACGGTGCGGCTTCCAATCCACGGAAACGATGAGGTTACGGATTTGTCAGAATATTTCAACGAGACGATTGCAAAAATCGGCTCGTCGATAAAAAACGTTGGGGCGAGTTCCAACGTAATGCAGTCAATCGGCGACAAGCTTTCAAGCAACATGACAGAGACAGCGAGCGCGATAAACGAAATAACGGCGAACATCGACGGAGTGAAACAGCAAACTTTGAACCAAGCCGCAAGCGTAACGGAAACTTCCAGCACGGTGGAAGAAATAATCCGCACTATAGAGCAGCTGAACGGAAGCATCGAGACTCAGGCGGCGAGCGTCACGCAGTCGTCCGCCTCGATAGAGGAGATGGTGGCGAATATCGCTTCCATCACGCAGTCGTTGGAGAAGAGCGACAACATGGTACGCTTGCTTTCTACTGCGACTTCCGAGGGAAAGACGACTTTGCTGACGTCAAACACCGTCACGCAGAAGATAGCCGATGAATCAGGCGGCTTGATTGAGGCTTCCAGCGTGATTCAGAACATTGCAAGCCAGACAAACCTTTTGGCAATGAACGCCGCAATTGAAGCCGCCCACGCAGGCGAGTCGGGTAAAGGGTTCGCTGTCGTCGCTGACGAAATCCGTAAGCTGGCGGAAGAATCCAGCGTCCAGGGAAAGACCATCACCGACACGCTCAAAAACCTTAGCGACGACATCCGGGGACTTGCGGAAAGCTCCAAAATTGTGGAAGAAAAGTTCAACGCAATCTTCCAGCTGGCGGAGAACGTGCGTGGCATGAGTTCGGAATTGACCGCCGCAATGCGTGAGCAGGAAAACGGAAGCAGGGAAGTTCTGGCTGCTATAAAGAATATTAACTCCGTTACAGTAGAGGTCAAGAACGGCTCGGAAGAGATGCTAATAGGCGGAAAGGGTGTAGCAAACGAAATGCAAAAGCTCGACAGTTTGACTTCGGTAATCAAGGATAGCATGAACGAAATGAGCGCAGGCGTTTCGCAGATAAATAATGCGGTGCATGAGGTAAATGATCTAGCTATAAAGAATAAGGAAAGTATTGAAGGATTGGCGGCAGAAGTAGGGAAATTCAAAATATAGTGCCGACGGTAAAAACATCATCGTGGAGATTTAATTGACGTCCCGTCAGCTGCAGTTTTCCCGTTGGGAAAACTGCTAATAAATATTTTAGGTGAGCGAGGGGAAGGGAGAAGTAATCCCTCTTAGAAGTATCAACTTACACAAATCGGACTCCAGTCCGATTTGTTAGACGGAGGGAAGACGCGTTGTGTCTTTAGGATTCCGTTAGTGCGTCCGGCGGTTGCAGTTTTCCCGCCGGTAAAACTGCATAGAACTCTTCGACTGTTCCTGCAGAGTCCTAAGATAATCCTATGCAAGTTTTGCGGAACGTAAACTTGGATGGGCGGAGAACAATTGACTTCGTAAGACCAATAATAACAGCCCAACGAGAAAAGTGCGAATAAGTATCTGAGGGAATTGTACCCATGATTAAAGCATAATCTTGTAAAAAAACACCCAACAAAATACGTCAAACAAACAGTGAACTGGCGGATATTAGGCATCGTTCATCATGCAGTTCATCGTATATCCGCCCAACGACTCAGGGACAAGCCTGATTCTTGCCGGATGGGTCGAATGCATCTATGCTTAGTTCATCCGATTGTCGCTTGTATGTCCGCCACAAGAAGGGGACAAAAATCCGATTCTTGCAAGATGGCTCATACACGTTTTCCTTTTATGAAAACGTGGGACGGCGGGCGAGGAATAAATGGGTGAAAGACCCGTTTTTCCGCCGTCCCTGGTCTGACGTGAATACAATTCTCAACATGAGAATTACAGTTGATTAGAAAACACAATAATACGGGTTCTTAGGGCAGAGCCCTAAGCAGTCGGGAAAGAGAGGGTGGGTCTAAGGGAGGGGGAGGAAACCCCGGTCTGACGGGGTTTCCTCCCCCTCCCTTAATTATTACTACACTTTGAATTTCCCTACTTCCGCAGCAAGGCTGTCAATGCTTACCTTGTTCTTTCTTGCAAGATTGTTCACCTCTTGCACTGCGTTGTTAATCTGCTGAACGCCCGCCGCCATTTCGTTCATGCTATCTTTGATGACGGCGGTAAGTCCGTCGAGTTTGCGCATCTCTTCGGCGACTCCTTTTCCGCCGACCAGCATTTCTTCAGAGCCGCTTTTTACTTCCGCAGTTACTGCGCTGATGTTCTTGATAGCCTCAAGCACTTCGTGGCTGCCGTTCTCCTGCTCGCGCATTGCGGCGGTCAGTTCAGCACTCATTCCACGGACATTTTCCGAAAGCTGGAAGATTGAGTTGAATTTTTCTTCCACGATTTTTGAACTTTCGGACAAACCTTTTATATCGTCGCTAAGTTTTTTGAGCGTGTCGGTAATCGTTTTCCCTTGGACACTCGATTCTTCCGCCAACTTTCTAATTTCGTCCGCAACGACGGCGAAACCTTTTCCCGTTTCGCCCGCATGTGCCGCCTCGATTGCAGCGTTCATCGCCAAAAGATTCGTTTGGCTTGCAATATTTTGAATAACGCTGGAAGCCTCAATCAAACCGCCTGATTCATCAGCGATTTTCTGCGTGACGGTGTTCGAGGTGAGCAAAGTAGTCTTGCCTTCCGAGGTGGCAGCAGCAAGCGCTTTTACCATGTTGTCGCTTTTTTCAAGGGAATGAGTAATCGAAGCAATGTTCGAAACCATCTGTTCAACGGAGGCGGACGACTGCACCACGCTAGCCGACTGCGTTTCTATGCTGCCGTTTAAGTTTTCTATCGTTCGGATAATTTCTTCGATTGTGCCGGCGGTTTCGGTAACGCTCGCAGCTTGCGTCAACGCCTGCTGTTTCACGCCTTCGATGTTCGATGAAATCTCGTTGATTGCGCTAGCGGTCTCCGTCATATCGGAAGAAAGCGAATCGCCCATCTCTTCCATTACCTTGCTGTTTTCGCCCACGGAACGAATGGATGTGCCGATTTTTGAAATCGTTTCGTTAAAATACGAAGCAAGGTCCGCGATTTCGTCATTGCCATTTATCGGAAGACGAACGGTCAAGTCGCCCTCGCCTTGCGCAATATTTTTGAGCGCAGCGACAATCGTCTGAATAGGTTTTATAATCATCCTAGCGACAATATATACGGCTATAACCGCAACAATTAAAATTATCGCACCGATTGCAAACATCGAAATACGCAACGTGTTGACGGTATCCATAAACTCGTCGCGGGGCGCATTTATGATGACCGTCCAGTCGGTGGTTTTCAGCGTGGCATACGAAGCGATTTTGTTTACGCCGCCATATTTATAAAAATCTATCGAAGGGTCATCGATTTCCACTGCCATTTTTTCAAACTCCGCAAGAGAAGCAAGTTTTTTGTCCGTCCTTGCCATTTCCTGCGCATTTTCCATTTTTTCTACCCTATCGGTCAGCCTTGTGGCTATTGTTGTTCCCGTTGCGCCAAGGACATAGCAATAACCCGTCTTTCCAACAACAATGTCTTTGATGCTGTCGGACAACCACAAGCCCGGAATAGTAGCAACAATACTTGCAATGCGGTTGTTATTATCGTCAAGCACAGGAACTACAACCGCCATAACCAACTGGTGCAGAATTATCGAGACAAATGGTTCGGAAAAATATTCATTTCCGCCTTGGGAATTTTTATACCAATCCAAAGATGTAATATCTTTTTTCGTGCCGTCCGTCAGATAAAGGAATCCCTGCGGATCTGCAATATTAAGCTGCAAAATATCTTTGTTAAACGAAGCTTCATGATCCAAAAGCGCACTTTTCGCCATATAGGATATTTCAGGATTTCTGAACGCAGGCATACGTGCGATTCCGTGAAGGAACTGCCAAAACGCCGTGATACGACCATCAACAATTTCCGCAGTGTCGGTTGCTTTTTCAATGAGCTGCGCCTCCACCTTTTCCGTGACGGCTTTGCGTGCAATGCGGACCGCAAGCAATCCTTCAACAAGAGACGCCATCGCAACCAGCGCACCGAAAATAAAAATCAACTTGTTCTTTAATGAAGATTTCTTTGCCATAACCATAAAACTCCTTATCGGACTTTTGGCTTTATCCGATACTCAAATTTTAACTCTAAATTTAGAGTTTTAGTTCGTCAATTATACAACTACTCTAAATACAGAGCAAATAAAAGAATTTTTTAATTCATTAAAATGACTAAAGACGTAGAGAACGTAATCGATAAAATACGCAAATTCCGCACTGAAAAAAACATTTCGATAGTCCGACTTTCGGTTGAATCCGGCATATCCAGAAGTCATCTTTTTTATATAGAAAGCAAACGCACAATTCCATCTTTGGAAACATTAAGCAAAATCGCAGAAGCCATGCAGCTTCAACTGAAAGATTTTTTTATTTAGCCAAATAAAATCGGATTGAGATTTTATCAATACTACTTTATATTTTAACAAAATTACCGATTAATACGTGCAATCGCACAACTAAAAACTTTTTCGGATGTTGAAGCATCCTGCAAAAATTTTATAGAAGTTATATTATGAAAACACAAAGAAAATTTTGTCTTTGCGCTGCACTTTTAGCTGCCGCAACTCTTTTCTTAGCCTGTACGAACGACACTCAAAGTGCATCCCCGCAATCAAATCCGCTTACCATTACATTCAATCCGACTGAGGTTGCCTGCAAGAAAGGTTATTTTGGCTACGAAGGCGATGTAACATCAGGAACCACGGTAAAAGAAAGAGATTGGTACAAGTTTACGGCAAAACTTAATTCCGGCGAAGCGGTTAAAAACTGGCTTATCAACGGCAAGCCGGAATCTTTAAGCAACAAAACCGAATATACATACCAAGTAAAACCGGCGGACTTCGCTCCGGACAAAACTATAACCGTAAGTTTCGAAAAACTCTGAAATATCTACCCACTTCTATAGACATTCTAAAAATTACAAAAACGGTGTTGCATAAAAGGTTGAATGTCGAGTTTTGTTAAAACTCGACATTCAACTAAAAGCATATACGCAATACACAATTTTACAAGTTTTTCCAAACGAAAAAACTTGGGGCGGACATACGGCAGGTTATAGGTTTAGGTATGCATTAAAATGTCCGTCCTTTTTGTTTCTAAAAGATATTTATTCTTCATATAGAAAAAATGACCGCCTACTGGTATAATTTTTGGAATATCGGAAATTTTTGGAGGAATCATGACTCGGGAAGATGAAATAGCGGCAAAGTCAAAGCGTGCCTCTACCTTAAAATCGCTAAAACTTAAAAAAAAGCTTAGGCTTCAACAGCTAAAAGATGAATATCATACAAAAGTCCGGGAAGTGAACATTCAATACGCCGAAGACCCCGAACGGCTCAAGGCAGAATACGCCGCCGACGATTACGCAAAAAACGAACGCGCAAAAATAAAAGCGGCAAAACAAATCGAAAAAGAACAAAAGCGGCTGGAACAGGAGAAAAAACTCCGTCCGTTTACATTGGGCGAAGAAATTTTCAGTTCTATTGTGCAGGGAGTCGGAGCGGCACTTTTTATTGCCGCCACAGCGCTTCTGGATGTCCTTGCAATTCAGAAAATTCCGCAAAATTACAATCCGGCAAAAATTTATTTTGCGCTTTACACCGCGTTCGGCATTTCTATGATTCTGAATCACATAATGTCCGTTCTTCACCACGCTTTGCCGGACGGCGCAAAAGAAGTGTTCAGACGGCTGAACAGAGCGACGATTTATCTTTCAATCGGAAGTGCGTTTACAATCTATTCTTACACGGGAATCAAGGCAATGTCGGTTAATTTTCATTTCGGCTTAGCCCTGAATTCCATAATATGCATAATATGCGTTGTGGGGATTTTTTTGAGTTCCATCGGCGGACGAAAAATGGAAATTGTGAACGTAATTTTTTACAGCGTTTTGGGCTGGTCGGGACTTTTTATTTTTGCGCAATTATACAGAGTAATTTCGATAACAAGTTTTTCAATGCTGATAACAAGCGGAATTTTCTTCACAGTCGGACTTTTGTTCGCAGAAATTCGGAAAGTCAAATATATGCACGCAATCGGAAATTTAATCATACTTTCCGCAAGCGTGTATTTGTTCTTTTCGTTCTTTTTCATGTTTTAACAAAAACGAAAAATCACGGGATTCGGGCATAAAGAATCGCACGGTTTTCAATTTGCTGACGCCCTTATCCCGCCGGATAAAAATGCAATTTAGTCAAAAATTGAAGAATAGGCGTTTTCGTATCTGTTAAATTTACAGGAACAATTATGAAGAGTGGAGTTTATGAAAAATCAGGGCAGGACAAAAGGGTTTTGAAAATCTTGCGGTGGCGGGAAAGCCTTACGCTTTTGCCCGACAACCGTTTTTTTGACATCGTACGCACATATCTTGGTCCGATAAAAACGCCTTACAACAAGCAGAATTTAGTCGAGCAGTTAAGTTCAATATTCAGAAAAGAGCAGAACCAAAGGCGGATAATTTCTTTTCTTTCGGATTTTGATTTTCAGATTTTGTCGCTAATTTCGCTGCTTCCGTTCCCGACGCAGGAAAATGTGAAAGATTTTTTCCAGAATCGATACGACGTTTCCGTAATTTATTCGGCGCTTTTGAATTTGAGCGAAAGGCTTTTAATCTATTCCTATTCGGAACGGGGATTTTCCGAGGCAGCGTTGGAAATAAATCCGCTTGTCGAGGACGCACTAAAACCGTTCCTTGGAATCGCAAAGATTTTTCCAAAAACAGAATGTGTTCAAAAAAATCAGGATTCTTCGTTCTGCATTTCGCCTATTTTTATTGCCTCGTACATTTCTTTCATTCGGGCAAATCCTGAAATGAGCAAAAACGACCTTTCAATAAAGAAAAAATATTCGGAGCGGTTGGAAAACATTTTTTTGGGAAAATCGGAAACGCCGACGCTTCTGCTGAACGGCTTTTTCAATATCGGAATTGTCCGATTCAAAGGAAAATCCCTTTGCGTTGACGACGGCGTTCTTGAAAAATTTGCGGAACTTCCCGAAATTTTTCAATACGTGTATCTTGCGGTGGCGAGCGCCGAAAATCTTGGGCGAGAAGGTTTTTTGCTTTACGGACAACTTTTGCTGGAGCTTTTGAATTCAGTTCCCAAGGAAGGTTTTGTTTTTTCGTCTTTGACGGATGCGGCGTTCATTTTGTCAAATCGGAACGACGGAACGAAATTTTCCGAGCGGCAAGAACGATTTTCAAAAATCGAAAGGATTCGCCTAAACGCAGAAATTGTCGATTTTATGGAAAAAGATTTTAGAACTGAACGACCGCACAGATATTCAGGGAAAATCATCGAAAAAATCGTGCGGAACGCAATTTCGCTCGGTCTTTTTTCGGTTTACGGAAAAACTTCAAGCGGAGAAGACATTTTTGTTCCGGCTGAAATTTTTATCGACGGCGAAAACTTTTCCATGGATTCTAAAAAAGGACTTTTGAATATCAACGCGGGAACAAGCATAACGCTTATGCCCGGATTTTCTCTTTCGGAACTTGTTCCCCTGATGGATTTTATGAATATCGTAAAATCCGGCACGGTGGCTGAATTTGAAATCACACGGAAATCCGCAAGTCGGGCTTTTGACAAAAATATTGTTCCCGAACAGATTTTTTCGCTTCTGCAAAAATACGATGCGTACGAAATTCCCCAAAATCTTCGAATGAATATAGAAGAATGGCACAAAACTTTTACTTCCGCAGTTGTTTACAAAGGCTATGTGCTGAAACTCGACGAAAAAACTTCAAGAATCCTTGAAAACAATCCGAAAGCCAAGTCTTTTATTCAGACAAAATTGGGCGAAGGAATATACCTTTTGAACATTCCGCTGGACGACGATTTTTCCAAATTCAGCGAAAATGTCGGACTTGAATTCATGGGAAATGTAAAAAATCCTGAAATTGGAAAAGAAACTTTGCCGTTTCCGCTTTTGCAGAGCGCGAGAAAACTTGATTTTGAAAACACGGCGGAACAAAACGCAGAACTGCTTGAAGAACTTTTGCAAGAAGGAAACAAAACCAAGGCTCAATATTTCAAGACGCTAAAATCGCTTGGGCTTACAAAGCAGCAGGAAAATGCCCTTGCCCTCAGAATTGAAAAAGGAATAATAATTTCGCAGGAACAGTTGAGGGCGGAAAACGTCCGTCTTGAAATTCTTGAAACCGACGGAATGAATTATGCCGGAAAAATCCGGATGATAGAAAACGCAATCCTGTCGGGGGCATTGCTGGAACTTTCCATGCCGAACGACAACGAAGCAAGCAAGATGAATAATTTTCTTGGAAAGCCGATTTCTCTTTCAAAGCGGCAGGACGACTGCATTTTGAAATTCCGATTGGAGCAAAGCGGCGAAATTCGGCTTTTTTCTGTAGGAATGGCGAACAAAATAAAACTTGTAAAAACCTCGATTTTCGATTGAGCGGAAATTTAATTTTCCAGTTTCAGGTCGCCGGGTTTTATCCAGCCCAATTTTTGTTCCAAACGGCAGAAAATCCACGCAAGGACTCCCGGAAGCACAATCGAAATCATCAGAAGAGCGAACCAATTCCATGCCGACGGAAAAAGCCTAAGACTTTCGCCTGTGATGGCGGCGATTTCTTCAGATGCAAAGCCCATCTTTTCAGCCCTGTGGATTGCCCAATTTACGGCTTCGGGACTTGGACTCAGCCAGCCGGTAATTATTCCAATCTGCCCGACAAATCCGCACGTTCCCATTCCGCTTGAAATCGCCGGTCCGTTCATCTGAATCTTAAAAAGGCAGGTGGAAAGCGGACCGGTTATTGCGCTTGCAAGTGTGGGCGCAATCCAAATGCGAGGATTTTTCATGATGTTTGGCATCTGAAGCATTGAAGTTCCAAGCCCTTGCGAAATCAGCCCGCCCCATCCGTTTTCTTTAAAACTCATTACAGCAAAACCAACCATTTGAGCCGAACAGCCGGCAACCGCAGCTCCTCCGGCAAGCCCCGTAAGTCCAAGGGCGGCGCATATCGCTGCGGACGATATTGGCAACGTAAGAACAATTCCCACGACCACGGAAACAAAAATTCCCATCGCAAACGGGTGAAATTCTGTGGAAAGCATTATGAATTTTCCTATCCACGACGCCGCAATCCCGATGCGTTTTGCGCAAAGAAAACTTAAAAAGATTCCGCTCAATATCGTTAAAAGAGGCGTTAAAAGAATATCTATTTTTGTTTTTCCGCTTACAAGATTTCCGATTTCTGCCGCCGCGATTGAAATTATCAGCACCGAAAAAGGACCGCCAGCTCCGCCCAACACATTTGCGCTTCCTCCGACCGCCACAAGACTGAACAAAACAAGAGAATTCGCTCCCAGCGATTTTCCGATTCCGATTGCCATGGCTGCCCCCACAACATGGGTTTCGGAGCAGAATTTTCCTGCATCAACCAAAAACTGAAAAATCGGATTTGCCGAGAGCCTCAAAAGAAGCTCGCCCAGCGTCCTAATAATTGTTCCCACAAGGAGCGACGAAAAAAGCCCCTGAGCCATGCCACCCATAGCGTCAACAAGATAACGCCTAGCATACACATTCATGATAGACCTCGAAAAGTTTGATAAAATTGAGAAAATTGAATCAGTAAATTACTTGTTGATGTTGATACGCAATGTGCCGTGGCATCATTGGTAAGGGTGTTCCGTAGAATCTTCCGTAGTTCATCACAAACGTAAAATCTATCGGAAATCTACAATATTTTTTTTGATTTTACAAGGCATTTTACTTTGAAACCCATTCGGAATTTTAGAAATCGCATTGTTCATAACGCACGCCGCCTTACCTGCCTGCGATTTTTTAAGCACTTACTGCCCACATCCACACGCAAAAAACCATTTTTATTTTCATAATATTGGCGCAGATTATCCTCCAACTCGCCTTCCGCAGCCCGCTAACGCTCGGTCGAACGGCTTACGCCATTCGCCTTGCCTTCGGCAACTGCTCCACGCTCGGCGCAAAAATCCGGTTTTAGAAAAAAAAGAAAGATTCTAAAATGCGTATTTTGTAAATAATTTAAACGAAAACAAATCGTTCCACCTATTTTTCGTTATTTCCCCTAGAAGCGATTTTTTCCAACATATATCGTTTCAATAAAAACGTGCAGAAATACGGGAATGTATACAATTTACCATTAAATCCGATGTTCTTTGCGCAGAGTTTTATCCCGTAATGAATATCCGGATATTTTTCTTTTTCTATCAGATTTTTAAGAGAAGCCGTAGCACTGTCGGTCGCCTTTACTTCTACAGGAACAAGAGATTCGGCATCGCGGATAAAAAAATCCATTTCAACGGTAGATTTTTCAT
>ERZ772957.2207-NODE-2207-length-11507-cov-4.359850_pt1 | contig 11507 bp, 10 predicted proteins | sample MGYA00580682_ERZ772957 | MGnify/ENA primary metagenome ERZ772957 (study PRJEB29015, sample SAMEA2737921) | human oral metagenome | biome: human oral; feature: human-associated habitat; material: dental | place: China | collected 2025 ...
GAAAGTACATTTCGTTGATGTTAACAGTTCTGACTTAAAAGTTAGAAAGAAACTCGTATGCTGTTGGAAGAAAAATTATATGCTGTTCCCCGTAAATTTCCAACGTGTTTGCGATTTACGGGGAACGTGTTTGCGAAAAATTTCTAACGTGTTTGCGATTTACGGGGAACGTGTTAGAAGAAAATTTATATACGGTTCCCCATAAATTTATATACGGTTAGAAATTTACGGGGAAGCGGTTAGAAAAATATTTTTATCAAATAAAAATTTTCGGCTAACTGTATATAATTTCAGCATTGACCTTTGAGCTTTTAGCATTACCAGTAGGGACAGACGCCCTCGTCTGTCCGCTATGTAAGCAACAACACATTGACTAACAAATGTATTTAAGCGAACAAACGGGGGCGTCTGCCCCTACTTTTAGTATATTGAAAATAATTTGTTTGAGTCTGCCATTAGACACTCCTTATTAAGTTGGATTGCATCTGAGGAATCGTTTATAACCAAGCAAATTACATGTAGATTAAAAAAGGATGTGCCTGAACACATCCTTTTTTCGGTTCTAAATGCAATCCTTTCTAGTTTCTAAATACTAAGCCTTCGCCGAAGCTGTCGATGATGACAGGCTTGTCACGGTTGACTGTACCTGCAAGCAATGACTTACTGAGGTCGTTCAATACGTAACGCTGGATAGCTCGCTTGACAGGACGTGCACCGAACTCTGGATCGTAGCCAACATCTGAAAGATAGTTGATGGCTGGGTCGGTCCACTGAAGTTCAATACCCTGTGGCTCTAACATATCCTTAACTCTCTCCAACTGTAGACGAACAACATCACCAATCTGCTCTTTTGTCAATGGCAAGAACATGATAGTCTCGTCGATACGGTTGAGGAACTCAGGACGAATAGTCTTCTTCAGCATGTCCATTACCGCAACTTTTGCCTTGTCGATTACCTCCTCACGGTTAGTATCGTTAAGATGTTCAAACTGTTGCTGGATGTATTGTGAACCAAGATTAGACGTCATGATGATAATCGTATTCTTGAAGTTCACAGTTCGTCCCTTATTATCTGTCAGATGACCATCGTCCAACACCTGCAGAAGGATGTTGAATACGTCTGGATGTGCCTTCTCAATCTCATCAAAGAGTACGACAGAGTAAGGCTTGCGGCGTACAGCCTCAGTCAACTGACCACCCTCATCATAGCCTACATATCCTGGAGGCGCACCGATGAGTCGAGTTACACTGAACTTCTCTTGATACTCACTCATATCAATTCGGGTCATCATAGACTCGTCATTGAAGAGATAATCAGCCAATGCCTTTGCCAACTCAGTCTTACCGGTACCCGTTGTACCTAAGAATATGAAAGAAGCAATAGGCTTCTTTGGATCTTGCAATCCTGCACGTGAACGACGAACAGCATCTGCTACAGCTGTGATAGCCTCATCTTGTCCGATGACACGCTTGTGTAGTTCATCCTCCAAGTGGAGTAGTTTATCCTTCTCACTCTGTAACATTCGTGTGACAGGAATACCCGTCCAACGGCTCACAACCTCAGCGATATCATCTGCTGTAACCTCCTCGCGCACCATTGCTTGCCCATCTTGTGTGGCTTGCAACTGCTGTTGGATGTTCTTGATATCGTCTTCTAATTGCTTTAGTCGTGAGTATCTAATCTCGGCAACACGCTCGTAATTACCCTCACGCTCGGCACGGTCAGCCTCATACTTGAGCTGTTCAATCTCTTGTTTGTCCTGCTGAATCTTATTCACCAGTCCACGTTCTCCTTCCCACTTAGCACGGAATCCATGTTCCTGCTCTTTGAGTTCAGCGATTTCCTTGTCGAGTTGTGCAATCTTTTCTGTGTCGTTCTCGCGCTTAATAGCCTCACGCTCAATCTCGAGCTGCTTCAATCTACGACTGATTTCATCCAACTCCTCTGGTACAGAGTCGCGCTCCATACGCAGTTTTGCTGCTGCCTCATCCATCAAGTCGATAGCCTTATCAGGCAAGAAACGGTCTGAGATATAACGCTCAGAAAGCTTTACAGCTGCGATACAAGCATCGTCCTGAATACGTACCTTGTGATGATTCTCATAACGTTCCTTCAATCCACGAAGGATAGAGATAGCATCCAATTCGTCTGGTTCATCTACTAATACGGTTTGGAAACGACGCTCAAGCGCCTTATCTTTCTCAAAATACTTCTGATATTCATTCAGTGTTGTTGCACCGATAGCTCTCAATTCGCCACGTGCTAAGGCTGGTTTAAGGATGTTAGCAGCATCCATGGCACCTTCGCCACCACCTGCGCCAACCAATGTGTGAATCTCGTCAATGAAGAGAATGATGTTACCATCAGCCTGCATCACTTCCTTAACAACACTCTTAAGACGCTCCTCGAACTCACCTTTATATTTAGCACCAGCCAACATCGCACCCATATCCAGTGAATAGAGTTGCTTGTCCTTTAAGTTTTCTGGCACATCACCACGAACGATTCTCTCAGCTAATCCTTCAACGATAGCTGTCTTACCAGTACCTGGCTCACCAATGAGAATAGGGTTGTTCTTTGTACGACGAGATAGAATCTGTAATACTCTACGAATCTCCTCATCACGACCAATCACTGGGTCGAGTTTTCCTGCACGTGCATCCTCGATAAGGTTGCGTGCATATTTCTGTAATGACTGATAGTTCTCGTCACCACTTTGCGACTGTACTTTCTGTCCTTGTCTAAGGTCATTGATAGCAGCTGTCATTTCCTTCTCTGTACAACCCGCATCTTTCAATATACGGCTTGCGGTTGAGTTCACAGCAAGTAGGGCGAGTAGCATCGGTTCGATACTAACGAATTCATCACCCATCTTCTGGGAGGTCTCTATAGTACGCTGCATCACCTGATTGGTTTCAGAAGAGAGGTAAGGTTCACCACCAGATACTTTTGGTAAGTGGCTCATCTCATTCTGAATGGCAGTCTCCACAGCTTGTGCGTTGACGCCAATTTTCTGGAAGACGTAATTTATTACGTCCTTTCCTTTATCCATTACACCAGCTAATATGTGTACTGGCTCAATGGTCTGCTGTCCATTTCGCTGTGCAATGTTTATCGCACTCTGAACAGCTTCTTGTGCTTTGATTGTAAATTTCTCAAATGTCATCGTATAATCTCCTTTCTTTAGTTCGTTTCTCTTGATAGTAGAGTTGGGAACTTATTGTTAATTTTATTTCTATAAGCTATATTTCAAACCTTGTGCCTATATTGTGTAGGTGACAAAGTGGCATTTATTGTGGACAGAATGGCAGTTTTTGACTTCATGAAAAGGAAGGGTGGGGGACGTAGGAAAATAATTTCCTACGCTCAGCTCTTTTGCTGTTTTAGGTAGATAAACTCACTGACATAGATACTAATGCCCCAAAGAATGTAGAAAATTCTTTCATAAGGCATAGTCGATTGTTGCATCCAAAGATAAATGTAGTAGAGTAAGGACAATAGGGCAATTATAAGAAATGTATATTTCCTTGTTTTACTTATTCCGTATACTGAGAATGAAACTATAAAACTAATAACATAGAGTAGGGTACTATAAAGGTACAGAATACCAGTCCCAACATCGTGTCCATTCCTACAGGTGCCTTGTACAACACTAACCCCAAGGATATAAATGAATGTTAATGTAGATATTAATATGCCTTTACTAAGTTTATTCATTAGTTTGATTGTTTTTTATTTTTCAAGTTCTCTTTCATTTTACCGTATATAAGCGCATAGATATAAACGAGTTTGCCCAAATAATATAGTAAAGCCTTTTATAAGGTATATCTGTATGTTGCATTCAAAGATAAAGGACAGATATAATAACAGTCAGAAGACTGAATCTATTGTTTATTATTTCTTACATAAGCTTCACTGTTACTGGGGTTACTTCTTTGATAATAAACGGTGATAGTATCACCAATATGCAGACTTTCATATTCTCCATATTGTTTACCCCTACCTTCATAGGTCTTCTGATCTACGTTATATGAATAGGAGTAGTAAGGAGTTGCGCGAATTTTATAAAGCTTGTTGACTACACCTTTAGTGTAAGCTGGGTTCTCAGCAATCTTGCTACTCTTCCATAATTGCCATAAAGAGATTCCTAATAGTGCAATAACAAGATAGGCTATTGAGCGTTGATGCTTTCTTTTCATTTGTCTGATTGAGTTTTATTATTCAACTTCTCCTTCATATATTTATGAAGAAGATGTGTAAACTCATAGTTTTTTAGTCCCCATTTGGGGGCTATGAGGAGGTCGGGAGGACTCTGGCTTACAAAGCGCTCGAGTACGAGGTCGGGGCGGAGAAGGCTAATGTAATCTGCAATGAGTTTGATATACTCCTCAACTGTATAAAGGTGAAATGGCTTTTCAGCGTACATCTTTGCAAGACGAGTCCCACGAATAATCTGTAACTGATGAATCTTCAGCGTCGTTAGTGGAAGCGAAGAGATGATTGGCGCTTGTCTTAGGCTCTCTTTGGCATCTTCACCAGGTAGTCCAAGGATGATATGCGCACCAACACGGATGCCACGTCGGGCAGTCTCCTCAATAGCCTTGCGCGCACAAGCAAAGTCATGCCCACGATTGACGAGCCGTAGCGTTTCATCATTGCAGGTTTCAACACCATATTCAACAATGAGAAAGGTGCGGCGGTTGAGTTCTTCAAAGTAGTCTAAGAGGTCGTCATTAATACAGTCGGGACGTGTACCGATAACGAGTCCAACCACATCCTCTACAGCAAGTGCTTCCTCATAGAGCTTTTTAATATGGTCATTAGTGCCGTATGTATTGGTATAAGCTTGGAAATAAGCAAGATATTTCATTTCAGGATACTTGCCTGAAAAGAATCGTTTGCCGTCTTCAAGCTGTTGGGTTACACTCTTTCCATTATCGCAATAAGCAGGATTGAATGTCTGATTATTGCAGTAAATGCAACCACCACGGCCAATCCTTCCGTCTCGGTTAGGGCAAGTAAAGCCAGCATTAACCGATATCTTCTGTACTTTATAAGGGAACTGAGAGCGCAACCAGTTCCCGAAATCGCAATAATATTGTTCCATTCTTTTGCAAATATACGGAATATTTTATATTTTTGTGCTGTTAAAACTTGAATTTATGAAACGTATATTATTTCTTTGTGTATCAATGCTAACCGCATTTCATTTGATGGCAGGAGAACCTATTTCTTTGAAAGACATTACGAATGGCACTTTTGCTGCTAAGCGTATCTCGGGAGTTAATCCTTTGGAGGGAACTTCAGAGTATGCTCAAATATCATCTGATGGTCGTCAGGTGGTAAAGTATTCTTTTAAGACGGGTAACTCTACGGGGGTTATTTTTGACCTTGCTGACGCTAAGGGTGAGCAGTTAAAGTCATTTGATGATTATCAGATTTCTACTGATGGCAGTCGACTACTTTTGCAAACGAATACGAAGCGTATCTATAGGCGTTCGTTCACAGCCGACTTCTATCTCTATGATGTGAAGACGAAGCAGTTGAAGAAGCTGTCAAAAGAGGGGGCAGAGCAGATTCCTACTTTCTCTCCTGACGGTCATCAGGTTGCTTATGTTCATCAGAATAACATCTATATTACAGATGGTGAGAATGTAAAGCAGGTTACAACGGATGGTGAGTTTAATAAGGTAATCAATGGTTTACCTGACTGGGTGAATGAAGAGGAGTTCGGCTTTAATAATGCACTTGCTTGGAGTGCAGATAGCAAGACGCTAAGTTGGATTAGATATGACGAGAGTGAGGTAAAGAGTTATACCCTACAGTTTTACAAAGGTTCTCACCCTGCATATGATATGTTTGATATCTATCCTGGTGATTACAGTTATAAATATCCAAAGGCTGGCGAAGCAAACTCAAAGGTTAGTGCATGGTCTTATAGCTTGAGTGATGGTACTGTACGTAAATATGATTTACCATTAGCGGCAGATGGTTATATTCCACGCATCAAGTCTACCTTTGATGCAAATAGAATTATCCTCTATACAATGAACCGTCATCAGGACGAGTTGAACCTCTATGCTGCTAACCCTCTCACAGGTACATGTAATCTACTGATAAAGGAGAGTGTACCTAAGTATGTGAAGGAAGAAGCTATGGAGGGTATTAGCATCATGAAGGATTATATTCTTGTTCCTTCTGACCGTGATGGCTATATGCACCTTTACTTATATAATAAGGATGGTAAGCTTTTACGTCAGATTGATAAGGGAAACTATGACGTAACTGAAATCTATGGATATGATGAGAAGACTGGAAATACCTACTTCCAAGCAGCAGCACGTAAGCCAATGCAGCGTGAGATATATGTTGCAGATAAGTCGGGTAAGTTGACTTGTCTTTCTGCTCGTGCGGGATGGAATGTTGCTTCGTTCTCAGGCGATTATAAGTATTTCCTCAATACATGGAGCGATAGCAATCATCCATACGTATTTGCCATCTATGATAACAAGGGTAAAGAGGTGCGTGAGGTGCTCAATAATGATGAGTTGCAGGCTAAGTTGGTAAAGTATGGTAACACTGGTGTTGAGTTCTTTACATTTACAACCTCTGAAGGTGTGAAACTTAATGGTTGGATGGTGAAGCCTGCTAACTTCGATGCAACAAAGAAGTATCCTGTAATTATGCACCAGTATAGTGGTCCGGGTAGTCAGCAGGTTGTCGACAATTGGAGCGTTGGCTCTATGGGTAGTGGTGCAATGTTTGACTATTACTTAACACAAAAGGGCTATATCGTTGTTACTGTAGATGGTCGTGGTACTGGTGCGCGTGGTGCAGAGTTTGAGAAGTGTACTTATTTGAAGCTTGGCGACTTGGAGTCAAAGGATCAGGCAGAAGCTGCATTGTGGTTGGGCAAGCAAAGTTATGTCGATGCTTCGCGTATTGGAATATGGGGTTGGAGCTTTGGAGGCTTCAATACATTGATGAGTATGAGCGAGGGACGCAATGCGTTCAAGGCAGGTGTAGCTATTGCTCCACCAACGAACTGGCGCTATTATGACTCTGTTTATACTGAGCGTTATATGCGTACACCACAGGAGAATGCTGCTGGTTATGCTATTAATCCAATCAATAGAGCAGAGAAGCTTCATGGTAAACTCTTAATATGTCATGGCCTAACGGACGATAACGTACATCCGCAGAATGCCTTTGAGTATTCTGAGGCTTTGGTTCAAGCTGATAAGGACTTCAAAGAGAATCTTTATACCAATCGTAACCATGGTATTTATGGTGGTAACACACGTAATCATCTTCTGAGACAGGTTGCTGAATGGTTTATCGAGAACCTGTAATAGGCGCTGATAAAAGAACTGTGCTGTTTGCTAAGCACCCTTATGTATAAATACACCATGCGTGTCTTACTACATATTATGATGATGGCAAGGGGCTTTTAATTCATCTTTTACTGATGTATTAATACCCAGCACATAGTGTGCGGATGCTTAACACGTCATGTGCGGATGGTAAACACCAATGGTGTTGAGTACTTAGTGTAGTGCAATATGATCTTATCAGGGAACAAATTATTGGTAGAAAGGAGTTGTTCTATCAGATAACTGTAAATCAAAGGTGATGTCGTATGGACGAATATATTATTCAAAGTTCTATCAGATAGCACTAATAAATAAAAAACTCGGGCACTGAATTGATATAATCAGTGTCCGAGTTTTTATTTATAATTGTTTTCAGTTTGCTCTTTAACCAAAGAGACGCTCAAAGAAGCCTTTCTTTTTAGGCTTTTCTTCGCTTGTAGCTGCCTCGAGGTGTGTAGAATCAGCTTTCTCAGAGATTGTTTCCTTCTTAACAGCAGAATCATCTGCAGGGATGTCTTCACCCTCGATGATACCCGCAGTACCCCATTGTGCAGCAAGTATTGTGGCATCCTTGCGAGCCGTATCCTCGTCAATTTCATATTGACCGCAGATTAACTCTACGAGGTTATCTACTGTAAAAGAATCCATCTTCTGCACCTCTTCCCATAAGTATGCAGAACTTTCATTCATAGATATAATATTGCTGAAGTCAATATTCTCATCTCCTTCCGCAACGATAATATGTTCTCCGCATACTTCACGGAGGTTGAAGCCATTCTTTACTTTCATTCTTATTGATAGTTTATATTATTATCTTTCTTTTTATATTCCATTAAATGGTGCCAAAGATAGGAATCCAGATACGTCTGTAAATACCTAATAAATATCTTCGGATTGGACGAAGTCGAGTCCAAATAAAACTATAAGTCTTCCATTTCCAAGCATCTGTAGTATCCATCTTATTTCGTCCTTTACGGTAGAAACCAATGACTGCTCCAACAATATTCTCTTTCTTACAATGCTCAACACCAAGGTTGCCATCACCTCGTAGGGTTACGTTATCACCTTCTATGCTGTCAATGCGATGTAAGACGAAGTGTCGTGTTGTTATCTCCGCTAAAACTGGGTCGCCAACTTTTATTGTGGAAGGCTTGACAAGCAAAGCTTTGTCACGGTCGTTTTCAAGGAAAGGACGCATAGAATAGCCACGAAGGCGTAACGTAACAGTATGTCCTTCATTTAACATCTTGACAACTTCTGGTAGAAACTCTGCATTCGCAAACTGGATTTCAGAAGTAGTAAGTACTGTTTTTGACATAAGTTTTATCTTTTCGTTACGGTTTGATAGCATACCTCTGCTGCTTCTTGATTAGGCAAGCAATGTAACGTAAATATCCTCCCTGCTTCTACAATCTTTGTAATCGTATCACAAACGCCATTGTAAATGTCTGAATCCCACTTCATGCTGGAGCAAGAGGGGAGTAGTGAAGCAAATGCTGCAATAGGATTGGGCTTCTCAACAGAGTTTGTTGTAGCGCGGTCAATACGTGTAATAGCACCTAAACGAGCCTTGACATTGCGATAGCATGGTGTCTTACCACTCCATGGGCTGCCATATATCCATGTTTCTCCGTCAATGATTCTTACGATAGGATTATCATCGTTCATGAGGTCACTACCTGGAATATAGCGTAGCCACATACTAACTTGAGTTGACTTACCTGTTCCACTCTTGGCAATGAAGGCATAGCCATAGCCATTGTTACGAACAAGAGATGCGTGAATCAGCAAGGTTTGCTTATGTGCACCAGCAAAGGCAAAGATAAGCATCAATGCATTATTAAGTCCAAAGGTGCGCATATTCTTGTTGCCATTGAGTGCACAACGACAGTCAGAGAAGTCTTTATTACTCTGTAGCAGACAACAATCAGAGCCATTAATGTCCTTGATAATATACTGATAGCTACCATCATCAACACGATCAACAATGGTATCACCATTTCCTGTATCGAAAGCACGGATACGTTGTCTTCTTTCCTTTGGAACAGGTCGAAGCGTATCGTCAACCGTTAAGCGGAAAAAGACATTCTCTGAAACCTCTTTGATTCTGAAAGGTTCAAACGAACTTAACAAGTGCATTCCGTTGACATCAGTCTCACGGAATATAATCTGTATATCAAAGTCAGCTATTCTGAAGTTATTTATTTCCATCTTTAGAGGCTCTGCTTACTTTGACTTTGTGGTTTTAGTATTCACTTGTGTCTCTTCGCTTGAAGTATAGTTGTCTGGTGTTATAGTCTTATAGCTGAACTCTGCATCAGAGATAGACTTAACTACATATTTCTTCTTACCCTTTTCGTATTTATTTTTCAAAGCTGTGAACTGTTTCATAGCTTTATTCTCATTCTCAGCATACATCGTAACGCAGGTTGGGTAGCTTACTAAACCATTGTTCTGAAGGTAATAACGGAGCTGATATGAGTAGTCCTCACGATTAGCAAGGAACTTAGTACGGTCGTTTACAAGGTAGGCATCCACCTTCTGAATATTGGTCATATAAACCGTTGAATCATTAAAAGAGGCTGCAAAACCAAACATGTATACCTTTGCAGGCTTGTATCCTTTTGCGTTACTACTATTTACCCATCCCAGCAGGAATACTGCTATCATTAATACCTGACGTAATTTCATCTTAAATTAATATCTTACAATGTTAATGTTATTGTCCTAAATACGCCTTCAATACCTTGCTATTGGATAGTTGGCGTAGGCGTCTTATTGCTTTTTCTTTTATCTGTCTTACCCGTTCACGTGTGAGATTATATTTACTTCCTATCTCTTCCAATGTCATTTCGCGTTGGTTAATTCCGAAGTAAGCTTCTATAACCACCTTCTCTCTATCCTCAAGGATCTGTAAAGCTCTTCCGATTTCTTCCCGTAGACTCTCTTCAACCAACTCTTTATCAGTTGATGGTGTGTTATCATTGGGAATAACGTCAAGTAAGCTACTCTGCTCGTCGTCATAGAATGGAGCATCTACCGAGACATGACGTGAATTAACTTTCATTGCATCAACAATCTTGTCTTCTGGTATATCAGTGTTCTGTGCTATTTCATCAATACTCGGACGGCGTTCGTTCTCTTGTTCAAACTGTGTCAATATCTTATTGATTTTATTGACAGAGCTTACTTGATTTAGTGGTAATCTGATGATACGACTTTGTTCTGCTATTGCTTGCAAGATACTTTGTCTTATCCACCATACAGCGTAAGAGATAAACTTGAAGCCACGTGTTTCATCAAACTTCTCTGCTGCCTTGATTAATCCTACATTACCTTCGTTAATAAGATCGGGCAGAGAGAGCCCTTGATTTTGATATTGCTTTGCGACAGAGACAACGAAACGCAGGTTAGCTTTCGTCAGACGTTCTAAAGCTTTTCGATCACCATTTCGAATCTTTTGAGCAAGCTCAACTTCTTCTTCGATACTGATCATTTCTTCGTGACCGATTTCCTGCAGATACTTATCAAGAGAAGCACTCTCTCGATTCGTAATCGATTTTGTGATTTTCAATTGTCTCATGTGCTTAGCATTATTTTAAGTGATGGCAAATTTACACAAATTCAATGAGTTAAACAAATAAAAAAGTAAAAAACTCACATAAGAATCTATAATGATTTTGTGTTGTGTATTAGGTTTTTGGTCTTTTAACGGTTTCTTGTTGACTGATAGGTGTTTTATTGGTTTGTAATGGTTGAATATTCTTTTCATGTTCATACAACGTCTTTTAGTTCGATAAGAGGAGGTTTAGATCTCGATTCTTGGTGGTTATTATGTTGTGTCTATAGGGTAAAACGAGGGTTCTCCCATTAAATACGCAGATCGTTAATAGAATAAGATGAATCCACTTACATGGTATGATTAGCCCCAATTAGGTGGTTTTATAAAAGGGGATAAACTATATGATACGTGTAATTAGGTACGATTTCCATTCGGCTTCTACAAACAACTTATTCCCTTATTAGTCTAATTAGGCTATTTGGTCCAATTGGTCTAATTAGGCTAATAACTTATTATTTTGTCATAATTTTTCACATCATAATTTTGAATACATGCTCTTTTGGCTTCTAAA
>ERZ772957.2208-NODE-2208-length-11493-cov-5.437664_pt1 | contig 11493 bp, 10 predicted proteins | sample MGYA00580682_ERZ772957 | MGnify/ENA primary metagenome ERZ772957 (study PRJEB29015, sample SAMEA2737921) | human oral metagenome | biome: human oral; feature: human-associated habitat; material: dental | place: China | collected 2025 ...
GGCTCCCCTGGCAGACGGCTCAGTTGAACCACCTGCCGAGGGCATCCACAAGGACACCGATGGCCCGGACCAGGCGAGCGATTCCTGTCAAGATCTCGCTCACCTTCCGGGCCGTCGCCTTGTCCCTGCGGACTTTGGCATGTCTGCCTCTCGGCTTGGACACGGCCCCACCAGCATGCCGCGCGGACTGCCCGAGCAGTCCAGCCGCGAACACAGAGCGGTGCCCTGTTGCCGCGGGAAGGATCAGCGCGGTTCGTTCTCATTGGGGAGGAGCGGCGGCGTCACCCGCCCGTCACGGTTGATGAAGCGCGCCGGCGGAAGTGGCTGCGCCTGTTCCAGCTCATCGAGGAGGGCCAGTGCCGACGCGCTTCCCGCGACCCGTTTCGAGGGGACGAATTTTAGCGCCGTGGAGTTGATCGCGATCTTCTCGCCCGCTTGAGCCATGCGGCTCGCCATATTCATCAGGGGATTCGAGCGCTCGCCCTCGTCGATCTCTCTCTGGAGAAATTCACGGCATTCTTGGACGTCTTCCTTCCAGCTTCGCAGCTCGCGCTGGATGAGGCGCTCGTGCCACTCGAAATTGTCGCCCATCGATTCAATGATCCACCCCGGCCACTGGGCGCAGAAGGCCTCAATCCCCATATCGTCGTCCATGAGGGACCACCAGCGCAGTGATCGCTCTCGGAAGTCGATGTGCACGCCCGTGCAGGGTCGTTCGTCGCGCGGCTGGTCGTCCCACAGCAGGGGCTCTCCTGCGCGGGAGCGTTCGAGGGTCTCAGCTGCGATGCGACGCATATTGATGGGCCCCAGCTCCGCGATGACGTCGAGGACCCCTTCGCCGCGCCACCTGAGGAGCTCGCCGTCCTCGAGGACCGCGGAGAACGCGTCGGCGGGCTCGAACTCGTCCCAAGGACCGAACCACGACGCCCCTTCCATCGTCTGGGTATCGTACGCAGTGCTTGTGAAGAGGGAGGCCGGGTCCACCCCTGCCGCCCAGAGCGTGCCGCGTGTGCCTTCGGGGGACCAGATGGCCGTCCACCCCGGCCAGGTTCTCTCTACCAGCGCATTGATCAGCCGTGGGAGGTAGAGCCCCTCGCTCTCCTCGGCCCACACGACCGTCTTCGACCTCAAGTCGATGAGCAGGGTGCCCTCGATCCATACGGCGCCCTTCCAGTCGTGCGGGGTATCGACGCCCATGGGCTCCATCTGACGCACGCGGTGCAAGGTGGCGTCGAACCCGTCGAGAGCGATGTCGCCTCCGATGGTCTGCGCGGCCCAGTGGTCGTAGTAGATCTCCGATCCGGACTCGGTCTGGACGATCACTCCCAGCCGTGAACCCACAATGAGTTTCCTTTCTCCTGCACGCCCTACTCGGCCACGTGGATTTCGGGCGATACGCCCAACAGCCCACTGAAACGGTCGACGTGACGGAGTGTGCGGGTGTGCGCCGGAGATGGGAGGTGGCTGTCGCGTGAGCCGATACTCTCTAGGAGCTCGGTGAGGTCGCGTCGGGTGCCGTCTTCCATGGGCCAAGTGTGCTGCAGGGGTGCGACGCGAATCCGCAGCGGGACGCTTTCGTGGCCTGCATGAAACTGGTGAAGAGTCAGGCGGCGCATGGCATGATCGCTCATACGAGCTGTCTCACCCAGAGAGGCCTGTTTGCGGAATTAAATAGGGTTCCGAGGGCGACATTGGAAATGTTTAATATATGCCAGTTTGATGTCTATTTCTGGTGCATATGTGTGAAGTATGCCAGGTTCTGAATCCGGTGTCGCTAATTTGGATTGAGGGAGAAGTCCAATTTTTAATCCACGCTTAATTCCTTGTCGCCTAGACGGAAAATTAGGTAAAAGAAGGGACGGGTAGGACACTTCGTGGTGTAGCAGTCGTTTCGAAATGTAGGAATTAGGTCGTGAGTTTTAACTATACGTCAGAGGGTTCTGGACCTTAAGGTGCGGCGCTTTAAGGAGTTTTATGAAAAGTCGGTAACTTCGCTGAAGTCGATAAAGTCTTCTTCGGGAGCCCAGGAAAATTTCTCATGCCGCAATTCCGATAACCTTGTCATGCGAATACGCATTGGAGCTGTATTTAAGTTAAATTGGCCGATCGACAGAGAATGTTTGCTTAAGACTGACAAAAAAGGTTCTCCACTACCTCGCGTTGCGACTACTGCCTTGCCGTTTCTCGAGGGTTCCTTGCCCCAAGCTGATCCGGCAAGAGTGGCGCGAGCGAATCTCCCGGGAATGCGTCTCAGTGAATTGGGTGCCCATCGAATGACGAGGGCGCCTTCGAGTCCCATCGGCCATAGTGGGAAAAATGGCATCATTGGACCGCTGATCGGGCGAACGTAGAATAACTTGTCCTTCCCTTTTGCTGATTTCATCAACGCCCTGGCGTGTTCGCCCGAGTAATATATTGCTGCAATGTGCACAGAATGGTATGGAAGATTATCTTCACTCCATAAAAGAAGATTCCCTACCTGGGCGCCAGACGTTGGCTCCGGGAGGTGTGATATGTCGGTAATAGTATATGAAAATAGCTGAATCTCCGATGCGTTTTGAAGCGAAGCAAAATGCTGCCGCAAAGATAGTGAACCGGTAGTCGTTCCGCGAATACCTACCACTCCACTTTGATGATAATGAAATTTCGGTAACTCTCCATCGGGAAGTTGTTGATAATGGGTCGGTAAATATGTTGGATTCGGGGAGAATGTGGAGGGGCAGTCTCCGATCTGGAACAGGTTCCACGAGTCTCCCGGTGAGCTGGTCGGGACAACCTGAAATCCTCCGTCTCCATTAAAAAAGAAAGTCAGGATATGATGCATGACGCCATTGGGAAGGCTGATAAGCAATCGTCTAGACGCCTTGGCCGCCGTTTTTGAATATGACATCGGATTTTCTCCTTTCATGTTAAAGTCATATTTTTACGCCGCGGTACTCAAGAACCGAAAGGTGCTGTCAGAAAAGCGAGCAAAATTTATCGTACTCGTGGTCTAGTCTGTCTGCTAAATCCTGTCGTCTGAACGTGAGTACAGGGCGGCGTATGTTGTGGGTTGAACAAAGACATGCCTCGAGATTGTTTGAGGCGCTCCCAGAAGACCAATGAAGATTAGTACTTACCTCAGGTGGGTATAGTTCTGATCAGCCCGCTGAAACGGTCGACGTGGTATGCGAGCTCGTCGGCCACACGGTGCTTCTTGGTGTCGAGAGTGTCGGAGCCGGCGGTCCTGCGGAACCGCGACATGGGCGGCAGGATGCGTGAGACGGCGGTTCCTTCGACGCCGATGCGTGCGAGTCCCCCCAGAGCGGCCGCCACGAGCCGCCTGGTCGGCTCGGCCTTGAGACGCTCCTCGGAGATGAGGGCATCGAGCTCGGCTTGTTGGCGGCCCGTAATGTGGGCCTCCCACTGGGCGGCGACGTCGCCCGTCGAGGACACGGAGCGGACGAAGTCTTCGATGAGGTCGCGCTTGTTGTGCAGGGACGGGCTGGAGGCCAGTGCGCGTGTGATATCGACCGGGATCTCGCGGTCGCCGCCGTCGGGCTCGCCGCGATGCTTCTCGACGAGCATGAGGACGTAGTCGACATTGACCTCGACCTGCTTGACGAGCTCGATCTCGAAGACGAGGTCGTCGTTAATGACCTCCTTCTCCGCCGTTCTCGTCCGCCGCAGTTCCTGGTAGAGGTCGACGTAGACGCTCTTGTAGTCGTCGAGCTCGCCGACGTCGAGGACATCGGCGTCGGCGAAATCGTCGAAGCTCGTCAGGATGTTGCGCAGCCGCAGGATCGCCCCGAAGAGCCGGATGAATCGCTTCTGCTCGCTCTCGGAGGCGATCACTCCTCCGGGCTCGAAGCCCGCGCGCAGCTCACTTACCTTCTCAAGGTACTCCTGGAGGTACTCGGCGTAGGGGCGCAGGAGGACGAGTCCGCCGGCGTCCTTGTCGCCGAACAGGGCGATGGCTTCGTCAGTCTGCTCCTGCAGGTTGCGGAAGCAGACGACGTTCCCGTATGTTTTGACGGAGTTGAGGATCCGGTTGGTGCGGGAGAAGGCCTGGATCAGTCCGTGGGTGCGCAGGGGCTTGTCCACCCACAGGGTGTTGAGGGTCTTGGAGTCGAAGCCGGTGAGGAACATGTTGACGACGATCACCAGGTCGATGGCCTTCTTCGTCAGACGCTCGGAGATGTCCTCGTAGTAGTTCTCGAATCCCTGGGCGTCGGTGCCGCAGCTGGTGGCGAAAGTCCGGTTGTAGTCGCCGATGGCGGCGTCGAGGAAGGCGCGGTCGTCGGCCGACAGGCGCGTGGGGTCAACAGACTCCTCCCCCAGCAGTCCTCCGGGGGCGTCGGCGTTCGGCGCGCAGGAGTAGATAATGCCAACCGTCAGCCGCTGGTCGACGGGCAGCCCCTCCTGCTGGCGCTTGAACTCGCTGTAGTAGTCGCGCGCCGCCCGGATCGATGCCGTGGCGAAAAGGGAGTTGAAGCCGCGCACACGCGCATCGCGGAGTGTGTAGGAGCTGGCGCGCTTGGTCTTCTGGGCGAAGTGCTCGCGGATGTAGCGCACCACCTGACTCAGGCGCTGTGGGGCGAGAAGGGCCTGCTCGGTGTCGATCCCGGGGACCTCGCCGTCGCGGACGTCGTCGGGCATCTTGATGGTGTCGATGTAGTCGACACGGAAGGGCAGGACGTTCTTGTCCCGGATGGCGTCGACAATTGTGTAGGTGTGCAGCTGGTCGCCGAATGCCTGGGCGGTGGTGCGCAGATCCAGCTTCCCGGATGACCCGGAGTTCTCGGCGAAGATCGGGGTCCCGGTGAAGCCGAAGAGGTGGTAGTTGCGGAAGGTCTTGGTGATGGCGGTGTGCATGTCGCCGAACTGGCTGCGGTGGCACTCGTCGAAGATGAGGACGACGTGCCCGTCGTAGATGGAGTGCCTGCGGTGACCGCCGACGAAGTTGGAGAGCTTCTGTATTGTGGTGACAATGATCCTCTGCTCGGGATCATTGATCTGGGCGGCCAGCTGCGTTGTGGACTGGTTGGCGGAGACGGTTCCGGCGGAGAAGCGGTTGTACTCCTTGATGGTCTGGTGGTCGAGGTCCTTGCGATCGACGACGAAGAGGACCTTGTCCACGTCCTCGAGGCCGGCGGCGAGCTTGGCGGTCTTGAAGGAGGTGAGGGTCTTGCCGCTTCCGGTGGTGTGCCAGATATAGCCGCCGGCGGCGGGGGTTCCGGTGCGCTTGTTGAGGGTGGAGGTGTTGATCCGCTGGAGGATCCGCTCGGTGGCGGCGATCTGGTAGGGCCGCATGACGAGCAGCTTCTCGGCGGTGGTGAACACGCAGTAGCGGGTGAGGACGGCCAGCAGGGTGTGCTTTGCGAAGAAGGTCCTGGTGAAGCCCTCGATATCGGCGACGGGCCGGTTGCGGGCGTCGGACCACCAGGAGGTGAACTCGAAGGAGTCGGAGTTGGCGGCCTTTGCCTGGCGCCGCCCGCCGGTGTTCTCGGTGACGTGGTCGAGGCGGGTGGTGTTGGAGTAGTACTTCGTGTCAGTGCCGTTGGAGATGACGAAGACCTGCACGTAGCCGTAGAGGCCCGAGCCGGCCCAGAAGGAGTCGCGCTGGTAGCGGTTGATCTGGTTGAAGGCCTCGCGGATGGGCACGCCGCGGCGCTTGAGCTCGACATGGACCAGCGGCAGGCCGTTGACGAGGATGGTGACGTCGTAGCGGTTCCTGTGTGTGCCGGTGTCGACGACGTACTGGTTAGTGACCTGGAGCCGATTGTTGTGGATGCGCTTCTTGTCGATGAGCCGGATGTTCTTGAACTCGCCATTGTCCCGGCGGAGGACCTGGACGTGATCCTCCTGAATACGGCGGGTCTTGTCAATGATGGAGTCATTGGAGGCGGCGATGGACTTCCTGAAAAATCGCTTCCACTCCGCATCGCTGAAACGGTAGTCGTTGAGGGCCTCGACCTGGGCGCGGAGGTTGGCAATGAGGTCGTCCTCGGTGTCGAAGCGGACGTACTCGTAGGCCTGGGTCTGTAGCTGCTTGATGAAGGCGGCTTCAAGGGCGGCCTCGGACTGGTAGGTGGTGCGGTCGCGCTCGGCGGGCTCGTACCGGGCGACGACGGTGGACTCCTCGGTGAGAATGACGGGTTCGATGCCAATGGCGCGGGTGTCGTGGGTAGTCATCCTTCTGCGGTCCTCTCGCTGGGCGGAGTCGGCGGGGTCGGTGAGGCGGTCGGCAGGTCGCGGTTCTCCCAGTCCCCGTAGGCGCCGCCGTCCCAGAGCCATGAGAGGCGACCGTTGCAGGCGCGCCCGGTGGCGATAGCTCCGGCCGTGGACGGCGAGGTGAAGGGGATGTCCCGGGTGACGACAGCGGTGGCGCCATCGATGCTGATGGAGCCGTCGGCGACGAGCTTGGCGTAGCGCTCACGGTAGGCGGCGTAGGCGCGGCGGGTGCTCGGGGTGCGTCCGACGCCGGTCCACGCAGCGGTCACGCGAGAGCCTTCGAGGAGGAGGAACTCATCTCCGACGACACGTGCGCGCGCATCGATACCGTTGCGGACGACGGTGAGGCGGAAGACCGGTGAGGCGTCGGATGCGGGTTGCGGCGAGGGATCGGGGGCGGTGGATGCTGTGGTGCGCAGGACATTGATCCCGAGGACGGGGAGGATGCCGCGAACCTGGGCGAGAAAGGCCTCGGCGTCGGAGACCTGGGCCTCGGAGAGCCTGCGGGGCTGAGGCCTCTGCTTGTTGTCGGGCAGGGAGCAGCGCTCGGCGCGGGCGGCGATGTCGAGGAGGCGGGCCTCGAGATAGCCCCAGTGCCCTTCGTTGAAGGAGTCGTCCCGGCTTGAGATGAGGACGGCGCGGTCCCACCAGTCGCGGTTGCGGTCGTGGTCGCGGAACCTGGCTGTGAAGGACTCAGTGCGTCCGATGTAGCAGGTGGTGCTCTCAATGGATGAGGGGTCTTCGCCCAGGAGCAGGTAGACACCGTTGCGGTTGGCGTCATCCCGGGCGAGGAGGCGGGTGAGGTCGGAACGGGAGCCTGTGAGGACGTGGCCGGTCCAGCCCGCGACATCGGCGGTGGTGATGCCGCCGGGCTCCCCGTCGACCAGGAAGAGCTCGATGTGCTTGCCGCTCACCCTCAGAGCGCCTTCTCCGGGAACGTGAGGAGCTTGTCCCGGTAGTACTCGTACTGCTGCCGACGCGCCTCGATCTCCGCCGGGATCCCAGACGAGATATCGGAAACAAGTGAGTCGAAGTTTCCCAAGATGTCGGCAATCCGTCGCTGCTCCGAGAGCGGAGGAAGGGGGATCGTAATCTGCTCAATACCGCGCGCTGAGAGTCGCTTGACCTTGGCGCGCGAGACGAACCTGTCCTTCTGGCGATGATACTCCGACGTGCGTAGAACATGTGAGATGTACCGCGGATCCTGCTGGTGATGGAGGGCGAAGGAATCATCGTGATAGGCGACGGGGTGATTTCCGAGCCACGCTACGCCGATCCCGAGCTCCTCCACAGTCTCTCCGACTCCAGCGATAATAACGTCGCCTGGCTCAGCGTATCGGAGACTCTGTGTGCGCTCTGAAACCACGTGTGAGATGGCTTTGCGAGTTGAAATGCCGTAGGTTGTGTAGATCTCGCCGTAGTGGATCGCGGGGATCCCCTGATCGGCAATATCCTTGCGGGTGAACCGTCGTCCTCGAGTCAGTGCGCCAACATCTCTAAGGGCAACTTGAGGAGCGTTGCTCTTCCAGATCAAATGATTCCGATAATAGGCGTACTGCTGTCGGCGCGCCTCCAGCTCTGACTCCAGCTCTGACTCCAGTTCCGCCTTCAGGGCAACGAACTTGTCCAGGATTGTCACGATCTCGTGTTGCAATTCAAGCGGAGGGATCGGGGCCCATATTTTTGCGAGATTTGAGGTTGAGAGCTCGATTACCTTCGTTCCGAACGCGTACCTGCGTTTGTCGGAGTTGAACCGAGCCGTTCGGAAGTAGTGTGAAAGAAACTTGGTGTCCTGATCGGTTGACAGGACGGTTGCGTGCCCTCCGGTTACGGCAGGTTGGCTCCCCGTCCATGCAACTGCTTTGCCAACATCCTCAATATTCTCACTTGTGTTGGCGATGACGAGGTCTCCTGATGCTACGGGTGTCAGTTTGCCTGCGTGCGCCGGGGTGACGTGGGCATATGTGTGCGCTGTGTGCGCCCCATATTTTGTATATATATGACCGTAATGGATGGCGGCAACACCCTTGTCGATGAATGTTGACTTAGGCATGCCGGTTCCTCGGCGGAGTTCTGCGATCTCTCCGAGTGGTTTGTACTCGACCCCATCCGGGCACATCTGACGGATCATGTCGTCGATGCGGCTCACTTCTCGTCCCCTTCCAGATCCGCCACGATCTCGTCGATGCCGGCGCGCAGCTCTGCCTGGCGGGCAACGATCCGCCTGATCCGAGCGTTGAGCTCGGCGATATCAATGACCTCGCGCGTGTCCTCGGCCTCCACGTAGGCGGACACCGACAGGTTGTACCCGTTGTCGACGATACGCTCCGCGTCCACCAGCGCGGCCGTGTACTCGACGTCGGCGCGCTCCTGGAGCATCCCGAGGATCGCCTCCTGGTTTTCAGGGGAGAGCTTGTTCTTATTTCCCTGTCGGACGAACTGTTTCGAAGCGTCAACGAACAGGACCGCGTTGTCCTTCTTCGCCTTCCTGAGCACGATAATGCAGGTGCCGATCGTCGTGCCGAAGAACAGGTCCGGCGGCAGCTGAACAACCGCATCGACATAGTTGTTCTCCACAAGGTACTTGCGGATCTTGGCTTCCGCGCCCCCGCGGTACAGGACGCCCGGGAACTCGACGATCGCCGCAACGCCGTCGACCGCCAGCCACGAGAGCATGTGCATGGTGAAGGCGAGATCCGCCCGCGACTTCGGCGCGAGCACCCCCGCCGGGGCGAAGCGCGGATCGTTGATGAGGGCCGGGTCGTCCTTGCCGACCCACTTCGTGGAGTACGGAGGATTAGAGACGATCGCCTGGAAGGGCTCGACCTTCCAGTGGGCGGGATCGGTAAGCGTGTCCCCGTGGGCGATGTCGAAGCTCTCGAAGTTGATGTCGTGCAGGAACATATTGATCCGGCACAGGTTGTAGGTGGTCAGGTTGATCTCCTGGCCGAAGAACCCGCCGACGTTGTCCCTGCCGACAAGATTCGCGAACTTCAGCAGCAGCGAGCCCGAGCCGCAGGCCGGATCGTAGACCCGGTTGAGCCGGCTCCTGCCGTCGGCGGCGATCCGCGCCAGGACCTCGCTGACCTCCTGCGGGGTGAAGAACTCGCCGCCGCTCTTGCCCGCCGAGGAGGCGTACATCGTCATGAGGAACTCGTAGGCGTCCCCGAAGGTGTCGATCGCTGTGTCCCCGTAGGACAGGTCGAGGTCGCCGATCGCGTTGAGCAACCTCACGAGTTTTCCGTTGCGCTGGGCCACGGTGCGGCCCAGCCTGGTGGAGTTGACATCGACGTCGTCGAAGAGGCCGCGCAAGTCGTTCTCCGACCCGCCGCCCATCGCCGAGGCCTCAATATTCTTGAATATCCTGGCGAGGGTCTCGTTGAGGTTCTCGTCCCGGGCGGCCCGCTCGCGCACGTTGGCGAACAGTTCGCCCGGAAGGATGAAGAACCCCTTCTCCTCCACGAGGCCCTGGCGGATCCCCTCAGCATCCTCCTGCGCCAGGTAGCGGTAGTCGAAGTCCGGGTCTCCCGCCTCCCTCTCGGTGCGGTTGACATGGTCGGTGAGGTTCTCCGAGATGAACCGGTAGAACAGGAAGCCGAGCGTGTAGGCCTTGAAGTCCCAGCCGTCCACGCTTCCGCGCAGGTCGTTGACGACCTGCCAGATCGTCCTGTGGAGCGCGGCGCGCTCGGTCTCCTTGCTCATCGGGCGAGCCTCGTCGTCGGGAAGGGGTGCGGAGGGCAGTGCGCCACCCGCCTGCGACCTCCATCACCAGGCGCACGTGTTCGACGACGCCGTCCGCGGCAACCCGCGGACGGCTGACTGCGGAGGATGGGCATTGGCGGGCCCGTAGGGCCTTGACAGTGCCTCTTCCTCAACCTCATTCTTGTACAAGATCCAGTACAGGTGAGGAGTGCCCATGTCTGTCGTGACGGCGAGCGAGGCTCGCGCGAACCTGTTCGGGCTCATTGAGCGGGTTAACGAGGATGCCGCGCCGGTGGAGATCACGTCGCGGCGCGGCGATGCCGTCCTCATGTCCCGCGCTGAGTTCGACGCACTCGAGGAGACGGCTCACCTGCTGCGCTCTCCGGCGAACGCCGCGCATTTGCTTGAGAGCCTCGCCCAGGCGCGCCGGGGCGAGGTCGAGGAGCACGAGCTGCTCTCATGAGGCTGGTATTCACGCCGGACGGCTGGGCCGACTACACATCCTGGTTGACCGTCGACCGGCGCATGCTTCCCCGCATCAACAAGGTTCTTGATGCTGCTGCGCGACACCCCTTCGAGGGCATCGGCAAGCCGGAACCGCTCCGCCATGCCTTTGCCGGGGTGTGGTCGCGGCGCATCTCGGGCGAGCACCGGCTGGTGTATCTCGTCGACGGCGATGACCTGATCATCCTCCAGGTGCGGTACCACTACGAGTGAGATCGGGGATCTCCGCCCCGTGGAGTCCCGGGTTCCGGCCGAGGTCCTCGATAGCGTCGAGGACGCGGCCGCGCACCGGGCGCCCGCCCGGGCCGTGGCGGAACGCGGACGCACCTTTCTCGCATGCCTCTGGGGGTAGAGGTCAGAAGGATGCGAGAAAGGCGCGTTCACGAGACATAAGGTGCGTTCACGTCAAGACGCACGCTCCGTCCGCCGCCCCGGGATTCAACCGTCTGGAGCTGTTCGGTGGGGCGGGTGGTGCTCGCGCCGATCAGTTGGGCACGCGGCCCAAGGCCCACGGCGACATCGAGGCCGTCCCAGGGGCCGCCGTCGTCGAGTGGCAGTTCCGGCCGCGGCTCCCGGCCCCGCGACACGCCCCGCCCGCCGCCCGACATTTCATCATGTGATCCCGGACACACAACAGATCGAGGGGTGCAGAGCCCCGGAATCCCGCCGAAAGCGTTCGTACGCCAGTTCGAGAGGTGTCGACATGACCACAATATGTAGTGGTCACAGGCCAGCCTCGCACCTACATGATGTGTTGCATATGTGTCATTCGGTTGTACTCTCAGTCCTGGTGGTGCCGCGCCGGACACCCCTCCCGGGGCCGGAGCAGCAGCGCCTGCCGCACTCGTTCACCGACGCACTGGAGAGTCCCGTGTCAGACAGCAGCCAGATCCCCACCGCCGCCCACCTCGCCGCCGCTCACCCCGAGCTCGTGGCGCGCGGCTCCGCCGACTCCGCTGTCGCCCACGGCTCACGGCCCCGGATCGACGCCGTCTCCACCATCACCGAGTACCTCGACCGCTCCGACTGGCGGGTCAACGCCAACGCCAACCAGGGGTACTCGCTCGGCGGGAT
>ERZ772957.2218-NODE-2218-length-11476-cov-8.379301_pt1 | contig 11476 bp, 9 predicted proteins | sample MGYA00580682_ERZ772957 | MGnify/ENA primary metagenome ERZ772957 (study PRJEB29015, sample SAMEA2737921) | human oral metagenome | biome: human oral; feature: human-associated habitat; material: dental | place: China | collected 2025 ...
ATGCTTCATTATCCCACCAAACCGTAAAGCTATTTAAACGCCACGCCACTAGGTCGGGGATCCGCCACAGGGTGGAGCTGAGGAGTTCTGCGAGGATCGCCTCCACGTGGCTGGGGCTACCCCAGTGAGCGGAGCTGGCGATCAGCTCGGGGCGCTGGGGCGCGAAGCTCTCTCTCAGGGAGCGGATCCGGGCCCGGCCTGCCTTGTTCCAGTCCTTCGGATCGGTCTGGGGGGCCACCTCCAGCATGAGTTCCTCGAGGCGATCGTTGACCACTTCCTGGGCTGGGGTGGGGCGATCCGTGTGGTAGGCCCAGAGCCGGTCAACCAGCTTGCTGCGCTTCTTGTGGGCGGCGATGGCCATGGGTAGGGTGACTCGCCACTCCGGGTCGAACCAGATGTGGGGTAGCAGTGCCTTTGCTGCCTTGGCGGCTGAGAAAGTAGTGGCTATGTGTTCGGAGACCAGGTACTCCCACAGGGTGCGGTGCAGGAACCGGCGCTCGACCTGTGCGCGGTCGTGGAAGTGGGGGAGGGGATACTCCTGTTTGGGCGCGATATTGTCGAGGGCACGTTCCATGGCCTCCGACGCGTCGGGCGGCCTACGGTCCGTCGTGATTGTCTCGGGCCACACGCCCAGCCCCGCAGGGGTGACCGCGTCCTTGACGGCCTCCCAGGCCCATTGCTGCAGGATTGCGCGGCATGCGTCCGTGTCGACCGGCTTCTCCGTCGTCGCCCAGCCTCCGGCCAGCAGCAGGTCGATGATGGTTCGGTAGAGTTCCCGGCGGCGTCTCGGTAACTCCTGCTCGGTCAGCATGCAGTAGAAGGTCAGCAGCAGCGGGCTGGTCGCGGTGGCGCGGAGTTCATGTCGTTCTTCGAGTTGCCGGATCAGATGCTGGGCCGTTGGCGGGTCCTCTGTGAACCAGGCCTCGACGTAGCCGTGGACATCCTTGGGATAGCGCAGCTCGGTGAGGGTGCCGACCCGGGTGTCTTGTGTTGCGCGCAGGCCCGCGGCCGCGCTGTGCCACGCCTCCGGTCGCGACGTCACCACCAGTCGCCGAGTAGGCGAGCTCGTCAAGGAGTTGAGCAACGTCCTGGCGCTGTTAACCGAGACGCCTTCGTCCAGGGAGTCCGCCACCGCCAATACCCGTGCCTCCGAGCGTAGGACCAGCCGACGGATCTTCTCCTGCGATTCATGTGGAAGCGCCGCCTCGACCAACCCCTCGAAGCCGGTTTCGTGCCGTTTGATCCACTCGGCCACCGTGGTGAACAAGGGGAGCTCGACCGACGCGGGATCCACCCGCGGGTCCCGGAGCTGCTCCAGCGCCGTCTCGGCGGCTTCACGTGCGAGGCGCTGAGCGAGCCACGTTTTACCTGAGCCCGGGCCGCCCAGCACCGTCAACATCCAGACCCCTTCCAGGGCCTCCGCTGGGGACATGGTCTTTTGCTCATAGGCGATCTCCAGCGTCCGCTCCAGCTGCGACGGTCGCCGATCCTGAGTCCACTCCCGGCCTTGAGTCCACGGCGAGTAATCCCAGTCTGGAATCTGTTTCTCCAGGTAGTCGATCAGTTCGTGCCTGTCTGCTACTCCCAGCAGGTCCTCGCGCAACTGGTCGATGCTGCCGCGTATCTCGTTCCGAGACGCCTGGATCGCCGCGAGAACCACACCGCCCTCGGCCTTGAGCTTCGGGCACAGTGCACTATAGGTGATGTGCACGGCGCGTTCCGCGATGCCGTACTCGGGGTCCGTTCCCCAATACTCATCCCTCGCCTTGGCCGGCGTGAGTACGGCCTCGGCTGCTTGCGTGGGATCGAAATCCGCTTCGGCGATCAACTCGTGCTGGCATCCGGCTGCCTGAACGTACTCGATCGCCCAGGCCAGTCCGCGGTCCACGACGTCTGGGTCGAGGCGTTCGCCCTCGGCTCATGCGGTGATCGCTTCCCGGACCTGTTTCTGCAGTTCCTTTTCCTCAGACGTTCGGCCCCGGGTTTTCTGGAGGAGCTTCGCCAGCTCGCGGGCGGCGCTCACCCCAATCGCTCCGAGGGGTTCGCTCAGTGCGCTGACCGCGACGGCTGCCAGCGCGTCCACCAACTCGGCCTGCTTCGCCATCGCCATGAGCTCCGCCCTCCACCGAGCACCCGTGTAGAACCGGTACCAGTATCCCGCCCGACCCGGATACCACGCCAGAGGGACTGCCCGGCCGACGGTACGGCTGGCCATTTATGTCGTGGTCACTGTTTCGGTTGTCCTCTTTGCCACATTTTCGGACAGCTTCCCGGAGCCGATCCGTCCGGGCAGGTTGTCGACCATGATCGACAAACCAGGACTGGAGGTGTGTTTTGTCGACTATGATCGACAACGAGAGGGCGGTGGTTGCTGTGGAACGGATCGTTGATCGTCCCCGCTATCTGGAACGGATCCGGCCTTTCGTGGATGTCCCAGCCATGAAGGTCCTGACCGGGGTGCGGCGCTGCGGAAAGTCGACGCTGCTGGACATGCTGGCCGACGAGGTGGTTGCGAAGAACCCCGGGGCCTCAGTGGTTCGGCTCAATCTCGAATCCAGCGAGGGGCTGGCCATTCGCACCGCGTCGGCGCTCATGGAGCATCTGGCTGCACGCCTACCCGACAAGCGGGCCCGCGCCTACGTGTTCCTGGACGAGGTGCAGCAGGTTCCGGGATGGGAAGACGTGGTCAATGCGCTGCGGGTCGACTGGAACTGCGACCTGTACCTCACCGGATCCAACTCGACGATGCTCGCGAGCGAACTGAGTTCCCACCTCGCGGGCCGGTTCGTCGAGTTCCCGATCCGTCCCCTTTCCTTCAGGGAGTTCGTCGAACTGCACCGCCCACACGGCGTCTCCAGCGCCGAAACCCGGGAACTCTTCGAGCACTACCTCGTCCTAGGCGGATTCCCACTCCTGAAATACTTCGACCTCGATTCCCAGGCCTCGGTGCAATACCTCGACAGCCTGCTCGACACCGTGGTGGTCAGGGATGTGCTGGAGCATTTCGCGATCCGCGACGTCGGCATGTTCCGCCGCATCCTGCGCTACTGCGTGGGCAACGTGGGACGCACCTTCTCGGCGCAGTCAGTGAGCCGATATCTCAAGAGCGAAGGGCGTGCGGTCAGCGTCGATACCGTCCTCAACTATCTGCAGCACTGCGCCGAGGCATACCTGGTGGACAAGGTGCCGCGGTTCGATGTCGTCGGGAAACAGACGCTTCGAGCGGACGAGAAATACTACGTGGTGGATCAGGGGCTTCGAACCGCTCTCGGTTTCGACAATCGCGCTGACATCGAACTGGCGCTGGAAAACATCATGTACCAAGAACTTCGCTCACGGGGCTGCACGGTTCATGTGGGGTGGCGCGGCTCCAGGGAGGTCGATTTCATCGCCCAGCGTGGCACGGCGACACGCTACATCCAGGTCAGCTATCTCCTCGCCGACGAGGCGACGGTAGAACGCGAATTCGGGGTCCTGGAATCAATCCCGGACAACCACCCCAAGACCGTGGTCAGCATGGATCCCGTCTCCCGCAGTCGCAACGGCATCGAGCATGTGAACATCGTGGACTTCCTGCTGGAGGACCCGCTGGATGGGTAGCCGCGGGTGGGTCGAGATTCTCATCCTTTGGTTAGGCTTGGAGTCGCGGTCTCCGTCAACCGCTGTGGAGGTACTCACAGTGTGTTCTCAGAGTTCGGTAACCACTGCAGGTAAGGCCGTACATCATCCAAGCAGGATGAGAAACTACCGAGCCCTCGATATCCCAGCAGCACATTCTGATCGTTGCAAACCTCGTCGTAGGGGAAGAAGAAATCATCGCGATGAGCGGCAGCTGCGCTGAAGCGGGAAACGATGAACCCTGTTCCCTCCTTGTCGTCCGGAAATTTCATGAACTTCCCCACGTTCACCCGTGTGTGAGGCACCTCGACTCCGTCAACCAGTAACGGGTTCTGCGGGATGCTGTGTTCTGAATTAAAAATCCGATGACGAGCATCGTCCAGTCTCTCCCATACCTGGAGCGGGACATCCTCCCGATAGAGTGTCACGTCATGCGGAGTGAGATTGATCAGATGAGTGATCTCCTTGGAGGGTCTTCCCTGCGAATGGACGCGGCTGAGTGGGGATTTGTTGCCCGATGTGGTCTCACACACTCGTATATATTTACGCGCCCTGCCGTCGTTGTAGTGCGCCATCTCGTAGAACTGGACCGAGATTGTGTTGCAGTGTCTGGCTGTCAAGGCGGCCAATGCAATACTGCCTGAGATGCTGAGATGAAGCTGTCCAACCTCCGCCAGGTTCCGCAACACTTGGCCCAAGATTTGGGCCAGTTTTCCACCGTCCTCAGCCGGAATCCACGCCCGACCTGCTGCATCGAGTGGCCCGGTCGCATTGAGCACGACGGTGGGAGCCCTATCAAGACGTCGGCCCAGCTCGGCCAAAGGTTCAGGACTGTAGCGGCCCGTGGACAAATGCACGACAATATCCTTGTCGGTACGCATGCCGGCCAACAGTGTTCGCATCTCCTGAGAGGTCGGAACCTTGTCGGCGTGAATCGTGACAGGGTCGGAGCTCTCAATCTGCATGGATATTGATGACTGTATGGAAGAGGTCAGCTGCGATCTCCACACCGCTTCAGAATCGTACGCATCCACCCATGAGAACTCCTTGAGGCCTCGAGCGTCGGGTAATGCTGCTCCCAGCGTCCAAGCAATACTCGGATGACATCCTCCGGAGAAGGAGACCGTCGTCGCCCCGCTGCTGTGGATGGCATCGATGATGACAGGCAGCGTCTCTTGCAAACAGCGGTAGTCCAACTCAGCTGGGAGCTGGTTCTCCGGGTTCTGCCGCATTCTGATGACTAGGTCTTCATTTCGGCTAGCAGATCGAGAGGCTTCGACACTACTCGGATCCGGCCGGGTTTGAACCGCAATTTTCACCTCCTTGTCCAACAGGTGTAGATGTCGGGCACGAAGTCGATGCCGCAGCAGATCTCTCAACAACATTCTGAGTTCCGACTTTGCCGGAGCGTCCTGGGTTGCCGTCAGCAGGCCGTACTGCTTAGCGTTCCGCAACAGGCGGTTCTCGGCTCGGTCCTGTGTGAGTAGTCCTTTGTTGATGCGCCGTTGTCGGTACGAAGTCCTGGCTTGGGCGGTAAACCCCAAAAGTTGGTCGGGCGCACCGACATCAAAGCCCGACTTGCTCGGGGATGCGACAGGATCCCGAATAGTGTTGACGATGTAGAGTCGGAACCGTCGAGGATCATTGTGAAGCATCTTCTGGAGCAGCGGAACCTCGTGCTTGCGCACAAATTCGCTGTACGCAAGCTCCGGCGTAGCAATGAGGATCCCAGCGCTGATCCCATCCTCCATCGCATCTTGGACTGAGCGTGCCACTTCGCCTGCTGGAAGATCGACGAGGTCTCGCCAAGGGATGATTCCGCCGCATCGTAGATAGGTCTCCACAAAGTTCGCGAGCCGAGTGCCGTCGCTCTGCCGGTAAGAGATAAACACTGGGCCATCGCGACGCCCCAGCTGCCGGCCTGTTCGTGTCAGATCACTCATGTCATGCCTCCGCCCCAACTGAGGTGACGGTGAAACGCCCATACCCGGAGCTGGTCATGCCGCCCAGACCGAGTTTGGTCAACCCGAAATCCAGGATAGTCATGGCTGTTTCTGCCCATGTCCGGTCCTCCGGACAATCCAAGGTCACCAGAAACCGCGTGTTCTTGGGTACCACCAAGAATTGGATCGGAATCGGGTCTTGAGAGTCGTCAGGCGCCTTTTTGCCTCGTGACGAGTAGTAGGGAGCCGCGTGTGGAGTCATCACATCCAGCTCGAACAGATTCTGTTCTTGCGAGGTAGGTAACAGCCACCCGTCATTGAAATTGACGTAGCTTCGGACGGCAGTGGTGCCGAATATCACTTCCGATTCTGAGGGGCTCAGATCAAACCAAGTAGCCGCTCGGGAAGCCAGACCTTTCAATGCGGCCCCGGGTAGGTACGGTACTCCCCAGGTGCCGTGCAGGCTCAGTCCGTTCTCAGCGGGGGAGAAGTTTCCTGTCCCAATGGCCAAGGAGCTACGCGTGATGGCCCATCGCTGTGTGAGTCCCGGGAGATCTGCTGATAATTTGCTCCAACGCTCAACAGCCCGCTGATAAGAAGCGGGGGGCTTCAGAGTGACGAAAGACTGAAGTCGATTCAGCCAAGTATCATTTCTGGCGGGTGGGTTGATGGTGGATAACGCCATGCCGGCGTGCTGGCAGCTGGTTACGTCAATTGCTTTCATCACGCATCTTCTCCGTCATCCTCGCTGCCAGATTCGACTTTCAAAATGGACACGGCGAAACGGCGCATCATCGCCCACGTGTGCAATACCTCGTGGGTCCAAGCCATGATTTTCAGGGCATTTTTCTCTTTCGCCAGAACATCAATGACATTCTTCTTGTCGCCCAGCTTGAGAACCTGTGCGATGTCCTTTAGGATTGCTTGGTGCGCTTTCGGGCGGGTGTCTTCGCCGGTGCTCTTGCTGCTGATGAAGAGCACGGCAGACATCAATCCACCCTGCATCACCATCATGGGAAAACGGTGACACAACCGGCCGTATATCGTCGCTTCGTCGCGACCCAAATGGGCACTCACCAGTTCGTGGGCCAGTTTGATGCGTTGCTGTGACAGGGATTTAATCATCGTGTTTCCTTAGTGGTCATGACCAATACCAGCCCGCGTCCGACCGATCCTTTCCCGCCGACGCGACGCAGCTGCCGAGTGCCAAAAATAGATGCATCTTCCTTGTTGCGACAGATCACGAAGTTGGTCAGCAATGACTCTGCCGGGATGCACTCCTCCCACCACAGCGCTCCGTTTTCCACAGTCTTAGAGTCCGGCTTGAGCCTCACGTGTGGGGAAATGTCAAGGCTCGTTTCGCACAGGAAAGAGAAAACTTGGTCGCTGACCGCGCAGAGTCGTTCGGTTACGTTGCGACGATCTGGCTCATCCATGTTTGCAACGAGAATGTTCGAGTATTTTTTCAGCTTCTCGATAGAGCCGGAACTCGCCAGTCGGTAGTCCCTGAGCTGCACGTGGTGGTCAATCACTAGCGAATCGGGGGCGATGATGCTGTCATCCTGCACTGAAATAAGGGGAAGTGTCTCCTGGTCGGGCAGCAGGTAGCCACGATCTCTGCGCAGTCGATAGAGCACCAGAGGACAGGTCACCAAGGCAAAGGTTCCCTTGAACGACGGAACCGCAAGCGCGAACAGTCGAGCGTCGGTGAAGGTTACATTCCCCTGATTCTCAGGGGCACCGTAGCGAGAATTAGCCGCCTCATCGTCAGCGCCGTCACGGAAACCACCCTTGATCCCCGAGGCGGGGAGGATCGGAAAACCAGTGGCAGCCTCACGGGCAACCGGCAGATCCACGAGACCACCACCGTCCTGTCCTGTTCCAACATGCAGGGGTGTGATCGCCTGCCAGAGAAGGTTTATGATTACTTGCTCAGTCATTGTTTTCATACTCCCCAAAAAGCGACGCCAAATCCGTCGCGGCGGTCTTGTTCGTTGTCAGAGATGCTGCGCAGCCACAGGGCAGATAGCTCCTCAAGGCTGAGAGGTCGATCGAGCTGGATGAAGTAGACGCTTCCCGCGGGGGCAAGACGTCGTGTTGGTTTCGATGCGCGGGTGGCGTAGTCCCAGCCGCTGACCGCATCAGGATTCCCGACAGCAGCGGCGATGAGGCGCGGGTGTGCGGCGGCCAGTGGTGAATCGGTGAGCAGCCATTCCGGTCGCCAACCTTTGGTGAATGCCGCCGGGCTCGTGAGGATGCATCGCAGTGTCGTGGTTTTTTGAAGCGCAGCCAGCAATTCTGCATCGTGAGGAAGGTCCGCCTGCTCCGTGGTCAGCACCGCGGGGCGGGCTTCGCCGCCCAGATGGACCACCCCCGTCGGAGTTTGCTCGGCTTCCACCATTAACTCGAACTGGGCCAAGACGGTGCTAGTGCGACCGCGTTCCCAGGCTCGGAATTCGACGGTGAAGAGCATTCCTTCTTTGACCGTTTGGCAGGTGGGGTCAATGGCTACCTGGACACGCTCGTCGACTGGAGGTAGGGCTTGTTGGGTTGGATTCACCTCACTCCCTTTCAACCACCGCAGCATGTCCGACCATGCCCACATGTCATATCCTGGTTCGGGCTTGCTCGTGGAGTTATCGACCAGCAGGTTCAAGGAACTTGGGAGATTGCTGCCCTCCTCCTCAGCCAAGACGAGCGGTGTCAGCTTCGCGGTTCGGAGCGAGCCGTTGTCGCGATGAACGATGGCGTCTTTCGGCGCGGGGAACAGGTACTCCGTTGTGCCCATGCGGCGGACCCGCAGCCCTTGGAACCTTACTGAGATGTTCCTGGCTCGGTTGGAGGCGTCCGGCTGGCTCCAGTCCCAACCCTGCTGATTGCCGTGGGCGGTGCGGATGAGGCCTGCCACCACCGAAGGCGGCGGCAGGACTGGGCCGCGAGCACGGCTCTCGTCCGAGTCCGCGCCGAAAGGACGTCCATCGCGGAACAGCAGCGGAGTGAGACTGGTGATCTTGGTTAGTTTCATTCGGTGACTTCTTTCTCCTGCATGGTTCCGGCCAGAAACCTTGCCATGGTCAATTCCGTGGCAATCCGTAGAAGGCTGCAGGCAGGATTCTCTTCGCCCAAAGTGCCGGCAATGGACCGGATCAACTCGGTTTTGGCATCATCACTGTTCTGGGAACGCTCAATCTTGCGGTTAATGACACGTTCTGCCTCCCCGGCCAAAGCGGCGGCAGGTAGGCCTGAGGGCCACTCGATGGCGAGTCGGTGAAGCTCGTAGGGCAGTCCAGCTGGAAGGTGATCCTCGGTGAAGTGGCGCTGCCAGTCAACCAGCTTCAGATCGTCCCAGTGGCGTGTGATGTATCTCGGGACCCCGCCTCTGGTGTGGATGGCCACGCACACCGCGTTGCGAAGCTGCTTGGCTTTCCGCTCGGCCTGACGTGCTCGGGCTAGACTCACGCTGAGCGGCTCCTTGTAGTGAACGACGGCGATACCTGCGGACAGCGTGGCGGCCCCGCTGAGTTGGGTTTGGAACTCCTCCGACAAGGCCCGGGCAATGGTGAACACATTCGTCACCGGTAGGAAGGCCATCACGTCATCACCGCCGCAGTACACCGGTTGACCGGAGGCGCGAAGTAGTTGTTGAGCTTTTTCCGCGAATTGGTCCAAACTGTTTCCGATGCTGCGGTGCTGTTCTATACCCTCAGAAGATGCGGCGAGACCGTTGAGCAGCTGGCCCATGCGGTCCCCGTCGGCCACGAGAATTGCGAAATAGGTGTAATCGGGCGGGACCGCGTCGCCATCTCGGTCATCACCGATAGCGGGGGAACTCGAGGCGGCTGGATCCTTCGCTCGCTGGGCAAGCGCCCAAGTGCTGAGGACCTTGTCTCCCTCAGTTACCCCCTTGATTCGCTTGAGAAGCGATACTGCATCCAATGATTCAGTCTTCTTTAGGAACAACGGGCCTTTGGCGAGTACGTGGTCGTGGTCCTTACCGCGACGGCGGATCGTCGGGAGCGACGGATCCATCGGTGATTTGGGTAATCCAGCGTCATCCTCTGGCGCGGGGGTGAAGTCCCGGGTGGCTTTGCGGCTTCGCAGCAGAAGCTCTACCCGTTCCCGGGCAGCCCCGTAGGCCGTGCGGGATGCGACGGGAACCCAAGCGCCCAACACGGTTAGGAAATCGCGGATCTGACGGTTGCCTCGATCGAGATCCAAGGCTTGGCGTTGGGCGTCATTGAGATTCCTCGTGTATGTGAGCCATGACTCGAAGAAATGGTCGCGGGCCGCCTTTTCCGCATCCCGTAGGGCCGCGGCGGGGTCGTTAGTGACGAAGGTCAGGATGCGGTTGGCGCCACCGTTTTGGGGGTTGCTGGGGAATACACGATCTTTGTCCTCGAACGTGGCTGCGGCCGCCCCGACAACTTCGAGGAGAAGCTGTGACCCGGCCCACAGGTCGGAGGTCCGGCGGGCAGCGGCGATGAATTCCTGAACTGGGCCGATGTGGATGGCAAGCAGATATTCACTCATGAGGGAATTCCCCGATGGAAAGACGGCAGAGTCCTTCGGTTTTAGACAAACCGCTCCAGACGTGGTCGATCCGGTGACGATTGGGGTCTTTTGGTGCCTTGAACTGGAATGCGACGGGCCAGAAGATTTTGGAATCCCTCGGGTCGGCTACAGCTTTCACGACAACGGGTGAGGCCATACGCCCCCAAGGTTTGGGGCCATACCGTTCTGGAGCTTTGAACTTGTCCAGGATCCAGAACCATGCTTCCTTGGCTGAGGACGACTTGGGACCCACAAGCCAAGTCGTCGGGAGAAGCGAATACTTATGGGTTTTGGTTTTTTTGGGAAAACCGAAAAGGCCGCGAGATTCGTGATACTGGCGAAGGGAACCGAAACCACGGCGGGTTCGTCGTCCCACACCTCCGAGGAGGCTCCAGGCGCGGACCGCTGGGGCAACATCGTTTTCCCAGAGTTCCGCATCGCAGGTAGCCGTCACTTTGAAGGGGAAGCGGTCCAATCCCTCAATCGGAGTCTTGCTGTCGAAGAGGCCATAGCCGCAGTAAAATACCTCTTTCCGTTCTTTCAGGTCGCGGAGCTGGTCGCAACTCAAGAGAGTTGTTGATCGTAGTAGCTCGACCGAAATATCTACTTTTGAGGGGTTGCCGTGGCTGGAGGAGGCGCTGCCCCAGATGCGGGATTCAACCTTGAACAGCTCGGAGAGCGATGCGAAACGACTGCCGTTGAGTGCACGCCACCAGAACCGCAGATGACCACGTACCGACCGGGCCGCCACCGGAGCCGCCGGATTCACTTTCAGAGGCCATGGCGACCCACCGAACATCGGCGTGATGGTGGAGAACGTTAGTTCGTGCTCTCGCGCAGAGTACTCAGCTAGTACCTTCTGGGACTTGAAAACAGGGGGCACAACCCCCGGTGGTTTCCGCACCATGCCATCTCCTTCACATCAGATCAGCCTTCGCCCTGTACTGACGGACAGCGCGGAGGGGGTCGAGCAGGGCTTCTTCCGCGTCCCGCTAGAGCATGCACAGGGAAGGAAGACGACGGCAGCGGCGAAACTGTGCGGGGAGTGAGCGGGAGCACTAATCGGTGTTCGCATCCACATTTCTGAAGTCTCCGACTGGCCTTTGCTACCAAGTACATCTTGGGTCAGTTTCTAACCCAGCCGGCTGTTCAGGAGGGTCACCACCTTCGTCAGTGACACCGCGCCGGGATCGGGGGTGCCGACGGATTTCTCACCCAGCGGGCGGGCCCTGCCCAGCCGGGCGACCAGTGCCCGGGTGGATTCGGTCCCGGCCTCGGCTGCGACGACGGCGGCCGCAGACTTCGCGGCTAGGTCGCCGTCGGTGGCCACGAACGCCGCGACGAACGGGGAGAGCGCGTCGACG
>ERZ772957.2219-NODE-2219-length-11474-cov-4.874157_pt1 | contig 11474 bp, 14 predicted proteins | sample MGYA00580682_ERZ772957 | MGnify/ENA primary metagenome ERZ772957 (study PRJEB29015, sample SAMEA2737921) | human oral metagenome | biome: human oral; feature: human-associated habitat; material: dental | place: China | collected 2025 ...
TTTTTTGGGGCGGCTTTTTGCGCAAGCGCAAAAACCGGGCTATCCGCTTGTATCTTTTTATTGCGTTTGCAAAAACCGGCTGCGCTTCTCCTCACGTCGAAGGCAGCTACAGTAATGAGCCCTGCAATAAAAAGGATACCGCTTCTATCCCGTGCCGCTCGTCAAAAATGTACATCCATGTACATTTTTGACTGCGAGTTTCGACTATCGTCGAAACATCGCTTCTACGTGGAACCACCGCCATCCGTGCCGATATTAAATCGAATAATTTTTCCTTTATCACCGGTCATAAAAGCGGCTGCCCGCAGGTCATGTGTGATAAACAAATATGCGCACTGCGTCTCTTTTTGCAGCCGTTTTAAGAGCTGAAGGATATGCAGCATCACCGTAGGATCAAGCCCCGCGACGGCTTCATCCAGGACGGCAAGCTTCGGTCTGATAGATAGTGCACGGATAATGCATATCCTTTTTTGCTGACCGCCCGACAATTCATGCGGATACTTTTCCAAAAGATAGGCAGGAATATCGGCGGTATCCAGCAGCGGAGCAAGCCGAGCCATACACTCCGTTTCGGAAAATCGGCAAAAATGCTGCAGCGGCTCGCAAAGGCTTTTCTTAATTTTTTGCCTTGGGTCAAAGCAGTTCAGACTATCCTGAAACACGGGTTGAATATGCCGGTAGAGCCTTCTCCTGCGGGCAAGCGGAAAAACATCCTCGCCGTTCCACCGGATGCTGCCTACAGTCGGTTTTTCAAAACCGCAGATAAGACGCGCCAAGGTACTTTTTCCGCTGCCGCTTTCGCCGGTAAGCGCAACCGTCTCCCCGTCCTCGATCGTCAACGAAAAATCCTCCAGCACCGGCACACTGCCTTTCCGGCTGTTGTCCGTATAGCGTTTTGTTATATGTTTTATTTCGAGCATCGGTTCTCCTCGATAGCGAATTGCGAGGCGGATAGTAATTCGGCTGTGTACGGATGCCGGGGATTTTTCAGAACCGTTTCGGCGGTTCCTGTCTCTACTATTTCACCCTCTTTCATCACGGCAATACGTTCTGCAATATTCGCAACGGCATTCATATCGTGCGAAACAAACAGCAATGCGGCTTGGGTCTCTCTTACCGCTTTTGCAAGCAGTTGTAACACAATACCGCAATTACCGGCATCCAGTGCGCCGGTCGGCTCGTCGGCAATGAGCAACACGGGACGCAGCGAAACGGCAATCGCAACCATAACCCGCTGCAGCATTCCGCCGCTTAATTGCCCCGGATAGCTTTCCATAACACGTTCCGCATCGGGAAGCCCTACGGCACGGAGCAGTTCATACCCCAGCCGGAAAGCCTCACGTATACTGCAATGACGGTGAGCCTTAATCGTTTCCATAAAATGGCGCTTTATTTTCATACACGGATCGAATGCCGCATGAGGATTTTGCATGACATACCCGATATCCTTTCCGTTGATTTTCTGTTGTTCCTTTGGGGATAATCGCAGCAGTTCTTTACCGCACAGCCGGATACTGCCGCTTTGCAGCACACGGTCTTTGAGTAAGCCGAGTATCGCTTTGCACACGGAAGTTTTGCCGCTGCCGCTTTCACCGATCAAACCGAACGTTTCTCCCCGCGCAATGGAAAAACCGATATTGCGTATTTTCGTTCTTTCATTCGGATATTCGATACACAAGCCGCTTACGGAAAGGACAGGTTCCACCTTCACCGGTTCTCCCGTATACAGTGCATATTGCGGCATGAGCATACTCGCTTCATTCATCGATGCTTTCCTGTACGGATCCTTGATACGGAGAAAAGAAACGGCGTAAACCTTCCCCCGTTATATTGCAGGCGCATACGGCAAAGAAGATACAGAGTCCGGGATAAACGGCGAATCGCGGAGCGCGAATAAAGCTGCTTTTTGCATCCGACAGCAGCGCGCCCCATTCCGGCGTCCCCGCAGGCAATCCGATCCCTAAAAATGAAAAGCCGGAGAGCATCAGTACCGCATCGCCGATTCCTATCGTCAACAGTACGATAAGGTTCGGCATAATATTCGGAAAAATATGCGTTACTGCAATACTCCAATCGGAAAGGCCTGCGGTTTTTGCATAAACAATATAGCTTTTTCCGCTTTCGTTATGCGTATAGCTGCGCACCATTCTGCCGTACCATCCCCAATACGCAAACCCCGCGCTTACCAGCAGATTGACTACGCCGTTTCCCATAATGCCGATAACCGCAAGCACCAGCACCGTTGGCGGCATCGCCATACTCACATCGCAGCTTAACACAAAAAGCTTATCCGCAACGCCGCCCTTAAACGCCGCAATCATTCCGATAGGTGTTGCAAGCACGGCAACTGTCCCGATAACTGCGGCGGCAAGTCCCATGGAATAGCGCGTGCCGTACAGCAGTCTTGAAAATATGCACCGTCCGTACGCATCCGCTCCCAACGGCATCGCAAAAGACCGCTCGGCAAACCGTACACTCATATCGATTTTGTCAGGATTATTCGGCGCCAACACATCGCAAAAAACAGCGATGATAACCAACACCGAAAGCATACCGAGCCCTGCGCCGAACGCGGCATTCATTTTTCCCCTCATGCACGATTCCTCAACAAACGTTTTAAGAAGGATTAAGCGCTTCGCCGATAAACTCTGCCGCGCCGTTGCACACGGTAAATGTAAACGCCGTTACAATAAGATACGCATTGATGACGGGAAAATCACGGTTAACTGCGGCGTTCAGTGCATACATACCGATCCCCGGAATTGAAAAGATAGTTTCTACAATCGCTGTTCCTGCAATAAGATAGCCGATATTTTGTCCCCACAGGGTTACAAGCATCGGAGCGGCGTTGCGTAAAAGATGGCGCGTCATAATGTTCCGGTCGGTAATCCCGCGGGCTTTCGCGTATTGCACATACTCTTTCTCCTCATTTTCCAATAAGAAGGAGCGTAAAAGGCGGATAAGCGTACCGGTCATCGGCAAAGCAAGGGTAAAAGAGGCAAACAGCACACTGCCCCCCTGCCCGTGTCCGATAACGGGAAACAGATGTAAGCGCATACCGAAAACGAGCAAAACCAAAAGACCGGTGCAATAACCGGGTACGGAAAAACTCAAGAAAGAAATGAAGCCGATAAGTTTATCCGCCAACCGATTTTTGTACAAAGCCGCCGCTATGCCGAGCGGAACGGCAGCAATGATGCTGAATACCGATGCACAGGCGGCAATCAGCAGCGTTACGGGCAGCGCCTTGCCGAGTTCTTGCCGTACGGATTTTTTGGTAAGGTACGATGCGCCGAAATCCAGCCGCACCGCTTTATGCAGCCATGACAAATACTGCTGCAGAATCGTCTTATCAAATCCGGTAAGCTCACGGTATTGCGCAATCAACTCCTTATTTGCAGAACGGACAACCCGCCGCGCATACGCTTCCGCAGGATCAATCGCCGAAATATTTGCCAACAAGAACGAAAGGAAGGACACGCACACCAAAACAAGGATAAGATACCCCGCTTTTTTAATAATTCTCACGTTTGTTTCAAATGCCCCATAGTATCATCACAGCAAACGCATCAGTACTTTTTTGATATTCACACAGAATAAACAGGCAGCTCACCAGAGTTTCGCTGCTTTGCAGCTCAAATGGTGCCCCGCCTATTTATTCTGCGATTAGACTTTAGACTGATGCGGTTGCCCTTTATTTGCAGGTATTAGTTTATAGAAAGGCACGAACATCTCTACCCCAATCGGAATTTATTATGCCCCAAACAGGTATTGTTATATTTATCAATTAATTTGACAATAATCCCATCCTTCGAATCAGAGTACCAGGGGGTATGTTTATGAAAAGCTCTGCAAAAAACAATCAATATATGCTATAATACCACCCGGAGGCAGCAAAATGTTTGCAATAACTGGGATTATTCAGGGAAATACCATTCTTACAGATTATCCTTCGCTTGAATATTATAACGGTAGAAAAGTAATAATAACCGTTTTGGAAGATGACAAGCCATATCATACCGTTTCTGATGAAAAACTTTTTGCGATTTCCGATTCTCTCATCGATCAGAATAAGCAAGCGTATCAGGAATTAGCTAAATGATTTTCTTTGAGTATGAACAAGTAGTAAAAATCCACAGGTCTCTTATCGAAAAGACAGGCGGTATGGATGGTATACGTGACGCGCAGCTTTTGGATTCAGCATTGAAAACACCATTTCAAACTTTTGGCGGGAACAATCTTTATCCTGATATTTTAGACAAGGCTTCGCAGCTGTGCTACTCTTTGATTGAGAATCACCCTTTTATAGATGGAAACAAAAGAATCGGCGTACATTTAATGTTGCTTTTTTTAAAGTTGAATAATATTGAAGTAAATTATTCACAACAAGAATTGGTTGATTTTGGTTTAGACATTGCTTCGGGGAAAATGTCTAAAAATGACATAAAAGGATGGATTATTGAGCATAGAAAATAATCAGCCTCCCCCCGCAGCAGCAACCTCGTATGCAGGACTGCGGAGGAAGAGTAATTCACAGCCTTATGCCTTTACAATAGGCACCCATAGCTCCATCATGTAATTCTTGCTGTACATATCCCCTTCCGAATATGCTTCAAAGTCGGGAGTACCGGCATGACAGTACCCTTGTTCGGGAAAGAAGGTTTCCATAACATACTTCCAGCCTTTGTGGATGCAGTCGGGAACGGGGCCTTTCAGCTGGACTACTGCGTATTCTGCTTCAGGGATGTGCATCACCGACAAGCCGAGTTCGGCAGCTTTTTGTTCGTCACGGCAATCATACGCCGCTGCATAAGTAAACGTTTTGCCGTCTTTTACCTCGGAACAGACGCCGAAGCTCCTGCCGTTTCCGAGTTTTGCAAGTTCTTCGTGCGAAGCTTTTTCAAAAAGGCTGTTCCAGACTTTCGGAAAATCACTGGTTCGATCCGCATCGACTTGAATGCCTGCAAGCGTAAATCCGCTCTTTTTTTCAATTTTGACTTCCATAGTTTGCCCTCCGTTGACAGTTAAAGATAATTTAATTGGAGCAAATGATTTAAATTCTTTTCCGTTTCGAACCGCGCTCGGACTGACGCCGTGAAATTTCTTAAACGCAGCTGCAAAAGAATCAGGCGATTCATAGCCGTACGCCAATGCTATGTCGATAATCTTAGCATCGGTATTGCGCAAATCGGCGGCGGCTCGGCTGAGCTTTCTAAAACGGAGATATTCATTTAAAGGATACCCGACCAATATCGAAAAAATTCTGCTGAATAGCGGATAGGAATAACCGGAAATGCGCGCAATCTCCGCTTCATCACACCCTGTCTCAATAGTTCTTTCAATATAAGCCATCGTTCCGTTAAATGATTGAATGATATTCATCTTTTGCTCCAAAACCTACGGAGAGTATAATGCATATAAAAACAGCCGTCCCGATAGTTATCGTACAAAAAAAAGCGGCTGCGATGTGTCTTCTATCAGAATTATCGATGATATTCCGGAAAAGCCGTATGAAAAAAGACATGTCTATTTCATCGATGTTGCCCATCAGGCGTCTTCCATAGAATTTTCGGAAGGCTTGCGAGAAATGACTGACATTCACATACCCGACTGCATAAGCGGCTTGGCTGACCGTTGTGTTTTTATCATCCAATAATGATCGTGCCGTTTCCATCCTTATGCTATGGGTAAACTGATGAATTGTTTTTCCGAATGTTTCTTTAAAGCCCTGTTTTAATCGAGTTTCGTTTAAAAATACCAGCCGCGCTAATTGCGGAATTGTCGGAGGAGCAGCATATCGTTCCGATAAAATATCGTGAGCGCGTAACACGGCAGCATATTCGGCAGGAGAAAGCGAGGAACGGGTAATTCCGCGCATGGGGTTTGCAATGTAACGTTGCCAAAGTTGTGTAAGCAGCGTTTTGGTAATACCTTCATAAAAGATCGGCTGCATCACGCCTTTTACCGGACTATCGATAATATTCCTGAAAAGCCGTATCAACGGAAGTTCCGGTTTTTTCGGCTCCATCAGCCAATCCGTCAAGCCATCCGGCTCTGTGTTTTGGGATTGCATACCTGTAAACGCAAAGGGCAGCGCTTGCTTAAATTCATCCGTACCGAATAGAGAAACAGCCGTAATATCCTCCCCTGCCGGATACATCATCATACCGCAGCTGTTTTGCTTGGTATAAATGCCCAGTTCATTCGGTGAAAGGCAAGTGTCGGTTACGCCCGTTTCGGAATAGGCGATATGCCCGCCAAAACAACACGTCGTTTCAAATGCGGAATTATAGCCGTCATACTGCATCACCAGCGGATAGCGCAGTTTGAGCCGAATAATCGAAAGCCCGACATTCCCGCAAGGGAAAATATTGCGGATAGTTCCGACTCCGACCTCTTTCGGAACCGTATATGTTTTACAACGCCCCTCATCTGCACAGCGAAATCCGAATTGCTCTCTTAATATGTAATCATAATCATCTATTTGTTTAATAACTAAGGCCGATTGCATTAGCTCCCTTTTTAAGGAATATCAAAATTCCGATCAGCGTATATCCATCAATTCAATCGCCACCCTATTCAACCGATCAATCAATCGTTTAGGATTTGAAAACAATTCATATCCTTCTTTTGTCAGTGTGCAATCAATCCAAGCCGGGAATGTGTTCGTGAGTACAGCTTTATCCGTATCGCTATAAACATATATCCGTATCGGGTCATCTCTAAAAGCCCAAATGGTATAGCGGTACAGCAGTTGCTTTCCTTCGTGCACACTTCTTTCCGGTAAAATGCTTCCCGAAAATTGATGGTCATTTGCATCACCGGCATAAACATCCATGACTTTGCCGAATACGTGCAAGATTGACGGAATACGTGCCTCAGATACCAAAAAACCTTTTGCATCGTACACTCTAATAGCCGGTCTATCTGTTGTTTTACTGTTATCAGCCGCAAAAACAAGTACAGCGCACAGTAAAAAAGCTGCATAAAAAAATAGACGTTTCGTTATTTTGATCATACCGTTCTCCCATAGTATATTATATCGATATAGTATACCATAATTACAGTGATGGAGAAGAGTGAATGAATGTATACGATTTGATTGCAAAACATTACAGCGAACTTTTCCCGCTTGAGGCGGAAAAGCTTGATTTTATCCGGCACCTTTGTCCATTGCCGGGCAGATTGTGTGATGCAGGTTGTGCAACCGGCGACCTTGCGGTGAGTTTGTACAAAGAAGGATACAGCGTATACGGACTCGACTTAAATGCAAAGATGATTGGAATCGCAAAACAAAAAACTTCGAGTATCCGCACATCCGGAGAATTGGCATTTCATCAAGCGGATATTGCCGATATTCTGCAATTCGGTACCTGTAACGGTGTACTGTGTTTCGGCAATACGCTCCCACATTTACCTGATGAAACGGCACTTCGCCGTTTTTTCAGCGCTGTGTATCAGTCTTTACAAGCGCACGGTATTTTTATTGTTGAAGTCCTCAATTACGACCGCATCCTTGCCGAGAAAAAAATGGACTTTAAAGATAAAGAAACGGACGCCTTCATTTTTAAGCGGCGCTATGATTTTTTACCGGACGGAAATATCAAGTTTACCATAGAGTTTATCGACAAGCAGCACAATACCGTAGGTTCGGACTTTACGGTATTACATCCGTTACAGCGCCAAACACTGTTAGCTTTATTCGAGCAGGCAGGCTTCCAATCCGTTGCCTCTTATTCGGATTACAACTTTACCGAAAGCGATGCAGAAGATTACGCCGTAGTGTATACAGCAAAGAAATAAGCGGATACTCCAGTATTCTCATTTTGATAGGGAGCAATTCATGCGAAATGTCAAAGACCTTTACATGTCATTAATTTTTTTTACAATTATTGTGATAAACGGTATATCCGCAGAAAAGAAGCAAGACTACAAAGTGCTGATAGGCATGGATCATGAAAAAGTGATGCAGCTTAAAGGAATTAAAACGCTGGTAATTGATGCGGAATTTTTTTCTCAAGAAGATATCGCGCAGCTTCACAAAAACGGAAACGTTCACATATTTTCTTATTTAAACATCGGCTCTATCGAAACATTCCGCGATGACTATGCAGCATTTGCGGATATCGCTTTAGGACACTATGAAAATTGGGACGAAGAACAATGGGTAAATGTTGCGGATAAAAGATGGCAAAAAAGGATAAAACACAAAGCGCAGCTTTTATCTCAAAAAGGCATAGACGGTTTTTTTCTTGATAACGCTGACGTTTATTATCATTATCACACACCCGAAATATATCAAGGACTTATAACCATCTTACAGGAAATACATAAAGAAAATAAACCCATTATCATTAACGGCGGAGATACGTTTATCACCGAAGCGATGCAGCAAAATTCCATTAAAGGAATAATACGCGGGGTCAATCAAGAAAGCGTATTTACCGAAATACATTTTAAGAATAATACGTTTGGAGCAAAACCGGTAGAAGACAGAGCATATTTTATGGAATATCTGGCTCAATGTAAAACGTATGGCCTCACCGTCTATGTACTCGAATACGGTGCAACGAAAAAACTGACAAAAGAAATAAAAGCATATTGCGAACGCAACGGATTTACCTACGACATATCCTATTCAGTGGAACTGGATAAGCTGTTTTGAGTTTAGGAGAATTTCTAAAAATCTCACTTGAGTTTTCCGCGATGCCTATATGATTACAAATAACTTGGATAGGCACTATACAATGACAGAGTTAGCGAAAATATATGATCTATCATTATCAGTCTACTATGAATTATAAACGCAGTAGACATCTCCGCTTTGAGCTTCATGATTTATCCCTTTATTCGGCACCGGTCTTCCGTAAAAGTCTACTTCATTATTACGCGACAACCATATCATTTCCGTCAGTCCTGTTTTCAATGTCATACATCCTAAGATGATTCCTGCAGAGAGTTTAAAACCGACTGTTCCGCGGCAGTACTCTACGCCGACGCTATTGATTTTTTATAAAATCTATATACGAACAAGCTTACTGTCGCACTGAAAACTTTATCTATCAGATTTGTGATTGTGCCGCCGAAATAGGCTGCAAACTTTAGGCTCTTTGTTACTACATATATTCCTTGAACAGCGTTGTCCACTTGGGGAATAGTGGTATTTGCCGAGTAAAAAAAATACGAAATGGTATTACCCAGAACCGAATTTGTGACGGCTGATATAAAACCTATCCACATGAAATTTTCGGTTGTGTAAGAAACATCCGTATAAGGAACATTTGAGTTTGAAGGCGACTCGGCTTTTTTCCGTTCGGAGGAAAATACCAGATGTGCAACTACTGCGGTAGAAATATGACAGAGCATAAAAAGAATCCCTGTATTTGCGAAAATGCACAAAAGAGCGTTACTTGCGATTGCACACACAATCCCCGGAATAAGTCCGCACAAGGCTGTTACGGCAATAGTAAGCAATGAATCCAAATACAAAGGAAAAGCAACAAGCCCTGCAAAATATGAACACATACAATTAATCAAAATGCTTGCAATGGTGAAAATGACTGTAAACATCCTTCGGTTGATTCGTTTCATTACATTTTTTCCCATTAAAATAGCAGCCCTAAAAGTTTTGCTTTTTCAATCAAATCATGCCGATCGCGAATAAACATTTTTCCGTAAACGGCAGTCCGCTGATTTAAGATTGTTTTTTCCGATTTTCCGAGCAGTTTTGCAATTTCAACTACATCAAGCCCTTCAGCAAGATGAATGAAAACTTCTTGCTCTTTTTTTGAAAGACTTTTGTAATTATCAAAAAGATAACTTTTTTCGTCACGGACGATGTGCTTGCCTTTGTTCTGCGGTAAAAGAGTGTGCAAAACTTTGCTTGCAACGCTATTGTAATACGTGTTCCCTGAACCTACCGCAAGGATTGCTTTTTCAACTTCATCAATCGAGGCTTCTTTTGTGATAAAACCTTGAACGCCGATCAAAAGTGCATGTTCTACGTGAATATCATCATTGTACATAGTGTAAACCAAAATTAAAATATCAGGCTTCACACCTCTCATTTTTGAAACCGATTCAAGCGAGTTTTCACCGTCGAGGTTTAAATCGAGAATCACAATTTTGATATCTTTATCTTCATTAAGTTTTTTTACCGCTTCCGGGATTGTTCCGACGCCGATTATCGAAAATGACGGATTTCTGTTTTGAAGCATAAAAATCATTCCGTCCCGTAAACCCGTGTGATCATCAATGAATAGAATCTTTAACGGTGATTGCAATGGTAAAACCTCCTTCATTTATAAAATCTGCGCTGCCGTCTATCAGTTGGGCACGCTTTTTGATATTGGTAAGTCCGTAATGCTTTACAGCAGTTTTTAGCTTCTTGCTTTCAACTTCGGTTTCTTCAAAACCTTTTCCGTTATCGCAGATGATAAAACGGAAATCATCAATCCCGTCCACAATTTTTATTTCAACTTGTGTCGCATCGGAATGTCGTGAAATATTACTCAACGCCTCCTGCAAAATTCTGATGAGGTGTGTCTTTTGCGTATTTTTGAGTGCACCTATTTTCTGACTTGCAACATATAGATTTGTTTTTATTCCGAAATTCACTTCAAATGCAGTGCAAATCTCGCGTATGATTTTTTCAAAATCTTCCGTAAACTCAATACTTCCGGAGCCGATCATATAACGAATTTCGTTTAGGGCTTGTTTTGCGTAAAATTTCGATTTTGAAAAATCTTCTTTTTCAAGATAGATATTGAGCGCGGCAAGATTCTGCGCAACTCCGTCGTGAAGGTCGCGGCTGAAATTACTCTGTTCGGTCTGCATTGTTTTAAGTTGTTCGAGTTGCATTGAGTTTTTAAAGAATTTTTCAAGGATTATAAAAGCTGCAATCGCAATCAGAAAAAGGGCGCTATATAAAAGAGAGTCGTAGCCGAGGTTCAGCCTTGTCTGTACCTCATGAATGTGATTTTGAAAATTGATAATGGCATCTGTGTTGCGATTACCGCTTTGAATATTTTGAATGATTGCTTCAAGTTCTTTTTTTAGAGGTGCATCAAAATAAGTGAAGGCTTGGTAGTCCGATCTCAGTTTAAGAGCAATTGATTCAAAATCTACAGGATTTTTCGAAAAAATGTCAGCGCTATCACTGCCGGCAACTATGCTTTTCGGATCCATTTGAAGCAATAACATTTCCGTGTCGAGTTTCTGAATCAGATTGTTGCTTGCCCGCTTAAAAAAGATTGTGCAAAAAAAGATTGCGAGTGCGGTGTAGATAAATATCGACTCGATTTTAAAAATTTTCTTAATAAGACTTAGCAGCATGATTTTCCAGTAAAATTGTTCGGTAATGAAACTATCGACCATATCTAGTATAACACGAACCGATATTTATGTCTTGGGAAAAATTCCCAAAGTTTTTAGGAAAAATGACCAAAAGAATATGTAAGGGATGGAGTATAATA
>ERZ772957.2221-NODE-2221-length-11466-cov-42.719832_pt1 | contig 11466 bp, 9 predicted proteins | sample MGYA00580682_ERZ772957 | MGnify/ENA primary metagenome ERZ772957 (study PRJEB29015, sample SAMEA2737921) | human oral metagenome | biome: human oral; feature: human-associated habitat; material: dental | place: China | collected 2025 ...
CGCGTCGTCGGCCCTGTCGTCGATGTCGAGTTTCCCCCGGACCGCATCCCGCCGCTGTACAACGCGCTGACGGTCGACGTGAATCTCGCGGGGCAAGGCGAGGGCGAGTCCTCGTTCACGATGACGCTTGAGGTCGCCCAGCACCTGGGCGACAACCTCGTTCGTACCATCGCGCTCAAGCCGACGGACGGCCTCGTGCGCGGGGCACCCGTTACCGACACGGGAGCCCCCATCTCGGTGCCCGTGGGCGATGTGACCAAGGGACACGTGTTCAACGTGACGGGCGACGTGCTCAACCTTGAGGAGGGCGAGACCCTCGAGATCACGGAGCGCTGGCCGATTCACCGCCAGCCGCCCGCCTTTGACCAGCTCGAGGCCCGCACCAAGATGTTCGAAACCGGCATCAAGGTCATCGACCTGTTGACCCCCTACGTTCAGGGCGGCAAGATCGGCCTATTCGGCGGCGCCGGCGTCGGCAAGACCGTTCTCATTCAGGAAATGATCCAGCGCGTCGCGCAGGACCACGGCGGCGTGTCCGTCTTCGCGGGCGTCGGTGAGCGCACGCGCGAGGGCAACGACCTCATCGGAGAGATGGAGGAGGCCGGCGTCTTCGACAAGACCGCGCTCGTCTTCGGACAGATGGATGAGCCGCCGGGCACGCGTCTGCGCATCGCCCTGACGGGCCTGACGATGGCGGAGTACTTCCGGGACGTGCAGCACCAGGACGTGCTGCTGTTCATCGACAACATCTTCCGCTTCACCCAGGCGGGCTCCGAGGTGTCCACGCTGCTGGGCCGCATGCCGTCGGCGGTGGGCTACCAGCCCAACCTCGCCGACGAGATGGGACAGCTGCAGGAGCGCATCACCTCGGCCGGTGGCCACTCGATCACGTCCCTTCAGGCCATCTACGTTCCCGCCGACGACTACACGGACCCCGCTCCGGCGACGACCTTCGCGCACCTGGATGCGACGACCGAGCTCTCCCGCGAGATCGCCGCCAAGGGCATCTACCCGGCCGTGGATCCCCTGGCCTCCTCCTCGCGCATCCTCGACCCCGCCCTGGTCGGACGCGAGCACTACGATGTCGCCACCCACGTCAAGGCGATCCTGCAGAAGAACAAGGAACTGCAGGACATCATCGCGATCCTCGGCGTTGACGAGCTCAGCGAGGACGACAAGGTGACGGTGGCCCGGGCGCGCCGCATCGAGCAGTTCCTGTCGCAAAACATGTACATGGCGGAGAAATTCACGGGCGTCCCCGGATCGACCGTGCCCCTGTCGGAGACCATCGAAGCCTTCAAGCGCATCGCCGAAGGCAACTACGACGACGTCCCCGAGCAGGCGTTCTACAACTGCGGCGGCATTGACGACCTGGAGCGCAACGCCCACGAGCTGACCAAGGAAGCCTGATGGCGTCCGGAAGGTCCCTGCAGGTTGAGGTCGTCTCTCACGAGGGGCGGCTGTGGCACGGCAGCGCCGCATCCGTCCAGATTCCGACGGTGGATGGCTCCCTGGGCGTCTTGCCGGGGCGCCAGCCGCTGCTCGCCCAGCTCGGCGAGGGCGCCGTCACCGTGACGCGCTCCGACGAGGTCACGTCATTCACCGTCAGCGGGGGATTCGCCTCAGTTGACACCGACTACGTCACTATCGTCGCTGATCACGCTATCGTGGTCGTGCAGTAAACCGACGAGCCCGGGGAGGACCTCATGAGCCTGATGCTCGTAGCAATGTGGTGCGTGGCCGTCCTCGTGTGCGTCGGCGCGGTCCTGTGGGTGTACATGAATGTGCGCGCCCGCAGGATCGCGTCGCGTTTGGGTGCCTTTCGCTGCTGGTCGCGCCCCGACGTCCAGTCTGGCTGGACGGCCGGCATCGGCGTCTATGGCGTTGACGACCTATCGTGGTACCGACTCGTTGGTTTTTCCCTGCAGCCGGTCTACACGGTGCCGCGTTCCGGCCTTGAGGTATCCGCTCCGATCGCCCACTCGGCGGACGGGTCGGTCGTCGAGGTGCGCCTCGCATACGGTGAGCATCGTTACGAGGTCGCCGTCGAACGCCTGACATACAACGGATTGGTCTCCTGGGTGGAGTCCGGTCCTCCGCGCCTCGTATAGGCGGCATTGATAAGCTCGGCGTGTGCGTATTGTTATTGCTTCCTGCACCGTCGACTACTCCGGACGCCTCAGTGCTCACCTGGATCCCGCCAAGCGCGTCATCATGGTCAAGGGCGACGGCTCGGTCCTCATTCATTCTGAAGGCGGCTCCTACAAGCCGCTGAACTGGATGACCGCGCCGTGCTCGGTGACCATTGACGAGGGTGGGGAGGACGAACCGAACACGCAGCAGGTGTGGACCGTTCAGGCCGACAAGACCGACGACAAGCTCGTGATCCGTGTCCACGAAATCATCTGTGACGTTACCGAAAACCTGGGAGTGGACCCCGGCCTCGTCAAGGACGGCGTGGAGGCGCACCTGCAGGAGCTCCTCGCTCAGCAGGTCCCGCAGATCCTCGGCGAGGGGTGGGAGCTCGTGCGACGCGAATACCCGACGCCGGTGGGGCCGGTCGACCTCATGGTGCGCGACGAGACCGGCGCGCACGTGGCTATCGAGGTCAAGCGGCGAGGCGGCATCGACGGCGTCGAGCAGCTGACGCGCTACCTGTCCCTGCTGGGTCGTGATTCGCTGCTGGGCGACGTGTCGGGGATCTTTGCGGCGCAGGAGATCACCAAGCAGGCGCGCACGCTGGCCGAGGATCGCGGGATTCGCTGCGTGGTCCTCGACTACGACGCCATGCGCGGTTTTGACGACCCATCCTCCCGGCTGTTCTGATGGTGGCGGTGGCCGATACCAGCCTGGCGCGCATTGTCGCCCAGGGGCTGGTGCCGCTCACGCGCGGGCGCGATCCCGTGGCCGCCGTCGAGTTGCTGCTCGCTGTCCAAGGCCAGATGGCGGGCGCGATCCCGTGGGCGATCGGCGCGCGTTGCACCGCGGTCACGCGCGCTCAGGTCGCCGAGTCCTTCCAATCGGGTGAGCTCGTCCGATCCTGGCCGATGCGCGACACGTTGCATGTGACAAGCGCGCGCGATCATCACTGGCTGCGTCGGTTGCTGCGCCACCGATACGCTTCGTGGATTCGTCAATCGACGGGGTTGGGGCTCAGCGATGCTCTCGTCGAGAAAGCCGCGGCGGCGGCGTTCGAGCTGCTGGGAGAGAACCCCTCGGGTGTGAGCCGCGGCGAGGTCATCCGCGCCTGGGATGAGGCTGGTATCGCAACCGTCACCTCGGGAGCCGGGGGCGGGGTGCGGCGACGTCATCTGATCAAGAGGCTTTTCCTCGACGGCCTGCTCGTCTCTGGTCCGCTCCGGGGCGGGGAGCACCTGATCGTTGATGCCCGGCAGCTGCCGGGCGCTCCGGGCGTCGCGAAGGGGGAGTGCGGGCACGAGGAGGCGCTCGCGCTCCTGGCCGCCCGCTACGCGTGGGGACACGGCCCCGTGGATGCTGCAGACCTTGCTCGGTGGGCGGGGCTGACGCTCACCGAGGCGCGTCGTGCGCTGGCGGGTTCGGCCCAGATCGGCGAGAGTATCGGTCGGCCGCTCATCTCGCGTGAGGGGCAAGTCGCGCGCGCCGACATTGATGACCTTGTCGAACGTAGCCGCGACGAGGCCCGGGCAGTGTTTGCGCTGCCCTCCTTCGACGAGCTGCATGTTGGGTATCGTGACCGTTCGTGCCTGACCGACCGGGCTGGTGAGGCCCTCATCTGTCCCGGGGCGAATGGGATGTTCCGTCCCATCGTCGTCGCGAACGGACGGGTCGTTGCGGCGCGTTCTCCCGGCGGTGAGCTTACCTTCACCGAGAAAGGCTCCTCCTATGCGCAAGAAGCTCAGCGTGAAATGGCGCGCTGGGGAGATTGGTTGTTTGAGAAGCGGCACTGAACTGTCAGGTGTGCCACAATGAGGGCATGACTGATTGTGTGCTACGTGGCCGCCTGGTCCTGGAAGATTCCGTTGTCGAGGACGGAATTATTGAGATCGACGGTTCGACCATTACCCGTGTATGCCCCGCTTCCGACTATGACGCAGACCTGCCTGCCGCCACGGACTCAACGTTCCTGCCCGGCCTGGTCGATGTTCACTGCCACGGCGGAGGAGGGGAATCCTTCCCGAACGCGCAGAGCGAGGAGGCGGCCCTCGTGGCCGTCATGGAGCATCGACGCCACGGCACGACCTCCCTGGTCGCCTCCTGCGTGACCGCTTCTGCCGAGGTGCTGCGTGCTCGCGCCAAGACACTCGCCCAACTGGCCAGCGACGGAGAACTTGCGGGCATCCACTTCGAGGGACCCTTCGTCTCGCACGCGCGCTGCGGCGCGCAGGATCCCACCTACATCATCGATCCCGACGCGGAGCTGACGCGAACCCTGCTGGAGGAGTGCCGCGGATACGCCCTGTCGATGACGCTGGCCCCGGAGAAGCCCGGCGCGTACGGTCCCGGCTCCGTTGCTGAGGCCCTCATCGACGGGGGCGCCCTGCCCTCGTGGGGACACACCGACTCCAACTCGGCGATGGCCCGCGAGGCGCTGGAGTACTCTCGGGAGCGTTTCAGCCAGGTTTCCACTACGCGCGGACCTCGCGCCACCATCACCCACCTCTTCAACGGCATGAGGCCGCTGCACCACCGCGACACCGGTCCGATCGCCGAATTCCTCTCCGATGCCGCGCGCGGGGGCGCCGTCGCCGAGCTGATCTGCGACGGCATCCACGTCGATCCTTCCCTCGTGCGCGACGTGTACGAGCTGGTGGGACGCGACCACGTCGTGTTCGTCACCGACGCGATGGCGGCGGCGGGGATGCCCGATGGCGAGTACACGCTGGGCCCGCAGGACGTCGTCGTGCGCGACGGTATTGCGCGCCTGGCCCAGGGGGATGCGATCGCGGGCGGAACCGCGCACCTCCTGGACTGCGTGCGGGTCGCCGTGACGCGCGGCGGCATACCGCTCGTGGACGCCGTGTACATGGCCACCGTGCAGGGCGCCACCATTTTGGGCGACGACACGATCGGTCGCCTCGCGGTCGGCAAGAAGGCCGACGTGCTCGAGGTCGATGACGCCCTGAACGTGCGCCGCGTGTGGCGCCGTGGCACTGTAGTTGCGTGAGAGGCAAACGAAGCGCGAAACGCCCGTGGGGCGAGGCGCGGCCACTGCAGATGGAGCGCCTCGCCTCCGTGCCACGAAGCGAAACCGGCCCGGATGGCGGCACCTACCAGGTGCGTCGCCTGCCCAGCGCCGCCAAGGAGTACACGTGTCCGGCGTGTCTGCGACCCATTGCCCGTGGAAGCGCTCATATCGTCGCGTGGCCGGAAGAAGCCCCCTTCGGTATGCCTCAGGGCGTGGAGGGGCGACGTCACTGGCATTCGGAGTGCTGGCGGCGCCGTCTGCGACCGGCGTGAGAGTGGATGTGATGTATCACTGCCCTGCGTGCGGATTCGATGGGCACCGGGCAGAGCACGTAGAGTGGGGTCTGGAGAATGCCCTGAGCAGGGCGTGGATATGAGGAGCAACCGTGGAATTTCTTAAGCGATACGTGGCGGCGGCGTCGATGCTCGTTGTCGCTCTCGTATGCGCCCTCGTCGGACTGCTCGGCTTGACCGTCTTCCGGCCTCCGACACAGCAGGTGTCCTCGGTCGATTCGGCGACTGATCTGATCATGACGCGCGGCAACGTACTGTCGATCGTCAAGGATGATGTGACGGTAACCGCGACGTCGAAGTCCGGCGCGCCGGTCACGCTCAGCATCGGCACGACGCAGGACGTCAAGGGCTGGATTGGCGACGCGGCCTACACCGAGGTCATCGGTGTGGAGTCTGATCGTTCAAAGCTCAAGGCCGAGTCGCACGACGCCGCGTCGTCGCCGGACGCGCACGTCGCCCAGCCCGGTGCGCAGGCCGACGTGCAATCCGGAGCACAGCCCCTCAAGGATCCCACCTCGGCGGAGCTCGTTGCGCAACTGGCGTCCTCCGACATGTGGTTCAAGAAGGCGAGCGGCGAGGGGAGCGTCAGCCTGGACTTGGAGAACGTTCCCACGGGACGCTCCGCTTTGGCGGTTTCGGCCGCCGGAGCCGGTGACCTGACGCTGACGCTGACCTGGAAGGTCGAGCAGACCAACACGCTCGCCATCATTGCATTCCTCACGGCCTGCGTCTTCGCACTCATCGCCCTCGCGCTCTTCCTGACCCGCTGGCAGCTCCTGCGCCTGCGCAAGATCCGTGCCGCGCGCATCGAAGAACGCCGCAAGGCCGACTCGTTGGAGACCGCGTCGATCAACTCCGCGGCGGTCGCCCAACGCGTGGCCGCTCACCGCGATTCCTCGCCCGTCCCCGCCGAACAGCGTGAGGACGAGGCGCCCAAGGCCCGCGACGAGTCCGCGCAGCGGAGTGAGAGGACGCCGGAGGAAGGCTGGGGGGCAGCGGTCTTCGCCGCGACGCCCACCCGCAGCGAGCCGACCGAACCCGCCGTCGAGGACACGATCGTTCGCGACGTGCCCTCCGGGTCGGACCGTGCGCACACCCCGGAGGCCGCCGGGCTGCCCGAGGACACGATCGTTCGTGAGGTCCCGCAGGACACGATCGTACGCGAGGTGCCCGCAGGCTCCCCAAGCGACGCCGCCGCGACCCACGATGACGCCGCCACCACCGGCGCGGAGTACACTCCCGACCCGCTGACCGACACGATGGAGCGTCGCGGACGCCACGGGCTGGCGCAGGGACCGATCGACCAGGATCCGCCCGAGCGAGCGACCACCGACACCGGCGTCATCGACCTGTCCGGCATCCGAGGCGGGCGCACCCTGCCGTCGCGCCGCGCGCTGCGCGAAGCGCGCAACAACGGGGAGCAGGTCCTCGTCGTCGACGGCCAGGAGTTCAACACCGGCCTCATTCCGGTCACGCGCCCCCGCGACGCCGAGCAGGCCCCCGCACCGACGTCAGCCCCCGACGACGACGCGTCGGCAACCGGGGGGTGGACCTCCATCATGTCCGGCTGGCTCAAGGACCGGGAGGAGGGGACCCGATGAAGCGACGCACACTGGCGGCCGCGACCGCGGTCTTGATGGCCTCCACGCTTGCGCTGGGCGCGTGCTCTGGCGAGATCGTCGCCCAATCGGGCGATGCCGCTCAGAGCGCCGCCAACCTCGACCTGGAGCGCATCTCCTCCGTGCTCAGCGACACGGGCACGGCGATGGCTCACGCCGACACCTCAATGAACGCCGCCGACCTGTCGGGGCGCGTCTCGCAGGGGGCGCTGGCGACGCGCACCGCGCAGTACGCGCTTGCCTCCGCGTCGGGGCAAACCCCGCTCGCGCTCGACTTCACGCCCTCGTCCCTGGCGATTACGAACTCCGAGTCGTGGCCCCGGGCGATCTTCAACATCTCCGGCTCCTCCTCGACCGCGCTGCCGGTGCTCCAGGTCTACGTGCAGGAGTCGGCACGCTCGGACTACCAGCTGACCAACTACGCGCGCCTCCTGGGAGGAACGCAGCTGACACTGCCGCCCGTGGGAACAGGTTCCGCGTACGTGACCGGCACCTCCGAAGGATTCACGGTGAGTCCTGAGGCAGCGCTCGCCCAGTACATCACGATGCTCAACTCCGGGACGCAGGATACCTCGCAGTTTGTCGCGGACGAGTTCACGAAGTCCTACTTCTCGATCATCGAGGACCTCAACTCCTCGGTCAGCGCGGCCGGCTCTGTCACGCCGGCGGCAACCGCATCCGACTACCCGATCTCGGGCCTCGTCTTGCAGGACGGTTCGGCCCTGGTCGCCGCGAACTTCAAGTACACCCTGACCTACCAGCGCACTGTCGCCGGGGCCACCATGAGCCTGGGCGGCAACACGGCGGCGCTGAGCCAGTCGGGAGCAACCGTGGAAGGCAGTGCCGTGGCCAACTACCTGGGCACCGTCATCATGCGCATCCCTTCCAAGAGCGCGGGAGGAACCATTCAGATCGTCGGCGGCGAACGCTCCATCGCCTCGGTCACGCTGGATCCGTCCAGCAATCCCGGCTGAGTTTCACCCTCAGCGCACAGTTTGTCCCCGTGGCCTGGCGGCGCGGGGACGACGCCTATCATCGTCACGTACACACCTGAGTTCACGATAGGACCACGATGAACACCCAGACTCCCGGTCACAACGCGCCCGAGGCGCCCGCGCCCACACCCGCCGATTCGCACGGCGCTATCGACCTGTCGGCGCGCGTCGCCACGCCCGCTCCCAACGAAGCGGCTCCGACCGGCGAAGGCCTGCACATTCCGCTCATCACCGCCACCGACGAGGCGGGCTTCCAGGACGTTATGTCGACATCGCAGGCGGTCCCGGTGGTACTCGTCATGTGGTCGTCTCGGTCGCTCGAGTCGAAGCCAACGCTGGCCATGCTCGAAGAGATCGCACGCGAGCACGCGGGCGCGTTCCAGCTGGTCGAGGTCGACATCGATCAGGCGCCGCAGATCGCCCAGGCTTTCCAGATCCAGGCTGTTCCCACGGTCGTCGCCCTCCTCGGTGGGCGCCCCGTTCCCCTCTTCCAGGGCAGCGCCGCCAAGGAACAGGTGCTCCCCGTCGTCTCCCAGCTCCTCGAGGCGGCGGCTCAGATGGGAGTCACCGCGCGCATCGCGGTCGCCGCGGCCGACACCGCCGCTCCCATCCCGCCCGAGCACGAGGGTCCCCTGGAGGCTGAGGCGCAGGGACGCCTCGACGACGCGGTCGCCGCCTGGGAGAAGGTCATCGAGCTCAACCCGCGCGACGAGGCGGCGAAGTCTCACCTGTCGCGCGTGCGCCTGGCCGCCCGTAGCGCGCAGGCCGACGCCACCGACCCCGCGGCTCACGCGGATGCGCTTTTTGCCGCTGGGGACGCAGCGGGTGCCTTCGATGTGCTGCTTGACCTGCTGGCCGCCGCAAGCGACGATGAGGAGCGCGACGGGCTGCGCCTGCGCCTCCTCGACCTCTTCCGCGTTGCAGGCTCCACCCCCGAAGTGACCAAGGCGCGCACGCGACTGGCCATGCTCCTCATGTGATCGCGCCGTCGCGCGCTTGGCAGCAAGCGCAGCGCGAACGAGGCCGGAGCAGGATCGCCTGCCCCGGCCTCGTCGTATTGTCCTGGGTTAGCGCACCTGCGAGACCGGTGCCAGCCACACGGCGCCCAGCGGGGGAACGCGCAGCTGCGGCACGAGGGGAGGAGTCACCGAGCGATCGGTAGAGGACCAAGCGACAGGTCTTGAAATCGCGAGCAGGAGTGCGAACATGCTCCTGACGCGAGGTTTGTCATGCCTCGGAAGGGCGTGGGGCTCAGTGCTGTGAGGCGGAAGACCTCGGGGGCAGTCACGTACCCGGAGACGAGCGTCGTCGGGACGAGGATGAGATCCCGGTTACTATACGCAACATCACGCTAATCGCAAAGAGCTTTTAAAGAAAGTGTCTTGACAGTGTATAGAATCGCTCGTTACAGTCAAGATGACAGTGAGGTCGGAAGAAGGAATAACTGACATGAGGATAGCAATGCGCCTATCTTGCTGTGTTGTTCTTATCGTAGGCATGATGGGCGTTGTCGCGCCCGCGAGTGTTTCGGCACATGCGGTGTTCTCAGCGTGCTGAAGAACTGCGCGTACTACTCGGAGAGTGGACACTGCGTCGATTGGTACCCCAATCAGTGGACGTGCTATAACGATCTGGAATCGTCCTCATGAGGATTATCAGATTGCCCAATGTCTGACTTGGTTGGGCTACGTTTCGAGGGGGTGAAACCGGTGAAGTGGTTCATTATCGCCGCCATCTTCGTTGTCGTCGCCACCTGGTATGGCTGGCATTCGACGCACAGTGAGCTGACGAAGAAGATCGACCGAGAATCCGATCCTGAGGCCCGGCGCGAACTCATCAAGCTACAGGGACAGATAGACCGGGGGAGGGCGGGCCTCTAACTGCCCGACACCCACCATACCCTCGCCAGCAAGCGCAGTGCGAACGAGGCCGGAGCAGGATCGCCTGCCCCGGCCTCGTCGTATTGTCCTGGGTTAGCGCACCTGCGAGACCGGCGCCAGCCACACGGCGCCCAGCGGGGGAACGCGCAGCTGCGCCGACACGGGACGCCCGTTCCACGGCGTATCCTCCGCGATGACGGAGCCGACGTTGACGACACCCGACCCGCCGAACTCTTCGGCGTCGGTGTTCAGGATCTCTACCCACTCACCGCCGAAGGGCAGGCCCACGCGGTAGCCCTCGTGCGGGTTGCCGGCGAAGTTGGACACGCACACGATGACCTCGCGGTTGCCCTGCTCATCCGAGCCCTTACGCAGGTAGGAAATCAGGTTGTGGTCCCCATCGGAGGCGTCGATCCACTCGAATCCCGTGTAGTCGTCGTCCCACAGAGCGGGGGAGGAGGTGTAGATGGCGTTGAGCCGCTCGATCAGGTGCGCGACGCCCGCGTGACCCTCCTGGTCCAGGAGCCACCAGTCGAGGGAGTAGGACTCGTTCCACTCCTGCTCCTGGCCGATCTCCTGACCCATGAAGAGGAGCTGCTTGCCCGGGTGACTCCACTGGTAGGCGTAGAGCGAACGCAGCCCGGCGAGCCGCTGCCACTTGTCCCCGGGCATCTTGGAAATGAGGGAGCCCTTGCCGTGGACAACCTCGTCGTGCGAGAGGGGAAGCACGTAGTTCTCGGAGAACGCGTACACGAGCGAGAAAGTCAGCTCGCCGTGGTGCCACCTGCGATTGACGGGGTCCTCGCTGAGGTAGCGCAGGGTGTCGTTCATCCACCCCATGTTCCACTTCATGCCGTAACCCAGGCCGCCGCCGCTGGTCGGCGCGGTCACGCCGGGCCACGCGGTGGACTCCTCCGCGATCATCACGATGCCGGGGTGGCGGCGGTAGGCGGTCGCGTTCGCCTCCTGGATGAACTCGATGGCCTCCAGGTTCTCTCGCCCGCCGTACTGGTTGGGACGCCACTGACCATCCTTGCGCGAGTAGTCCAGGTAGAGCATCGACGCCACCGCGTCGACGCGCAGGCCGTCAATATGGAAGTCCTCCAGCCAATACAGGGCGTTGGCGACCAGGAAGTTGCGCACCTCGCGGCGACCGAAATTGAACACGTAGGTGCCCCAATCGGGGTGCTCTCCGCGCAGCGGGTCCGGATCCTCGTAGAGGGGCGTGCCATCAAAGCGCGCCAGCGCGAAGTCATCCTTCGGGAAGTGCGCGGGAACCCAGTCCAAGATGACGCCGATACCCGCGCGGTGGAAGGCATCAACCAGGTAGCGGAAGTCATCCGGCGTCCCGTAGCGCGACGTGGGCGCAAAGTAGGAGGTCACCTGGTAGCCCCACGAGCCGCCGAAGGGGTGCTCGGCCAGGGGCATGAACTCGACGTGCGTAAAGCCCATCTGCTTGACGTAGGGGACCAGCTCGTCGGCCAGCTCGCGGTAGCCCAGGCCCTGACGCCA
>ERZ772957.2223-NODE-2223-length-11452-cov-3.148987_pt1 | contig 11452 bp, 9 predicted proteins | sample MGYA00580682_ERZ772957 | MGnify/ENA primary metagenome ERZ772957 (study PRJEB29015, sample SAMEA2737921) | human oral metagenome | biome: human oral; feature: human-associated habitat; material: dental | place: China | collected 2025 ...
ATACCCTTTGTTACGACGCAAGCGTCGGGGTATTAAACCCTCCGCACGAATAAAGCCGTAATTGAACAGTGTATGGAAGAAGCGAAAACAGCCGATGCGGTGCAAGCGGCTGATCTGTATCGGTATGCTCAGCATATCAGCATTATGCAAAACGATGAAGAATTATACACGCAAGGGCTGCATTACCTTTTGCAGGGAGACGCTGCGTCGAATATTATATCAATAATAAATCAATATAGAAAGAACATGCTTGATCGCTCTGAAGTGCTGCAAGTGTTAGAGTGTAACATGTAGCATGAAAGGAGAAAATGAACAATTGTATCTCGGTCTTTTGACGGTATCATCTGCAAACCCACTCAGGAAAAGCAACCGGGATATGCTGAAACCTCCGGCTTCGTAAAGGACAAAGACGGCAGTGATAACTGGGCGTATATCAAAGAGAAGGATTCTGCCGGTACGCAGGACGCCGTGGTTGCAACAAACTATCCGGCGTTCAACTGGGTGAATACGTATAACGCAACCTATGCCGCGCAGCTTGGCGGTTCACACCTCCAATGGTATATGCCCAGCATTGCGGAACTGTGCGAGGTATATAAAAACCGTGCGGTCATCAATGCAAGCATGAAAGCAATACACGACCTGCCGAATGGAAATACCTATACAGATGAAGTCTTTAAAACCGATACGTATTGGTCATCGTCGCAGGATTTCTACCGCAGTGATGATGCATACGATGTTGTTTTTACTTCCGGTACCATAACATCCGACCACAAGTTTCTCGATCTTCGAGTGTGCTGTATTGCAGACTTTTAGGAGGATATATGCTCCGGCATGGAGAAATCCCTGCCGGTTGCGGACGATTACACCGACCGCGCTAAGCCCGTTTTGGGAAAAGCCCTCCATGCACACGGCATATACGGCTGACGTGCCGGAACAGTAAAAAATACATTGGGAAGGGGATCAGTAATGGAGTCTTCTGATTGCCCTTCCTCTTTACAGAAGCGTCCATTCGGCATACAGTGAAACAATGAAACTGCTCCATACGGCCGATTTGCATTTGGGTAAAACCCTGCACGAAACGTCTTTGCTTGACGTGCAGGCGAAAATGCTGGATTCGCTTCTTGATATTCTAACGCAGCAGCCCTACGCGGCCCTGCTGATTGCGGGCGATGTATACGACCGCGCTATTCCTTCTGCAGAAGCCGTTTCGCTTTTCAGCGGCTTTCTGGCCCGGATACGGGACGCATGCCCTGAAACGGCGGTGTTCATCATTCCGGGCAACCACGATTCGGCGCAGCGGCTTGCGTTCGCGCATGAAATCCTACAAAACCAGCACATCTACATTGCGCAAGATATGTCGCAGCTTGCAAAACCGGTAATCATCACGCAGGGTGGGGAACAGCTGGCGGTTTTCCTGCTGCCTTTTTTGAGCTTCGGTTCGTTTTCTCAAGATATTCAAGAGCAATACGGCCGCACCGGCGATTCGCAGGCTGATATGGCAGCCATTGCAGCCGATATCCTCAAACAAGCACGGCCTTCCGATATGCCGTCGCTTTTGATGGCGCACCTTTTTACCGTCGGTGGGCAAAGTTCGGCGAGCGAACGCACCTTTATCGGCACTGCTGAATACATCAATCCCAGCCTTTTTGCTTTTTTCGACTATGTTGCGCTCGGCCACCTACACCGGTGTCAACGCGTAACCGACACGATGTACTATTCAGGCTCGCCGCTGCCGTATTCGTTTGATGAATCGGACGATGAAAAATGCGTCCTTGCGGTGGATATTGATTGTTCCGCTCCGGCTGACGGGCATGGCGGCAGCGCCTATCCGGTAACGGTTGAGCAGATACCGCTTCGTTCCAAACGGCCGCTGAAACGGCTGGAAGGCAGCTTTACGGAATTTTTTACCGGCCGGGCATTCGATGAATGGAACAACTGTTACCTCGAAATCACGTTGACCGATTCGGAGGTCATTGCTCATCCGATGCAGCTGCTCCGTCAAAAATTTCCGTTTTTACTCAGCATCCGGCAAAAAAGCTTTATGGATACCGCCCGGAACCCCGAGACAGAACAACTGACCATCAGGGAAAACGAGGCTGATGATCCGCAGACCTTAACCGATAATTTTAACCGATTCGAGACCGTAATTAACGGCGAACCCAATCAGATAAAGCAGGAGCTTTTTGAACTCCTCTGTAAAGAGACTTCCTATGAGACCTAAACAACTGATACTCCGCAATATCGGCCCATTCGCCGGTGAACATTCCATCGATTTTGACACTCTCGGCTCCTTTTTTTTAATTTACGGACAGACCGGCGCCGGAAAAACCACCATTTTTGACGCCATTTCATACGCGTTTTACGGCAAACCGCTCGGCGGACGCTCCGGTATCATGCGCAATCTGCGCAGTCACTTTGCAGACGATTACGCCGTTGCCGATGTTACCTTGACTTTTTTCATCGGCGCTCAGCTCTATCGGGTCAAACGGCGGCTGCCGTATACAAAAGAAGGCCGCAAAAACGAAACGCCTGAGGAAGTATCGCTGGAGCTGTACGAAAACGGCTCATGGGTCAGCAAGTCTTTTACGAATAAACGGGAAACTGATGCGGCGATTCAAGGCCTTATCAAACTTTCGGATACGGAATTCAGCCGTATTGTCCTGTTGCCGCAGGGCGAATTTGCTCAGTTTTTACGCGCGCCGTCCAGCGATAAAAAAGATACGCTGATGCACCTGTTCCCCATCACCCGCTATACCGAGCTGATGCAGGCGGCAAAAACGCGCGCGGATGAGCTGCAGCAGGAAGTTCGGGCGATTCAGACAAATCTTGAAGCCCTGCAAAGCCGATTCGCCTACCACCGCTACGAAAGCGATTCCGCAGAACTGCAAAACGAAATCGGCCGTATCCGCGGCGAATACGGCCGCGTGTTTGATTCGTGGCAGGAAAAGACCCGCGCGCTGCAACAAGAGCAGATGCTGTCTGAAAAACGGCAGGAGCTGCGGCAGGTTCAGGAAGAGCTTGAAGCATGCCGTATCCGCGAAGCCGATATCCGCAGCTTAAAGCAGAAAATCGAAAAAGCGCAGCGGGCAGCTCCGCTTGCCGTGCAGGTTGCGCAGCTGCGGGAGTTGGCGGCTGCCTGCGATGCGGATGAACGGCAGCTCCGCGAAAAACAGGAACGGCTGCACATGATAACAGACCGGCTTACGGCGTTGCAGCGGCGACAGGGTGAAATCGACGCAAAAGAAACGCAGCGCGATAGTCTCCATGCCGTCATCGATTCCTTGAGAAACGCCGCTGCGCTGGAGCAGGAAATCCGAGCTGCGGAAACCAAGCAGCAGGAGCTTGAACGAGCCGCAGCAGCAGCTCAAGAACGGCTGCACACGATTGAAACAAAACTCGCGGCGGCCACGGAAAAAAATGCCGCACTCGCCCCTGCGCTCGATGCGTTGGATGCCCGGGAACATGCCTACCGCAGCCTGCAAGCGCAGCTCGACCTGGAAAAACAGCTCCACGAACAGATCGCGAAGCGGGAGCAGCTCAATCACTTTTTGCACAGCCATGCGCAGGCTGCGGAACATACGCGGGCGCAGCTTGCGGAACTTTTCCGCGATTATGACATTCACAGTGAACAAGTAGATCGATTGCAAACGGAAAAACAGGCTGCGGAACGGCTGCGGCTGGCAGCATCGCTGGCCGAACAGCTGGAAGAAGGGGCTCCTTGCCCGGTCTGCGGTTCGGTGCACCACCCTGCCCCGGCGCATGATACCGCGCAAAGCGCGTTCAGCTTTGACGAGCGGATCGCCACGGCAAAACGGACTGCCGCCCGGCTTCAAACGGAAAAAGAAAAGACGCAGGCGGCGCTCGCCGGTACGGAAGCCTCGTATGCAAATTATCAAAAACAGATCGATGAGCGGGCGGCAGCGACGGAACAGCTTTTGCTGCGGTATGCTGAATACGGCACGGAGCCGTTTCCGCAAGAAAAGAACGCCGCCGAAGACCGGATTAAAGAAACCGTGCAGCGGATTAACGCCGCGCTCCAGGCCTACACCGCATCCCGCAAAGCGCTGACGGAAAAAACAGCGCTTGAGGAGGAACTCCGCCGGTTGCAACATGAACAGCGCACAAGCGCACAGCAAAAAAATTCGGCGGAGCAGCAAGTAAGCGGTATTTCGGCGGCGGTGCAGGAAAAGCGGCGGCAATTCGACCACGCGTTCTCGCAGCTGCCGCAGGATATCCGCAGCAGCGCGGCGGGAAACACCGTGGATAGTTCGGCAGCATTCCGTACCTCCGGCTCATCAGAGACATCCGGCAGTAAACCGGCCGGAACGCCGCGTCCCGATGCCGAAACGGCGTTGGAGCAATGCGAAACGCTGCTGCAAGAACTCAAGCTGACCATCAACGCCTATCGCACCGATACGGCTGAAGCCACGCAAACCCTTGAACGGATACGGGGCGAACTGGCTGCTATCGAAGCGCACCGCGATGAACACCGGCAGCAGCATCGTCAAAAAACTACGCAGCTTGAATCCGCATATATAATAGAAGGTTTTAGCGGTTTGGATGAGTTGGAGCAGGCGGTATGTACCGAAGACGACTTGAGCCGGTGGCAGGCGGAAACGGAAACCTTTTACGAACGGTACGCGGCGTACCGGCAAGCCGCCGCAGGGCTGGAAAAAGAGCTGTCGGGTATGGAGCCGCGCGACATCGATGCTCTTCAAAATGAGGTAGATTCTCTCCGCCAGCATTATGAGGAAATACAGGCGCGGCTTGAAGTGCTCAACGCGGATAAAGCGAAGCTGGAAGAGCTGTATGCGCAGCATACCGAACTGACAAATCATTTCAATGTGAAAACCACGGAGGCGCAGGGCTGGGTATCCTTAGCAAAAGACCTGACCGGCAGCAATCCGCGAAAATTACAATTCGACACCTGGATTCTTTCGGCCTTTTTGCACGAAGTAACTCTATTTGCAAACAAACGGCTGGAACGGATGAGCGAAGGGCGGTATCGGCTCGCCGTCAGCGAAGAACACGGCTCCGGCAACAGTTACCGGGGGCTCGACTTGGAAATTGCCGACGCCTACACGGGAAAATGCCGCCCTTCCGCAACACTTTCCGGCGGAGAAACGTTTATGGCATCCATCAGTCTCGCACTAGGGCTTGCCGATTCCATTCAAGCTCGCGCGGGCGGCATTCGGCTCGATTCAATGTTTATTGATGAAGGCTTCGGTTCGCTCGACGAAAAAGCGTTGGAGAACGCAATCGGCATTTTGGACGAAATCCGCGGAGACCGGATGGTCGGCATTATCTCCCATGTCGGAGAACTGCAGAGCCGCATCCCGCAAAAAATCGAAGTGATAAAAACAGGCACCGGTTCATCCATTCGGCAACCTCGGTAGAATCTTCCGATACATTTCTCACTGCATCGGTTGTGCAGAAAATGATTCCTTTTGATTTTTATAGTCCGTTTGATATTGATTCCGGAATGACGTATCAGTATATGACGGATTGACATTTTGTAGAAGTCATGGCGATAATTGACAGTATGAATGGCATCTCGCAAAAATACGGAAGTATAGACTGCTTACATGGCTCGAAACATTAATACCGTATATTTTTATCTGTACTTATAGCATAGTAATCTTATATATGATAATCAAGTAGGGAACCGCTTCACACAATCGGTGCGAGCGGCTCCGTTTATCGCAGGTTATTTTACCAGCTCAAACTGATATTCTTTTGTGCCGTCCAAGCTGCTGATGACGGTATAGCCTGCATCGGCTAATTTCGTCGCAACGGCGAACGCACGGTTCCCGGAATAGCAATAGGTGAGTACCGGCCGTTCTTTAGGCAGTTCGGCCAGTTTTTCAGCGATGGTATCCGCACTTCCCGATATGGCGCCTTTTAAATGACCGGCCTCATAATCTTGCGGTTCGCGGGCGTCAACAACGGAATATTTTCCCGTGTTGACCAATTCCTGCATTTGCTTGCCGCGCACATTGGCGACTTTTGTCAACGAGGTATAGTTATATGTGCTTACGCCAGCAGCATTGAATAACTTCTTAAATCCATGCTTATGTAAGATTTCGGCAGCGGCCCGGCTCCGTCTTCCGCTTCTGCAAATGGTAACCACGTTTTTATCTTTTAAATCGTTAATATAATTCAGATTATTTTCAAGATCACCGACGCTGAGATTGATGGCATAGCGGACATGCCCTGCATCATATTCATGCTTTTCCCGTACATCGATAACCAGATACTGTTCTTTCGCTTGTTTATCATCCATAATTTGATCAAGCTCCGAGCCACTCATATCAACGATGCCCGATTGTTTGACGCTTCCGCTTTCTTCCTGCTTTGCGCACGCGACTCCAAACAGCGTGATAAACACGACTGCTGCCATTATTGCCGCTGTTGCGGCTGTCCGATTCAAATGTCTGTTCATATAGACTCCTCTGTGCATGTTTTTAATAGCCGACGCCGTTTACTTCAAGATACCGGCGAATGCTTTCGGCCAATTGCTTTTTTTCCGCAGCGGTTGTGCATACGCAGTTGTCAAAAAACGGAAGCGCCATATTTGAGGACGCTGCCCAGTATCGTCCCGAAGACGCTTCGGAATCCGTTGTTTGCGCTGCGGAAAACACCGGCGCAAGACCGGTTGTTCGAGCGAGCAATTCATCCGTTTCCTGAGAATACAGAAAATCCCGTATCTCACTGATCAGCGATGACGAGTCGCTCTCATGCGCCGCTGCCTGCGTCCACACGATAACATCGGTCGGCATGTTCTTCCGGCTGAGTTCTTGCGGCAGCGGTATCTGCATGGTGATATATTTTTCAAGCTCATCTCTGCCGAGCTGCCGACTGGTAGAAAGCGGCATCGCGGTAAGAGCTGTGCTGTGAAACTTCATAAATACTTCGATATCGCTTTGAATAAGGCGATACCATTCAGGATGTAAAAAACCTTGCACCCGCCACGAGACCAAGGTATCCAACACCGCTTTTAAAGCAGGCGGACACGCAGTGCGTAAATCGGCGTCCTTTCCCAGCGCAGCAAAGTCTTCAAGTTTCATTGAAGCACCTTGCATCGCAGCAACGGCTGAAATCATCGCGAACAGCGACTCATCCTCTCCCCCTGCGCAGATACACGGAAACTGAATGGAAGAAGCCTTTGCCGCCTGATGCAGCCGGTCAAAATCTTCCCACGCGATATACGAATGTAGCCCCAGCTGTTCCGCAACCGCAGCACTGCATGATAATTTGACGGGATTAAGCAGGAGCGGAAAGGCATAAAACCGATCAGACGCGTCGTTGACGAAAATATTGTTTAAAAAAGTCGACGGCAGCGGTTGAAATACTTCCTGGGAATGCCGGATAAAGAAGCTGCGGGCTTCAAACAGGCTCTTATTATCGGAAGAAATGACAAAAGCCGTTTGCGGATTTTGTTCCATAAATGCGGAAACCGACAGCGCAGGATCGATAATGCGCCAGTCAAAACGCTGCTCAATGCCGCTGAACCGATCTTTCAACGCAGTTTGAAACGCCTGCACGGTTTCGTTTGAAAGCAAATAAAACGCGATATACTTTTTTTGAGGGGCTCTATTACGGAGCATAAAAAAAAGACCGATACCGACGCATACGCAAATGCCGAGAATGACAGGAAAGTATTTTCTCATAGTAGCTCAGAGTATACCGTTCTTCAGGTCTTTTTTCCAGAGCTTCCGCTCGTTTGTTCGTTTATTCAGGGCAACCGCTGGCACTATTTCCGATGCGGAAGCCTTTTTGTATTCAAAGTGTCATGTAGAAGAGGGGCTATCGCCTTGCATATTGATAACGCGACTCTCCTCGCCTGCCCTAGCTGTTTGCGCTGACTGAATATCCGGCATCGGTGACGGCGGCCTTCAACGCGTCGAGGCTTACCTCATCGGGGTGCGTTACCGACGCGGTTTTCGCTGCCAAGTCGACCGTTGCCGAAACGCCTTCAAGTGCGTTGAGCGCTTTTTCCACGCGGGCGGAACAGTGTCCGCATGACATGCCTTCAATGGTTAAGAGAGTGGTTTTATTCATCGGTATCTCCTCATGCTGAGTGTTATGTTGCGTCTGCGACGACGGCGCATCGCAGGCCTTTTCCGGCGCGGCGGATGCCGGTAACGCTTCCGCCCCACACGCCGTGGTATCCGTGGCTGACGGCGCAGGCGCTGCCGCAGTAGATGTTTCCGTTACAGCCGCCGACTTTGCAGCGGAGGCTTTCTCCAGCGCTGCTTCCGCAACCGCTGTTGCCGGAAGACGGGCGGGGGTATCTGTTTGCGCAATTGCGAGCTGTTCCGCATCGGAATTTCCGGCGATTGCGCACTGCGCCGCCTCTGCGTTTGCTGCCACTGCTGCACGGCACTGTGCCGAACAGACCGCCGGGGTATTTTTCGGCCGGAAGCGGTTCAGCCGCAGCGCATTCGTCACCACCGATACGGAGCTAAAGCTCATTGCCGCCGCTGCAAACATCGGGCTGAGTTTTAGACCGAACAGCCGGTAAAAAACGCCTGCCGCCAGCGGAATACAGAGCGAATTATAAAAGAGCGCCCAGAATAGATTTTGTTTCACCGTCCGCATCACCGCTTTGCTTAATTGAATGGCGGTAACGGCGGTTTCAAGGCTGTTATTCATCAACACGATATCGGCACTTTCCATCGCAATATCCGTGCCGCTGCCGATTGCAATACCGACATCGGCGGCAGTCAGCGCAGGCGCATCGTTAATGCCGTCGCCGATAAATGCGGACGGCATCCCCTGCATCCGGTAGTAAGCAACCTTTTCCTGCTTATCCTGCGGCAGCAGCTCGGCGGCAAATTCATCAACGTCGACCTTTTTTTGGATGGCTTCCGCCGTGTTTTTATTATCTCCCGTGAGCATGACGGTGCGGATGCCCATTTTACGGAAGTCTTCAATCGCACGTGCACTGTCTTCCTTCACCGGATCGGCGACGGCAATCAGCCCGGCGCAGTCATTTCCCACAGTGATCAGCAGCGGAGAGGCGCCACCTTCGGCAGCTGCCGCAAGACTGCTTTGAATCCGCTCCGGTACGGACACGCCCAGCATTTCGCAGAGCTTGAGATTTCCGGCGCCGATTCTCAAATTGCCGATGAGCGATCTCCCTGTCGGGTCATCCACGGCAGCGGTGCCGAAAATCCCCTTTCCGTGCGCTGCGGTAAAATTGTGAATCTTGAACGGCGTAAATTGCTTTGCTTCCGCCGCGCCGATAACGGCATGGGCAAGCGGATGCTCGGATAGATGCTCAAGGCTGTAGGCAATCCACAAAATGTCATCAGCCGTATACTGCTCGGAAAACACCTCGATATGCTGCAGCGTGGGCTTGCCTTCCGTAATGGTGCCCGTTTTGTCAAGCAAGACGGCGGTAACGCGGTGCGCAAGTTCCAGCCCCTCCGCCGACCGGATCAAAATACCCAGCTGAGCCCCCTTACCCGTACCGGCCATGATAGCGGTTGGCGTCGCAAGCCCCAGCGCACACGGACAAGAAATAACCAATACCGAAATTGCCGTTGAAAGCGCAAATTCGAATGACGCCCCCGCGGCCAGCCCCTACGCCCAGCCGGAGCAGGGCTACGGCGTCCCCGGCCCCGACGCGAACGCGCAGGGCGCTTACGGTGCGGATGCCTACGGTCAGCCCGGCTACGAGCAGGCCGCCTACGCTGCAGGCCAGCAGGCCTACGGTCAGCAGGCCTACGGTCAGCAGGCTTACGCGCAGCCTGTCTTCGGCACCGCCCCCAAGCAGTGGATCGTCGCGCTGCTCCTGGCGCTCTTCCTGGGTGCCCTGGGTATCCACAACTTCTACCTGGGTTACACCACCAAGGGCATCATTCAGCTGATTCTGACGATCACCGTGATTGGTGCGCCTATCGCCGCCATCTGGGCGTTCATTGAGTTCATCATGATCATCGCTCGCTCGGGCTCGTACGCATACGACGCTCAGGGCCAGCCCCTGCAGTGATCCCCTGAGGCTGTTGTCGCGGCGCTGAGTATGCGACAATCGATTCATGCTGCTCAGTGACCGCGACATCAAGGCCTCTCTGGATTCTGGACGTATCCAGCTCGACCCGCTCGACCGGGACCTGGTCCAGCCGGCCAGTATCGACGTGCGCCTGGATCGCCTGTTCCGACTCTTCGATAACCACCGCTACCCGGTGATCGACCCGGCGGCGGACCAGTCGGACCTCACCCACCAGGTCGACGTGGGCCCCGATCAGCCCTTCGTGCTGCACCCCGGCGAGTTCGTCCTGGGCGCCACCTACGAGCTGGTGACCCTCGGCAACGACATTGCCGCGCGCCTTGAGGGCAAGTCCTCCTTGGGCCGCCTCGGCCTGCTCACCCACTCGACGGCGGGCTTCATTGACCCCGGCTTCTCGGGCCACGTGACTCTGGAGCTGTCGAACACGGCGACGATGCCGATCCTGCTCTACCCCGGCATGAAGATCGGGCAGCTGTGCTTCTTCGACCTGTCCTCCCCGGCCGAGTACCCCTACGGTTCCAGCGGCCTCGGCTCTCATTACCAGGGCCAGCGCGGGCCGACTCCCTCGCGCACCCACGAGCGCTTTACGCGCACCCGCATCGAACGGTGATACCCGATGTCGGCTCTTCCTCCTCCACCGCCCTCCCGGCTTGAACGCATGCGCGCCGAGCGTGCCGAGCGTGCGGCCCGCGAGGCGAGCTATCCGCCAGCACCGGATTCCGCCGACCTGCCGGAGCCTCCCGCTCCCGAGCCGGCTGACCTGCAGGCACCGCCCCCGCCGGAGCCGCCCGAACCGACGCCCGTCATGGGTGTTCCTCAGGTGCAGATCGCGCCGCAGCGAAGCGCCGGTCACGAGGTTGAGGCCGGCATCCCACCGGTGGCTCCCAGTCAGACGCGCACGGGCGTCATTCAGGGCGTTGCTCTGCCCGGTATGACGCCGCGTGAGCAGGTCACCAACAGGGACGAGGCCCCTCAGGCCGCGCCGGTGAGGCGTTCCCTCAAGGAGCGCATGGCCTCGGCCCCCCATTCGTTCGCGGACCCGACGCCGATGAGCGTGACGGACAACCCGCTCACCCAGACGAACGTCGGCCTGACGACGATGACCTCGACGGACGCTGCCTTCCAGATCGCGGCCGACGGTGAAGTCACGAGCGCTGAGGCCACCATCCCGATCGCCGCCGCCATCGAGGTGAGCGAACCCGCCGGCGTCCTCGACTTGGACGTTGCGCGCGAGCATCACCTGTTCCTTGTCTCCGACGCGGTTGATCCCGCCGAGCTCGAGGCCCTCGCGATTTCCATGTGGGACGAGGCCGGATGGATCGCCCCGGGACGCCTGCGCCTCTCCTCCGACGCCGAGCTGGAAGGCCCGTGGACCCTCGACCAGCCGACGCGCGCGGCGCTGGGCACCCCGGCCTCGCTGTCCAACGCGTGGGTGCT
>ERZ772957.2224-NODE-2224-length-11450-cov-8.643352_pt1 | contig 11450 bp, 7 predicted proteins | sample MGYA00580682_ERZ772957 | MGnify/ENA primary metagenome ERZ772957 (study PRJEB29015, sample SAMEA2737921) | human oral metagenome | biome: human oral; feature: human-associated habitat; material: dental | place: China | collected 2025 ...
TGTCTGTTTTTCAGCAAAAAAATTAACATTATGAGTGCCCTTCCCGCTAACCAAGCGCGCACCTTGCCGCAAAAAATCGATTCTCGCGAAGGTTGTTTTGATGCAAAAAAGGGTTAGCATGTACATGCGGCAAAATGAATATTTATTTCAATAGGTCGCCATTTGCACCTCTTGTGGGGCTATTTGCCGCTAAATGTAGTGCGTTTTGGTGCAAAACGTAGTGCGTTTTGGTGCTAAATGGAGTGCGTTTTGGTGCTAAACGCAAGGCATTTTGGTGCAAAACGCAAGGTAAAACGCTGCTAAATGCGGTGCGATTTGCCGCTAAATGCAAGGCGAAAAGCATAAACATCCACAGCAATTGCATAAACAAAACCCCTTAGAGCCATAAAACACATGGCCGAAAGGGGCAAAATGGCCATTAAAAAGTGGGTTTTTAGGGCCTAAAAGTGGGTAATTGGGCTTGAAAAAATAAGAGCTGCCAACCAATCTAGAAAGGCAAAATGGTGCAAAATGCAGGTCTTCTTCTTAAAAACAGACAAGCTAGAAGACGTGGTAGGTTACAAATAGCGGATGTTTACCCACTTTTCAACCAAAATTTTCGCTAGAACGGAGTGGAAATTGGAGCGTTGTTGTAAAATAAAATAAACGATTTTAAGTTTTGTGAGTTGATGAGTTGACAAGGGGATTTAGATGACGAGTTAACCTGTAGCCGATTAAACTTTTCCCTTCTTCCACCGAAACACATACTATTTAAAGAAAAATGCACGACCAAGACACGCTAGACACGGCCAAATTTTATATCCCCAACATGCAAAACAGCGTGAACTTACGCACATGTCCGCAGGATGTACACCAGTGAAAGAGGCGCAAGCCGAAGGCGTGTTGGCATCGCGGAGACGGCAACAGAAACAATTTGTAACTTCAATATTTTGCGAAACTGCATGTTTTTTAGTAATTTTGCGCATTATTTGGGTATACAAAACAACTTTATATAAATGAACATTTCATACAAATGGCTGAAAGAGTATGTCGACTTCGACCTTACGCCGCAAAAAACGGCAGAGGTATTGACTTCTTGCGGCCTTGAAGTAGACTCTGTGGAAGAGGTTCAAATCATCAAAGGTGGCTTGAAAGGACTGTATGTGGGCGAAGTGCTTACATGCGAGGCGCATCCAAACTCCGATCACTTACACATCACAACCGTTGACTTGGGCAAGGGCGAACCTTCTCAAATAGTATGCGGCGCACCCAATGTTGCCGCCGGACAAAAGGTAATAGTGGCCGATGTGGGTGCCGTGCTTTACGATGGCGACAACGAGTTTGTTATTAAGAAATCGAAGTTGCGCGGCGTTGAAAGCTTTGGTATGATTTGTGCAGAAGACGAAATTGGCGTGGGAACGGCTCACGACGGCATCATCGTTTTGCCTGCCGACGCTAAGGTTGGCCAGCCTGCCGCCGAATATTACCAACTGGAAAGCGACTGGCTTATCGAGATTGACATAACCGCTAACCATGCCGACGCACTAAGTCATTATGGCGTGGCACGCGACCTGTACGCCTGGTTGGTGCAAAATGGTTATGAAACTACATTGAAACGCCCCAGCTGCGATGCCTTCGTGGTAGACAATAACGACCTGCCCATAGATGTTACCATCGAGAATAACGATGCCTGCAAACGCTATGCTTGCGTATCGATAACCGACTGCGAGGTGAAAGAAAGTCCCGAATGGCTGCAAAACAAGTTGCTTACCATCGGCCTGCGCCCCATCAACAACATTGTAGACATCACTAACTACATCATGATGGCCTACGGACAACCCATGCACTGCTTTGATGCCGACATGGTTAAGGGTCATCACATCATTGTAAAGACACAGCCTGAGGGAACGAGATTCGTTACCCTAGATGGCGAAGAGCATACGCTTGGCCCTTCTGACCTGAGCATCTGCAACGCAGAAGAGCCGATGTGCATCGCTGGCGTGTTTGGTGGAAAAGGCAGCGGAACATACGAAACTACGCGCAATGTTGTGCTGGAAAGCGCATATTTCCACCCCACATGGATTAGGAAAAGCGCACGCCGCCACGGACTTAGCACCGATTCGAGCTACCGCTTTGAGCGTGGCATCGACCCTAGCGGCACGGTGTATGCCCTGAAACAGGCCGCCATTCTTTGCAAAGAACTGGCAGGTGGCAAAATATCTATGGAGGTAAAGGACGTTTACCCCGAACCAATAGCCGACTTCGACGTTGACTTGAAATATGCCTATGTGGGGCAAGTGATTGGCAAAGAGATTGGAAACGATGTTATTAAGCGCATCGTAACGAGCCTTGGCATGCAGGTGGTTGAAGAAACCAACGAAGGTTTGCAACTCAAAGTTCCCGCTTATCGTGTAGATGTTCAACGTCCTTGCGACGTTGTGGAAGATATTCTGCGCATCTACGGCTATAATAACGTGGAAATACCCACACAACTGAAAAGTTCGCTAACGGTACACGGCGACGAAGATAGGGAGCATAAATTGGAAACGCTTATTGGCGAACAACTTGTTGGCTGCGGATTTAACGAGATACTGAACAACTCGTTAACGAAGGTGGCCTATTACGAGGGATTGAACAACTACACGGAAGATACTTGCGTGAAACTGCTGAACCCACTTAGTGCAGACTTGGGCATGATGCGCCAAACATTGCTGTTTGGTGGACTGGAAAGCCTTTCGCGCAACGCCAACAGGCAGAACCAAAACCTGCGTTTCTTTGAGTTTGGCAACTGCTACCACTACCATGCCGACAAAGCAAACGAGGAAAGCCCCATAAAAGCCTACTCGGAAGAAAAGCACTTGGCACTGTGGCTAACGGGTAAACGCGTGGAAGGCTCGTGGATTCATCCCGATGAGCAATCTTCGTTCTACGAATTGAACGGCTATGTGGAAAACATCTTCGCTAGACTTGGCATTCCTGCTGGCCTATTGGTTTACGAAAAGAGCGAAAACAACATCTTTACTTATGCCCTTAAAGTGATGAACAGGGGCGGAAAGGTTGTTGCCGAACTGGGATATGTGGCCGATGGCATTCGCAAGAACTTTGGTTTGACGAACGAAGTGTTCTTTGCCGACTTGAATTGGACTGCCCTTATTAAGCTGACAAGCAAGAAAGACATAGAATTTAAGGAGATAAGCAAGTTCCCGGCCGTAAGTCGCGACCTCGCTTTGTTGCTCGACAAGGAAGTGTTGTTTAAGGATGTTGTGGCCGTGGCCACGCAGACGGAGAAGAAATTGCTCAAGAAAGTTGAGCTCTTCGACGTGTACGAAGGCAAGAATCTGCCGCAAGGCAAGAAGAGTTATGCCGTGAACTTCATCCTGCAAGACGAGAACGCAACACTTAAAGACAAGCAGATTGAAAGCATTATGCAGAAGTTGATTGCCAACCTTAAAGGCAAACTTGGGGCTGAATTGCGCTAAACGGGCTGCAACAAAAGATGCTGGTAAAGACATCTAATGTAAGAATATAACGATAAAAAATAGATAATAATATAGGAGTGAGGCACTGTCGCCCTGCTACATGTTGCACTTATTTTTCCATGCAACGATGTTATAAGGGCACAAACTCGCTCGTAAACGCACAATCCTATGGGAAGAGCATTTGAATATCGCAAGGCTGCGAAACTGAAAAGATGGGGCCATATGGCCCGCACGTTTACAAAGATAGGTAAACAAATTGCCATTGCCGTAAAGGCAGGAGGCCCCGAACCAGAGAACAACCCTACGCTTAGGGCCATCATCGCTAACGCGAAACGCGAGAATATGCCCAAAGACAACATCGAAAGGGCTATCAAAAACGCGATGGGTAAAGACCAAAGCGAATATAAAGTGGTGACATACGAGGGCTATGGGCCGCATGGTGTGGCCATATTTGTAGACACGCTTACCGATAACACAACGAGAACGGTGGGCGACGTTCGCTCTATTTTCAACAAGTTCAATGGCAATTTGGGTACTTCTGGCTCGCTTTCTTTCCTTTTCGACCATAAGTCGGTGTTCACTTTCAAGAAGAAAGACGGACTGGAAATGGATGAATTGATACTCGACCTCATTGATTATGGCGTGGAAGACGAATACGATGAGGATGAAGAAACGGGCGAAATAACCATCTATGGCGCTCCTACCAGCTTTGGCGAGATACAAAAGCACTTGGAGGAAGAGGGCTTTGAAGTTACTGGCGCCGAGTTTACTTACATCCCTAACGACCTGAAAGAGGTAACAGACGAGGAGCGAGAAACTATCGACAAGATGGTGGAAAGACTTGAAGAGTTTGACGATGTGCAGACGGTTTACACCAATATGAAGTAATGGCATGTTCTAAAAATTCCCCGCAAAGGTTCAATTGTTGTTCCTTGTTTTGCTCTTTGCTGTCTTTTTGCTTTTATCTGGCATCTTTCGCTTACTCTTTCAGTCGCATAGTTCACTATGCTCCTTCAAGAAGTAAGCAAAACCTGCTCAGCTAAAAGCTAAAAATACAGTAAAGGTAATTTTTAGAACCTGCCTAATAACAAAGCGACATTGCCCTATGGTGGCATGGCTTAGAAACTTCTTTCTGGCCACATACCAACATAATGCTCACTGATAGGTTGCGCAAGTTAGGATGTTCAATCCCCCTTGCGCAACCTTTTTTATTGGATTTTTTCCTTCTGAAACAGCAGCTATTGTTTCGCCTATAAGTCTAGTTGTGGCCAAAAAAACGCGCCACACACCATTATTCAACGGTTTTTCTTTCCGTTGCCAAGACATTATTGCTGAGAAAAACGTTCTACATACGTTATCTCACGATGGTTTTCTTTCCATCAATGATGTATATTCCAGGCGCAAGTGCACCCTTATCGCCCGACAATCTTTGCCCGTTAAGGTTGTATATGGTTGGCAATTGGGTGTTTATTTCATTTTCAGACGTCGGTTGTTGGATGCCATTCGTAACATCCTTTACAACGATTGTTTTACCTTCTCCATTCTCTATATCATTGAAATAGGCCTTAAACGCCTTTATTTGTTGATTGCCGAAGAAGGCTTGCAGCTTGTTTTGCCTGTTGAGATAGTAACTTCCCGCTGGCGGCGTGGTGGCATTAAGCGTTCCCACAAATGGGCTATTGGGGTTTGTTTTAGGCGAATGCACCTGCGTTTGGGCAACAAAGATGCTCTTCGTATCTGTTTGCGGACTTACCAAATAGGGTTCCCCGGCCTGCATACCTGCATCTGTTAGCCGTTGAAAAACAACGTTATTTCCTTCCACATAAGCAAACTTCGCAATGACCGCTGCTTGTCCGAAAACGCTTTTCACCTCACTGGCAGAGAGCGAAATGGGCAATGTAAGGGTGTTGAACACGCCTTGTTTAAGTGCTTGATGAATTTGTACGTTTACGTTTTGCGCCTCTCCATACGTGTTTAGCTTGTCATCGTAATAGTTTATGGTTACATCTTGCGCAGTGAGCGGGTACAAGATAAGGGTTGTGCCTTGTGGAATAACAATTCCATAACAATCTATTTCCGCCCCATTGTAAGCAAAACAAGACACGCCCGTTCGCGGATCGGCCAGCTTATACTTCTCGTTGGCGGTGAACGACGTATGAACCCAGCTGTAAGTATGTTCGGACAACTTGTTGACAGGCACGTTTGGAGCCGATGCGCTTTGGCCTGAAACCTTTCTTAGGCTTATCCTTTCAACGGCATTGATGGTGGGGAGGGCATCCACTTCTTCGTAAACGCCGCGCACTTCGCCTGTAACGAGGTCGCCTCTTTGCCAATCGCCACGCTTGGAAAGCAACACACGAATAAGTGCGGTGTGGTCTTTCACAAACAATTCTGCATCATTACTGCCCAACACTAGTGCCTTGTTCATTTTCAATGTCGCAGCTTTCCCATGCTCCGTTTGTTTGAAACTGGCGATGTCGGCAATGGTTTCTTCTTCTTTTGGCTTGTCCTCGTTGGGGTCTGTTGTTGGTGGTGTCTGCCCCTCTTCGTACGCTATCTCTACTTTTTCGAGCGAAAACGTCTTGCCCCTTGGCGGATAAACCGTGATAACCAACTGCTGCGTGTTGCCTTGCCAAACATTATCAGCCGTCAATTTACCACTCGACACCTCCATTTCTCCTGCTTTCGGCAGAACCTCTTTGCCCGATTTAAGGAAGTGGAGGGTTACTTTTCGCATGTTTTTCTGTGCTGCAATAGTCAGCGTATTGTTGTTGTACAAGCGTGCATAGCCCCAATTTGCAGGCACTACCCTACCCTCACCCTTGCTGAAGGTGAGCAACACCCCACCTTGCTCAACGGTAGTGAGGGGATAACTATGGCCTTTCTTAACCTTTGGCATAAGCTTGGTGAGGTCTAACACTTCTGCGCGCATGCCTACAATGCCGCAAACGCAGGCAAACAACAAGATAAAAGTTCTTATGTACAGATGTTTCATGGTTATTAGTAGGTATTAATTAGTTAATGATGCAAATATAGTTATTTTACAAATATTTGCATATCACAAAGCAGAAAGATGTAATGAATTAAGCAAAGTTTAACACTAAGAATGGATTTATGGGGAATTAAAGGGTGTTTTAGAACAGCAGACAATGAAAAATGGGAGACAAAAGCCTCCCATTTTATAAGTTCAACCCGCTACAATGGGCACATTAAGTGAAAAACAAAAGCTACCGCCGCTTACATCGTTTGTAGAGTTCGGCAAGTTCCGCACGCGGTACGCCCATCTTTGTAAGCCTGTTAAGCTCTTGCATTGCCTTATCAAACTGTTTCATGTCGATGAGCGTTTCCACCTTATATATATAGTATTCGGTATTGGTGTTATCCTTTGATATGGCCTGCTCGTAATCGAACAAAGCCAGTTGCAGCATGCCCCTTTCTCGTTCAATCCCTGCACGTACAGCGTAGGCCAAAGCCTTATCAGCGTGTTGGTTCACCAATCTGTTCGCCAAATCAAGGGCCTCAGTGTGGCGTTTCATCTTCTGATTTAAAAGGGCAAGGGCCACCAATGTTTCAAAGTTGCCCGGAATATACACCAAAAGCTTTTCGTAATCAGCCTTAGCCAGGTCGTAACGCCGCATCCGTTCGTATGCAAAGGCCCTGAAATACAATGCCGTTGCGTTGTTGGGAAAACGCGTTAAGACGTTGTCGTACTCGTCTTTGGCGTATTGCCATTGTTCCAATTGCAGGTTCAGAGCCGCTTTTCGCAAGCGTAAGTCAACAGAATCGGGGTGCATGTCGGCCTCCTTAGCCAACACGGCAATGCTGTCGCGCAACTCTTTCTTTGTCTGCGCGGCAACATTAAAGCTTATTGTGGCGACCAAGAAGGCCAAAATTATGTTTCGTTTCATTTCTTATATGCTGAGAATGGAGGGGTATTTTGTTCGCCAATCTCGTTATTCCCTTACTTTAAAGAACGCTGCAAGGAGCGTTAGAACGGCATCGGCTCATCGTTCATACGCGAACCAATCAAGCCGCCACCATCGTCGGGCAGAGCGGGTTGCGAAGGGCTATCGTCGGGGTTTTCAAACCTCGTGTACTGCCCTTTAAAGGTAAGTAGCACGTCGCCCGTGGCACCCTTACGGTGTTTGGCAATGATAATTTGCGCCATTCCGTGCAAGTCGTTGCCCTTATCGTCTTCAAAAATATGGTAGTATTCGGGGCGATGCACAAACAACACCATGTCGGCATCCTGCTCAATGGCACCCGACTCGCGCAAGTCGCTCAATTGTGGACGCTTTCCTTCAAGGCCTTCACGGTTCTCCACGTTACGACTAAGCTGCGACAACGCAATGACGGGGATGTTTAACTCCTTGGCTAAGCCTTTAAGTGAACGGCTGATGGTTGACACTTCTTCTTGCCGGCTGCCGAATTTCATGCCGTTGGCATTCATCAGCTGCAAGTAGTCTATCATGATAACGCCCACACCTTTCTCTCTAACTAAGCGGCGCGCCTTGGTTCGCAGTTCGAAAACGGAGAGACCAGGCGTGTCGTCCACGTACACTTGCGCCCCTTGTAGGTTACGCAGCCGTTTGTCAAGTCGGTCCCATTCGTCGGGCGTTAACTGTCCGTTAAGTATCTTGCTGCCCACAATCTCGCATACATTGGATATAAGTCGGTTAACAAGCTGCACGTTATTCATTTCGAGCGAGAAAAATCCGATAGGCACTTGTGCATCTACGGCGATGTTCTTAGCCAAACTTAGCGCAAAGGACGTCTTACCCATTGCAGGGCGGCCAGCGATGATAATCAGGTCGGACGGTTGCCAACCCGACGTTATCTCGTCTAGTTTGGTATAACCTGTGGGCACTCCCGTCATGCCACCGCTATTGGCCGAGGCCTTTTGCAGTATGTCGATGGCTTGCTTTATCACGGGGTCTATCTGCGTAAAGTCCTGCCGCATGTTCTTCTGCGACAGTTCGAAGAGCGCGCCCTCGGCCTCTTGCATCAGATTTTCAACGTCGATACTCTCGTCGAAAGCCTTTGTTTCGATGTTACTGGCAAAAGAAATAAGCTGACGAGCCAAGAATTTGTGGGCAAGTATGGCCGCATGGTACTCAATATGGGCCGAAGATGCCACTTGCGAGCTGAGTTCCACCACATAAGGTGCGCCGCCAACGTCGTCGATGGTGCCGTCACGTTTCAGTTGTTCGGTAACGGTCATGATGTCAACAGGCTTTTCGTCCATGTTGAGCGACCTTATGGCAGTGTATATCTTCTGGTGTCGGGGTTCGTAAAAGGTTTCAGGATGCAACATCTCGCTTACCACGGCGAAAGCGTCCTTGTCTATCATCAAGGCACCCAGCACCACCCTTTCCAGGTCGAGAGCTTGGGGCGGCAAGTGTCCGTAGGTGTTGTCAACGGGCACCGATTTTTTCGTTCTTCTGTTCGTATTGCTTGTTTCGGGCATGTTCTATTATGTTTATATCGTGTGTTGTCCCCTATAGTTCGGGGCGTTTCTCAATCAACAATTTGGCCGTTCGCAACATGTATATCTCTTCTTCGCAACACCGGCACAACGCGCAGCAGCGTGCAACAAGCAGGCCTAAGCCTATGTTATATTGCGGGAAGAGCATAACCGAATGTGGTGAGGCATGTGGCCAGCACCTTGTTCAAAAGCGAACGTAGGTACAAATTTACCAAAAATAATGCGATTAGCGATGCTCGTTGCGAAAAACATGCTGCACTTTGGTGCAACCTTTAATTTAATTTGACCAACATAAAGTCGTTGCGCAAAAATGTGTTACCTTTGCATAGTTAACAATCAAGACAATTTATGATTACATTTCCCTGTGCAAAGATAAACCTAGGACTGAACATTGTGGCCAAACGCAATGATGGTTATCACGACTTAGAGACGGTTTTCTACCCCGTTCCGCTAACCGATGCCCTGGAAGTAAAGCTGATGGACGAGCAGTTTCCGTCTGAAGTGGCGTGCGACTTGAAGGTTACAGGAAACACACTTGTAGGCGACGAGCAGCAGAACTTGGTGTGTAAGGCCTACAACTTGCTGGCGCGCGACTTCGCCATGCCTCGCGTACATGCACATCTTCATAAGCGTATTCCCTCGCAAGCAGGTTTAGGGGGCGGTTCGAGCGACGCCGCATTTATGATAAGGCTACTAGACGAGCGTTTCAGGCTGAACATCGGCAATGCAGAAATGGAGCGATACGCCGCCCAACTTGGGGCCGACTGCGCCTTTTTCGTTACGGCCGAGCCATCGTTCGCCACAGGAAAGGGTGAGATTCTCGAACCTGTGGACACGCCCCAGCACAACCTTAACGGCTATTTCTTGGCTATCGTGAAACCCGATGTGGCTGTTTCTACTGCCGAGGCCTTTAAGCACATTGTGCCTAAGCGGCCTGCCAAATGCTGTCGCGACATTGTTAGGCAGCCCATAGCAACGTGGAAAGACGAGTTGACGAACGATTTTGAACAGTCGGTGTTTGCCACTTACCCCGAACTATCCAACATTAAACGCGAACTTTACGCGCAAGGAGCGTTATATGCGCAAATGTCGGGCAGCGGAAGTGCCATTTTCGGATTGTTCGAGCAATGCCCAAAAGAAGTGGAACACCAGTTTAAAGACCACTTCGTTTACATCACGCAACTATAAAGCAGTACGGTTTCGCACTTTATCGTCAAACAAAATTGGATTTGGAATGCGCGTTCAACCTGTCGGCAAATCAAATGGGCAATAGTTTATAGGCGAAAAGAATTGCTTTTAGAATGCAGGTTGTGCACCGCCGTTTTGTTGTCCATGTGTTAGTGAAAAATGGTTTGTACCGCGGCTACAAACACGCTTGTAGTCGCACTACAAGCGGCTTGTAGTGTCAGTACAAGTACTTTGTAGTGTCAGTACAAGCCGTGAGCGGCATGCCATGCAACCGTTCGCAGTGTCAGTACAAGTACTTTGTAGTGTCAGTACAAGAAAGTCAAGTGCCCAACAAGCAATACAAGAAGTGTCAGTACAAGCACTTTTTAGTGTCAGTACAAGGGGGCTTGTGCAGATGTTATGTAGTCAAACAGAATTGGATTTGCAAAACCATAGGTGCATCGTAAACAAACAAAAGTCCTCCTTATCCTCTGTGCAAGGGCTTATTGATGCCGTGCTACACAACGTCTTGCATCCTTCTAACAACAATTTTCCAAAAACAATTCTGTTTGACTATAAATTCACCCTTTCAATAGAAAAGCAGGTATATTCGCTTGAAAGGGTGAATCATTATGTTCATACAAAGTCCACGAACATTGAATTGCAAGTTTTGAAGTCATCTATGCTTTTAAAATCTCTATAAATTGAGAGGAGCTTATTATCTTTGAAGTCGTCTTGACTTTTAATATTTCTATAAATTGAGAGGAGTTCAGGACAAGCCAACTCACAGGGTTATAAACTCACAAAAGCCCAACAACTCCCGAATACATCAACTCACAAATCCACAAACTCCCCAGCTCCAAAGCCCATTAACTCAAAGCTCCCAACTCAAAAACTCATCAGCTCAAAACTCATCAGCTCAAAAGCTCCCAACTCAAAAATTTAAATCGTTATCTTTTATTTTACAATACCGCTCTAATTTTCGCTCTATTCTAGCGAAAATTTAGGCCATAAAGTAGGTAAATTGTCACTATTTTTGGTCTTTTACGGCTTCCGACATGTTCAATTTTAAGAAAAAGACCTGTATTTTGTACCATTTAAACTTTCTAGATTGGTTGCCAACTCATTATTATCTACACCCAATTATCCACTTTTAGCCCCTAAAACCCCACTTTTTAACCACCATTTTGCCTTTTTTCCCTTGTGTTTCATGGTTCTTAGAGGTTTTGTTTATACCATTACGCGCGCATATTTATTCTTTCCGTCTTACGTTTAGCTGCATTTTGCACTGCATTTTGCACCATTTTACCTTGCATTTAGCATCAAAACGCACTGCATTT
>ERZ772957.2226-NODE-2226-length-11438-cov-4.071334_pt1 | contig 11438 bp, 7 predicted proteins | sample MGYA00580682_ERZ772957 | MGnify/ENA primary metagenome ERZ772957 (study PRJEB29015, sample SAMEA2737921) | human oral metagenome | biome: human oral; feature: human-associated habitat; material: dental | place: China | collected 2025 ...
TGTCAATTGAAATCACATCACCAACTTTAATAAACGCTGGCACTTTCACGACAGCGCCCGTTTCAAGCGTCGCATCTTTCAAGACGCTTGAGGCCGTGTCGCCTTTAACGACATCTTCGGTATAAGTCACTTCCAGATACAGATTTTTTGGCAGCTCAACAGTAATAACGCGCTCGCCGAAAAATTGCAGCGCTAACTCGTCGCCTTCTTTCAAATATTGTTTTGCATCGCCCACAACGTCTGCCGGCAACTCAAACTGTTCGAAGCTTTTCGGATCCATGAAGAAAAACGCCGATCCATCATTATATAAATACTGCACTGGGCGGCTTGCCACCTCGGCCGGCTCAATTTTTTCCTGTCCCTTAAATGTTTTAGGAATTACCGCCCCTGTGATTAAATTCTTCAATTTCACGTTCACGATTGAGCCGCCGCGTCCCATAACTTTTTGGTTATATTCCGTAACACGGTACGGCTGCCCGTCAATCTGGCAAACAATGCCTTTTTTCAAATCGGTTGGTTGATACATACGCCTCCTTTGTTTATCCTGTAGAAATGCTCGCCAGCGCACGACCAGCACGTTAGTCATGCGCTGAAAAATTTTCCACCGTTACCCTTGCGATACGAACGGCATCATCGCCAAATGGCGCGCACGTTTTATCTCGCGCGCTAGCTGCCGCTGTTGCTTGGCGGTCAAGCCGGTTTTGCCAATCGGCTCAATCTGACCGTACGGGTCAATAAACCGCAACAGTGTCTTTACGTCTTTGTAGTCAAACGCGACAGGCACGTCCTTGCGTAATCGCTTTGTCATACTGAAAACTCCTTAGAATGGGATCTCGCTGAGGTCAATCGGCTTATCGTCGATATCCTCGATCACGACATCTTGTGATTTGCTATTGGTTGATTGATTGCTGCTTGGCGCGCTGGGCGACGAATTATCGCTGCGCCCGCTGCCGACAAAATTGAAATCTTCGACAACGACTTCAACCGCTGAACGCTTATTACCGTCCTTATCTTGGTAACTACGCTGATCCAAGCGGCCGCTCACGAGCAGCGGCGAACCTTTATGCACATATTGCGCGATAATGTCGCCAACCTTGCCCCACGCTACACAGTTAATAAAACTGGTTTGATCTTGCTGCTGTCCATCCTGCCCGCGCCAACTGCGGTTAACAGCAAGGCTGAAGTTCGCTACGCTTTGCCCGCTTGCTGTCGTACGCACCTCAACATCGCGCGTCAGGTTGCCCATGAGTATTACTTTATTAAACCCCTTTGCCATAAGACCTCCTCCTTATGGTTTACTGTTACGCTTCTAAATCACTACTTGCTTCGCCGCGCTCTTCAGCACGCTTTTTTGCTTCAACAAGTGCGGTACGCGCTTTTTCGTCGACTTTCACAAGCAGGTAGCGAATCACGTCATCACTAATATTGAGCGCATTGCTGATTTTCAGCGGCGCCGCAGCTGGCAATTCAACATTCAACAGCACATAGACGGCGAAATCTTCGCCTTTAATTTTATATGCGAGGCGTTTTTTGCCCCAATTATCTTCTGACAACAGCTTGCCGCCATTGTCAGCCACGAGTTTTTTAACCGCACCGAGACTCTTATCAAGCTCTGCCTCGCGATCAGGACGAATTAGCACGGTCAATTCGTACTCTTTCATACGTTATCACCTCCTTTGGTATCCGTACGGATGGTTGCGTTATCGCACGCAACCTTAGGTTTAATATCAGGGTAATTATAGCAATTTCGCGCGTAATTGTCTAGGCGCCATTATCAAGCTCATCGACGCTGCTGATGAGCACTTCACGCGGACGCGAACCGTCTGCCGGTCCGATAATTCCTTGTTCTTCCATCTCTTCAATAATACGCGCCGCCCGCGAATAGCCGATGCGTAATTTGCGTTGCAATAAGCTTGTCGACGCTTTACGCATTTGCACAACGACGCTCACTGCATCGCGAAACATATCGTCGCCACCCTCGTTGCCGAAGTCCATCACCACGCCACCTTTACCGTTAAGCTGCACCGGCTGGCTAATAATTTCATTGTTATACTGCGGCGCCGACTGCATACGCACATGATCAGCAATTTTGTTCACCTCATTATCCATCACCCACGCACCCTGGATACGCTTCGGTTTCGGCATACTAGCGGTTTTCATAAGCATGTCACCCTGCCCCAGCAACTTCTCCGCACCCGCTTGGTCTAGGATTGTAATACTATCCGTCTGGCTTGCCACAGTAAAAGCGATGCGCGCTGGTACATTCGCTTTAATGAGCCCAGTAATTACATCCACGCTCGGACGCTGCGTTGCTAGCACTAAGTGTATGCCAACTGCACGCGCTTTCTGCGCAATCCGCACAATCAGTGCTTCAACGTCACGCTTCGCGATCATCATTAAGTCTGCCATCTCATCAATCACGATCACGATGTACGGCATCTTACCGCCATCAACTTGCTGTACATTACCCGCCTCATCTTGAACGCCAATTTTCTTGCCCTTCGACTCAACCTTCTGATTATATGTCTTAATATCGCGCACACGTTCATCTGCGAGAAGCGTGTAACGGCGCTCCATTTCATTCACAGCCCATTTTAGCGCGCTTACCGTCTTTTCCGGCTCGACGATCACCGGCGTTAACAAATGTGGAATATCTTGATAAGGCGCCATTTCGACCTGTTTCGGGTCAACAAGGATGAGTTTTAGATCGCTTGGTGCGTTTCGGTATAGCAAGCTGCACAACAGCGTATTAATCATCACCGACTTACCGCTGCCCGTTTGCCCCGCCACTAATAGGTGCGGCATTTTATTAAGCTCACCAACAAACGGCTGCCCCGAAATGTCTTTGCCAATAGCAATGCTGAGCGGTGCTTTGCTCTTACGCCACTCGCTGCTGTTTAGAATGCCGTAGAGGCGCACATCAGCCGCTTTTTTGTTTGGAACTTCAATACCGACAGCCTTCTTACCTGGAATTGGCGCTTCCATGCGCAAACTTGACGCTGCTAGATTCAACGCAATGTTTGTCTCAAGCGCTGTAATGCGATTTAGCTTAATGCCAGCAGGCGGTCGCAGCATGTATTGCGTCACCTTCGGACCAATATTTGCGCCCTCCATTTCGACGTCAATGTTAAACTCATGTAGCGTATCCTGTATAATACCAGCATTTTGCTTGATATCACCTACGTCGGCAGGCGATTGACTCTTCTCAAGCAAATCAAGGCTCGGAAACTGCCAGTTCGGATCGCTCACCGCAAGCATCGCGGCTTTTTCTTCCGGCTCGTCTTTCTTTTCATGAGCGTGCAACGCCGCAAGTTTCAGCTTCTTCTTATCCGCCTCAGTCATCGTAGGGACACCTTCGTTGAGTTTGAACTCGCTCATAGCTTTTAGCTTTGGTTTGGAAGCTTTACGCATTACCTCAACGTTCGCCTCATTTTCCGCTGTTTCTTTACTTGACATAACTGCTGTTTTTAAAAACTGCAGCACATCATCAAATGACAGCTGGAATATGAATGTCATCGTGAGCGCAAGCAGTAAGATGTATACAAAAATCCCGACGGGCGCACTCACAAGGGAAAGCATCAATGAGTTTATGCCGTCGCCCAGCAAGCCACCGCCCGACGGACGACTTCCCTGCTTTGCCATTATCAGCCCGCAAATACCACTGCACCATACAACAACAAGCGGCGATGTGATCTTCACGCTAAGCGACAACCGGTTACCTTCAGCACGGAACGTTTCCACTGCAATGAAGACTGCAACAATCGGCACAACATATACTGCCCAACCAATCATATCTTGCAGCGTATGCTGCAGCCAATCCAATACCGGACCACCTGCACCAAACCACGATACAACAATCAACACGGCGCACGCCATCAATAGCACTGCCGCCGCCTGCTGCCAATACCCCTCCGGCAACTCGTGCTGTGGCGCCGCTTTGCGGCGTGTTGCCGCACGTTTGGTTGATTTTCTTTTTGCCATCCTTTCCTATATTACTCCGTTAGCTCCTTTTCCTCCACACTATCACCGCGCCACCAATACAAACACCAGCACATGCAGCAATAGCAAACACATTTGTACCAGTGCTTGCGAGAGAAGCAGTTACGTTACTAATAACTTCGCCAGGATTAGGTATTACTGGACGACTAATCGCTAATGTTTCAGTGGCATTAGCGACGACAGTAGCGTCGGGGTCAGTGTCGGCAGTAAACTGAGCGCTTACCGTATTTGTAACAGTCGCACGATCAAGCGCAGTCGTTGTTCGAACGTTCACTGTAAGCGTCTCATTCGCAGCAAGGGCGACAACGACATTGAGACGCGTTGGATTAACTGGCTGATCAAAATTACACGTATTAATCGTCGAGTTAGTACTCGTTACGGCACAGGCAGCGCTATTCGCAACAAATGCGCTCTGACCTGGTAACTGGTCGGTGGCTGAAACAGTTTGCGTTGCATCATTCGGATTACGAATTGAGATCGTCCACTCTACTTCATTCGTTTGCCGGTTAAGAAATTTTGACGATTTCGCTACAACTGGAGGGTTGATCGAAATCGAAAGCTTAAGCGTGTTTGGTGTTGTATACACGTTGCCAGCAAGATCCGTAAATGTAATTGTGATATCATGGTCGCCCTCAGCAAGAGCTGGCGCAATACTATTATCCGGCAATGTCCACGTGCCATTGCCATTATTAATAGCATTGTAGGTCACGCCACCAATCTTTACTGTAATTGTAGCGTGCGGATCATCAACGTTCCCTGTTAACGTCGGCGTCTGATCGCTCGTTTTTCTCGTAGTGAGCGAGCCGGTTGGCGCAGTCGTATCGATAACCAGCGACAGCGGGTGTGATGGTTCGGAAACATTACCAGACGAAGTAGTCGTTGTGTACGTAATCGCATGCGTACCTTCAGAAAGCGGCGGATTCATTGTTACGGAATGCGTACCTGCACTCGTACAAACAATTGTCTTGAATAGAACGCCGTTATCATACAGCTTTAGCGTATCGCCTGCGCGCGTGCACACAAAATCAACAATCGTTGGCGTGAGAGTGCTTGTGATATTGTCTGTATTGCTCGCGCCAGTGTCAGACGACGGATCAAGATGCGGCGTAGCAGGCCGAGCAACAACATCAGTATCTACAACATACTGCTTGCTTACCGTACCCGTAGACTGGTTGCCGGCATCATCGGCAGTTGTAATGCGCACGTCAACCGCATGATTAGCATCAGCAGCAAGGTCGCTGCCGGCAACAGTTACAGACCAAGTGCCGCCGGCAGCAACATGCGTAGTCTTCGCGACCCCATTAACGGTAACTGTAACCAAATCGCCTTCCCTCGCTCCAGTGACAGCGCCTGTAACTGTTTGGTTGGTTTTTGACTCGGCTATATTAATGATATTATCCGGCGTAATACTGTTAACGGTAATAACCGGCGCTGGCGGCGGTGTCGTATCTATCACGACAACAAGGCTTGGTGAAGCAGCTGATTCGTTATTGAGCGCGTCAGATTCAGTGAATGTGACTGTGTGCGAACCATCGCTTAGCGCGGACGATGTCACGACAGTCACCGGGCCAATAGCAGTACAGGCTGCTGTCCCGCGAGCAACACCATCAATGTACAGCGTCACATGACCGCCAAGCTCGCTACACCGAAGAGTGAATGTCGGCGCAGTGACGCTTGTAATGTTATCTGTGTCACTGATACCGCTGTCTGAGTTAGCAACAAGATCAGGCGCAACAGTTGGTGTAGCAGGCGGCGTTGTATCAATGACAGTAAAGGCGAAAACAGTATCAAGCGTTTGACCTTGGCTATTCGTGACACGAACGCACACATGCACCGATCCAGAAACAGCCGCAGCACTTCGCGACAGACTAAGCGTATTGCCAGAGACGCTAAACAGATTATCGTGTGCAGACGGCGTAGCGCACGTTAAACTGTAGGTAAAGGTATCAAGCGGCGTAACGGTCGGGTCAGTATCAACAGTGGTCAGCGTACCAAGAGCGTGCGGTACCGGCGTCGTACTATTAAACGTTGTTGTACCGGTGAAAGTTGTCGTGGCCGGCTGGTAGATAGCGCAGTCTTTACTATCAGTACCGCCCAACGTCCAGCCGTGGCCACCAGGCTGTTGCTGTACGAGATGGGCGCGAGCTGACTCGGCGACGCAATACTTCAATTTGTCAACCCCTAACTCCACATTTGGCTTAACAGATTGCCCATCCCACGACAGCAATGCTGCATCATAGTTTCCCACTGATAATTTACTATCAGACAGCATATTCTTAGCAGTATCCGCCATCGTAAGGTTCCAGTTAACGAGAGACTGGTCGAATGAGGACGCCTCTTTAAATGTATATGAAAAATCAGTTACTTTAGAGGTGTCCCAATGAGAGAGGTCTTGATTGAACGCTTCCGCCGATAAAAATGCTGCCCATAAGGTAGTATTCTTTGATAAATTCCAATTACCGACCGGCTGGTTAAAAGCTTTTGTACCCCAGAAGACACCGCCAATGTCAGTAACATTTGAAGTATCCCAGGTATTAATTGAGCTACTGCCGCCGTTGTTGAATGAGGCTGCATCTCTGAACATTCTCTGGAGCGAAGTAACGTGGCTCATATTCCAGCCGCCAATATTTTGGTTGAATGCTGCCGCCGATTCAAATACGTATTCCATACTTGTCACGTTGGCAGTATTCCAACTGCCGATCGAGCTACTGCCGCCGTTGTTGAATACTGTGGCGCCATCAAACATATGATCCATATTCGTCACGCCGCCAACGTCCCATGACCCAACATTGTGGTCAAATGCCCGAGCGAGATGGAACGCGTAACTCATACTAGTCGCCTTTGAAGTATCCCAATGAGAAAGATCCTGATTGAAATTCTCCGTATCCATAAACACAAGTGCGAAACTCGTCGCATTACTCACGTTCCAGCTACCAACTGGTTGGTTAAAAGCTTTTGCGCCCCAGAATACCCCCTCCATACTTGTTGCCTTAGCGGTGTTCCACGCACTAATTGAGCTACTGCCGCCGTTGTTGAATGCCGCTGCATCGTTAAACATACGAGTCATGCTCTCAACGTTTGACATATCCCAACTACCAATATTTTGGTTAAAATTACGCGCACGCACAAACATGTTATCGGTATATTTTACATTTGATGTATCCCATGCCCAATTTGCACTTTCCCCCTTTAGCGACGTAGCATCGCCAAACATGCTGGACAAATCCTGTACCAATGAAAGATCCGGGACGTCAGATGCTTTTACGTCCATATTTGAGCACCCATAAAAAGATTTCATCATCGACCTCCACTTACCCGTGCCCCACTGATCAACAGAAAGTAACTTCAGTTTATCCCCTTGACCGCTAAAGCTCACGCGAGGTATCGCACTTGCAATACGAACCGTATACACACCTGGCGTTGAATAATTACACGTATGCGGTGTATTCGCAGCAACCGATGCGTCAACGACGCCGTCATTATTACAATCAATCGTATATGCGTCACTACCAAATCCCGGATACGTGAATTGCGTATCTGTTGACGCCCCGTTAAGTCCCGCGCCTTTCGTTGTATCAATCGTTATCACTAAATCTGTACTATTAATTGCATCGGCACGAGCTCGTGAATTATATGCAAACCAATATGCTGCTGACCCTCCCCCGATCAACAGAGACGCTAGCATCAACAAAGATACCCGTCTTCTGTGTTTCTGTGCAACTATCGCTAACACGTTATTCCTCCCAAAGTTGTTATTTGTTTTTAACGCCCTATCACAATAATGCTTATACAGATCCTATCATAAACTATGATAGATTATTTAGCAACCCCTCATTGCTTAAAGCATGCAGCTAGTACGACCGGCTATCTGGCCGTTTGCGCGGTACGACAGTTTCGGTATCAGGTACTTGTTTACGCGAAAATTTCCGTTTCGACGGCGCAGGCATAAGCGGCTGTTTTGCTACACGCGCATTCATCTGCGGGCGCTGCGCAACAGTTTTATTCACACCAACTTCATTGATAACCGGGATAACGATCGGCGTACGACGCGTCTGATCGTAGAGGATGTGCGTAATTTCGTCGCGAATCTCTTTCTTAACCACCTCAATATCGTACCGTCCAATGAAGCTACGCGACGCCTTTTGCTTAAGATACTGGCGAATCATGCCCATCAACTCTTCATTATCACGCAAATAAATAAACCCGCGGCTAATAATATCTGGGCTCGTAAGCAGTCGTCCTGTACCGCGCTGCACTGTTAGCACGACGACAAACATACCCTCTTGGCTCATATGAATGCGGTCTTTTAACACGACTTCGCTCACGATTTCCCCTGCATCATCATACATAACGCCGCCAGCATGAATACGCCCGATTTTCTTTGCGCCATTCGGGGTGATTTCAATAATATCGCCCGGGTCGCACACAAAGATATGATCGCGCGGAATACCGCACTCTTTTTCTGCCAACTCCGCATTGTGCACTAACATATGAAATTCGCCGTGATTCGGAATATAATACGTTGGCTTCACTGCGTTGATAACCCGCACGTGATCATCATAATATCCATGCCCTGACAAGTGTAGCGGCCCGACGCCCGTAAGGTGTGTCTTGCCATTTTGAATGATTTCACCACCCTCGCGCATCAGTCCGTCAACGGTACGCACGACATATTTTTCGTTACCTGGAATCGGGTTTGAGCTAAAAACGACAACATCTGAGCTCTTAATCTTTACATATTTATGCGCACCCGTTGCCATGCGGTTAAGCACCGCGTTAAATTCACCCTGGCTACCCGTACAAATAATCGTCACCTTATTATCTGCCATTTTGATAATATCTTCCATTTTGACAACCGTATCTTTCGGTACTTTGATTACGCCCGTACGCAGTGCCACTTCAAGGTTTTGAATCATGCTAAAGCCGGCAAATGCCACTTTACGTCCATGACGCTGTGCTTCATCTAAAATTAGCTGGATACGATGCAGCTGGCTCGAAAAACTGCTAATGATGATACGCGAGCCTGCCCATTTATCCATAACTTCGCCGATACTGTGCTGGATATCAAACTCACCATGCGTATGAGTACCTGCCGATTCGCAGTTTGTCGACTCGTTCAGGAACGCCAAGAAACCTTCATTCTTCGCGATTTCTTGAATACGGTCAAAGTCAAACTTCTTACCATCCACCGGGTTCTCTTCAATGCGCCAGTCACCGCTGCTTAAGATATTGCCGACTGGCGTACGCACCACGACCGCCGCCGAATCAGGAATTGAGTGATTCACGCGTACCAACTCCACGCTAAACGAGTCGCAAAGCTGAATACTATCGTGATTCTCCGGGTTCATTTCATGGTACTCCGGCTCGTATGTGCTATCGGTTTCTGCTAACGTGCGTTGCAGCATGCCAATCGTAAACTTTGTACTATATACAGGCGCGGGAATCTTCGAAATAAAATGCCGGAATGAACCAATATGATCTAAGTGCCCGTGTGTAAAAATATGCGCGCGGATACGGTGTTTATTCTCCTCAAGCCAAGTAATGTCCGGCGTGATATAGTTAACGCCTGGGTAATCACTGCCTGGAAACAAAAAACCCATGTCGATCACGATAATATCGTTATCGTATTCAATCGCGGTCATATTTTTACCGATACCCATCTCGCCAACGCCGCCGATCGGAATAATTTTAAGCGTTGGACGCGGCGCGCGCGGTTTTTTCGGCTGCATCGTCAGGCTAAATTGTTTGCCGCCATAGCCGTTATATACAGACTTATTTACCGGCACATTAATCACATGCTGCGACGCCTGCGCTTGCACACCTTCACTCGTACGGCGTTGTGCTCGAAAAACTTCGCCTTTGCGCGTCGTCGTAGCGTCAAGGACAGTGTTATTAGTTTTTTTACGTTGTTGCGGGCGCTTAGATGCGTCGTCCGCCTGTGGTTTTGCGAGTCGTTGCTGACCCATAGATAGTACTCCTTTTGATTATCATAGTATAAAATTCAAAACTCAGAGTGCAGCGGCATTCATTATGCATAAAGAGAAACACCTACCGCTTGCTAACTATTTTTAGTATAACAAATCAGCGCTATAGAGTCAATTGCGCTTAAACAGCCACGTAAAATATCTCTGCAGATTGCCACCTACAGAGATATTTAGGCTGCGTAGCCGTATAAAAGCCTTTACTAGCGCTGGAACTGTTTGCGATTCAAAATACTCACTACGCTATTAAGTTCAGTGCGGACTTCACCGCGCTCACCAGACGCCCTCATGTTTAGCGCCCACTCATTCGCAATAGTGTTAATCTTGCGATACGCAGCGCTGTACTCACTATACGCGCTACTATCATAATGTCCTGAGCTGCGCATCGCAACGTATTTCTCAATCGCGTTTTCGTATGATTTCAGCGCTGTAGTGATGTCTGCCACAAACTGCTTATTATACTGGTTCTTAATGTCGTTTTTTACGCCCTCAAGCTTCGTGCGCATCGTACGAACAGGTGAAAGTGCGTCTTCCGACGATGACAAGCGGAGCAAACTCGTGTCGAATGCCGGAGCGATCTTGCTATATGCTTCAATAAATGCCACTTGCTTACCTTTCAATTTTTCGAAGCGCTCCTTCACGTCGTTATCACCTGTAACTGCCCGCATCTTCGACAACCTATCAATACCGTCGTTGATCGCCTTACGCGTTTCACTCAGTGTCGCAGCTTTTGCCTGTGCTTGCGCAGCACTTTGCGACGACGATGTTGAATAATACGTAAATGACGACGACGCCTTGTTATACGATTCCGTCACTTTATTTAGTTCTTGAGCTGCCGCCGCGTAATCTTTCGTGCTTGGCTTGCTTAAAACAACAAACGCCACGATAATCCCGACAATTAGCAGAATAAGTGCAATTACGCCGCTAATAATTCCGACGATCAAACCTGTCTTGTTACCGCCGTTTGGACGAACCGGCGGCATGCCCATACCAGCAGGCGCCATCGCAGGCTGAAGCGGCACAGTAGGCGTCGTTGGCTTCGGAGGCGTTGGTGGTGTTGGTTGTTTATTCATATCCCTATTTCCTCGCTTACATTGCTATAGAGTTTATTATACCCTACTGTTCGACATTTTTCATCGTTAAGCTTAAACGACCCTTCTCATCAATCGCCGTTAGCTTCACGCGTACACACTGCCCCTCTTTCAGCACGTCCGTCACCTTGCCGACGCGCTTATTTGATAGCTGTGAAATATGGAGCATACCATCGACACCCGGCAAGATGTTTACAAATGCGCCAAAATCTTTAATCGTAACAACCGTACCACTATACGTTTTACCAACTTCCGGTTCTTCAACTAAACGTTTAATCCACGCAACCGCTTTCGCAATTGACTCGCCGTCCGGACTTGCTACTGTAATTAAGCCGTCTTCTTTAATATCAACCTCAGCACCTGTCTC
>ERZ772957.2227-NODE-2227-length-11436-cov-9.005711_pt1 | contig 11436 bp, 7 predicted proteins | sample MGYA00580682_ERZ772957 | MGnify/ENA primary metagenome ERZ772957 (study PRJEB29015, sample SAMEA2737921) | human oral metagenome | biome: human oral; feature: human-associated habitat; material: dental | place: China | collected 2025 ...
AATAAATTTTAATTTTATAGTTCCTAAAGCACCATTTCTATGCTTACCAATTATAACTTCAGCAATACCTTGATCTTGTGAGTCTGGATTATAATATTCATCTCTATATAGAAAAATTACAATATCAGCATCTTGCTCTATTGCACCAGATTCTCTTAAATCTGAAAGCATAGGTCTTTTATCTACACGACTTTCCAAACTTCTTGAGAGTTGAGATAGTGCAATTACTGGTATATTTAATTCTCTTGCAATTAATTTTAATTGTCTTGAAATTTCACTAACTTCTTGCTGTTTATTTTGTGATTTTTCATTACAAAACATAAGTTGAAGATAATCTACAACAATAAAATCAAGTCCATACAATCTTTTTTCAAGGTTTGCAATAGTTCTTAATTTAGTTGGAGTTAATTGTGCTTCATTTACAATTTTTATATTGTACCCACCTAATTCACTAATTCCCATTCCCATTTTAAGAGTGTTTTGGTCATCTAAAATTCCTTGTCTTAAAATATTATTACTAACTTCACTTTCCATAGAAAGTAATCTTGTAAATAATTGTTCTTTTCCCATTTCTAATGAGAAAATAAGTGCTTTTTTATCTGGATTATGCTTTGCAAATCCAGTTAATAGATTTAAAGCAAAAGCTGTTTTTCCCATTGCTGGTCTACCAGCAATTATAATTAAATCAGAAGGATTTAAACCATTTAACATATAATCAAATTCATCAAATCCAGTCTTATAACCAGATTTTAAAATTCCTTCATTATTTATTTTATCAAATTCTTTTAAAGCATCTAATGCTAATTCTCTTAAAGAAGAAATATCATTTTTTGTTGTTGCTGTGGTAGCACCTTTTAATAGCTCATCAGCAAGTTCAAGTGCATCTTGACTTGAAATTGTTATATCATTTGCTAACTCTTCCATTTTTTTACTAGCATCATATAATCTTCTTTTATTAGCTCTTTCTACAATATTTTCAGCTAATGTAATTAAATTAAATGTACTAGCTAAATCATAATATTCACTTAATTTTTTTGTTAAAACTTCTAGTGAAAATTTTATTTCAGAATGTTTAGCAACATAATCTAATAAAGATATTCCTTCAATAGGAGTATTTTTAGAAAAAAAATCAATTACACTTTCATACCAAGCTGCATTTAATTTATCACAAAAATCAGTTGGCTTTACTTTTGGTAATACTTTTGCTATTTCTTCAAAATCACTTAGTAAAAGTCCACCTAAAAAAGTATTTTCTATTTCAACAGTGTTCTCTAATAAAGGATTTTTTTCTAATTCTTTTTTAAATTTTTCAATATTGTATTTTGCCATTTTATCTCCTATTATTAAAGTTTATTTAAATTGTTTGAAAATAAATTAATTGCATAAAAGTTATCAAATAACTCATTTTTGGTAATTTCAATAACACTGTTAAAAAATATCATTAAATCTTTAAGATAAAATTTAAAATGATTATAAGTTAAATAACCATAACTACCATAACCTTTTAAAGTGCCATAAATTATATTTAATGTACTTTTTATACCATTTCTTTCTTTATAATCAATAAAATAATTTTCTAACATATTAATTTCATTAGGCGAAATATTATCATCACTTTTAATTAATAATCTTATAGTCCATCTCATAACTTCTCTTACATTTTTTTCTTTATTTCTAATAGACTTGATTATCTCACTATTTTCATACTCTTTTTTTATTATATCTGTATTCCCCATATTTCCAAAGTTTTTATACTTTATTTCTTGCATAAATTCATTGGTAGAATAGTAATCACTGGCTATAAGTAGAGAAAACATCATCCTTGTAAGAGTAAAAATAGCCATTGCCTCTTGTGAAGAAATATTTTCTTTTTTCTTTCTTTCAGATATATATGTTTCTATAAAATTAAAAAAGATAGTTATAGTTTCTTTTTCTAAGAAAGCCTGTAATAATATTCCTCCATTAGACACAGAAATATTTTTTAATTCTTTTAAAATATTTTCATCATTATTTCTTGATAATTTTTCAATATATTCTTCAAAACTATCTAAATTTCCATGATGTTTTGATATAGTATAGGATAAAGCAAATAATATTTCTAATAAGATAACTATTTTCTTTGTTTCCATTGTTTCAATTAAGGCTATAATTTTTTTAAAATAGTAGGCTATAAATATACTTGCTGATAGAAGAGAATGATCTGAGCCTAGAACTCCTGATATATTATATTTATCTTCCATTTGTAAGATTTCTTCATTTAACATTTTGTCAATTTGAAACTGACTATTAATTTTACCAAAATCATGGAAATTTACTACATCATCTATCATTTTATAGTAAAGTTCTTCTTCTGCATTTTCTAATTTTAAAATATTTTTAATTCTTTCAAAAAATGGTTTCAAATTTTTATACTCTACAATTTTTTCAAAATATTTATTTGCTAATTCTGTATGTTCTTCTAATGTTTCTTCTTTTATATCTATAAAATATTTCCTACTTAAAATTGTCTCTTCTTCTCTTCTTTTAATAATAATATGTGCTAAATATTTATACTTATCTTGAAAATCAAAAATATCTTCAAATTTTGTCATAGTCCCCTCCATAATAGTTTAAAAGCTATTGCAAACATAACTTGTTATTGAGTATTGCAATAGCTTTTACTTTTAATAGAAAACAATGTTTTTATCTTCCACTTTATAATATGATTTTTTTAATACAACAGACATATTAGTAATTGTCATTTTTTCTTTTTCATATTGATTTAATTCTTTTGATAAGGCAACTGGTAGATATTCAGAATATTTATATATATCATCTCTTATTGAATTTTTATCTATACTAAATACATTTTTCTTTTTTTCTGATATATCACTAGCTTTTACCATAGAAAGAATTTCAATAGTTTCATCTTCCGAACTTATCTTTTCCTCAATATTTATTATTTCTATATCCATTATATTTGCTAAATGATCGTTACTCCCAAGATATGGAAGGTATATAGCTCTTTTATTTTTTATATACTCAGCTAGTTTTTTAGCTTCATCACAATCTAGCAATATATAAATATCCCAAGAAGGATTTTCTAACCAGAATTGTTTTACTATTAAATTTCCACCTTCTTCTTTTGACGCATAACCAACACTATTATTAAATGTTTGTAACTTTTTATTAAAGTAACCATTTTTTCCGTTGGAAACTATTGATATTTTAATATCTTTTAGTTTCTCATAAAATTCTGGATAATCAGGCATTTTTTTATTTTTTTTCTTCAACATATCATTTTGTTTACTATATCCACCATAGCCTAAAATTGCTCCAAGCATTCCTAATAAAGCTACTCTATGTATATTTCCATAAGTTAAATAAACAGTGTTGATTACATTATCTTTAAAAAAGGCACTATTACCACTTAAAGTAAATTTCAGTGCTTTCATAATTATACCTCTTTCTTAGTTAAAATATTTATCAACTTATAGTTAGAAATATCAGTTACAATTTCAGTAGTTACTGGGTTATAGTATATTTCTATATTTTTGATATGGTTTTCTACCCCTTTTAATATAGTATTCAAATTAAGAGTTATTTTATTTTTATTTTCTCCTTTTTCAAATTTTACATATTGAGTTAAAATTGGTAAATAAAAATCTTCTTCTGTTTCAATAAATAGTCCAAATTCATTATCACAACCAACTTTTGAATTTGTTGCAAAAGAGGTTGCTGATGATAAAGCTGCTTCTTTAAATTTCAAATAATCTTCTTCTGTATATCCATCAGTTATTTCTAATTCCATAAACTCTTTATATGCCAAAGGATTTATATTAAAAGGATAAAAATAATGTGCCTCATCACTAACTATTTTAGTTCCCAAAGTAGAGTTTTTAGCATCTTCATTTTCTTTTGTTTCTTTATTAATTTTTCCTTTTGGATCTCTAAATGGAGATAGAATATCTTGAACTTCTGTGTTACTTTCATCATAGAAATTAAAACCTTGTCCTATTTGAACTGCTCCTGTGATAGAAATATTATTTCCTTCTTCTGCAAATGTTGCTCCAAAATTTTTTACATCTATGGCTTTAAATAAGTTCTTAATAACTTCTATTGTTTCTGTATTCTTATCAAGTTTTTTTTCTGGAAATAATTGTTCATATCTTTCCTTTAAAGTTTTAGGAATTAAAGCCCCTTTATCAACTTTTAAAGATTTTATATATAGAACTTTTTCACCTTGATTTTCCCACATTTTTTTCATAGGATACTTAAATGCCTTATCACTCCCAAATATTCTTCCATTAGAAATTGACTTAGGTTCTCCACTGAAATCTGCATTCCAATTAGACATAATAGATGATATTCCTAAAATTCCATAAATTCTTTTTTCCATTTTCATTATTTTTCCTCCCTCTTTTTAAAGAAAATTATATCTGCTGTAAATCCTGCTAACAATATATCTACTCTTATTTCTTTTGGTTGATATAGACTAATATTTGATATTGTCCTATTAATTTTTTTATTTTTAGTTTCAAAAATATGTGAATATGAAATTACTATTTTCTTTATTTTTTCTTTTAGAACATCAATATTTTTAACAAAAGTTAATTGTTTTATAAAATTCAAACTTTTAGCTTTACTATTTCTCATATAATTTATATATGCTAAGATTTGTCCAACTGCAAAAAAATACTCTTCATCATTTGAAAATTCCCAATCTTCTTCTGATAAAGTATGATTTAAAAATACTTCTTTTACATTCATAATTTCCTCCATTAACTCACTTTTTCCATAAAAATACTTTTCCAAACAAAAACCAAAATCTAGTTGCTGACTTGCTTTAAAAAAATGTCCATTTCCTATTGCCACCATTACAGCATCTAAATATATCTTTCTAATATTTTTTTTGACTTCTGTTTCATCATTTAGATAAAACCACTTATAGAAAGCATTTCTATATTTCATTAACAACTTTTTTATTTCAATATCCTTTATATCTAAATCTCCATCATTAAGTAAAAAATTTCCTAATAAAGAATTATAGAAAAGAATTTTATTTATATTATTCATCATCTTTTCTTTATTAAGATTTCCATACTCAATCTCATCTGTATCTTTTTTCTTTTGATGTAAAATTTCTTTAAAATTAATATTTATTTCTTCATCATTATTTTTTGAGATTACATTGAAATTTTTTATATCAACATCTTTTGAATAACTAGCATTTAATAAATATTTTGCTCCATTAGGACAACCTTCTTTATATGTCCTAGGAATAATTTCATTTTCTGAAAAATAAATATAATAATTTCCTTGTTTTACTTCTGGTAATAAATAATTATAGAATGCATATTGTAAAAGTATTTCATCAGTATTAACTAAATATGGGGTTGATACTCTTCTTGTCTTATTTTCCAAAAATGCTTTTTTTGCATTTAAGCCCATATTATTATTAGATAACCCATAAATAGTTTCTCCAATTTTTTTATTATAATCATTAGAGTTAAAAATATTAGGAATAATATATCTTTTATGTTCGTTTTTAAATACTTCTAAACTTTTTTCTAAATCCTCTTCTACAAAAAATATTTTTAAGTAATCTTTTTTATTGTCATTTTCTAATAAATTTTCATTTACATTATCTTCTATCCATAAAAAAATATCCTCTACAATATCTTTTTCAATTTTAGGAAGTTTTTCTGCTATATTTTTGTATAGCTCCTTAGCTTCCTTACTATTATATTTCTCTTCTGGATTTAAAAGATTTTTTTTATAACCTTCAATAATTGATTTAGTTAGTTTATTTTCTCTTATACTATCTTTTTTTATAAAAAATGAATAAATCTGATTTGAATGTATTGTTTTTTTTGGGTCCATTGGTTTATTCATATCTACTAAATTAGAATAATAATCAAAAGCTCTAAAATAGCCATAGTATTGATTAAGTTCACCATCTATTTTTTTAGCTTTTTTGTCATAGAAAATATTTAATTTTTCTATTATTTTTCCTGATTTTATATTTACTAAAATATATGTTCCATCTTTTGGAATATGTTTGTTTACAACAAGTTTTTCCCCCTCCTTATCATAAATTTTTTTAAATACTTCTAATGCTTCATCAATCAAAATAACACCTCCTACTACTCATAATTTTTAAAGTTTAAAAAACCACAGCCCCTTGCACAATTTTCTAAAAGTCCTGTTCCTAAAAGCATATATGCAATATCTTGTGCTTTCTCATTATTAGCAACTTGTAATTCAACCTTATCTCCAACTAATTTTCTTCCCTTATAAATAATTGGGACAGGCATTCTGTTAATAAACTTAATATTAGTAAATAAATCTATATCCTCAGATTTATCTTCTCCTAATTTTTTTAAAAGTTCAGTATCAATAGTTATATCATCATTATTCTCTGTAAAGTATAAATATTTCTTTAAACAGTTTATTTTTAATCTTTTTTCAAATTCTTCAAAAGTCATAGAATATCTCCAATAACCCTCATCTGTTTTCATTAAAATAGGAGTTATTGTATATAACTTTTCAATTAATTTTTTCTCTATCACTCTTATATTTAATGTCAAACCTTGAATATCTTTATTTTCAAAGAACATAAGAGTATCTAAAAAATAATTAGCTATTTTTTGATTTATTGTTCTAATTCTAAAAAAATATTCTTTATTTTTTTTATATATTTTATCTTCTTCAATAGGGAATAGTCCGTCAAATGTATATCCTTTGTAGATTTTAGAAGTATGATAATTGTACATTGTTGGATTAACTGATAGATTCATATCCATAAATCTTGTGATATATGTGGAAACATCTTTTAGAAAAATATCTTTTTTAAGTTTTACTTTTAATTTCATTTCGTAAACTTCCATTAATAATCTCCCCCCTTAATTAAAACTTATATTTTATATTATAGATATTTTATTAATTTCTGTCAATATATGTTTTATTATTTTTTGAAATTTTTTTATAATAAGACAATTAATTTTTTTTATTTACATATTTATATTAAAATAATATTATTTTTTATTTCTATAATTTCAACTTAAAAAATAGTATTAACAGACTACTTATTTCAATATCAGTTGATGAATAATTTTTATATATAATAAAAAAACTAGTGATTTCTCACTAGTACTAAGTTTTATATATGGCTGGGGTGGCTGGATTCGAACCAACGCATAACGGAGTCAAAGTCCGTTGCCTTACCGCTTGGCGACACCCCAATATATTAAGATTAAAAAAAGCCTACTGGCTAATTACTTTATGGTGCGGAGAGAGAGACTTGAACTCTCACGTCTGGGACACTAGATCCTAAGTCTAGCGCGTCTGCCAATTCCGCCATCCCCGCATAAATAAATGATGGTGCGTCATACAAGATTTGAACTTGTGACAACACGATTAAAAGTCGTGTGCTCTACCAACTGAGCTAATGACGCAAATGGGGTGACCGACGAGGCTCGAACTCGCGACAACCAGTGCCACAAACTGGCGCTCTACCAACTGAACTACGGTCACCATATTATATTGGAGCGGGAAACGAGGTTCGAACTCGCGACATTCAGCTTGGAAGGCTGACGCTCTACCAACTGAGCTATTCCCGCACTTTAATGGTCGGAATAGCAAGATTTGAACTTGCGGCCCCCTGCTCCCAAGGCAGGTGCGCTACCGGGCTGCGCTATATTCCGACTTATATTTTGATACCTCGTTATTATAGCCCCTTTTTTTTATTCTGTCAAGCAATTTTTTAGTATTTTATTATTAAGAAAGCTAAAGTATTGAAAACATTATATTAATTAAAAAGGATTAAATCCTGTTTCTCACAGAAATCAATCCTCATTAATTAAATTAGTATTTTTATAAATTATGAAAGTCTAGTTAAAGAAAGAATTCCTTTTTCTATTTCATCTATTTCTTCTTGTATGTAATCATTTAAAGTTCCTTGTTTTTCTATTGATTCTCTAGCAGATTTTAAATACTCTTCAGCTTTTTCTTTATCTCCTATACCAACATAACAGAATGCTAATTCTAAGTCCTCACCATCTACTACATCTTCTTCATCTAATGATATTTGTCTAGATTTTAAAAGATTTTCAATAGCTTCTTCATATCTTTCTAATCTTCTTAAACATCTTCCAATAGAATATAGATACCAACCATCATCATTTAAAGAATAAGCTTTTCTAAATGATTCTAAAGCTTCTTCATATCTTCCTAAGTCTAGCAAAAGTGTTCCTCTCATTTCATAAACCCAAGCATCATTTCTACCTAACTCAATTGCTCTTTCAAAATGTTCTAAGGCTTCTTTTCTTGTATCTGGATTATACCCTAACTCAAAACCTAGCTCTGAATTTAACCACTCATCATCTCTACCTAATTCTTTCGCAATCTTTAAATATTTCAATGCTTCTTCTGGATTAGGTTCTTCAAGTCTTCCATAAAGCCAACCTATTTCAGAGTTTATAAAGATTTTTTGTTCAGTATCATCATCTTCAACCATAGTTAAAGATTTTTGTAATCTTTTAATTCCTTCTTCTGCTTTTCCACTTCTACCTAAATTTACTCCTATTTCTGTATTAAGCCATTCATCATCTCTACCAAGTTTTTCTGCTTTTAATAGAAATTCAATAGCATCTTCATATTTTTCCATTGCATCATAAACCCAACCAAGTTCTGTCAATGTTAATATATCTTCTCTATCTATTTCATAAGCAACTAGGTAATTTTCAATAGCTTTTTCATATTCTTCTAATTTAGCATAACACATTCCTATCTCAACATTTATCCAAACATCATTTCTTCCTAGTTCTTTAGCCTTTTTATGATATTCAAGTGCTTTTTCATATTTACCTAATTGACGATGGCACCAACCAAGTTGGCTATTAATATAAGCTTCATCTTTATTTTCATCATCTAAATTTAAAGCATATTCATATTTTTTTATAGCTTCTTCATATTTATCTAAGCCTGCTAAACAAGCTCCATATTCTTCATTAATCCAAGCATCATCTCTACCGAGTCTTACTGCTCTTTTAATATATTTCAAAGCTTCCTCATATTTATTTAAGGCATCATAATGCCAAGCTATATCTGATAAAAGATAGATATCATTTTTATCAAGCTTTTCTGCTTTTAAATAAAATTCTAATGCCTTTTCTCTGTCATCTTTTCCCTTATAGCAATGTCCTATCTCAATAAGCACCCAAGCATCATTTCTTCCCCATTTTTTAGCTTGTGTAAATGCCTCAATAGCTTCATCATAGTTTCCTAAATGTCTTTTACACCAACCAAGTTGACTATAGATATATGCAGTGTCTTTATCATCATCTTCTATTTCTAAGGCACGATTAATTTTTACAATTGCTTCTTCAAATCTTTTAAGTTTTGCTAAACAATATCCGTACTCTGTATTTGTCCATGCATCATCTTCTCCAAGTTCTGCAAGTCTTTCTAAGTATTTTAACCCTTTTTCAAATTCTCCTATAGAATCATACAACCAAGCTATGTCTGACATTATAAAAATATCATCTTCTTTCAATTCAAGAGCTTTTAAATAATTTTCTAAAGCTTCTTCTTTTTTATCCATATTTTTATAACACATACCTATTCTTGTAAAAATCCAAGCATCATCTCTACCTAATTCTATTGCCTTCAAATAACTTTCTAAAGCTTCTTCTTGTCTTCCTTGTTCTGCTAAACAAAAACCTAATTCAGAATATATCCATTCATCATTCTTACTTTTATTTATTAGATTTTTTAAAAGTTCTTCTGCTTCTGAATAATGTCCATATCTATCATATAACCAAGATAAAAATGAATCTGCATTTGCTTCTCCTTCTTCATCTCTAACATATTTTTTAGCTTCAAGTGCATATTCTATTGCTTTTTCATAATTTCCTTTTTCATCTTCGACTTTTGCTAAAGATATATATGTCTCTATCAATAAAGTATAAGTAAATTCTTCTTCTGGGTTTAATTCAATTGATTTTAATAAATGCTTTTCTGCATTTAAAAAATCATCTAAAAAATAGTAAGAATATGCTATTCTCCAATTCCAACGAGGATTATTAGATTCTTCAAACTCTATACTTTTTAATAATTCCAATCCTTTTTCATATTGTTGAAGATTATTGTATGCCCTTCCTAACTCACTTATTAGTTCTGCACTTAATTGTTCTGCTGGTAAGGCTTCTATCATATCAATTATTTCTTGATGTTTATCTAAATCATACAAACTTTCTATTTTTTGCAGTATTTCTTCTTTCAATTTTTCACCTCTTATTTTAATAAAAGAGATTATTACAAATAAATGAAGTATATATACCTCATTAATAGTAAAATTTGTAATAATCCCCTCTTTTTATTATAATTTTTCTATTAAATCTTCTATTTCTTCTAAAGTAGCTTCAAATTCATCTGCATGTTCTTCTGGAACATTTTCTAAGCCTTCTCTAGCAAGATCTAAATATTTTTCAGCATTTTTTTTGTCTTTCAATGCTACATAACAACGAGCAAGATCTAAATCCTCCCCATCTGTTACATCTCCTTCTTGAACAGAGATTTTTCTTGATTGTAAAAGAACTTCCACAGCTTCTTCATATTTCCCTAGTAATCTTAAAGCGATACCTCTATTATATAGATTCAATCCATCTCCACTAAGTCCAAAAGCCTTTTTAAATGCTTTTTCAGCTTTATCATAATCTTGGAAGAAATTCATATAGATTTGTCCTAATGATGCCCAAATAGTAGCATTTTTATCATTAACTTTTGCTTCATTTTCAAAGTATTTTAAAGCTTCTTCTTTTCCTTTACTTTTTTCTAAATTAAACCAAATATGCATATATATCCAGTCATCATTTCTTCCTAAATCTTTTGCTATATAGAAATATTTTAAAGCTTCTTCTGAATTTTCTAAAAATCCATAAAGATATCCTATTTCAGAATTAATAAAAATCTTTTCTTGAATATTTTCTGGTGCTTCTACTTCAATTAATTTCAATGATTTTTTTAATCTTTCAAGCCCTTCTTCTGGTCTTTCAAGTCTTCCTAAACATTGTCCAATTTCAGTATTTAGCCATTCATCATCTCTACCTAATTTTTCAGCTTCTAATAAGTATTTAAGTCCTTGTTCATAGTCTCCAACTTCATTACATAACCAACCACACTCAGAGTAAAGCCATATATCAACATCTTTAACATCTTCTTTAGCTTTCCCTATAAAAGATAGATATGTATCAAGAGCATTTTCATAATCTCCTAAATTCATATAAGATCTACCTAGTACATTTATTAATTCTATATCAAGTTTATCTTCTGGAAGCTTTTTAATTTCTCTTACAACTTTCTGAACCTCCCACGACTGAAGTCGCAGGGTTCTTGGGTAGTAGTTGCTTCTGTTAGCCAACTAAATTTACCAAGCTATCCCCATAGTTCCTACGG
>ERZ772957.2230-NODE-2230-length-11425-cov-24.974758_pt1 | contig 11425 bp, 10 predicted proteins | sample MGYA00580682_ERZ772957 | MGnify/ENA primary metagenome ERZ772957 (study PRJEB29015, sample SAMEA2737921) | human oral metagenome | biome: human oral; feature: human-associated habitat; material: dental | place: China | collected 2025 ...
ATCACAGCAGTCCTCGGAATCATATTCACCTACACCCTATGAATAAGCCTCAAGGTATGTCTCGTTCGCCAATATTAAACATGGATCTATCTAGCGGCGGAAAGTCGAAAATAACCACGGCGAAGCGCTGCGAAAATGCGATACTAGGCGCGGCGAAACTAGTTGGATACATTATACAGGAGCGCTCTAAAACGCCTCCTAAGCCATTCAGTATAGATTGGGTTATTCCTTTCCTAGAATGGCTTGTGGAAACCGAACGTTGGCAGGATGACCTCCTTGACGATCACGACCATTCTGGCATGTCAATCGACAATGGTGGACGCCCACTCTGGCCGCCATTTTTACCCCCGGACATCCTTGCTTTGGTGAACTCTGTTGAGTTCATGGAAGCGTACGTTCAGTACCGATTGTCTTACACGCTCTTTGTCGTGTTTCCATGTGTATTGCACGATGGTAACGACACTGAAAGAAATAAAAACGGACAGCCGGAACGGTTCAGTCGTAGTACTTCAGTTACTGAAGACAAGGGCATCGGGATAGTTAAGCTAGTTAGATACGAAAGTGTCGCCGTCGAACAAAGCAACTCCGCTTCTTCCCAATCGGGTAGAATCTTTAGTCGACGTCGCTTATCTCAGTCCAGCGGAACTGAGTATATAATCACTGCTCCGTTGCTAGGCCGGGGTTTTAAAGGTCGGCATACGCGAATCGTATGTCCTGAAGGAATGGTAATCGATAGCGTCGGAGTCTATTCAGGAGCTAATTTTCCTTACAAGGTCGAACGCCTACCCAAGGGCTACGATTCTCCGAAGTACTGGTCAATGCACCGTGGTTATGCTTACGAGCCCGAACACTATTCTGCATTACACTGCAACATGCAAGAAAGTGCCCTCTACAAACGAGCCACGCTGGAAATGATATACAACCGCAAACGTGTTGAACTACATGATTTGGGGCTGCCTGTGGATTGGCCGCCAAAGTCTCGCACCTCTCATCAAGTATGGCAAGTTAGACTGAACATCAGTAGTAACCGAGGTCGTTTTCTTGTTCCGGCACTTGGTTTGATGCTATGTACAGTCTATGCGTTGATCGTCAATATGCTAATCTCCGACAGCAGCACTATATCTTCAGTTAGTACTCTCAGCCTCCCCTTGATGCTGGGCTTTCTAGTTGTTGGTGAAGAGCACCTCGTTCTTTCCAATGCTCTGGCTGGACTTCGATGGATAGTAGGGACAGCTACGTTACTATCAGTCGTCACCGCTTGCACATTGTCTGTGGTTTCCGACGAAGGAAGATCGATTCACACTGCAGGAGGCATAGCTGTTTGGGTCTTGTTTGTTGTGACAGTCCTAATTGGCGCAGTGGCTATGTGTTTCATAGCGCATCATATCTACAGAATACAGTTGTTTAGAACCGATGCCTACGAAGGAGTTCGTTTCCTCGAAGACGTTCATCGACAAGAATTAGCTGATAGGTATCCCGATGCCAAAATTTCTCGCCGACACGTAAAGAAAGACATATTGTCCAGTAAGTCTGTCTCAGTCTGGGACGCTTTTCGTTTGAAGTGCTATTCTCAAATGCTTCCCAACTGTTTACGCAAACCTTTTAAATACCTTTGGAGATGCGGACGATTGCGTGTCACCTTAGGGGGAGTAGGTTTCATGATTGTGATTCTATGCACGCTACTGTTCCTTTGGTAGGCTTGCAAGTTTGTATATAAATAGCAGAACAAATGACATCCGACGACCTCTTCATCTCCTACGCCTGGACATCCGACGACCACCGACAATGGGTACGCCTACTCGCTGCTCATTTGAAGGCGCTTGGTTACGATGTCCTTATCGATGCGGATGTCGACTATGGCGACAGCCTTACTGGCTTTATGCGCAAAGTAGTTGATGCGAAGCATGTCCTCCTGATCGTTGACGAAAACTATGTAGATCGGGCCAATACTAACCCCGATTCCGGTGTAGCTGCTGAGAACCGATGGATTTCCGAAGTGTTTGCAGATCGTCCATCGACGTGGTTGTCTGTGTTGTTCAAGGACAATCCTTCGCGCCGCCTTCCAAACTGGCTTATGGATCGTAATCCGAAAGGGCACTCCTTCAACTACGACCCTTCTTGCTCGAACGACTTCGCGGGTTCGGAACAGGTTGAGGACCTTTGGCGGTGGATTGAGGGGCTACCTGCCAACCGTGACCATGCCACACTGATTGCGACGCTGCGTGAACGGGCGACCAGGATAGAACGACAAGGAGATAAAGGCCGATCCAACTCGCCGGAGAAGCCCTCAGCTCCAAGGGCAGATCCGCTTCACGTACCAGGATGCGCCTGACAGCACCTTCCGCTGGGGGTGCGGGGACTCGGAGTTCGCCCTTTATGTGTCAGATCACGGAAATGATTCCGTCTACGTTTACAAGGACCCGATCAAGGCGTTAGGTATCGTCCGGGGAACTGATACCAACATCACCGCCCTTGAGAGCTATCTTTCACCTGGGCGCTCTGTCGTTGCGGAGGTGGGCGATACCGTCGTGCTGATGAACGAACATGGACGGCTAGCGCTCGTCGAGATCAAAGGTATTCAGAGGGAGGAGACGGGTACGCCCTATATCGCGCCGTACGTAGAGTTCATGTGGCGGGTGGTCGATGGGTCGTGATGAGTCAGTTGGTACCGCAGCGGTCTGTCGGAATCACCCCGTCTAGTTCCGCCACTGAAGGAGCGAGTTGAACGGCTTCTCCGACCAAGCTACGATGCTGGATCCTTACTTCCACCCAGCGGTTCAGGATGAGCTGCGGTGTTGGATTGCTGATGATGTACGCACGCTGAATGGCTGAATGCGTGTATGGGTGAGTTGGCTCGCGGGTGGCGTATAAATAAGCGATTCTACTGCATGGTAGAGGCTGACGACAACCTTGAGAACGTCAGGGGAGCAAACCGGCATGCGTGCGGATGTGCCGACGTAACGTGTGGACATGAGTTGGATACCTGAAGATCCCGGCATTATCCCGCTGCTCGGTAGCCTTTCTGCGGCATTCGGAGCCGTTGCCAGTGCGCTAGGCAGCCTGGGTCGGTTTTCCCGAGCCGCAAAAGCGCGACGAACCATTGACTGGATCAACAATACGCTTGACCAGAACGACGATGGAGACGGGCGTCAGCACGCACTCAAGGAATTAAGAGCGTCTCAGGAGGCTCGTCTAATCGCTATCCAGTATGTGCCTTGGTGGAGATTTATGTTGCTTCCACTCTGGATGATTCTAATTGGATCCCTCCTTCTCTATACTATCGCGCAAGGAAAATTTTCAGACCAAGCGAAAATTGTCACCTTGTACTACCTCGTGTTCTGCTCGTGGTTTGCTTGGCTGTTCATTGGCAGTTATTACGAACGGATGCGGATTGTCGAGCATCACAAAGCGGGCTTACTCGCCGAACCGCGCATTCCACTGTGGCGCATGGGAAATAAGGTGTTCATTTACGCGGCTTGCTTTTCTGTTGCGGCCAGCTCCTTCTGTGGAGCTGTGATTCTATCTGGCAGATCTGACCATTCAGAATTCTTAGCAGGTGGAGGCATCGTGGTCGGTTTCCTCGTACTTCCTGCACTCATCCCATTCGTGAGACTGCGCGCCCGAGAGTGGGTCGACGAGACGAAGGGAGGGTCGGAGTCAGTTGGAAACAATAGCGCCAATATTCTTCGCTTTTTAGCGAAGTTGTTAGACTTCGATGTATTCCGGAAGGAGACCGCCAAGAAATAAATCGGTCTTGCTGACTATTTTTGCACGACTGGGTGCATAATGTTATTCTAAATTCAGACATGTCAGCGAATCAATTTGCATCATTGCTCCACCGCCTCCGTCGGCTCAAGACCGCGCTGCTCGCCGTCTCCTTCACCCTGGCCGGCATCCTCCTCATGATGCTCAACGCCTGGCTGGTGCCGTTGCAGTTAGGAGATTGGCAGTGGTTGCACGCCCTACCGCTGGGTGAGCTGGGTGAGCTGGGTGGGACGCTGTTTGGTGCGGGGCTGCTGTCGACGTTCTTCGAGTACGCCTTCCGGCGGGATCAAGAGCGGGCGGTGACCGAGCGCTTCCGCCAGACAATCCGCGAGGAAGCACCCGCCCTGCGAGATGCCGTCATCGAAGACTTCCGCTTCGACCGCCAGGACGTAGCGCGTATAGCCACACCCGAACTACTGGATGATCTGGCCCGCACCAGCCTGGGTCTGCGGCTCCAGCGCGCCCGCATCGCCAAGGGCCTGAGCCAGGAAGCCCTGGCCCACGCCGCCGGCATCTCCACCTACACCTACCAGAAGTTCGAGAAGGGTGAGTCCCGCCCCGGCACCCCCATGAACCCGCGCCTGCGCACGCTTATCGCTCTGGCAACGACGCTGGACATGCAAATGGAGGAGCTGGTGGGAGGGGTGGGATAACCACCCCTGGCTACGATGGAGCTATGAGCCAACGTGCCACCCTCCCCCAGGGTCATCCCACCGACAACGATCTGGCGTCGTGCGCCATACGATCATGAATATTGTGTCTCTTAGCATCGACACTGCCGCCGGCGTTGTCACCGCGCTGACTGGCCTGATCGCTGCCGCTGTGGCCGCAACACAGTTGTCCTACCGCTACCGCATGATGCGGACCGCCACCTGGGCACAGGAGCAGGTCTCATCAGCCACCGGTGAGCGCAAGCAGCACTTGGAGGACATGCTGCGCTGGGCGCAGTCTGAGGTGGTGGCAGCGACGATGATTCCGGCAAAGGTGTTCGTAGAACCACTTTTTACCGCGACGCTATTTTTGCTGATACCCATTCTTCATAACCCACCATTGTATCCTTTTGCGCTAACCGCGTTCCTCGCTCAAGCCCTGCAGTACCGAAGGACAATTCGGTTGTATCTCGAACGCCAGCGGTGCGCCATAGACTACTATGAAGGTCGAACAGTCCAGCCTGCACACATTGGCCTCCTTTTCCAGATGGAAGGCGGCACGCGCAGGGAGTTTCTTTGGGCAAGCATCGTCTCTGCCGAGCTAACAGCCGTGTCGCTCTTGCTCGCAAGATACATTCACCATGAGCACAAAACGATGCTTCCATTGGCAATTGGTGTTTGTGTCGGAGTTATCAGTTCCGTCGCTGACATTCGGCGATCTAACAGACACCCGTTTCTTGCACAGGTATAGCATGCCATAGTAAATGAACATAGCGATCGCGTCATCATAGATTTCCTAATCATGCGGCGTAGGCGGCTAATTATTGTGCGTGATTATCGGAAACAAGTTCCTGACAGTGTATCCGACACCTTACCACGCGCATCAATTCTCAGACATAGACCGTGCCTTTTCGAGGTCGAAACAGCCCTTCTTTGTATCTCTCGCGGCGGTAGCTTGTTGTTGAGCGTCTAAGTAACGTGAGGCATGAGCGACTTGATAGATAACGATTTGGATACGAATAGCCTAGTAAAATACGCGTTGTCTCGGCTCACGCTCTACGGCACTATGATTGGCATGCATCCATAGCGTTTCAACGATGAGAGCGCACTAGAGTACTCCCGTCATTGTAGCGTGCGTATATCTCTACCAGAAAGATATCGACAGAATGCGTATCGACAGAATATCCATAAAGAACTATCGGAGGCTTGCGGACGTCGACCTTGACGTTCGAGAGCACCTTGTCTTGATCGGAGCTAATGACGTTGGTAAAACCTCATTTCTTCGTCTCATAGACCTCGTACTCGGCTCAACCGCGCACCTATATCAGCGAATCAGCATTGAGGACTTGCGTTCTGTTGAGGAGAAGCTCATCGCCGAGGTTCGATTCCGAGACTTCTCAGATGCCGAACGCGCGTTATTCTACAGAGAAATAGATATCGCATCGAAGGTACGTGAAACGGACATTCCCGAAGAGACGCTGCGTGTTCGCCTTGAAGTCGAGCAAGACCCTGATGATGATCAATCTGTGATAATTCGACGTTGGTGTCCGGGACGTGGTGAAGAGCGGAATCCTTCCCGCGAACAAATCAATGCTTTTGGATGGCGCTATCTTCCTGCGACACGGCAGGTTTCCGCATCGTCAATTGAAGGTCCAAATGGCGTGATTCAGGCTCTACTACAGGCGGTAGAACCTGAACTCGGTGCGGAAAAAGAAAAACTCGTTAGTCTCCTAGAATCGTTCAATAAAAAGTTAGAAGAAAACGCCTCCATCGTCAATCTTCGGCATGGTATGGCGGATCGACTATCGAGTTCTATGCCGCGTTCGATTAACGCTGACGATTTAGCTGTACGAACAAGCACGGAGCCTTCTGAATCAGTGCTTGAAGACGCGTCAGTCTACTTCAAGCACGATGGCACATACGCGTCAATTACCGAACAATCGGACGGAATTCGCCAACTCATTTCCATGACGCTGTTTGATCTCGCCGAAAATGCAGCCAATGTTGTTGCTATCGATGAACCTGAAATCCATCTTCATCCGCAAAGTCAGCGCACCGTTGCAAAACTCTTGTCGGGGAGCTTCAACCAAAAAATAATTGTCACCCATTCTCCCTATATCGTTCAGCGCTTCGACCCTACGCAGATCGTCGTTGTACGCCCAGACGGCTCGTGTAAACAGATTGATTCCTGCGAATCTCCGAATGCCGCGCTGCAAGCACATTGGTGGAACCCTAAGATGCTAGAAGCTTTGACGGCGCGTTATGTGATTGTGGTGGAAGGCGTTGCAGATCAAGTAGTTGTCGAAGCCGCAGCACATGCGAAAGGCATCCTCCTCGACAAAATTGGGGCTGTCATATTCGAGCTAGGTGGAGCAGAAAAGTTCCCTAACCTGCACAAATTTCTCGGCAGTAATGGATTTGAAGTTAAGGTTCTGGGCCTGGTTGACGAGAAAGAGAAAGGTAAGTGGCTTGGAGCCTTCGGGGGACGCCCGAAGAACGTGATCGACAAGTCCGTGTTCATTTCGACTAGTGATCTTGAAGATGAGTATTGTCAAGGCATTCCGGTCGACGTGATAGTCGATCGGCTTATCGCTAATCACGTTGCCAACGATGAGCAAGCCATCTTTGCTTCCTGCAAAGTCAACGATAAGGAATCGATCACCCCTGAGCATCTCGCTAAATATTGCCGCAATAATAAAGTGCCGGCCGCTTTGGCAATTACACGCAATCTGACACAAACGGAAACGGCATCTATATCTAGCATCCACAGGCTACTCACCGAACTCGAAAGGCTCAGCGAGCAATGAATCATGCTATCTCAGAATTTGGCGCAGCTTGCACGAGTTCGAAAACTAATTTACTTGTCGTTGCTCCACCAGGTTGCGGAAAAACGGAGTTGCTTGCGCGGCGAGCGGAGTATCTCATTAGCCGGCTGTCGTCGGGTCAAAAAATACTTGCTTTGACATTTTCTAATAAGGCTCGCGATAACCTCAAGGCTAGATTATCTAAGACTCTCAGTCGCGAAAGAATGTCTCGTTACATTGAGGTGCGTAACTTTCATGGGCACGCAGCGGAAATAGTCCGCTCGCACGGTGCAACGCTCGGCATATCTACCGACTATACTTTGCCAGACAAGCGCACTCAGGACAAAGCCATCGATGTTAGCCTCAATGGTTTACGGAATAAAGATGATCTCGATTTTAGGCGTGCCGTCACTGAAGCACTTCGTGACGCTAAACAGAAGTTGAGTGATGATGCTGCTGTCCTACAAGAATTAGAGCGTACAAACCGCTACGCTGCTCATGTGGAACAGTATCGGCAGTGCAATGACATTATGCTGTACGACGATCTGCTACGCCATGCCCAACGACTGCTTCATGTCGACGGTGTCGCTCATCTCTATAAATGCCACTATGGTGCAATTTTGGTCGACGAGTTTCAAGACTTGTCGCCGCAGCAACTAGATATAGCACTCCTTACATGCGCTACGAATCGAACGTTTGCTGGAGATCCACTACAAGGAATTTACAGTTGGACGGGAGCTCGTCCGGAGTTTGTGGAGCGTCGTTTGCGTGAGATTTGCGGAGATCCTCTCGGTCTCGGCGTGTCATATCGATCTTCACCACGTGTTCTTAGTTTACTTGGGCGGGTTTCTGGAAGTCTGGGTGGCGCGCAGTTGTTAGCGAACCAACCTGGACAGTGGCATGATGGTGGTTGCGTCGCGGGCGGCGCATTTTCTACAGCAGAAGCAGAAGCGGCGGCTATTCGAAGTGCCGCGACTAACATTATGACACGGTTCGCTACGGCTACAGTGGGGATAATATGCCGCAATGGTTGGCGCCGCAAGGAAATCGATAACGAGTTTTTAACGACGAATACACCCTGCACGCGATGGGATATTGAAATTGACAACCCATCTATCGTCGAGATTATTCGTAATTCTTTAGATCGCCTTGGCAGAACGGTGACTTGGGAGAGGCTGGCGCACGACCTGCTCGGTTCTACCTATGCCACTGATGTGGAAACTTCTGCCGAGATACGTGAGGCACTTACCCAGATACAAACACTCACTGGTAGTCATCACGAGAGGCTTGCTGACGTTGTGTCCCAGTTGCGTATCCGGAATAGCGACGAGGCGATACCTGCAGGTATTCATTTGCTCAATGCTCATGTCGGCAAAGGGCAGCAGTTTGACTGGGTATTCATTCCAGGATTAGAAGAGGGGAATATCCCAAGTTTTCATGCCAAAAGAGATGCTGCACTTCTCGAAGAGCATAGAGTTCTTCTAGTTATGATCTCACGTGCACGGACTGGCGTGGTCGTCAGTCGGGCTGCACAGCGACTTTCGAAGGCAGGAAACTATTACCATCTCAATCCAAGCCGTTGGTGCGAAGAACTTCAAGATGAGGTTATGCGAACCTTTGAGGGCTTAGAAGATTACATTGCGAGTATGCCAGGGGGCAGTTAGTCAGATGACTGACCATTGTGCTTTAATGTACCTATTTCTGTGCAAGCCTGTCTCACCCGTTCCTGGAAGGCGGGGTCAGTCGGGGCGGTGTGCGGTGTATTTCTCGCCTGTTTGAGATACCGAGCCACCGTGGTGCGGTGGAAGTCGAAGCGCTTGGCGATCTGCGCCACCGTCTGCCCCGTCTGGTGGAGCACCACCCCCTCTACCAGCTGCGCGAGAGGTTGCGGTGGATCCGCCGCAGTGGAATGGTGGGAGGACTGGCGGTGGACAGAGATGCGGCCGTGGAACACCATGTGTCAGGTGAGTGCCTCCGCTCGCTGGCGCTTGGCCTGCTGGATGTACTTGCCGACTGTGCTCAATGCCACATCGTACTTCTTGGCGATCTCCGTGTAGGTCAGCCCGCGGTCGAGGTGGTCGGCCACCAGTTGCTCGATGCCTCGCCGCCCGAACCGCACCAGGAGGCTGCGCTGCTTGAGGTCCGCCCGCTGCTCGGCCGGCCGGCCTCCAGCCATCGCCGCCTCCAACGCGCGTCGGGTCGCCACCAGCGTGTAGCCGTATCTGGAGTAGGCCTGCAAGATCTCCGCTCAAGCACCGCAATACCAACAAAAGCTCATCAAGGTGTTATGAGATAGGTGAGTTTGGCTGCGTTCTCGTTGCCGGTGTGCCCGGTGACCACTGAGTGCAACCTGATGATTCTCCAGCCCGAGAGCCAGTCCCGCATCGTTCTGGTGCTGCGGTTAACCATCTCAGCAATGACATCTACGTCAATAGCGAGAGAGCTGGGGAGCAGCCTCGGCTTTAACTCGATGTTTACACCGTGATAGCCAAAAGAGAGACACATTCCGCGATACCGGGTTTGCGAACAAGGGGAAGACGTGACAGAAGACTCCCTAGCCATAACAATCAGCGCTCGACAGTGGATCGGGCTGTGCGCGTTGGCCGGAGGGTACTTCATTGCTCTCCTCGACCTGACAATTATCAACCTCGCAGTTCCCTCGCTGACACAGGACTTAGGCGCGTCCACAGCCCAGGTGTTCTGGGCGGTCAACAGTTACGGTCTCGTTCTCGCACTGGTGATCATCCCTTCAGGTCGTTTAGGCGACCGATTTGGGCACCGACGCCTCTTCCTCCTGGGGACGATCATCTTGGCTACCGCCAGCCTCGCCTGCGGCGTTGCGACCTCTCCGTTCGTCTTGATCGCCGGCCGGTTCCTTCAAGGACTCGGTGCTGGCATGTTGGTGCCACAGACTCTCACGCTCATCGGCGTCACCTTCCCTGAAAAAATCCGTGGGCGCGCAGTCGGCATCTGGGGGGCAGTTGCAGGAACTGCGTCCATCATCGGCCCCTTGGCTGGTGGAGCGTTGATTGATGGTCTCAGTTGGCGGTGGGTCTTCTTCATCAACCTTCCGATTGCGGTTCTCGTCGTGGTTCTGGGCTTGCGAAGTCTTCCAACCGAAGCGACCCGGTCCGTGAGACTTGATCTCGTGGGCACATTCCTTGCAGGCGTTGGCCTTGTGGCACTTCTTTACGGGTGCTTACAAGGTCCCCATGCGGGCTGGGACCCGCTGACCATTTCTTGCCTACCGTTCGCTGTGTTCTGCCTGTCTGTGTTTTTCTGGTATGAACGCCGGGTAGATCCGGCGCAAGCAGTTTTTCCGCAGTCTCTTCGCAGAAATCCACGATTCCTCGTTGCCGCTTTGTTCGGCCTTTTTGCCGCCCTTGGCGTATTCGCTTTGACCTTTCTCGTGTCGAACTACATCCAGTCCGTGCTGGGGCAAACGGCGTTCTGGGCGGGATTTGTTCTCGCGCCAGCATCGATTGCGTCTGTGGTCACAGCACCTATTGCGGGGCGCTGGGTTGATGGGGGGAAGGCCCGCCTCGTTCTACAGATTGGCTTCGGGGCCTCCGCGATGGGAACCGCACTGAGCATACTGATTACCGCTATGGGGGTTTCTTGGATGTGGTTCCTGGGTGCGACGATCGTTTTCGGTATCGGAAATGGCCTCGTGATGGCACCACTGACGACAGTAGGCATGGCCGCTCTGAGGAGTGACGAGTTTGGTGCTGCGTCCTCCCTCCTCAATGTCCTTCGCCAAACCGGTCCCGTGCTAGGTGGAGCCGTTGTCGGGCTCTTGATACAGGTGCTCGCTGCCGTGCCTACTGAGTTCGACCCGCTGGGGCTCTCGAGCTCGGTCGTTGCGTGGGTATTGGGCGTTCCCTTGCTGCTATTTGTTGTCGGTCTTTTCGTGTATTCGTTCGTTCCGAGGTCGCTGGTGTCGGCAATGGACTGAGGCGGTTTCGCGGCAGAGTTCCGCCGCGCATGCTGTCGTTGATTTAAAAAGACGTGTTCCACGGAGGTTACGTGAGTTCCTCCGCTCGCTGGCGCTTGGCCTGCTGGATGTACTTACTGACTGTGCTCAGTGCCACATCGTACTTCTTGGCGATCTCCGTGTAGGTCAGTCCGTGGTCGAGGTGGTCGGCCACCAACTGCTCGACACCTCGCCGCCCGAACCGCACCAGGAGGCTGCGCTGCTTGAGGTCT
>ERZ772957.2231-NODE-2231-length-11419-cov-4.196234_pt1 | contig 11419 bp, 8 predicted proteins | sample MGYA00580682_ERZ772957 | MGnify/ENA primary metagenome ERZ772957 (study PRJEB29015, sample SAMEA2737921) | human oral metagenome | biome: human oral; feature: human-associated habitat; material: dental | place: China | collected 2025 ...
CCATAGATGAAAGAGTTTTTTTCGAACCGCCAGAAACCTTTCAGCGGAATATTACTTCAATCGATGAGATGACGATTGCACAGGCAAAGCTCTTCATTGAAAACTTAAAAAAATTGGGCTTGCCTTTCCATGAATATCTTTCGCAGTATTACCGCCGTTTTTCTTTTCCGTTTACGACATTCATCGTGTTGTTTTTTTCGGTGTCGGTCGGCGGACGGTTTAAAAAGAATATCTTATTGATGAGCTTGCTTTTCAGTCTTTCTCTCGCGACGTTCTATTATGTGACCGAGATGATGACCATGCTCTTTGCAAAATGGGAATATATTTCGCCGTTGGCAGGCGCCTCACTTCCGTTTTTGATTTTTACTGTTTTGAGTATCGGTATGCTGAAACTCGCGCGGACATAAGCGCCGTTTGCAAAAAGCTCACCGGTTGACCGGCATCGATATGCCGGTGCCGATATGCGTTTGGACATATCGGCCGGTGAAGCTGAGCCATTGCGCAATACTGCCCGTTTAAAAGAGCTCGTTATCTCCTTCAAAGCCGGGTGCCGATTTTGCCTTGTGCGCTGCAGCAGGTTCGGTCTTTGTCCCGGCGGAAAAGGTATCCTGCTTTGCCAGCGTCGCTTTTTCAAGCATGGACTTTTTCCCGGCTGCACTGCTTTCCGATTTTCCCGATTTGCCGACCGGTTCGGCTGCTTGCGATGCGGCAGCGCTTGTACTGCGCGGCGATTTTTCAGCTGATGCCGTGCTTTCCGACTGTTCAGCTGCAACCGGTTCAGGCATGGAAAAATTCGATACGTATTTTTGATTGGGGAAAAGCTTTGCGCGGAGCGTTTTTTCCAGGTCTATTGCAATCGCAGGATTGTCTTCCAAAAATTTTACTGCATTATCATGGCCTTGGCCGATTTTATCTTCCTTATACGAATACCACGCGCCTTTTTTATCGATGAGCTCGTATTTTACCGCACAGTCGAGCAAGCTGCCGTACGGTGAGATTCCTTTCCCAAAGAGGATTTCCAACTCAACTTTGCGGAACGGCGGCGCGACCTTGTTCTTTACAACCTTAATGCGCACCTTGTTTCCCCACGCTTCATCCTCATCTTTGCCGAGCACTTCTCCCTTGCGGACTTCGATACGCACCGATGAGTAGAATTTCAGCGCGTTGCCGCCGGTGGTAGTTTCCGGGTTTCCGTATGCGATTCCGATTTTCATACGGATCTGATTGATAAAAATGATGATACATTTTGAGCGGGAAATAATTGCGGTGAGTTTCCGCAGCGCTTGGCTCATCAGGCGCGCTTGCAAGCCCATGTGGGAATCGCCCATCTCACCGTCGATTTCAGCTTGCGGTGTAAGAGCCGCTACCGAGTCGACAACGATAACATCCACGGCGCCCGATCGCACCAGGTTTTCGGTGATTTCCAAGGCCTGCTCTCCCGCATCGGGCTGAGCGACCCACAGCTCATCGATATTGACGCCGAGCTTTTGTGCATACTGAGGATCAAGCGCGTGTTCGGCATCCACAAACGCCGCAATACCGCCCCGCTTTTGTGCTTCGGCGACAACATGGAGAGCAAGCGTGGTTTTTCCCGACGACTCCGGGCCGAATATTTCGATAATTCTGCCGCGCGGATAGCCGCCGATACCGAGAGCCTCATCAAGCAGAATGCTGCCGGAAGGAATTACTTCAATACCGCTTGCCTCGGTTTTCGCACCGAGCTTCATCAGCGAACCCTGTCCGAACTCCTTTTCGATTTGCAGGCGCGCGGCCTCTAATGCTTTGAGTTTTTCATCGGCATCGGTAATATTTGTTACCTGATTTATTTCTGATTTTGTTTTTGCCATATACATCCCTCCATTACTTATAATGCATCCGGTCGTTTCCGTCAGAATAGTACCATTAACGTTCTTCAAAAGCATTTTTTGATTCCGATACCTACCGGACACTCAACTGCTTCTTATATTCGTTATATAGCTTCGTTGCGAGTTTGGCTTGAAAAAACTGCTGAAAATCACTTTTTTTAGAAATTTTTTACAAAAAGCCGATTGTACCTGAATGATATGTTTGCAACTGAAAAGCCCTTACGGTTTTAAAATATATCGGCGGTACGGACTGTTATTCGGTTTTTATTTATAGCATAAGAAAGCAGTATTATGGAAGACCTAGACCTAGAGTTTTGAAAGAGTGCCGGCATCCATCCGGTAGGTGGTATAATTCGGCTCCAAGATAGCGGAATCGTGCGTTACGATAAGCACGGCCGTTCCGAGCTTGTTTACATCTTTTATTGCCTGCATAACACCGGCAGCCGTTTCCGCATCGAGGTTTGCCGTCGGCTCATCAGCGATGAGCAGCTTAGGAGCATTCATCAAGGCACGCGCAATGAGCATCCGCTTTGATTCTCCTCCTGAAAGATTTTTCGGCATTTCATCTTTTAGATGAGCTATCCCCATCACTTCCAACAAACTCAGCGCCCGCCCTTCGGTATCGCCGTCCCGTTCAAATAAAAAAAACGGAACGCGCACGTTATCCAGCACCGACAGATTCGGCAAGGCGCCGAGTGATTGCGGAACAAACCCTATAGACTCATTACGGTAATAGCTTTTTTCGGTATCACTCATCAGCGTAATATCTTTATCTTCAAAGGAAACGGTACCTGAAGTCGGATCTAAAATTCCCGAAATGAGATTCAGCAGTGTCGTTTTTCCTGAACCGGAGCGGCCGACAATAAAGACGAAATCGGAAGCATTGATGTTGAAATCGGCATCTTTGACGGCAAAGAAATCGGAACCGTTTCTGATAAATGTTCTGGAAAGATTTTTTGTTTGCAATAACATACCGTAATGATCCAATGGCAAAATTTATCGTTTTCTGTTGACGAATAGATACCCTGCATTAACGGCTATCAGCGCAATTGCCAGCAGTAAAATGGTAGGTTTGGTATAAACGTTACAAGACATGGTTGCAGTCTTACAGGTGCCGATAACAACCGTTTGCAATAATATCAGACAAATACCAAGCCCGATAGTGGAAAATGCAATACCGATGCGAGAACTTTTAAATAGTAAAAATACGATGCCCAATGCAGCAATTAAACCGCCCAGCATTCGGACAGCCTCACCCATCCAATGGCATTTCATAAAACCGCCGTCAGCTTTAGGAAAACAGACATGAGCAAATCCGAAGGGAGCAAATGCGACAAGTAAACCGATAATAACGATTAACATTCCTACAATATACTTTTTCATAGTATGACCTCACAGGAATATCAGTATATACAAACTACGGTGAAAGTCAATTGTTGGTTACATTTTTTTATTTTACATTTTCCAGTAGCTCATTCTGAATAGCCCGCACTGCTTAAAGCCGAGCTTTTGGTATACGCGGAGGGCGGCTGTGTTGGCGGTTTTAACAAAAAGTGCGAAACCGTGCGCTTCCGTACTGTGGGTATTGATGAGATGCGCAACGGCGGCGGCGGCTAATCCCTTGTTCCGGTATGCGGGCAGGGTATAGACGCCGCCGATTTGGAACCAGTGAAAGCCCTGCGCATTGGTTCCGGCCTTTGCAACGATGCGCCCGTCTGCCGACACCTTGTAGATGTATTCGGTTGCAAGCCGTGCGCGCAGCGACAGTTTACAGGCGGCAGGGTTTATCGGGCGGCCTTCATAAGCGACTTCGGTATGTTCATAATCCAGCTGGAGCGGGAAGAGGGCTGCAAGATCGTTTTCCGTTGCGCGTTCAATCGACAGCGCGGCATTCAGCTTGGATTGCGCAGTTTGAAAGAATATATCCGCACAAGGTTCGGCGCGCTGCATTAGGTAGTAATCTACGGCAGCGTCGAGCAGAGCCGGAGCTGATGTATTTCGGCCGGAAGTAGTTTCGGCAATACTTCCTTTAATAATCCGCTCAAAGATAAGCGTGTGTTCGCGAAAGCCTGCAACGGCATGGAGTTCCGTGTAAGGAAAGTCCTGCCCTAAAAAAAATTTACCGAAAGCTAAAACCGTTTCCTCAGGGAGTTCCGTGCCGATACAGTGGAACAAAAGCCCATACGTGCTGAACAGTAAGACTCCGCAGCAGATTTTTTGCGGTTGCGGGCAAGTATGCCGTTGCGGGCAGATATAGACGGCTGCCGCCTTTTTATACCGCGCCGTATAGCCGGGATACAGACAAAGCCGCAGCTGCTCTGCAAGATCGATGCAGCGGTATTCGTGCTGCCGCACGAATGCAGCCGCGTCATAGATGGTTTCCGGGGTGAGCAGTTCAAAAGAGTATTGCATACCGGTTAAATGCCGCGGCGGCAGCGGCTTTGTCCTGCCTGCCGATACTGCGGCCGCTGCCTAAGAGTTCCGCTGCGAGGGCATCCTCTGCACGCAGTTGCCCGAATCCTGCAAGTTTGGGGTAGGGGCGGATGTAATAGCAGAACGGCCGCGCCTGTTCCGCTATATTCTGCCGTGCGGTATCGGATACCACAGCGTCGGATGAGGCAGCGGCATTGCCCGCCGCAAAACGGTCCTCGGCTGGAGTGTCAGACTGTTGTTCCCGTACAATTCGTACCCATCCTTCGGGGGCGGACGGCAGCGGCTCTTCTTCAGAAAGAGCGAAAAATACACCGGTAAATACGCCCGGATTTTCCGTACAGAAGTGCGCGGCTAAATCGGTATAGATACCTTCCGCATATAAAAATATCCGCTTATTGCGTCCGTAGCGGGCAACCGTTTGCTCGAGAAAACCGGCAAAGAATGCAGCCGTCTGCGGATCATCTTCTTTTATTAAATACCGCTGTTCTTTTTTTCCGGTCAGGTGCAGCAGCTTGCGGTACAGTTCGATGCGCGGAATAATGCCGCGCGGTTTGAGTCTCGTGATTTCCGCAACGGTATAGCCTTGATCAGCCAGAAGAGAGGCGAGTGTTTCCGGCCGTTCGGCGTAGGGAAAGGATTCGGCAATAATCACCAGCGCTCTTTTATCGGCGCCGCCCTGCCGCTCAATCAATAATCCCTCGATAGGATTACGCGGAGCGGATAGATTATGCGGAGCTGAAGAATCATGCGAAGCCGAATCGGCGCTTTGCCCGGCAGTGCCTTTATCGGTACCGGCGTTTGTTTTGCCGGCTAATTCGATCGAACGGATGGTCAGCGGATATTCGGTTCTGATACTTGCTTCCGGCGCAAATCTGAATGCGCAATATGCTACTCCGCAAAAAAGGCACAATAACACAATGCGCAGCATCATCGATGCAATGCCGTAAAAATCGTTCGGTATCTCTTGTGAAAACGCAGCCAGCCGTATTATTTCCGAAAGGCAGACAATCAGTACAAAGAGAGCGAGAATACAAAGATAGAGGACGATCCCCTGTCCGATGATAATACAGATACAGACAAAGAGGCTCAGAAAAGGTAGAATAGGAATTGCACGGCCTTTTTTTAAGTTTTTTGAAAACGGGCGCAGTAATACCGGCAGTAAGAGGAGCAGAACGACAAGCTCGCTTAGTAACAGATCGGTCATATTTTTTCCTTTTGTATCTCATAATCATTGAGGAGAGTGAAGCTATTGAATACATCATCAACGTCAAACATCCCGCAGCAGGCTTCGGCACAGGAGCTTCCGCTTTCAGAAATTCAATTCAATATACCGGAATCGAAAATCGCCGCATTAAAAACACAGGCGCCGCATAAGCCGATTGTCGGGCAGCTCCGCGCGGTGTCCGCATTGGAACTCGGCTTAAGTATTCGGGACGACGGCTACAACATTTTTATTATGGGAGCGCCGGGAACAGGCCGCCGGACGGTTCTCTCTTCGCTGCTCAAGGACTATAAACCAAATACCGCCGCCTTGCAAGATATTGCGTATGCGCATAACTACCGGCATCCGGCGGAACCGATCGCGCTGTTTTTTCCGGCGGGGGAGGGCAAGAAGTTTCAGCACAGCCTCAAGAATGCGGTTGAAGCTCTCTATAAACAGGCGCTGCAGATTGAAAAATCGGAGAATTTTTTGTCTGCGCAAAAGAAGATTATGTCGGCGGTCGACAGCGACGAAAATTCTCTGCTTGCGAATTTTGAAGTAACGATGCTGTCGCGAGGATTTAAACTTTTGCAGCTGAAAGACGATTCCAATCAATCCATCGATTTGATTCCGCTTATTAAAGGAAAAGAAGTTCCGTTCGGGGAGCTGCAGCTGCTGGTTGCGCGGAAGAAGTTTTCCGAACAAGCACTCAACGATTTACGTGAAATATATTACCGCTCGCTTGATGAGCTGGCCGATCTTTTTGCCCTGCTGCGGAAAAACCGAACGGAGGCGGAAGAAAAGCTCAAACAGCTCTACATCGATTTACTCAAACCGATTATCGCGGCGGAGCTTGAGCAGCCCCGCGCGCTGTTGAACGGCTATCCTGCCGAAACCGATACGCAGAAAAAACACAATGAAAAGATTGCATCTTTTTTAAAAAAGACCGAGGCGGATTTGATTGCCCGTGCCGTGATGTATGCAGCACCGTTTAAGTCTCCGCGGCACAAGAAGGCTTTTTTCGGGCGGTATGCAATCAATCTGATTTGCGAAAATACGGAAGATAAATCCTACGTTATCGACGAAAACCAGCCGAATTTTTCCAACCTCTTCGGGACGATCGAAGGACACGGTGATGAAGAGGATGGACTGCTGAACGGTCATTTACGGTTGCGCGGCGGAGCGGTACACCGTGCCTTAGGCGGCTTTTTGGTGCTGCGGCTGAAAGACCTTTTGGAAGAAGAAGATTCGTGGGTGTATTTAAAGCGGGTGCTGCAGTCGGGACGTATCGCCGTGCAAGCGCCGCCCGCCGGTACGCATACGCCTTCGCTTTTAAAGCCCGAACCGGTTCCTGCACAGCTGAAGGTTATCATCATCGGCGGCGAATATTCCTATGAAATTCTCTATCAGGAGGATCCCGACTTTTATAAGCTGTTCAAGGTATGTGCCGAATTCGATTCGGTAATGCCGCTGACGGATGAAAACTTGGCCGCCGTTTTGGCGCTCATCGAAACCTTTGTGAAAGATCGCCATTCGCTGCCGTTCAGCGATTCGGGGTATGCGAAGTTGCTTGCCTATGCGGTTGAACTTTCGGAGAGCCGGCATTTGATTTCCGCTCAGTTTACGAAGATTGCGGATTTTGTTGCGGAGGCGAATTATACGGCGAAGCAACAATCGTGCGAGCTTATCACCGATGAGATCATTACCAAAACAATCGAGCGGCGGCATTACCTTGCGGCCTTACCCGAAGAAAAATTCGCCGAGATGGTGCAGCTCAAAGAAATTTTAATCGACACATCCGGCACCGCAGTGGGAAAAATCAACGGGCTTGCCGTAGAGGAGCGCGGCTTCCATACCTTCGGCATACCGGTGAGCGTTACCGCACAAGCCTCTCCGGGTACTGCCGGTATTATCAACATCGAGCGGGAGGCGGGGCTTTCCGGTGAAATTTACGATAAGGCGCACCTCATCATCAGCTCGATTCTCCGGCAAAAATACGCGCCTGATTTTCCGCTGTCGATTTCCGCCGCAATCTGCTTTGAACAATCCTACGGTATGATCGATGGGGACTCCGCTTCCTGCGCCGAGCTTTTTACGCTGCTTTCCGCAATCGGTGGCATCCCGCTCAGGCAGGATATCGCGGTAACCGGCAGTTTGAATCAGCTCGGTATGGTGCAGCCGGTGGGCGGTATTTCGGAAAAGATAACCGGCTTTTTTGACACCTGTGCGATTCTCGGGCTTACCGGCACGCAAGGTGTGATGATTCCTCAGGGCAATAAAAACAATCTCTTTTTGCCGGAGCGCGTCATCAACGCAATCGCCGAAAAGCGATTTAGGATATGGGCGGTCAGCAATATCGATGAAGGTATCGAGCTTTTGAGCGGTATGAATACGGCAGATGTTACCGTGCGCGTTTCTGCCGCGCTGCGCGACTTTGCGGAAAAAGTGAAAGCATTTAGGAAGTAGGAAAAAGGATTGGACTGATATGAATACCATAGTAATCAAACTCCGTACAAATCTTTCGGGCGTTGCCTTTATACTCAGTTTGGCAGTGCTGTTTTTGCAGCAGTTTTATGCTTCTCTTGCCGCTACTATTGTTATTCATGCGATAGATGCAATCATTTTGCTTCTTATTATTGCGGAAACGTTTTTACCGATGCGGCATGAAAAGTATTTTCAGCAGTATGTTCAAAAACATGTTGCGCTGTGTTTAAGTACGCTTCTCTTTTGTGCAGTTTTTATCTTTTTTAAAATAAAAATCGGTTTTATTCCTACGTCGCCGGAATTGATTCTTATGTTTGCGCTGATCAAGAACATTTTCCTATTTGGGAAAATCATCAAGAATACGGCGGACAGTGCGGGCGGCACGGAGCGGATAATGTTGAACCCTGCAGGAACTTTGCTTATTTCATTCTTCATGGTGATTATTACCGGTGCCTTTTTGTTGATGCTTCCGGCAGCTACTCCCGACGCAGGTCATCTTGACTTTTTGACTGCACTATTTACTGCAACTTCTGCAGTCTGTGTTACCGGCTTGAGTATTATCGATGTCGCGACAGAATTGACAACAGTCGGAAAAGTAATCCTCGTTTTGCTTATTCAGATCGGCGGACTTGGTATTATGGTGTTCTCGTTTTTCGGTATGCTCGCGTTTCGGCGCAAGCTGTCTATTGCGGAAAAGCTGACCGTTTCGTATATGGTGAGCGAAGATGATATGTCGGGATTGTTTAAAGCGCTCCGCGTCATTGTTGGGTCTACCTTTTTAGTTGAAGCTGTCAGTGCCGGTTTTTTATTTCTCGGGTTTTCACGCACCATGGGAGCATCCGCCAAGACACTTGGTTTTGCGGCTTTTCATGCGGTCTCCGCTTTTTGTAACGCAGGTTTTGCGCTCTTTTCCAATAATCTCGAATCCTTTATCGGCGATCCTATCATCAGTTTAACGATTAGCTTTACGATTATCCTTGGAGGTATCGGTTTTGCGGTTATGTACGATACGGCGCGTAAAATAAAAACCGAAACGTGTAATGCGTTCAAAAAGAAAAAGACAACGTTTTTCCTTCCGTTGAATACGCAGATCGTGCTTATAATGACTGCGGGCATTCTTTTTATCTCGTTTGCGGCGTTTTATCTGCTGGAGCATACTCATGCGATGAAGGATTTTTCACTTCGAGAACAATACCTCGGCGCTTTCTTTCAGGCGGTTACCCTGCGGACGGCGGGTTTCTCAACGGTGTCCTTTGCTTCCCTGACCAATGCGACGCTGTTGATGATGATTTTCGTGATGTTTGCAGGCGGCGCATCGGGCAGCACCGCAGGCGGTATTAAACTGAATACTGTTGCGGTGGTCTTCGCGTTTTTCCGTTCGTTCCTCAAAAACGACCGGACGGTAGTCATCAAGAAAATGTCGATACCCGACGAGCAAGTTAAAAAAGCCTTTTTGATATTCGGTTTCGGTTTGTCGATTGTTTCCGCCGCCGTGTTCGTATTAACGATAACCGAAACGCTGCCGTTTTTACCGATGGCGTTTGAAACGGTTTCCGCCTTTGCGACGGTGGGGCTTTCTACCGGCATAACGGCACAGTTCAGCGTTGCCGGTAAGCTGATACTGATCTTTTTGATGTTTATCGGCAGGGTAGGGCCGCTGACCATCCTCACCGCCGCCGGAAAAAAGGAACACAGCGACACGGTAGAATACCCGTACGGCGCTATTTCGATCGGGTAACACTTGAACCTGATACGGCCTTTTGCTTCAGCCTAAGAGAAGTGAAGTGGTAGCGTTTGTCAATGACCGTTGGGAACATCCAGCGTAATGCCTTCGATAAGCTGCGTGAATACCGGATCATGCGTTACACATAGGACTGTCCGCCGCTGCTGCCGGACAATACGGGAAAACACTTTCGCCGCCGCTTTTTTTGTTTCGGGATCGAGGGAGTCAAAAGCCTCGTCGAGGAGCAAAATTTCCGAAGGGTAGGCGAGTGCACGGGCTAAACTGACCCGCCGCTGCATACCGCCGGAAAGTTCCGCCGGTAGAAAATGCTCAAACCCCTGTAAGCCGAACATCTGTAAATATTGCCGTGCAATACGCTTTGCCTTTTCCGTTCCGTAATCCGGCGGCAGTATATAGCGGATATTCTGTTCTGCGGTGAGGTGTGGGATAAGCCGCAGGTCTTGATAGGCAAAACCGATTTTCGCATTGGGCGGCAATATGCGTATCGTTCCGTGTTGAGGGTGCAGAAAACCTGCAATTAAAAAAAGCAGCGTTGTTTTGCCTCTACCGGAGCGGCCGAGGATATAATTTATCCGCGCAGGTTTAACCTCAAGTGAAAAAGATTGAAACACCGGTACCGATTCAAAATTAAAAGAGATACGGTCAATATGTATTTCGGCAGCTTGTTTGCCGATATCTGCATATACGTCAGTATCGAAGTTTTCTCCGGTGTTGACAGGTGTGTTGGGTAGAGCGGTATCAGTATCCACTGTCTGCATCGCTTTGCGGGCTTTATTATATGAAAGAATACGTTTTGCTGCCTGCTCCATAAGAGCGGCAAAGACGATCACAATGATTCCCCAGCCGAAAATCGTTGCGGTATCCAACTGAGCACGCGCAATCTGGAACTCCGTACCGATGCCTCTCCGTGGCTGGCTGAGTACTTCGGCGGTAACCATAACCTTTACCAACAACCCCAGCGTTGCGGAATATGCGGTGAGTGTAAACGGCCTAATGGAAGGAATGTACAGCTGTTTAAGTTTTCGCACGAAGGAGACTTGGAAACCGGTAGACATTTGGATAAGACGAATGTCGATGTTTTTAACGCCGTTTACCACGCCGCGGTACAGCAGCGGCAGCGCGATAAGGCTTGCAACAAAAATAGGGGTGATCTCGGAATTAAACCATATCAGCGAGAGGAGCAGAATACCCATCGTCGGGACAGCACGCATGGCAGTTTCAAAAGGGCTGAGCGCTGCTTCGATTCGCGCGGACACGCCGGCTGCAATTCCCAGTAAAAAAGCAATGACGGTATCTATAGCGATCGTTGCCGCAATGCGTAAAAGCGTTGCAGCAACGGTTAAAAAGAAATCTTCTCCGGTAAGAATATCGACCGTAGCGGCGGCAATAGCTTCAAGTCTCGGCACAATGAGCGGTTGTGCTATCAGCACGGCTGTTAACTGCCATAGTCCCAGCCCCGCGATGAGTCCGCAGAGCCGGTATACTGTCCGAGTTCGGTTCTTACCGTTGCCGCGGCCCGTATCGCTATTTTGCTGTGGTGTAGTAGAAATCATCCTGAGGCATAGCTCCGCCGATAAATTTCGGATCAGCCTTATATAGAATGGAAAAATATCTCTCAAGAGCGGGACGGGTTTGTTCGGCGTTCACAAACTGCATATTCATCCGGCTTATTCCTTTTGCAATAAGCGGCGC
>ERZ772957.2233-NODE-2233-length-11402-cov-6.073852_pt1 | contig 11402 bp, 9 predicted proteins | sample MGYA00580682_ERZ772957 | MGnify/ENA primary metagenome ERZ772957 (study PRJEB29015, sample SAMEA2737921) | human oral metagenome | biome: human oral; feature: human-associated habitat; material: dental | place: China | collected 2025 ...
CAAAAACACATGCGCAGCATATTATGGAATCCATTGCCTACAACTTATACCGAACGCCAGGGATTATTGTGTCAAATTCTATCAGATAATATGAAAATACACCGATAAAAGATTATTATCTACTCAAAAATTACCTCCAACGGCATCTTTCGGTCAAAAATATTCATTCTTCTAAGAGTATATGGGTGAAAATTGAGAGGGTGCAGGTTTTGCAGAGGTCTCTACATACTAATCTTATCCCGAACTCGAGTATCCCTTAATGATGTAACACCAGCTCTTGTTTTATGCTCGTGATATACACAGCATACATTTAGGCTATCTGTCCATAATTATACCCATCCGTTGATGCATCGTTTATCAAAATAATATCAAAAGGTATTAAGGTATTGTTGTGTGTGATTTGATACTTTTAATAGTTTCTTCTACCTCAATCCCCTCATTTAAGAAAGGAATAATGACTGTCATTTCCTTACAAAAATCCATATTTAATTAATTGTCAAAAATGACATTTTTATTTCAACATAAAGCTTTTCTTCCAAGTCTGTATTTTCATTTTTTTAAAATCAAACACGACGGTTTGTCCCAAAGACTTGAAGAATGGTAAGCCTAATTGCACATCGCAACTGGGATTGTTTGAGGGTGTTACAAGTACCTCTTCTTTTGGAACGATTTTTTGCCTGCCAACTATCAAAGAAGGCGATAGTAAAACAATATTTACAGAATCATTTATTCCGTTTTCCGTTAAAAGTGTATAGCCCTTACCTTTCATCTTGGTGGAGGGAAAATGATACTTTTGGAAGAAATCTTTACTCAAATCTATATAATCACCATTGACTAACCCGACCTGACCTATGGCTTTGTTGGTGTTTATGCTTATTGGCATATAAAGCTCTGGATACCGTATTGGAGCAAAGTACATGCGTTCTTCCATGTCTGCTTGAGGAAGAGAGTCTATCGGGAAACTGATTCTCTGATTTTTCCAATCGATAGCTACTCTTTCTAATTGTTTGATGATTGGGAGTCCTATTTGTGGAGTATTGTTTTTTGCGCAAAATTCTCTAATCTTGCGTATCTTTCTTCTTGATAACTTATGTTTAATAAAATAAGGAGTAGGATCCTTTACGTCTGCAACAAAAGTGGGGACATGATAGAAACGAACATTTCCGATACTGATTGAATCTAAATATACAATCGGACAACCATAGGCACTATCCTGCCCACAAACGAGTCCTAACTGGTCTGCAACACTATGGGTTATTGTCATAGCAAACTTAGAATATGTTGTCCATAGAGTCTCTATAGGAGTACCATTAATGTCAATTTGTGTTTTAATAAATGGATCTATCTTAAACTTAATTGTCTGTTCATCACCCTTACGAATGGCATGTACAGGTGTTATCAATACTTTTTGTTTCAATTGCTTCTCAAGTTCCGAAATTTGTGACATCACAACCGATGTAAATTGCTTATCGTTATAATAAACTAACTGAGAAGGATAATATTCTTCTTTTAACCATACTAAGTGGGATGCCATTTTCTCGTACATACCTTCTTCCAGATAGAGTTTTATTAAAATGGTTGAAAGATTTATTACATCTCCCGAGTAGGCTTTCCAGTTATACCTTAGATTATCATCTATCAGGCTAATAGCTAACCAATTTTGGTTGTTAGCAATTGCAGAATAGACCTTACTGCAAAGGTTTGTATAGGGAGAAATCGAATCATGATTAGAAAACACTTGACTCATTTCCAAATATCTACCAGCCTTGCAAAGTTTATGGAAACGATCCATTTTGGCTTTATCTTCCTGAGCCTGACATAATGGCGAGCAGATTGCAAGCAGCCCTAATATCATCAATCTTAGAGTCTTTATCAATTTATCTTCCATTTTTTATACTGTTTATCTGTTATTTGTAGGAGTTCTTACTGCATTAGTACAACTGTGATTTAATGCATTTCTCCCATATCTTTACTTTCATCTCCTTGAAATCAAGTACCATCATTTCTCCTAATGTCTTGAAGAATGGATATCCTAATTGTAGATCCCATGTTTTATTACCCTGCATCTTACCACTAATCATAATTTTATCTTTTGCTTTAAACGCTTGGTTACTATAACGCAAAGATGGGCTAACTAAGTAAATACGAACAGTGTCCTTCACACCTTCAAACGTTAGAGAATAATTGCTATCTTGCTTATCATATTCTATAGGAAATTTATCACTATATGCCTGCTGAATTTTCTGATAAAGATTTATATAACTATCACATCCAGTATCTACAAATCCCATGAGAGGCATTGAGTTTAGTGTCAGAGGAGTTAACAAATTCGGTTTTGATAAATGAGACATAAAAAGTTGTCCTTCTATAGAAGGCTGTGGCAACTGTCTTTTGGGAAAGAAAATACACTCTTGTTTCCAATCTATCCCTATCCTCTCCAATCGCTTGATGATAGGTAATCCTATTATCGGAGAATTTAGAGTCTCGTATAGCATAAGAGCTTCCTGAAGTCTTTCATTTGAAGCATGTTGCTTATATAAAGCAGGAATGGGACTGCTCCCATCCATAACATAAGCAGGAACATGATAGAATGTATAATTTCCAATAATAATTGAATCAACATAGGCGACCGCAAATTTTCCATTATCTGCAATGATACTATCTTGTCGATAATCTAACCCCAACTGATCTGCATATCGGTGGGGTAGAACTAAAGGGACAGTAACGCCAGTATCCCATGTGAAATACATTTTGGTTTTATTAATATTTAATTGAGTCTTGATTATATGTTGGGTTGTAAATTTAATAGGTTGTGATTCGCCTTTGCATACTACCCGCATCTGTGGTCTTTTACGAGCTTTTTCTAATACATTAAATTCTTCTTCTATATATTTACGAACATTCTTATTATACTCTATATTAAGAAAATATTGTTGCTGTAAAGGAGCATAGGTATTCTTCAACCACTCGTACTCGGTTACAGCGTCTTCATACCTCCCCTCTTCAATACACAAATCCACCAGAAGCCTAGAAAGATAAGGCGTATCACCATTATAAGATTTCCAGTTAGCCTTTATATTTTTTTCCAGCAGTTTTATTGCGACATCATTCCGATTATAGCCAATGGCAGAATAGGCAGCATTCATCAATTTTACAGCAGGTAGTATTGAGTCACTTTTATTATAAACCTGACTCATATCCCAATATCTGCCATCTTGCATAAACTTTAAAAACTGATTCAATTTAGTATCTCCTTGCGATTGGGCAAGGATGGGGTGAAACAATATAATAACAATAGATAATATAAATAGGCGCAAAGTTTCCATTTTCTTGATTTAATATGATTAAAATTTGGCTTATATGACAAAAGTAATAAAATGTTCGTAACCTTGCAAAGATTTGCGCTCTTTGTCCTCCAAGGTGAATACCATGCACTAAATCGACAAACGAAAAGAGCGGTTAGAAGAGCATTCGATAGGTCCCTACAGAAGTCCTCTGAAAATAGGGTTAGAATGGTGGTAGGGGTTGCTGCTTATAAAAACTGCTGACAACACAAAATAGTTGCCAGCAGTCGGGTAATCAAAGAAAAGGAAATCGTTTTGTTATTTTACTAATTGATCGAGAACAGGAGTCGTGCCGCTACTTAATTCGGCTTTCTTTTCGTCATTGAGTTGCTCGAATACCACAATGTCGTTTTTCCCTTTCTTGAGGAAACAGCCCGGAAGATAAAGTGTTTGTTGCGGACCAACCTTCCAGTAGCGTCCCAAGTTGATGCCGTTCACAAATACAATGCCCTTGCCCCATTTCGCCATCTCAAGGAAAGTGTCGCCGACTTTGTCGAGCGTGAAACTGCCGCCATAGAGCACGGGCATGCCTGCTTTGTAGCCCACGGCTAACTTGGTCATATCGGGCATTCTATCCATGGGCAACGAATACATTTGCCAATTACCTGTAATCTCATTGCCTTCAATGATGACAGGCTTCGTAATGCCTTTGAAGCTCTCAACAATACGTGCACCATAGTTGATGCGTCCCATGTTTTCAACGAGGATATCCAACACGCCATTGAAGGGGATATTCACCTCCATACTATCGACATCGGTCACACGGCTCAACTCGCCCACCTTTGTGCCATTCACATAGACTACAGCATAGTCGGCTAATCCTTTGATGCGCATCATGCCCGAGATGGGCTGGTTGAAGTGACGCCGATACAACACATAGCCCGTACCTTGATTGAGGTCTTCGAAAGTCATGGGCGTGTCGTTCTCAACCGCCTTCATTCCTGCAACCATTGTCATCACATCGACCGTCTTGTTGAACGAAATCTTGGGTATGGCAATCACTGGAATACGGGCAGGAACAGCAGGCACTTTGTAAGCAACCGACTTCATCATCAACGCACGAATGGCATTATATTTCTCGGTAGCCCAACCCGCTTCGCTGATGGGTGCATCATAATCGTAGCTCGTCATGTCGGGTTGCAGATTGGTGGCGTTGCTATAGTTAGCACCGGTCGTGAAGCCGAAGTTTGTTCCACCATGCACCATGTAGTAGTTGAAGCTCACACCATTATCTAAATATTTCTTGGTTTGCTTCACTACACTTTCGGTTGAAACGCGTGGGAACGGTTCTGCCCAATGGCTGAGCCAGCCCGGATAGAACTCGGCAACCATGTAGGGGCCTACTCCTCCATGATATTCGTTGACCACTTGCTTCAACTTCTCAATATTGCCTTCGCCATTTGCCGTGGGCAATGCTCCCTCAATGCTTCCTCCCTTGAAGAGCCAGCTTCCATCCGATGTGAACATGGGTATATCAAATCCTGCATCTAACAGTTGCTGACGGATTTGAGCCGCATATTTCTTGTGCACTTCCAACGGAATATCTTTGCGTTGTGCCACGTAGGAGCCAAATTCGTTCTCGGCTTGCACCATCACCACCGGACCTCCTTTTGTGATTTGCAAATCGCGCACCTGATTAGCCAGCTGATTGATATACACACGGCAAGAATCTAAGAAGGGTTTGTTGTCGGTGCGAATAACCAAACCTTTGGCTTTGGGCAACCACCATGGATAACCTCCGAACTCCCATTCTGCACAACAATAAGGGCCTGGGCGCAAAATCACCATTAAGCCCTCTTCGTCTGCAATCTTAATGAAATTGCGGATGTTGTGGTTTCCCGTCTGCCAATCCCAAACACCAGGGCTGGTTTCGTGATGGTTCCAAAACACATACGATGTGACGGCATTCAGTCCCATAGCTTTCATCATTTGCAGACGGTGACGCCAGTAAGGAGCCGGAACGCGCGCATAGTGCAACTCACCCGAATGGATTTGCGTTGGTTTTCCGTCATAAAGGAAATTTCCATTCGCGATTGTAAACGTGTGTTTGGTTTGCTTTGCAGCTGTAGCTGAACCCACAACCAACAAAAGTCCAGCTAAAAGCAGTAGTTTTAATTTGTTCATTATACTTAAACGATATATGGATTTAATAAATTGTCTGCCAAAGGTCTTAAAAAAGACTGAATGGAGCAAGACTTTTCTTAAGAAAATTCATTTTGTCTGCAAAATAAGAACTTTATTTATGAAAACAGGTCGCCGCAACGATGTAAAAGCCTATATTGACCACCGAATGAGTTGTTGCAGCTATGTAATGGCCATATTGACCACCGAATCAGTTGCTGCAACGATGTAATGGCCATATTGACCACCGAATCAGTTGTTGCAGCTATGTAATGGCCATATTGACCACCGAATCGTTTGCTGCAGCGATGTAATGACCATATTGACCGCCGAATCGTTTGCTGCAATGATGTAATGGCCATATCGACCACCGAATGAGTTGTTGCAACGATACTTTCCATCAGAATTTTGGTACACATTTTACAGTTGTTCGTGATACAGCTGATAATAATACATCCAATAGGTGTTGCCAAAAGTGTCGCGCAACGCCGTTAACTGCTTCTTTGGGTCGGGATTGTTGTGCATGATGGTTTGGAAATCGGCAAAATCGGCATCCACTACATTGTCGTGATAAAGCACGAAAGGTGCAGAACGCAGGTGATTATAGAGCACCAGCGCTTCACGATAATGCTTGGGCAACGAGGCTGTGATGGCATAATAACGACCAATCGCGTGCGCAAAAGCATCGAGTTTTCCCTGCAGCAGATAGCCGCAAAGCAAATAGTCGTGCGCTGCGGGTGTCGCCATTTTATGCTGATGGAGCAATTCCAAATAATGCATGGGCGACAGATGCTGTTTAAACACAGCGCCTAAATGTTGGCCAACAGAAAGCATCGGGCACATGAAAAATCGTACGCTTCTCCCATTAGGTAATAAGGCATCGGCGCTTCCCACTATGGGATAATGAAAAAGCCGATGAGGCAACTGCCTCATGAGCGATAAATTGTAAATGCGCAGACAGGTGAGTGAGGAATCGGTTTGCAAGCTGTTTTCACCCACTTTAGCTGCTGCGCTGTATTCATGTTTCAACATGTGCTGTTCCATGCTGAGCTGATAGTGCAGTAACTTATCATGATTTGAAAAACAGCTTACGAAGGCAAACAGCAGCAACATGCCCACGTAGTTTGCCAAGGCTCTCCCACTCAACCAAGGAGTTATCTCGTGAACATCATTCGTTTGCCATTGCTTAGCTTGCTGCATCATCCACAACGAAATGGCTATGAGTATTGGAGTTGCCCAGCACCACCAGCCCCAGCTGACTCCCTCTGAAGGATTGATGCGCATAGCTGTGACAGATGTGAGTAGCAGGAATGAGGGAACATAACTGAGCACATAGATACTGCCACGCAGCTTGAAATAACCATTGATTGCAAGCTGGAATAGCGTGAGTAAAGCCGTGATGAGCAACCCTCCCCAAAAACGGTGATAATGCGTCTGGCCATGCGACAGTATATACTGTGCCGTAGCCAGAACATCGTTTTGATAAAAATAAAGATAGCTGAATGAAAAAGTTACAAACAAGGTGAAACAACACAGACGATAGCCCATACTGCTGTGCGGAGTGCCATCTTGATAATTGGTATCCATGGGCATCTTAATTTTTATGCAAGACGAAAGCGGTTCGTGCAGGCAAGTATAATTTTATCCATGCCTTATGCTCTGCAGCATAAACAGGGTCGGGACAAGTGAAATGAACCATGGAGTCGTCGTTCAGTCCGTTACCACCGAAAGCAGGAGCATCACTGTCAAGCACCACTTTATAACTGCCTTCAGGCACCAAAAAGCCATAATCCGTAAACGACTTTGCAGGTGAGAAATTGAACACAAAGAGCAAATTGCCCCGCATAAAAGCTAAAACTTGGTCGCCATCGTTATGCCATATCTCTTGCACCTTCGTGCGAATGAAATTACGTTCCATTTTCAACACTTGCAACATGGCTTTATCAAAATCGCCCAAATAATGGTAATCAAGCTCTTGATTGTCTACCAAATTCCACTGTCTTCGTGCATATTTGTAACTCCATCCATTTCCTTCACGTGGAAAATCAATCCATTCAGGATGCCCAAATTCGTTGCCCATGAAATTGAGATAGCCCCCGTTGATGGTTGAAGCCGTTACCAAACGGATTAGTTTATGTAGCGCTATTCCACGGAAAGCAACCTCGTTCTCATCTCCTTTCTTGAAATGCCAATACATATCGGCATCTATAAGTCGGAAGATGAGCGTCTTGTCGCCTACCAACGCCTGATCATGACTCTCGCAATAAGAGATGGTTTGCTCGTCGGCGCGACGATTCTTCACTTCCCAAAAGATGGAACTGGGTTTCCAATCTTCATCCCTTAATTCCTTGATGGTCTTAATCCAAAAGTCTGGAATGTTCATCGCCATGCGATAGTCGAAGCCATAGCCTCCATCAGAAAACTTGGCTGCTAAACCGGGCATACCACTCACCTCTTCGGCAATCGTGATAGCCTGTGGATTTACTTCATGAATCAGCAGATTGGCCAGCATGAGATAGCAAATGGCATTGTCATCTTCATGTCCATTGAAATAATCGGCATAACTTGTAAATGCCTCGCCTAACCCATGATGATAATAGAGCATAGATGTGACTCCATCGAAACGGAAACCATCAAAATGAAACTCTTCCAACCAATATTTGCAATTAGAAAGGAGAAAATGCAGCACATTGTCTTTTCCATAATCAAAGCATAAGCTGTCCCAAGCAGGATGCTCGTGGCGGTCGTCCGGATAGAAATATTGGTTGGGATCGCCGGCCAAATTACCCAAGCCTTCGACTTCGTTTTTCACCGCATGAGAGTGAACAATATCCATAATCACGGCAACACCTGCTGCATGAGCGGCATCAATAAGCGATTTCAGCTCTTCTGGGGTTCCGAAACGACTGGAAGGTGCAAAAAATGAACTCACATGATAGCCAAACGAACCATAATAGGGGTGTTCCTGAATGGCCATGATTTGAATGCAGTTATAGCCGTCTGCCACGATACGCGGTAGCACATTTTCCTGAAAGTCACGATAGGTGCCCACACATTCAGCATCCTGCGCCATACCGACATGGCATTCATATATCAGCAAAGGTGACTTGTTGGGATGGAAACTTCGCTTTTTCCATCGATAAGGCTCCTCGGGATTCCACACTTGTGCAGAGAAAATCTTGGTCGTTTCATCTTGCACTACACGTGTAGCCCAGGCTGGAATTCGTTCACCTTCTCCCCCATCCCATTTCACGTGCATCTTGTAAAATTGTCCGTGTTGCAACAATTCTTCAGACAAGTGGAGTTCCCAGTCATCCGTTCCAGCAATTCGATGGGCCTGATAGCGTTCTTGCTCTTCCCAATTACTGAAATCGCCTACAAGATAGAGCGCAGTAGCATTGGGTGCCCACTCTCTGAATACCCATCCATTTGGCGACTTGTGAAGGCCATAATATTGGTAACCATTACTAAAATCGGATAATGTTTGCTTCCCATCGTGCGTGAGTTGCGCTAATTTCCATTGTGCATGGTCATGCCGACCACGAATGGCATCTTCAAATGGTGCTAAATAGCCATCGTTTTTCACAATCCCGATGTGTGCTTGCCTTTTTGTAACAGCATTTTTTACCTGCGAACCTTTTGCCATTATAATTTCCCTTTCTTATTATTCATTTTATGTACCCCGCCAAAGAGTATCATAGCATGGGTATTTCTTTGATAACACTTTCCTCTTTAATCTTCAAAACGACGTCCCGATTCGTAATGCCCTCGCTTCACCACATTGCCGTTGCGATCTTTCTCTACGAACCCTCCATCTCGCCGGTCGTCTACATAAGCACCTTCAAAGCGGTTACCATTTTTGTCTTCTTCAATGGCAGCTCCGTTGCGCATACCGTTCTTGTAAGTTCCTTTGAAACGACTACCATTGGCATAATAAATGATGACATTTCCATCTATCTTTCCATTCTTAAAATTTCCTTCGAACACGTCGCCCGCTTTTTTTGTTAGCTTTCCATGACCATTTTGCAAGTCATTGCGCCACAATCCCACATAAACATCGCCCGAATGCCATTCAAATGTTCCTTGTCCATCCTTTGCACCTTCAGAGAAATGTCCGGTGTAACGGTCTCCATTGGCATATTTAAATATGCCTTGCCCGGTGCGTTCGCCTTGTACATACTCGCCCTCATAGACATCACCATTTTGGAATTTATAAATGCCACGTCCATTCTGAATATCATCTGCCCAATTCCCTATATAGACATCGCCGTCGGCATATTTATTCGTTCCTTTTCCCGAACGTTGGTTGTTGGCCCACATACCATCATAGGTTGTTCCGTCTCCCCAATTAAAGAGTCCCTTACCATGCTTTTGATCGTCTTTCCATTGGCCGTCATAATAAGCACCGCTGGAATAGGTGTAACGTCCCTTTCCCTCGCGCTTATCCCGCACCCACGAGCCTTCATATTTATCTCCATTATAATAATACATGGTGCCTAAACCTTGCTGGTAGTCACGAAACCATAGGCCCACATACTTATTGTTGTTCGCGAAATAATAAGTACCGCGCCCATGCTGTTGATCTTGAAACCATTCTCCCTCATAGCGTTCCCCATCAGAGAATGTATAAACACCATAACCTTCGCGCTTTCCTTTGATATATTCACCCACATAAGTATTACCATTTTTAAAAACAGTACTACCTTTTCCGTTGGGTTTACCATTCATCATCTGCCCTTTATAGGTTCCGCCATCTTGTGTGGTGCAGGTGCCCAGCACAATCTTTTGTGCCGACAACACGAATGGAAGCGCCAAAATCGCAATGGATAGTGATAGTTTTTTCAATGTATTGCTTGTTATTTGATTGCACGTCAAAAGTAAGAAAATTATGGTGCCCCACAAAATTAGTTAGTATTTTTTATTACTTTTGCGACAAATCAACAACAAAAGGAAAGAAGAATATGAAATTTATTGGATTAATTCCTGCGCGTTATGCCTCGACGCGTTTCCCCGGAAAACCTCTTGCCCTATTGGCAGGGAAGCCCGTCATTCAGCATGTTTATGAACAGGTTGCGCCCGTATTAGATGCCGCATTTGTGGCTACCGACGATGAACGCATCTACCAAACGGTGCTTGATTTCGGCGGAAAAGCTATTATGACTTCGGCCAACCACCCTTCAGGTACCGATCGCATCGCCGAGGCTTTAGAAAAGGTCGGCGAAGAATTTGATGTAGTCATAAACATTCAGGGTGACGAACCTTTCATTCAAAAGGAACAAATCACAAGCCTTTGTCGTTGTTTTAAAAATAGTCACACGCAAATTGCCACACTCGGCAAGCCTTTTGAAACCATTGAAGCCTTAGAAAACCCCAATTCGCCCAAGATTGTAACCGACAATCAAGGCTATGCGCTTTATTTCAGTCGCAGCATCATCCCGTTTATACGTAACGTGGAGAAAGCCGATTGGCTCAATCACCACACGTTCTTAAAGCATTTGGGTATTTATGCTTATCGCAGCCACGTGCTAAAAGAAATCACACAATTACCCATGTCATCGCTCGAACGTGCCGAGTCATTAGAGCAGTTGCGCTGGTTGCAAAACGGCTACAAAATACAAGTTGTGACGACCGATTTCGAAACGGTGGGCATCGACACGCCCGACGACTTGCAGCGTGCCGAAGCCTTTATTCGTAATCGTCGATGACGCTATTTTTTGCTGAAACAGATTAGATACGCTGTAACTAACGTGTTTTTTTGCTGAAATGGATTAGATACGCTGTATCTAATGTGTTTTTTCTCTGAAACGGATTAGATACGCTGTAACTAACGTGTTTTTTCTCGGAAACGGATTAGATACGCTGTAACTAATGTGTTTTTTCTTTGAAACAGATTAGATACGCTGTAACTAACGCGTTTTTTCGCTAAAACAGATTAGA
>ERZ772957.2236-NODE-2236-length-11394-cov-3.824940_pt1 | contig 11394 bp, 7 predicted proteins | sample MGYA00580682_ERZ772957 | MGnify/ENA primary metagenome ERZ772957 (study PRJEB29015, sample SAMEA2737921) | human oral metagenome | biome: human oral; feature: human-associated habitat; material: dental | place: China | collected 2025 ...
AGTAATATCCGCCGCCTGATCCGCTTCTACGACTTCCTGAAATACGGACAAAAAAAGAGCCCCGGATCAGGTGAACAATTAGATTGACACCGCACCGGGACTCCTTTATGAAAACAAGCTTGGCTTGCTTATGACGGGATAAGTTTAGAACGCGCATTTTTGTTTGTCAACAGTCCGTCCCGTACACGGTCATGCGGTCGCCCCGCGCGAACCCGACGACCTGCAGGCGGCAGCGCGACGCCAGCTCGAGCGCCGCATCGGTCGGCGCCGAGCGCGAGACGACCATCGGGATGCCCGCGCGGATAACCTTGATCACGATCCCCAGCGGCAGCCGACCGCTGGTGAAGAGCATGCATCGGCCCAGGTCCGTCCCCATCAGCAGCGCCCTGCCCAGACACTTGTCCAGCGCGTTGAAGCGCCCCAAGTCCTCGGCGAAACAGAGTGTCTCCGGCCCATGGACCATCATGGCGGAATGGACACCCCCCGTCTCCCTGAAGAGCGAGGATCGCGCAAGGAACGCGCGGGAGTGCTCCAGCACGGTCTCGGGCTTCCATGCGAGGGGCAGCAACGGCCCCGGCTCCCGCCGCGTCACAGGCCTCGGCAGACGGACGGATACGCTGCCCCTCCCCTCGTCGGCCTCGATGTCCAGGATGTCCCCCGCCCGCTCGATGTATCCCTCGGAGCAGAGCCAGCCCACCGCCAGCTCGTGTGCGCCGCCGGGCAAAAACGCCTGGCGGCAGACGACGCACCCGTTGACGTGCAGGGAGAACTCCCGCTCCACCAACACGGTCTCCTCCAGCACGGATTCTTCGAGGGCCGAGCGGCCATTGACCGTCCAGCGGGTTGCCCGTACCCTCACGAACGCCTCCGTCATGCCCAACCCCCTACCGTAACGCCGTAAACAAAAAAACCGGCCAAGCCGTGTAAGGCCGCACCGGTCCCTTGTTTTGAAATAAATTCCCCGCGAATACCGTGTCTAGAAAGTCTTGACCCGTTCCCATTAAGGTGAGGATTACCTCGTCTCAGTTCAGTCAACGTTCGGTCGTCATCCCCGACAAGGACAGACATCCTCGTGGAAATCGAGCGTTGGCTCAAGACATTATCTCGATCACGAATACCGCAGGGGTTCTAAATCCTTGACGTCATTATAGCAGATCAGGATGAATTCTCCCCGCCTCCCTCAAATTCATTACACCCCGTTTCTTCATGCGCCGATGCACCCTGATGCCGATGAGACGTGATTTTGTGATAGATAATTGCTATTGCTGAATTAAGGAACTTTCATTAAAATTCATGACATGTTTCGAGGCCATGAGCGTGAGGGGTAAAGCCCCCCATGTTAATTTCAGGAGGGATATTGAATTGAGCGGACGCACCATTACCCTGAACGGACTGTCACTGAAGCTGGACGACATCGTGCGCGTCGCGCGGCATGGGGATGCGGTGCGCCTCAGCGAGGACGCGGTTCGGGCCGTCGGGAGGGCCGCCGCCCTCGTGGAGAGCTGGGCGGACTCCGACCGGGTGATCTACGGCATCACGACGGGGTTTGGGGACCTGGCCTCGGTGAGGATCTCGCGGGAGGACCGCGCCGCGCTCCAGGAGAACCTGCTGCGCAGCCACGCCTGCGGGGTCGGCGAGCCCTACCCTGTGGACGTCACGCGCGCCATCATGCTGCTGCGAATCAACACGCTCAGTCGGGGGCACTCGGGCATCAGCCTCAGGACACTCTCCGGCCTCGTCGAGCTGCTGAACGCGGGCATTCACCCCCTCATCCCCTGCCAGGGCTCGGTCGGGGCCTCGGGCGACCTGTGCCCGCTCTCCCATCTGGCGCTTGGCCTCATGGGGGAGGGGATGGCGGAGTATCGGGGCAGGGTCGTCCCGGCCGCAGAGGCCCTGTCGGACGCAGGCCTGGCCCCGGTCTCACTCGGGGCCAAGGAGGGACTGGCCCTCAACAACGGGACCACGGTCATGAACGCGGTGGGCGCGCTTGCTCTGCTGGACGCCGAACGCCTGGCCCGCACCGCGGACGTCGCCGCCGCCCTGTCGATGGAGGCGCTTCACGGCGTCCCCTACGCTTACGACGCCCGCACCCATGCGCTCCGGCCCTTCAGGGGGCAGAACGCCGTGGCCTCGAACCTGCGCCGCCTGATCGAGGGCAGCGGCATCGTCGAGCGGTACAAGAGGGACCGCGTCCAGGACGCCTACTCGCTGCGCTGCGTGCCCCAGGTGCACGGCGCGGGCCGGGACGCGCTGGCCTACGTCCGCGGCGTGCTGGAGACGGAGATCAACTCCGTCACGGACAATCCCCTGATCTTCCCCGACGACGGGGAGGCCCTGAGCGGGGGGAACTTCCACGGCGAGCCCCTGGCCCTGGCCATGGATTTCTTCGGGATCGCCATGGCCGAGTTCGGCAGCATCTCCGAGCGGCGTCAGGCCCGGATGGTCGACGCCTCGCTCTCCGGCCTGCCTCCCTTCCTGATCGAGGGCAGCGGCCTGAACAGCGGCTTCATGATCCCGCAGTACGTCTCCGCCTCCCTGGTCTCGGAGAATAAGGTGCTGGCCCACCCGTCCTGCGTGGATTCCATCCCGACGTCGGCAAATCAGGAGGACCACGTCTCCATGGGGGGCTACTCCGCCCGCAAGGCCGCGGCGATCCTGGACAACGTCCGGAAGGTCGTGGCCGTGGAGCTTCTGACGGGCGCCCAGGCGCTCGAGTTCAGCCTGAAGGACCTCAAGCCGGGCAAGGGGACGGGCGCCGCACACGCCTGCATCCGCTCCGAGATCCCCTTTCTGAGGCGGGACGAGTTCCTGCACCCGCTGATCGATCGGGCCATCGAGCTGACCCGCGGCGGTGCGGTCCTGGACGCCACGGAGGCCGCGGTCGGGACCCTGGATTGAGGCGCGAAACGGATACAGCGGATATATAATGGTGGGGATGCAGGGAGGACCCCACGGCAATTTTTCCTGAATTTTTCCGGGCGCGGGGATAGGTCCCCGCGCTTTCGATCTTCGGGCATTTTGCAATTTTGCGTTTTCGGAAAGGAGCTGTCGGCATGGCCTTGAAGCTGTTCAGGCATGCGCGCATCTATACGCCCCTGATGGGCGGGTGCCCCGCCGCGGGGGATGAACAGGGGAAGCTGGCCGTTTACGAGGACGGCTGTTTTCTGGTGGAGGACGGCTGCTTCCTCGCCGTCGGGGCGACGAGGGACGTCGAGGGACATCTGAAGGGGCGCGCTGCGGATCGGGAATTCGACCTGGACGGGGCCGCGGTGGTACCCGGCTTCGTCGACCCGCACACCCACGCCTGCTTTGCGGCGCTGCGCGAGGAGGAGTTCTCCATGCGCCTCGAGGGAAAGTCGTACCTCGAGATCCTCCAGGCGGGGGGCGGCATCCTCTCGTCCGTCCGCGCGGTCCGCTCGGCTTCGGACGAGGCGCTGTTCGCGTTCTCCCGGTCCCTCCTGGAGTCCACCCTCCTCTACGGGACCACGACGATCGAGGTCAAGAGCGGCTACGGCCTGGACGTCGAGACGGAGCTGCGGATGCTCCGCGTCATCGACCGGCTGGGCAGGGAGACGCCCCAGACCGTCGTCCCCACCTTCATGGGGGCCCATGCGGTGCCGGAGGAGTTCCGGGGGAACCCGGAGGGCTACGTGACGCTGCTGCGGGAGGAGATGCTGCCGGCCGTCGCGCGGCAGGGCATCGCCCGTTTCTGCGACATATTCTGCGAGGAAGGCGTGTTCTCCGTGGAGCAGAGTCGCCGAATCCTGGAGCGCGCGCGGGAACATGGGCTTCGCCTCAAGGTGCATGCCGACGAGGTGCACGACCTGGGCGGCGCCGTTTTGGCTGGCGAGCTTCGTGCCGTCTCGGCCGAGCATCTGCTGGCCGCGTCCGACGCCGGAATCGAGGCGATGAAGAAGTCGGGGGTCGTGGCGGTGCTGCTTCCAGCGACGGCCTACAGCCTGCGCAAGCCGTTCGCCCGGGCCCGGACGATGGTGGAGAAGGGCGTTCCCGTCGCGCTGGCTACGGACCTGAACCCCGGTTCCTGCTTCTGTACGTCCATGCCCTTCGTCCTCAGCCTCGCCGTCATGGGGATGGAGCTGACCCCCGAGGAGGCCCTGACCGGCGCGACCCTGAACGCCGCGTGGGCGGTCGGGACGGCCCACGACGCCGGGAGCCTGGAGCCGGGCAAGATGGCCGATTTCCTTGTTCTGGACGGCGAGACGCCCGCCGTCTTCGCCTACGCCTCGGGCGCACGGCCGATAAAGTCGGTATGGAAGCTGGGTGAACGTGTGGCATGAGGGGGCGCATCTCGTGGGGCGGCCGTCCGTCCGCCGTTTTGGGGGTGAGTGGGATGCGCCGTCTGCTTATTCTGTGTATGGCGCTTTGCCTGTGCTTCTGTCCGTTCTTCTGCCCGGGGGCCGAGGCGGCTCCCGTTTCCCGAGGCGCCTTCCTCTCCGGGCTCCTGGACGCCCGCGGACTGGGCTCTGCCAAAGAAAAGGATGGCGCAACCTTCATCCTGAGGAGCGGGCTGGTGACGGAACCTGTCGGAAGGCTGAACGCGCCGGCGACGCGCCGGGAGGCGATGCGATGGAGCGTCCAGGCCCTGGGGCTGGGGGTCGAGGCACGGATCCTATCGGGCCTCCCGCTCCCCTTCAAGGACGTGAAGTCCCTGTCGGCCTTCGAGCGCGGCTGCCTGGCCGTGGCGGTGAACATGGACCCTCCGCTGATCCGGAGCGGGGTCCCGACCTTCAGGGGCGAACACGCCATAACGGACAAGGAAGTGAAAAGCCTGCTGTCCACCGTCCGCAGGGCGAGCAGCGGCCTCGAGCTGGACGTGAAGCTCTCCCCCGCGGCGGGGATGACGCTGCACATCCACAGGAGCGGCGTCGCGACCGGCGTCCCCAAATGGAGGGTCTACGCGGACGGGTTCGACGACAAGCCGGCGGCCGAGGCGGTTCAGCGTTTCCTGAAGGGCAAGGGGTTCGACATGACGGCCTCCCAGCCGAATTACGAATGGGTCCTGCGCAGCGGGGTCCTGGAGGACTACGGCCGGGTACGCCGCCTGTCCGACCTCATCCGCTCGCGGGGCCGCAAAGCGCGTGTCCTGGCGTCGGTCACGAACCGGGATACGGAGCTCCTGCCGCGCTACTGGGCCGTCCTGACGATGGACCCCGAGCACTACAGGCTGGAGCCGATCCTTTCGCCGGGCGGCTCCTCCACCCTCGCCCCGCTGTCGGAGATGGCCCGTGCCGCAAAGGTCCGGGCCGCCGTCAACGCGGGATTCTTCTCCGTAACGGGTCGGAACCGCGGGCTGCCCATCGGGACGCTCCGCATCCGGGGCTCGCTTGTGAACCCACCCTATCAGGGGCGGACCTGCCTGGGCTGGAACAAGAACAACGAGGCCGCCTTCGGCGAGGTCTCCTGGAGCGGCTCCATCCCAACGGACCGGGGGACCCTCTCCCTGAACGCCGTGAACCGCTTTGTCAAGGGGGATAAGCTGGTGCTCTACACGCCGCACTACGGGGCGTCGACCCCAAGCGTGACGTCCATCCCGGCCTCGGAGGTCGTGGTGCGCGGAGGGCGGAGCGCCGGCCTGCGGGAAAGCGGCGGACCTCTGGATCCCGGAACCTGGGTGCTGGCCGGGTACGGGAGCAACGCGGACCTTCTGGGGGAGCTCTTCCCCACGGGCACGAGAACCCCGGTGCGGGTCCAGAGCGAGCTGACGGGCAGCAGCGGGGAGTCCTGGGGGGAGATGGAGAACATCGTCCAGGCGGGCCCGTTCCTTCTCAGCGAGGGCGAGGTACGGGTGGATGCCGAGGGGTTCGCGAGCTCGTTGGTCAACCTCAGGCATCCCCGCTCCATCGTGGGGCTGACGAACGACGGCAGGTGGATATTCATGGTCATCGACGGGCGCAACGGGCTGCACGCGTCGGGGGCCACCCTGGCGGAGGCCGCGGAGCTCCTGAGCTCCATGGACATGGCCTATGCCCTGAACCTTGACGGAGGCGGCTCCTCGGAACTGTGGCTCGACGGCAGGCTCTACAACTCCCCGTCGGGGGGGAGGGAGCGCCCCGTCAGCTATGGGATCGGGGCGCGAAGCGTGCGGTAGCCGTTCCCGCCCTGCGGCCTCCAGGACGGGGGTCGTGGAAAATGTGGAAAAATGCGGAGAAAGACGCCGTGCCTCCCCGTGTTTTCTGTGTTAAAATAACACAAATCATGGGGTAGGCGCCTGCGCGCTGCCCTATTTTTCTGTGGGGAAGGGTCGTGTTTTTGTAATGAGGAAAGGGCTCCTTTGCGCGTTGATTTTGGGAATGGCGGCGGCCGCCTCGTCTCCTGCTCTGGCTTGGGATGCGGCCAAGCAGAAGAACCTGGGACAGGATCACATCAAGATGCAGTGGTACCTGCTGGACTACGGCAAGAGGGACAACGTCCTCTTCGCCGTCGCGCGGAAGTACTACACCAACACCTCCGTCAAACAGCAGACGGTGGACCTGCTGATGTCCAAGTACAGCCTCTCCCCAGAGGTCGCGAACAGTCTCTATTTCACCGAGTACGGCTACGAGTACACACCAGACGGCAAGCAGTTCGCGGTGGCGTACCTCAGGCACTTCGACATGCTTGGCAACCAGATTTACGGAACGGACTTCGACAACAGCACCGACGCGCAGAAGAAGGTCTTCGCCGCGGTTGACCCCAAGTCGACCCCCGGCAAGGGGCTGGCTTATGCGCAGGGCAAGGCCCCCGCGCCCCAGAAGGCAGCTCCGGCCAAGAAGGCCGGAAAAGTCAAGGTCAAGAAGAAGTAGACGGAGGAGCTTTGGCTTGCGGGACTGCGGCGTTGCCGCGGCCCCGCTTTTTTTTGCCCTACGGCCTTCGGGATCGATTTTTTGCGGCTGACTTAGGGAAACGCTGATTTAATCCATGAAGCACCCCGATGGTGCCCCAGCTTGCCTGTTTTGGGAAGCGCTGGAGATTTTTCCCATAGAGGTGTTTTGCATATTTATCCCTGGCAAAATATGTTTTAATCAGCGCTTCCTTAGATAATCCCCATGTATTTTTCAAAAAAACTCATCAATTTTTCAACAACGCTCTGTTTTTTTGCGTCCCTGCCGCCGCCAAAGCGTGAGACGGGCGGAAGAATTGCATCGATGTCCGTGCCCGTGGTCTTCAGTATTCCATCACGGAAAGCATTGTCCATGAACCGCCGCGTTTCCTTCGGCTTCAATTTTTCCTCGGCGATGATGGCAGACAGATCAACTTCTTTTTGTTTACGAACAAACTTGCACCAGTCCGTATCAACCTCCGTGGACGCATTGATGGTGCGGATGAAGTTTTCTATCAACTCCCTCTTGCTGCGAAGTTGAAGGCTGGAATTGACCGCTCTGCCGATCGTTATGAGGATATCCTTATCCTTGCAGTTGCCGTCGTGGTATTTTGCCGCAAGCATGAGAATGTAATCGATATTAATCTCCACCTGCCGAATAAGCTCGATTTCAAAGACAACGTCATCGTTGATGTTCTCTTTTTCAGCCTTCAGCGGTTTAATCTGCTGGTAAAGATCGATATAAATACTTTGATAGTCCTGCATATCCCTATCGGATAAAAGCTCGTTTCCGGCAAAGGCGTCAAAAGAGGTCAAAATATTTTTCAATCGCAGGATTGCTCCGAACAGACTGATAAAATCCTTTTGCTTCTGCTCTCCGCATACTTCTTGCCCCAAAGGGAACTGCTGCGTCAGCGCGTCAACCAGTTCGGCATAGCCCGGATAGTGCTTCCCGTTCTCGTCATAGCCATTGTAGTAGGCTTCATAGTTTTTCAGCAGAACGATGCTTCCCGCTTTCCTATCTCCGAAGAGCGCAATCGCATCCTCCGTCTCCTGTTGCAGGCTGCGGAAACAGACAATGTTGCCGTAGGTTTTGACGGAATTGAGGATGCGGTTGGTACGGGAAAACGCCTGTATCAGCCCATGCATTCTGAGGTTTTTGTCCACCCAAAGGGTGTTCAGCGTCGTCGCATCGAAGCCGGTCAGGAACATATTGACGACGATCAACAGGTCGATCTCACGGTTTTTCATACGCTGCGACAAATCTTTGTAGTAGTTTTGAAACTTATCGGAGGAGGTATCGAACGCAGTGTTGAAATCCGCGTTATAGTCGGCGATCGCCGACTCCAGGAAGTCGCGGGAGGATCGATCCAGTGCATCCGTTTCAAACCCCTCGTCCGGCAGCGTGTCCTCCGGGTCGTCCTCGTTGGCACTGTAGCTGAAAATCGTGGAGATGGTCAGGCGGCGCCCGCTCTCGGCAAGTTGCTTTTTGAACTCGGCGTAGTATTTCATCGCCATAGGAATGGAGCTTACGGCAAAAATGGAATTGAATCCTGCCACGCGCTGCCCCTTTAGGGAATAGAAACTGCCGCGCCTGGTCTTCTGGTCGAAGTGCTCCAGGATATAGCGCACAATCTCCCTGACGCGCTCCGGTGCGGCCAATGCCCGTTCCGTATCGATAGCGGATACGTCCTTGTCTTCGGACTCCTCTTTCTGCCTGACGGTGTTGATATAGTCGATGCGGAACGGCAGCACATTTCCATCGTTGATTGCGTCCACGATAGTATAGGTATGCAGCTTGTCGCCAAAAGCCTGCGGGGTTGTCTTCAGGGTGGGCCTGCCGCCTCCGGAGGCGTTGGCCGCAAAAATCGGCGTTCCCGTAAAGCCAAACAGATGATACTGCCTGAACGCCTTCGCAATCGCCGCGTGCATATCCCCAAATTGACTGCGGTGGCACTCATCGAAGATGATGACGACGTGCTTCCTGAACACCTCGTGTCCCCTGTTTCTGCGGACAAAAACATCGAGCTTTTGAATGGTCGTGATGATGATGTGCGCGTTATCGTCCTCGAGCTGCCCTTGCAAAACACGGGTTGACGTGTTGCTGTTGGCCGCTCCCTTCTCAAAGCGGTCGTATTCCCTCATCGTCTGATAGTCCAAATCCTTACGGTCAACGACAAAAAGGACCTTGTCGATACAGGGCAACGCGGAGGCGAGCTGCGCGGTCTTGAACGAGGTCAGCGTCTTTCCGCTGCCCGTCGTGTGCCAGATGTACCCGCCTGCGGCTGTCGTTCCCATCTTCTTGTAGTTGGCAGAAACTTCAATACGGTTCAAAATGCGCTCCGTCGCCGCAATCTGGTAGGGGCGCATGACAAGCAGCAGGTTTTCAGCCGTGAAAACGCAATAGCGCGTTAGGATATTCAGGATGGTGTGTCTGGCAAAAAAGGTCCTGGTAAAATCCATGAGGTCGGGAATGCTCCTGTTGTTTCCATCCGCCCAACAGGAGGTAAATTCAAAGCTGTTGCTGGTCTTCCTGCCGCCTTTACGCGCGCCCTCTCCGGACTCTTTGATGTGGCTGCTCCGGGTTGTGTTGGAATAGTACTTGGTGTGCGTCCCGTTGGAGATCACAAAAATCTGCACGTATTCATACAGCCCGGAAGCCGCCCAAAAGCTGTCCCGCTGATAGCGTTTGATCTGACTGAAGGCCTCTCTGATCGCCACACCGCGTCTCTTGAGCTCCAGATGGACAAGGGGCAGGCCGTTCACAAGAATGGTCACATCATAACGGGTGCTGTGCGCACCCCCGTTTTCCTCGTACTGGTTGATGACCTGCAGGCGGTTGTTGTGGATGTGTTTTTTATCCAGCAGACGGATGTTTTTTGTGGCGCCATCGTCGCAGTGTAGTAGCTGGACGGGGTCGGTCTGTATCCTGCGCGTCTTTTCTGCGACGCCCTCATTTTTGCCAGCAATGCACTCGGGAAAAAAGCGTCCCCACTCGCTATCGGAAAATGTATAATCGTTGAGGACCTCAAGCTGGCGCCGCAGGTTGGAGACGAGCGCCGCTTCATCACGGATTTTCAGATATTCATATCCCTGCATCGTGAGCAGACGGATAAACTCGCGCTCCAGTTCCGCCTCGCTCTGGTACGCGTCCGAGCGGGAGGGAGCGGGTACATATTCGGCGACGACGGTGCTCTCGTTGGATTGCGCTACCATATTGTAAAAGGACATGAGCTCTCACCCACTAGCCCTGAGGTGGCGCCAGCCTGTCCCGAATATCGGCGAGTCTTTCGCCTCGGTAGGTAAACCACAGTGTGCCTTGAACTCCATAGTCAAATCCCTTCAGTTTTTGGGCAAGCGCGGAAACAGAGGTTGTCTCTCCGTTATATTCGATATGCCGGTCGTCAATCACGACGGCCTTGATAGCGGCGTCATCGATGAACTCTATTTCGGCACCCACCGGGATATTGTACTCGCTGAAGCGGAACGGCCCGCGCCTTGCCGTTGCCCTGACTTCATCGGCAATCTGCTCGTCCAGGACCTCATGCCCCTCCGGAGTGAGACGCTGTAAGCGAGTCAGCGTACCGCTGATTTTGGCAATGCACTCCAGCAGGCCATAGGCGTCCTCGGCGGACATGGCATAGAACTCCTTGATACGCTCTTTTCCATCAAAATTTTCGATGGTCCGAAGGTCCGGATTGAGCTTATCAATCAACTTGTGCAGCTCTTTGTCCGTGAGGTCGCCCTCCACCCTGTACACGGCATACACGCGAAAGGCAAAGGGTATGGTTTCACTCCGATTGAGCTGTTTCAGGCGGGCCTCGATATTGTGGGCATAGCCGATTTTGACATAATCCGGAAAGGACGGATTGGTCAAAATATAGATTACGCCAGCTTTTTTCTCCTTTGTCATGCGACAGCGAGCTCCTTGAACATCAAGAGTCTATCCCGGTAATACTCGTACTGCCTGCGCCGGGCCTCGATCTCGGCGGGCAGGCCGCTTGTAAGACTGTTGCAGAGCGCGTCGAAGCGGTCGAGGATTGCGACGATGCGCTCCTGCTCCTCCAGCGGGGGGACGGGCACATTAATTCTACATAAAGCATTGGAGTTAAACTGGGGCTGCCCTCCCGCTGAAACCAGGTTTTCGGCCTGTCTCCAATAACAGGTGGACTTGGAAAAATGCCAATAATAACGGTTCAATATCTGTTCGTTATTCAAGCTGATCTTTATGAGAAACGAGGCAAAAACCGCTGGATCATCGGAGGGAACATAAAGCGTTTTTCCATAGGTTGCGCCAGTCCGTGCCACGAGAAGATCGCCCTTTCTCAAACGATACTTTTGATTTTCGTCCGACAAATCAACATATTTACCGTCGGAAGGGCTTAAACAACCATTATCGTCAATATCTGTAATACGAATGAACCGCGCTGTCCCATAGTCCTTGGCTTTGTCCGTAAAGCCATAAGTAAACTTCGCGATATCACCCAAGGCTATCCATTGAACTGCAATTCTCCTCGTTCCGTTCCGTTCCGTTCCGTTCCGTTCCGTTCCGTTCCGTTCCGTTCCGTTCCGTT
>ERZ772957.2244-NODE-2244-length-11370-cov-2.489792_pt1 | contig 11370 bp, 11 predicted proteins | sample MGYA00580682_ERZ772957 | MGnify/ENA primary metagenome ERZ772957 (study PRJEB29015, sample SAMEA2737921) | human oral metagenome | biome: human oral; feature: human-associated habitat; material: dental | place: China | collected 2025 ...
ACTTTTTAGCGATTCCGACTCTTCGAGCTTTTTATTGACGTCCCGTAACTCCATGTTGAGTGTGGTGAGCTCCTCCACGGTCTGGTTATTCCGTGTAACCCGACGACGGAGTTCTTCTAAGAGCTCGGTATCAGAAAGTTGGGAACAGGCTCCCATGGGTTGCGTCTCGCGCGACTTTTTGTCCATTATAGCGAAGTGGATTTTTATAATCTTCGGAAAATAGTGGGCTTTACAGATTGGAGGGGCAGATCCATATTCATGATCGATTCCGAGTGACCGAGGAAGAAATAACCGCCCGGTTTTAGCTTGGTACACAGCTTGCCTATAACTTTTTCCTGCGTAGGTCGATCAAAATAGATTAGAACGTTGCGGCAGAAGATCACGTCAAAAATCTCGTTGATCGGATAATTCTCGTCCATGAAGTTCATGCGCTGTAGCTTTACATGCCGTCGCAATTCCGGAATTATACGCACCGTAGGATTCTCGCGATCCTTACTTCGCAAAAAGTAACGGTGCAAGATCTCAAGCGGAATACCTTCGACGCGTTCCATACGATACACGGCATTCTCTGCCATCTTCAGCACTTTCGTACTCAAATCCGTACCGAGAATGGTGTAATCGCGCTGCACCCCCATACGCTGGTACTCGGCTACAGTCATAGCTATTGTATAAGGCTCCTCACCACTCGAACACGCAGCACTCCAGATCTTGATCGGGCGCCCAGCATTCTCCTGCTCGTGGAGGGGCAACACGGTCGACTTTAAGAATTCAAAATGCACAGGCTCGCGAAAAAAGTCCGTTTTGTTCGTACTCACCACGTCGAGCATATGAATAAGCTCTTCCTGCTTCCCGCGATCGCTCAGTACATAGTCGGTATATTCCTTGAAAGAGTCCATCCCCAGATCGCGCAAACGCTTCTGCAAACGACTTTGCAGCATAATCCGCTTGGCGGGGGGCATCTTTATCCCAGCCACGTTGTAGATAAAAGCACTGAGCCGCGCAAATTCTGTATCGCTAAGCTGTGCTCTGTAGCTACTCGGGATAGTCGGAATGGGGATCTCCTCGTCGAACATCGGGCGTGTTTCTCGCAAAAAACAGCAGATATGCTACGCCTTTTTTAGGCTTCTTTTTCCGGAGCTGGTGCTGCAGCGGGTTGGGCTGTCGTTTGGGCAGCATTCCCCGCAGGCGCATCCTTTTCTAGCAGCGTCTCGCCTTCTACAGTTTTACCCGTGAGATCCATCAAGTCTTCGCTGCTAAAGACCTCGTCCATATTCAGAATCATAACGAAGGTATCGTTCACATTCGCAACGCCTTCGATAAACTCCGAACGGTATTTATTTCCGAGCGACGGAGGTGGCATAATCTGGTCGTGCTCAATTTCTATCACAGCTTGTACAGCATCCACCAGCGCTCCTACGTGTACCGACTCGCCTTCCAGATCTATATCCATCACAACAATACAAGTACTCGCGGTGTACTCGGTTGGCGTCATACCAAACTTAATGCGGGTATCGATCACAGGAAGCACAGAACCACGAAGGTTTATAACCCCAGTCATATAATTCGGCGACTTGGGTACCTCGGTAATCTTGGTCATTTCCAAGATATTCAGGACTTTCCCTACGTGTGCTGCGAACTCCTCATCCCCCAACTTAAAAGTTAAATAGGAGGTTATTTTTGCTATATTCGTGTCTGTCATTGTCTTCCACCCTTTTTACTTTTTCTCCTCATTAGCTACGGAAATGGCTCCCATACTAAACTCTTCTTTAGCAGTAAAATGCTTTATAATTCTATTGGTATCCATAACTAGAGCTACCGTCCCATCGCCCAAGATCGTAGCTCCCGATATCATATCCTGATTCTTGTAATGCCTGCCCAATGGCTTCAGGACGGCTTGGTACTCACCGACCACGGTATCCACAACAAAACCAACCTTGCGCTCTTCGAAATGAACTACAATTACCTGTTCCATAGCTAAGGTAGTTTCGGGCAATGCAAATTCTTTCCGTAAGTTAAAGAACGGGATTTGCTTACCGTCGAGCACTACGACATCGTTAAACTGGTTGATCACTTTTTCGTGCTCCACAGCATAGATTTTATCTACCGCCGAAAGGGGAATCACATACGAGGTTTCGTCGACCTTCACCAACAAACCATCGATAATCGAAAGGGTGAGTGGCAACTTAATAGTGATGGTAGTACCTACGCCGCGTTCGGAATCTAATTCTACCTCGCCTCGGAGTTCGGATATTTTCCGTTTTACAACGTCCATACCTACACCACGCCCCGAGACGTCCGTTACCTTCTTTGCGGTACTAAAGCCGGGCATAAAGACTAGGTCGAGCGTATCTCGTTTGGATAACTTCCGATCCACGGGAATAATGCCTTTCTCAACGGCCTTCTGATGAACCGAAACCGGATCGATACCTGCCCCGTCGTCCGAGACCTGAATCATTACATTCGTACCCGAGTAAAAAGCCTTTAAACGCACGGTACCTTGTGCGGGTTTCCCAGCACGTTTGCGCGTCGCGGCATCTTCAATACCATGATCCAGACTATTGCGAAGAATATGCATAAGCGGGTCGGCAAGACCTTCAATAATCGTCTTATCCAACTCAGTATCCGAACCCTCGGTAATAAAACGTACGTCCTTGTGCAGCCCTTGCGAAAGATCGCGTACCAAACGATGGAAACGAGTAATCAGGTTCTCGATCGGGATCAGCACTATACTGAACGCTATATCGCGAAGCTGGCGGCTAAGTTTCTGCACATTTTCCGAAATAACTGTCAACCCCGGCAAATCGTTTTCCTCAGCAAAAAGCGTCAGACGCGCTTGTGTGGTGACCAGCTCCGAAACAAGGTTCATCAACTCATCCAACTTTTCCGAAGCCACGCGAATAGACGAAATCGCTACATTCTTAGACGCTACTTGCCGTACGGGAGCACTAACATCTTGTTGCTGTTGTACTTCGTGCGTGGGGAGTATTTTCCGAATCTCTTCTAAATCCGGCGTAGCTTGTTTTGCCCACAAGTTGTCAAGAGCTGCAACGAAAGTCGGATTCTCAAGCAAGTTCCCCTCGTCAAGACGTTGTATATCCAGATCCGAATCGCTTTCCACGAAGATAAACACGTCGTCTATCGCATTCTTACCCTTGTCGGTAGCAAGTACAATCTCCCAAGAGGTATAACAGAAGGAGGGCTCAATCTCGGCTAATGGGGGCACTTTTTCGAAATGCACTTTTATTTTCGCAACCCCAAGGGCTTGCAACTCATCAACCTGATAGAGAGGATTCGTTCCGTTATTAAAAATATCTGTTACAGGTGCATACCGAATAAAGAAGGTTTCGAAGTTCTTTTTTCCTGTATCCGAGGGCTGAGAAGTTACCGGCGCCTCTGTACGCGAATCTGCTGGTTGAGTCTTCTTTGTCTCTGCTTTTACCGGAGTACGCCCTTCAATAATCGCATCCATTTGCGTCATAAGGGTCTCCTGTTCCTGCATAAGCTGCGGACTTTCGTTACCAGCCTCGTCTAGGAGATTCTTAAGGTGATCTACAGAACGTAAGGTCGCATCCAAGGTATCTTGTGTTACTTCGCGTTCGCCGCTCCGCACCTGATCATAGATAGTCTCCATGTGGTGCGTAAAACGATCGATCTGTTCGAAGCCGAACATGCTACTATTCCCCTTAAGGGTATGCATGATACGGAAGATGCGCTGCACAATGTCCAGATCGTTGGAATTATCTTCCAACTCGAGGACAGCTTTCTCGAGTTCATCAATCAGGTCAACGGCCTCTTCGATGAACTTCTTTTTGAAATTATCTAAGCTAGCGTCCATCACCGGAGAACTTTTTGTAGTGCTGCAATCAATTTTGCCGGCACAAAGGGTTTAATAATCCATCCCGTAGCCCCCGCCTCTTTAGCCTCCATCTTTTTAGATGTCTGCGACTCGGTCGTAAGGAAAAGGATCGGGATGCGTTGGTAGGCGTCCATTGCGCGTACATGCTTGATAAGGGTAATGCCGTCCATTTCTGGCATATGGAGGTCGGTAATAATCATATCGATTTCGCGACCGTCGAGGAATTTAAGCGCATCCGTTCCGTCGTTGGCGATCAGTACGTCAAACCCTTCATTTTCTAGGGTAAAGCTCACGACCTCGCGGATGCTTTCGGAGTCATCAACAATTAAAATCTTCTTAGGCATCGTTGTTATCTATTTCGTAGTCGAGGCTGCGGAGCCCAACCAACGTGTAAAACCAGTATTGCGTAGGAGTTGCTGGATCTCCGTGGGGAGTTGCATCTTGAGGTCTAAGTCCTCGCCCCGTTCGTGCGCTTCGCATTCCAAACACCACAGGAGCTGTAGGAAGCCGAGATCCAGTGCCGTAATTTCGGTGAGTTCGATAGCGAGTTTGTTATACTTAGCGACCGCATCGCGGAAAAAGCGCGCGATCTCGTCGATATTATCCAAAGTCAAGTTGCCTTGTAGCAGGAGGTTCCCGCAACCTTTGGTCTTGGCGTTCGACATTTTGAGCTTAGCAGCTTTCATCTTTATCTGGGTATCAACTTAGTTCTAGAAGAGTTCCAAATCGTCGTCCGGGTTTTCGTCTTGTTGCGTTTCGCCTGTAAATTGATCGTGCACTTTTCGCTCACTCTCCATGGTATACAGGTCGCGGACATTACTAACATCGCCGTGCAGGGTGAGGTCTACGTTTTCGCAAATCTTGGCACTCATCTCGGAGAGCCCTTTCACAATCTCGGCTATTACATTCTCAAAAAAGTCGTAGTAACGTACAGCGGCAAGTGCAGCTTGGGTCTCGTCACTAATACTCCTACAGGTAGTTTCGATTTTCCCGAGCAAGGAGTTCGATTCTTTTTCTGTGGTAAGAAGGTTTTCCGAAAGCGAATGCGCACGCTTCACGTTCACCTGAACATAGTTCCACAATAGTTCGCTTTCTGCCAATTGTGCTGCATAACGACTCAGCCCTTCAATACTTGCGAAAATGATAGCGTTTTGCTTGCTAACGCTCCCCATGTTATCGCGCATAACGTTGAGCATACTTTCCACTTGCCGCATGTAGCGCTTGTAGTGTGCACCGAGTTCGTTACGGAAAGGCGCAAAATACTTCAGTACCTGATCGGAGAGGGCAAAAAATGTAGCAAGATGGTTGGTAATCCGTTTTTGTAGGAAGAGCGCGCCATCACGAATCTGAAGTACCTCACGCGTACATTCCGGAAAAAAGTCCAAAACACGAGCTAAAAGCGCATCAGTTCGCTTAAAACGGTCGGTAAGATCCGTGATCGCCGATCGGTGCTCACTCTCTTCCTTTTCGCTCATCGTACTGCGACAGATGGATGCTACAGAGGTCATCTCTTTCGCAATCGTCCGGAAATGACGCGCAATAGACTCAATCGCCTTCTGATATTCTTGGTTGGTTGCCAAGAGCTGTGCTGCCTGCAGTGCCGCAATATCGCGTACCTGAACCAAGACATGCGTCCAAGCATCCTCGGAGCCTTTAAGATCTATTTGCTTCAGATCTTCCAAAAGCTGAAGATGTGCTTGCTGGATATGCTCCATCTTCTGACGGATAATATCTTGGTACTGCAGACTTGTAATAACATCGGCAATACTCTTCGCGCAACTATCGCTCTTCTCGTGTATCGCGGGGAGGTTGATGCTTGCTTCCTTTTGCTTAACACCGAAAAGATGTTCGCCTTGTTCGACAATATCTAATAGTGTAGCTAGGCTTTTTAGCCCGCGTACCCCCATCAGCTCTACGTGATTGAGCGAATACTCACTATCCTCAAGGAAGGCCTGACTGAGCTTTTTCGTTTCGGTAATGTCGAAGACGAAGCTTTCCCAGTCGTGTATCATCTGCTGGAGGAGAATGGTATCTACCTTTTTTGCGCGTCGGGAAGCACGACTACTAACATCGAGTGCCACGAGCTCCATGTTCAGGATAGCAAACTCGTTATTGATGTGGCGAAGTGGAAATAGGTAGGCATTCATCGCCTCGCGCAAGTCGTGCACAATCCGCATAGTCTCGTTGTGCTGCTCTTTCATGGCTTGGTAAGAGCGCTGCAATTCTTGCCGCGAGGTTTGAAGATCTGTTTTTAATTGGTCGTTCTTTTCGCGAGAGAAAAGCTCCAGCAAGGCATTCGCATCATTCGAAACACTCTTAGACTCCTTGTAGAAGTTCTTAAACTTGGCATTGAGCCCCAAAAAGTCGTCAGCCGAACACCGGTGTAGCGCTTGTATTTTCAAGTCTACATCCTGAAAGAGCTCGACAATCTCCTCTACCGAAGTAACCGTAGCACCCGTTTGTAATGCATCCTGCTGCGTCTGCATTGCCTCCTCTGCCATCTCCTCAACAACCACCAATTCGTAAAGAGAAACGCCACCATGCGGATCTTTGTTATGCAAAACTACAACACTCCCTTAAAATATTCTTTAGTTTTGTGCGTCACTTTCTTGTATTTCTACTTATGGACGCGCATTTTCTGGTAACCTACATCCCGTTATTTCGTAGAATCCCCACGTTTCAGTTGCGTCGCATTGCCAGTGAGGCTAGTATCGAGACGGTAGCCAAGGGCGGCAACTACTATCGTGGCTTACTTACTCCGCGACCCTTACTCTTTCTACTAAGTGGCTTGGTAGGGGTGCGCGAACAAGCAACTGATTGCAAGCGCCGATATGCACCGTATTTATTTACATCACAACACTGGATCCTACTCAACGATAACATTGTTGGGGCTGATAGCCCATTGCATTTAGAGATCTTTCGCGAGTCAGCAATCATCTGTTTACCCTACGAACTCGTTCATCAGCTGGCTAAACAAGACACGCAATTTGCTCTACAGTTGTTAGAAACAGCTGCGAAGGAGAGCATCGGCTTACAGACTTATACCGCCCAACTCATCCACTTGGATGCTGCCGGACGCTTAGCGCTTTTCCTATTGCATCTGGCACGAGAGATCTTTCACAACAAACACTTTAAGCTCCCTTTCCGACAAGACACTATAGGCTCCATGCTCGGGCTTTCGCGCGAAGTGGTGAACCGGCTACTAAAACAATGGTGCGCAGAGGGCATTATTCAACTAAAGCATCACGAAATCGAGCTCTGCAATCGAGAAGTGTTAGAACATACCACAAAAAGGAATGCATAAAGGGCATCCCAGATCCCTATGCAAGCGTATATTATCTTTGTAGCATCTAATCATGGGTAAGCAAATGGCAGATATTGCAATACAGGATCTCTACACACCTCCCTACCGCCATTGTTTCGGTTGTGGACCAGACAACGAGCACGGTTGGCATATAAAAAGCTACTGGAAGGGCGAGACCGTTGTCGCGCACTATCGCCCACATCCAGAATATACAGGCGGAGTTCCCGAGAATCTGTACGGCGGACTACTTGCTGCCATTCTCGACTGTCACGGAACGGCGGCGGCAGCAGCTTTTTATCATATAGCGCAAGGCTTTAGTTTGGGTAAAGAGCCCCTAATGCGTTGTGTTACAGCATCGTTAACCGTCAATTATCGTAAGCCTACCCCCATGGGCGAGGAGTTGGAACTCATTGCACGCTGTACGGGCATCGAAGGCCGAAAAGTGAACCTAGAGCTTAGTGTACAGATCGGCGAAAACATCTACTGCGACGGCACAATGCTTGCCATTCGCGTGAAGGAATAAAAGCGTGTGATTCTCGAGTCTTAGCATTTCGCATGCAGCACATTTTTCTATTAGCTCTGTGTCTGTTACTCGTTCTGAAAGGTTGGGGACAACGCGGCGGTGAGTCTACCTACGCCTACCTACAGCTACCTCTTTCACCACGTATTGCTGCTCTGGGAGGTAAACTACCCGGGTATGGAAGCGATAAAGATCTTTCGCTAAGTATCGCAAATCCGGCTTTTGCACACAACGCACTACACAATGCTCTGGAGGCTAGTGTTAACCTGCTCTTTGCGGATATCAAATACAGCTACGCCTCCTATTTTTATGCGCTCGACTCAGCATTTACCCTCGGTGCGCATATCCAGCAAATGTGGTACGGACGCTTTGCCAGAAGAGACGAAATGGGAACCCCCGACGGCACTTTTGGAGCTTACGAAATGGCTCTCGGACTACATGCTGCCTACCGCTGGAACAACGGATTTTCGATAGGTACCTCTTTTCTACCTCTTTTCTCGCAGTTAGAACGCTATTGGTCGTTGGGGCTGGCTTGCAACTTGGCTGTAGGATATTCCTCGCCTGACGGACGGATTACAGGCGGCATCGTTGCGCAAAACATCGGGGGGAGTCTCAAAACCTACTCTGGTCGGCATGAATACGCACCCTTCGAACTACTTGCTGGCGTTAAAATACGAATGCAACATGCTCCGTTGGTATTTGTCTTTACACTGCAACACATCGAAAATTGGGAACGGCGTTTCATACGCGAAGGCGCCTATAAGAGTGCTCTTGCCGACGGAACAGATCCTAAGGAAAAGCCAAGCCTAGGACAGGAAATCGGCTACGAAATCCTAGCACACCCGATTGTAGGGTTAGAATTCCACCCCGTGCGCTATTTCTTCGTACAAGCCAGTTACAATCACGGGCGACGAATGGCGATGATCACTCCCGCTAAGTATTCGTTCGAAGGTTTTTCATGGGGATTGGGAGTACAGATCCGGAGAGTGGCAGTCCGATTCAGTCGTGCCGTGTACCATGCAGCAGGCGCTAGCAATCATATCTCTGTTGCTATTTATTTAGGAGGCAATCGCGATGCTGCTATCCCTACCTACCACTCCTCGCCGCAAGTAGAACTACCCACCACTACTGAAGATATGGAGGAGACTGAAGACGAATGAAACATGGAATTACCATTGCCATAGACGGACTCTCTTCGTGTGGCAAAAGCTCTTTTGCCAAAGCATTAGCCCACGAATTAGGGTATATCTATGTCGATACCGGCGCTATGTACCGGGCATTAACTTTTGCCTTTTTGGAAGCCGGTATCCACAATCCGGATTCCCTATCAACAGAGGAACTTAGTAAGTTCCTCTCCGAGCACAAAATAGACTTTCTCGCAACTAACAACGAGTCGCAAGTGCGCTGCAATGGGCAACTCTTGGGCGATACTATCCGTTCGGCACAGGTAAATGCGCTGGTTAGTCGTGTCGCAGCACTACCTGCAGTACGAAAAGCTCTTGTCGAACAACAACGACACATTGGCGAAAACGGAGCGATAGTTATGGACGGTCGCGATATCGGGCAAACCGTCTTCCCACATGCCGAGCTAAAAATATTTATGACGGCACGACCCGAAGTCCGCGCTCAACGACGTTTTGACGAGCTCACGGCAAAAGGTATCGCCACAACTTTCGACGAGGTATTAGCTAATCTTCAGTATCGCGACCATGTAGATCAGACGCGTAGTTGCGACCCCATGCGAAAAGCCGACGACGCCATCGAATTAGATAACTCCGATATGACACCCGAACAACAAATGACTTGGATCCTCCCCATCGTACAAGCAAAGATGCCCAAGTAAGTATCCCCGTACTCGCCATTGCTATTACCCCGATTGCGCCCATGCTTGTTGAAATAGACCCGAATTCTGGTTTCTGCTTTGGCGTAGTACGTGCCATAGAACTCGCAGAAGCCGAGTTGAAGAATCAGCAACAGTTCCTCTGTTTGGGCGATATCGTCCATAATGGTGCAGAAGTACAACGACTCGAAACGGATGGACTACAAACTATCTACTACCCCGATTTGCCACAATACCCGGGTAAACGTATCCTGTTCCGTGCCCACGGCGAACCACCCACCACTTACCAACAAGCTCAGGAGTTGGGCATGCAAATTGTAGATGCTACATGTCCGGTTGTACTACAGCTACAACGTAGAGTAAAGAAAGCAGGCGAACGACTTCTGGCATGCCAAGGGCAAATTGTAATCTTCGGGAAACCCGATCACGCCGAAGTAAACGGTCTACGCGGACAAACCAGTTGCTTGGTGCATGTAGTGCAGTCCGTCGCCGACCTCAACGCTATAGACTGGACACGTCCCACAGAATGCTTCTCGCAAACCACCATGAGTGCTAAAGATTACAAAACACTAACCGAGGCTATTGCCGAGCGAATGCGTAAGATTCATGGCGCGAAGATCCCTCTACAGGTAAATGAAAGTACTTGCCATCAGGTTGCCAATCGGCACGAAAGCATTCAAACCTTTGCCCGAGAACACGATGCTATTCTGTTTGTAAGCGGGAAAAAAAGTTCCAACGGCAAGATGCTCTTCGAAGAATGCCAAAAGGTTAACCCGCGTACGTATTTTACCACAGGCATTGAAGATATTCGCACAGAGTGGCTCGCTGGAGTACAACGCCTCGGGATCTGTGGCGCGACATCTACCCCACGTTGGTTGATGGAGGCTGTTGCAAAACAAGCTACCGAAATAAGCAATCGCCAGACAAAAAGAGCGTATAAGTAACATGTCGGCACTTCCGTCCTTGTATCCGCTTGTTTTTGAAGGCGAAAACGTACCGCAAATTTGGGGAGGTACTTTTTTAGGATCGCCTATAGCTGGCGTACCTATCGGCGAACGATGGTTGCTCTCCTCCCTACCCTCCAGAAGTACTGTAATACAAAACGGAGCACTCCGTGGACAACGGCTTTGCGACATTGTGCCACTATACGCTAGTGATCTATTAGGAGAAAATGTAGCACCAAGCAGTATCCCCCTCGTAAAATGCCTCGATACTGCACTCCCGCTTTCGGTACAAGTACATCCAGACGATAGTTTTGCTCAACAACACGGCGAACCCAACGGAAAAGAGGAGTTCTGGTATATCCTCGACGTTGCAGACGATTCCAAACTATACATCGACCTACAAAAAACACTAAAGCCTTCGGAATTACAACAAATCGTACAACAAGGGCAGATTCTGGAATACCTAAACACATACTACCCCCAACCGCACCAAGTTTATACCATTTTAGGAGGTACCATACATGCCATCGACCGCGGACTACGTCTCTTAGAATTTCAGCAACCCAGTACAACCACCTATCGCCTTTACGATTGGGATCGGGTGGGCGCAGACGGAAAAAAAAGAGAACTGCACGTAGAACTCGCTACACAAGCCACGCATCTTACCCCTCAGGCGGAGTACTGCACAGACCAACCGCTTGGTACGCCTGACAAACTACTAACCTCCTCTATGCATTTCCGACTCAACCGATACACAATCCCTCAAGACCAGCAACTAGACTTACCGCCCTACCATACCCTTCGGGTTTACGTCAGTATTACCGATGCCTTTAGCATAAATACCCCCTCTACGCACACACCCGTTGCACCTCTGCAAGCAGTACTTTTACCGCCAAAACTTCCCCC
>ERZ772957.2246-NODE-2246-length-11363-cov-63.191369_pt1 | contig 11363 bp, 7 predicted proteins | sample MGYA00580682_ERZ772957 | MGnify/ENA primary metagenome ERZ772957 (study PRJEB29015, sample SAMEA2737921) | human oral metagenome | biome: human oral; feature: human-associated habitat; material: dental | place: China | collected 2025 ...
TCGCCCCCGTCGACCTCGCCCAGGCGGCCATCGGCCCCGGCATGAGCGTCTTCTCACGCTACGCCCGGGTCGTCGGCCCCGACGGCACCGACATGAGTGTCTCCGATGCCCTCACCCAGATCAACGCCGTGCTCGACGAGGTCCTCAGCGAGCAGGAGGGAGACCTCGACGCCGACACCCGCTGGTGCCTGACCTGGTACGACGCCCACGGTTTCGCCGAGGGCCCCTACGGGGAGGCCGAGACCCTCGCCTCCGCCCGCAACTCCTCGATAGACGCCCTCAAGCGCTCCGGCATCCTCACCTCCGGCGGCGGACGGGTCGGCCTCATCGCGCCCCGTGACCTGCCTGACGACTACGACCCGCGCACCGACGACCGCATCTCCCACTGGGAGGTGGCCCTCCACCTCGCCCGCGCTCTCGACCAGGATGGCATTGACAAGGCCGGAAGGATCCTCTCAGGTGCTGCGCAGCGCGGCCTGGAGACGGACATCCTCCAGTCCCTCGCCTACCGCCTCTACTCTCTCGCCGAGCACCGCGGATGGAGCGAGGACGGACTTCTCTTCAACGCCCTGGGTAGCTCCTGGCCCGAGATCGTGACCGCAGCCCGAACCGTGAGTACCACCGGCACGGACGCTCAGACCGCACTCGACCTCGACACCCTCAAGGACCACTGACATGTCTTCCACATCCAACCGCGCCCGGGTCAGTCGGGCCATCGAGATCGTCGCGGACGCCCTGGTGCCCTGGATCGAGGACGTCATCGCCCCGAAGCTGCCACCGGGCGTCGCCTGGATCGATGTCCTGGCGGAGAAGGACGGGCGTTCGGGCAAGACGTACAGCCCCTCCGACCTCCAGTGCCAGCTGCGACTCATCACCGAACGCATGGGCGACCTCGGGTTCCTCTTCAACGGGATTCTCTCGCGAGGGGAGCAGAACCTCGCCGGCGAGCTGCGCGACATCCGCAACAAGTGGGCGCACAACACCGCCTTCAGTGCGGATGACACGTACCGCGCCCTCGACACCGCCGAGCGGTTCCTGCGAGCCGTCAACGCCCCGGTCCAGGCCGACGAGGTCGGCGCGATGAAACGGGACGCGCTGCGTTCCGCCTTCGATGCCGCCACCCGGCGCGACACCCGCGCCAGTGCCGTCGCCATGCCCGGTCTCGGGGAGAGGGGACTCACTCCATGGCGTGACGTCGTCCGCCCACACCCGGACATCGTCTCCGGCGACTACGCGCAGGCCGAGTACGCCGCCGACCTGCACCAGGTCGCCAACCGGCAGGGAGGAGACGAGTACGTCGACCCGGTTCGCTTCTTCGAGCGCACCTACCTCACCCGAGGCCTGCAGACCCTGCTGACGATGACCGCCCGACGGCTGTCCGGCGATCCCAACGCCCAGGCGGTCGTCAATCTCCAGACCACCTTCGGTGGCGGCAAGACCCACTCCATGCTCGCCGCCTGGCACATCGCCGGAGGGACACCGATCGACGATCTCCCTCAGAACGTGCAGGACCTGCTCACCGGCACCCGGATCCCCGAGAGAGTCAGGCGTGTCGCCATCGTCGGCAACGAGATCTCCCCGGGGCAGCCCGCCACCAAGCCCGACGGCACGGTCGTCCACACCCTGTGGGGCGAGCTCGCCTGGCAGCTCGGCGGTGCCGAGGCCCACGAGCTCATCGCGCAGGCGGACCGCACCGGCACCAATCCCGGCGCCGCCCTGCGCACCCTCATCAGCCACCACGCACCGGCCCTCATCCTCATCGATGAGTGGGTCGCCTACGCGCGCGGGCTGCACAGGCGCGAGGGTCTGGCAGGCGGCAGCTTCGACACCCAGTTCACCTTCGCCCAGGAGCTCACCGCCGCCGTCCAGGGCGTCCCCGGGGCCCTGCTCCTCGTCTCCATCCCCGCCTCAGACATCCGCGAGGACGGCACCACCACCCGCGCCTCCGAACTCGAGATCGGCGGAGACGGCGGCCGTGAGGCCCTCCGGAGGCTCCAGCACGTCGTCGCCCGCGTCGCCCACCACTGGAGCCCCGCCTCCTCCGGCGAGAGCTTCGAGATCGTGCGCCGGCGACTGTTCACCGACCTCGACGCGGAGGCCACGCGCAAGCGCGACGCCACCGTCAAGCGGTTCGTCGACTACTACCGGGGGCAGCGCGGCGAGCTCTCCTCCGACACCTTCCAGCCCGGCTACGAGCAGCGGCTTCGCGACGCCTACCCCATCCATCCCGAGCTCTTCGACCGGCTCTACGGCGACTGGTCATCCCTGGAGCGCTTCCAGCGCACCCGCGGCGTCCTGCGCCTCATGAGCGCCGTCGTCCACTCGCTCGTCCAGGCAGGCGACGACGCCCCACTCATCATGCCCGGATCCATCCCCTTCGATGACGCCGCCGTCCGCGACGAGATCGCCGGCTACCTCGACGACGCCTGGCGCGCCATCATCGAGACCGACGTCGACGGCGAGAACGCCACGCCCCTCGGCATCGACCGCGACAGGCCGCTGTTCGGACGACGGGCGCTCACCCGCCGCATCGCCCGCACTCTCTTCCTCGGCTCCGCCGCCACCCTCGACACCGCCCACAAGGGCATCGACCGGCAGCGGCTCTTCCTCGGGGTCGCCATGCCCGGAGACACCCTCGGCAACTTCGGCTCCTCCCTCCAGCTGCTCACCGACCGCGCCACCTATGTCTACGCCCAAGGAACCCGCAGCTGGTACGACCGGCAGCCGTCACTCAACAGACTGGTCAGCGACAGAGCGGCGTTCCTCGACGCCGCCGACGTCGCCGCCACCGCCGTCGGCATGCTCCGGGCGATCGCGGGCCGGGCCCCCGAGTTCACCGACGTCGTCGTCGCCCCGGCGTCCACCGGGGACGTTCCCGACAATGAGGGGGCGACCCTCGTCATCCTCGGACCCGACCGCACCGTCGCAGCGAGGAACGGACGGGGCTCCCGGCCGGCCGGCTCCGGCAGGGACTTCACCGAGGAGCTCCTGCGCAATCGGGGCTCCGCACCGCGCAGCAACGTCAACACCCTCATTGCCATCGCCCCCGACGAGAACCGCTGGGCGGATGCTGAGCAGGCGCTGCGCATCCACATGGCCTGGTCGCAGATGGCCGAGGACACGTCCATCCGCGACCACGACCTCACGGTCAGTCAGGCCGACCAGGCCAGGCGCAAGGCCCAGGAGACCCGGGGCGCCGCGGAACGGGCCGTCTCGGGCGCGTGGATCTGGGCCCTCCACCCGGTCCAGGACGACGGATCCCGGCCCTTCGAGATCGAGGCCCTCAAGGTCGACGGCGAGGAGCAGCGGATCGCCGTACGGACCGGACTCGGGCTCGGCAAGCAGGACATCATACTCACCACCCTCACCCCGGCCGCCGTCGCCCTGGAGCTCTCGGGCCCGAACCTTCGCGCCAGATGGAATGAGGGGAGGATCGCCGTCGACGAGCTGTGGTCCTACTTCACCCGGTACCCCTACATGCCGCGCCTGCGGGACAAGCGAGTGCTGCTTGACGCCGTCGCCTCAGTCATGGACGACCTCGGCTGGGAGAGCGGCGGATTCGTCCTCGCCGCCGACTACGACGCCTCCCGCGGCGACTTCATCGACCTGCGCCTGCCCCTGGAGGACGAGGCGCCGCAGATCACCGACTCCACCCTCCTCGTCTCGCCGGCGCTCGCCCGCGGCCAGCGCAGCCGCGAGGAGGCCGAGCGTGCGGCCTCCTCGGAGGGGGCCGGGGCCGCGCCTGTTGACTTCAGCGCGGAACCTGCATCACCGCCCGCTGCGACCGGAGCCGGCGCACCACGGCGAGAGCATCGGGCGGCGACTCCCGCGCCCGCGGAGCCCCGAACGGAGAACGTCAGGTTCGAGGGCGTGGCCGAGCTGGATCCCGGGAAGGACATCACCACTCAGCTCACGCAACTCGCCGAGGAGGTCATCACCCACCTGCGAGCGGGCAGTGCGGACAGTCTCACCATCGAGGTCACCATTGAGGCGAGCCGCTACGCCGGATTCGACGCCGGCACGGTGCGCACCGTGACCGAGAACGCGCGCACCCTCGGGCTCAAGCCAGGCCGATTCACGGAGGAATGACGATGGAGACCATCACCGCGGTCTCGTCGAGAACCGTCCCGCCGGACCCGTCGATCGCGGACGCACTGGGAGCCCACCACGAGCTTCCAACGGCACTCGCCGACCTGGTTGACAACTCTATCGACGCCGGTGCATCCCACGTGCATATTCGCATCGTCACCGATGACGACTTCGTCACCGGTCTGCTCGTCATCGATGACGGCAATGGCATGGACGATGCTGGTATCGACAACGCGATGACCCTGTCACGGCGCCGTGACTACGGCGACACCGACCTCGGCCACTACGGGCTCGGACTTAAGGCGGCCTCCCTCAGCCAGGCCGATGTCCTTGACGTCTACACGCGCGCGATCGGTGGCTCTCCCGCAGGACGTCGCATCACCCGCGCGGAACCGACACGCGTGCAGACACTCGACGCGGCGCAGGTCGGCCGGATCCTCAGTAGTCCGCTCATGGACACGGGCGGAGGCGCGCACGCGGGCGGAACGGTCGTCCGCTGGAGCGGATTCCGTAACGCGCTCACCTCCCCGGACCGGGATGAGAGACGATCGTGGATCAGCGGTCTCATCGAGGATACTCGTGACTATCTCGGACTCGTGTTCCACCGGATGATCGAACGAGGCGATGTCGAGATCTCCGTCGACGAGTTCGACGACGAACGCGGAGAGGCGGGTGCGGCGCGGAAGGTGCGGTCGCTCGACCCCCTGGCCCAGGCCGCCACCGCTGTGCACCCGCGCCGGCTCGTGGGAGAGGTGGACTGGACACCCTTCGAGATGACCGCCGTCGTACTCGCGGGCAGCACCCTCGACCTGCCCGGGATCAGGGCCTCGCAACGGCTGTCGCAGGCGGAGGGAGGACAGGGCCTGTACGTCTACAGAGGAGACCGCCTCCTGCAGCTCGGCGGCTGGAACTCCGTCATCGAGGGTGGGAAGGACTATGCGAACCTGCGCATCGCCATCGACATCAACGATCGTCTGCTCGATGCGGTCCGCATCAACCCCGAGAAGAGCGGCGTCATCCTGGAGCCGGAGATGCGTCGAGCCATTCACGACTCCGTGGGCGAGGACATCGGCACATTCGCGGACCTGCTCAACGCCGCCCGCAACACGTCCATCGAGAGCCGCAAGCGGGAGAGACGCCCGGTCACGTTGGTCGAGCCCGTCGTCGGCCTCAGCAGGCAGGTGTACGACGCCATCCACGACTCCGTCGATTTCGCCGCGGTCCGCTCCATCAGGATCCGCTGGGAACGCCTACCCGAGGGCCGCCTCGTCGAGCCGGACCTCGAGCGGCGCGTCCTCAAGATCAACAACCACTACCGCGACATCTTCTCCGCATCGGCTGGCCCGGAGGATGCGCCTCTGCTGAAGAGCCTCGTGTACCTGCTCTACTCCCGCTTCTTCGAAGGCGCGTTCCTCGGCTCGCGGGAGAAGCGGGAGATCGAGGCGTACGAGCGGATCATCAACGCGGCCCTCGCCGACGAGTTCCGACGTCGTGGATTGAACGAGGAGTAGAAGGACCATGGATGAGTGCACGGCGGGCACCGACGCGCTGACTCCTGAGACGCTCACCACCTATATCGACGCGGGCATCCCCACCGAGCAGCGCCTCGCGGGCAGCCCTGTTTGCATTCTCGGCATCGACCCGCCGCGCCACGAACTCACCCTGCGCACGCCGGCCACAGGCTCGGACATCGATGTCTCCGCCTACCGGATGATCCGCACGGACCTGTTCGAGGAGCCGGGGGATGAGACTGTCTGGTTCCGCGTCACCGTCGATGCCGAGGGGGTCGAGTACGAGGCGTACGCGCTCCTCCAGTCGGTCTCCGACCAGCTCCAACAGGGCGACGATCTGGAGCGCGCACTGCACGTCGCCCTCGGCGCCTACAGAGGACTGCTGGCGCGTGCGCCCCGGCTGAGCGATGATCAGGAGGTCGGATTGTTCGGGGAACTGGTCGCGCTCGATCGCCTCATCAGTGCAGTCGGCGAAAGACGAGCCCTGGCGGCATGGTTGGGAACGCAGGCCGAGGAGCACGATTTCGTCCTCGCGGACTACGACGTCGAGGTGAAGACGACCCGGAGCGAACGGCGCATTCACGTCATCCACGGGCTCGGCCAGCTGGCCGCGACTCCGGGACGACCGCTCCTCCTCATGTCCATCCAGGTGACACGCGCCGGCGCGTCAGCCGACGGTGAGACCCTGCCTGGTATGATCAAGCGCGTCCGCAGGCGCCTACGAGCCGGACGCACGGCGTTCGATGACAAGCTCGCCGACCTCGGCTGGGAGGATGCCCGCGCGGACAGGCTCTACACAACGGGCCTCCTCCTTCGCAGCGAACCGCGCTTCTACTCCGTCGGCGGCGACTTCCCCGCACTCACCGCGGACGGCCTCGGCCGGATCCTGATCCGCCCTGAACTGGTCAGGAGCATCGACTACCGCATCGACGTCACCGACCTCGAGCCGGAGGCGGTTCCGCCCATCGAGTTCAGTGCGACAGTAGAGGAGTGGCCGCACCCATGAGCATCGACCAGTACGACGAGGCCCTGGAGCAGGCCCTCAAGGGGATGAACGATCCGAGGGACCTGCACCCCATCGTGTCGGTCTTCCTTTCGCCCGGTGAGACGATCGAACGGGAGGAGATCCAGGAGCTCATCCTGGATGCTGACCGCAATGCCCCTGGACGGCGCAAGTTCCATATCCGCCTCAGCGAATGGGACGCCGAGGTCGATGCGACATGGACCGACGGGACCACAGCCCGCACGGCCGAGAGACGAGACCTCATCCTGCGTCTCCTGGGCCTGACTGATGACGCTGCCGCCCGTGTGTGCGAGACCTTCCCCGTCATCACCGACAGAACCACAGTCATCGCCGCCCCGGACTGGACTCCCTGGTACGACGAGGAGCGTCGGCGCACCCACCACTTCTACTGGGACGGCTACCGCTCCCTGCTCGAGAGCAAACTGCCAGCGGAATCGGTGGCCGACATCGATGCCGCCACCAATGACATCGTGGGCAGGCTGGCCGACCCATCGGGGGAGCGGGAGTACCAGTCGAAGGGGCTGGTCGTCGGGCACGTCCAAAGCGGCAAGACGGCCAACTTCACCGGTGTCATCGCCAAGGCGATCGACGCGGGCTACCGGCTCATCATCGTGCTGACCGGCACCGTCGAGATCCTCCGTTCCCAGACTCAGCGCAGGCTGGACATGGAGCTCATCGGAAAGGATAACATCCTCGGAGGGATCAGTGAGGACGACACGGACCTCCTGGCCGAGGTCGACTACGTGAGCACCGATGACGCGGACTGGAGGAACGGGAAATTCGTCTCCTACGGACCCGGCTTCGCGGACGCGGGAGTGCCGGAGATCAGACGCCTGACCAGGGCGAAGGACGACTACAAGGTGCTCAAGGCCGGTCTTGATGCACTCGATCCGCGGGCGGGGCACGAGCTCAGCGATCCCGCCCGACCGATGTGGCACCCGGACAACATTCACCGGACCGACGTGCGCATCGCCGTCGTCAAGAAGAATAAGGCCGTGCTGACCAAGCTCGTCAACGATCTGCGACGCATCAAGGCTCGCACGGCGGAGATCCCCGCACTCATCATCGATGACGAGGCGGACCAGGCCTCCGTCAACACGATGAACCCGAAGCGCAGTGGTGATCGAACGGCGATCAACAGGCTCATTGCCGACCTCATGAGTCGCCTCGCCCGGGCGCAGTACGTCGGATACACGGCCACGCCCTTCGCCAATGTCTTCATCTCCCCGGAGGATGCCGAGGACATCTTCCCCCGTGATTTCATCGTCAGCCTGAGCGCTCCTCGGGAATACCGGGGTGGACGTGCCTATCACGACTTCGAGGAGCTGACGGTTGAGGAGAAGAAGGACCCTGCCGTGTCGAACGAGTGCGCCTTCGTCCGCGACCTGAGGGGCGACGCCGCCGTCGACCCGGAACGGGTGGAGGAGGAACTGCGAGGTGCCCTGGACGCCTTCGTGCTCACCGGAGCCATCAAGCTCTGGAGAGCAAAGGTTAGGCCCGAGATGGCTGGCCCCTTCCGTCACCACACGATGCTCATTCACGAGTCGGTCAAGCAGTACGAGCATGCCGATCTGGCGCATCGGATCCGGCGACTGTGGCAACAGGCTGGGTACGGTTCGCCCGCTTCGATGGAACGGTTGCGCAGGCTCTTCGAGGAGGACTTCGCCGTGGTGTCCTCCGCCCGGCAATGGGAGGATGACCTTCCCAGGGCCGAGTCCTTCGACGATGTGGCCCCGCATGTTGGCGAGTCGCTCGACCTAGTCATGGCGGGTGGCGCGGATCCGGTCGTCGTCGTCAACGGCGATAAGGATCAGCAGTACAACCAGGTCGACTTCCAACGGGATAGGGTCTGGCGTGTCCTCGTCGGGGGAGCCAAGCTCAGCCGCGGGTTCACCCTCGAGGGCCTGACTATCAGCTACTTCAAGCGGCGGGCAGGTCAGGCCGACAGCCTCATGCAGATGGGGCGCTGGTTCGGGTACCGTCCTGGGTATTCCGACCTGGTGCGCCTCTACATAGCCAGGGAGATCAAGGGTCCTCGAGGCGTTGCCTACGACCTCTACGACGCTTTCGGCGCGATCATGCAGGACGAGGAGCAGTTCCGCGAGCAACTGGCGACCTTCGCCCGGATCGAGGAGGACGGCCGCCCTGCTCTCAAACCGATCGACGTCCCGCCGCTCGTCTTCCAGCAGTTGCCGTGGCTGCTCCCCACGGGGCGGAACAAGATGTACAACGCCAAACTGGACTTCAGGGGCATCGGAGGAGCTCTTCAGGATTTCCCGCGACAGCCCGACCGTGGGGACGGCGGAACGAACGGGCGCCACTTCGCGCTCGTGCGTCCCTGGTTCGAACGCGGTCTCTTCGGTGAGCCGGAGGAGTTCGGGTACCGGGACCCGAACGGGAACAAGAGGCATTCATTCAAAGGACGAATCGCAGTCATCCCCGCCGAGGAAATGCTGGCGGTCCTGGAGCGCTTCGAGTGGATGAAGCAGTACGACTTCACCCCCACGTTGGAGATGATCCGCCGAGCGATGGACGAGGGGAAGCTGGAGGACTGGGCCGTACTCCTTCCCCTGCTCGAGGGGGCGTCGGACAAGATAGTGGACGGGATCCCTCTCCCGATGCTCAAGCGGACCCGCCGCACCGACCGAGGTGGATTCTCCGGAAGTTCGTTCCGACAGCGCGGTGCCATCGAGACCATCGCGGGGAAGCCTCGCACCGGGGGCGAGCAGCCCTCAGGAGACGATGCGGCGCTGGCTTACCGAGCTCCTACCCGCGGCGCGATGCTCCTCACCTTCGCCGCCGACCCGAAAGGAAATGCGGAGAGAGCTCCGGCACGCCTGCCGGCGGACATGAGCGCGGCGGACACCGCCACGATCTTCTCCCTGGCACTGCCCTACAAGGCCGCGCCCAGGGGCCGGATCGCCTTCAGTGTCAGGCGCAAGGACCGCAGTGATGACCCCGTCGTCGACGCCGACTGAACCCGGGTGGCCGGCTGGGCCGGATCCTGGGGGAGAGCCGGAGGCCCGGACGGGAGCCGAGTGGGCCGCGGCCTCCTGGGCGTCGTCGCCCGGCGTGGCCAGATCGATGCGCTCGAACAGGCGCAGGGACACGCGCCCGGAACTCGCGATTCGCCGCTTGCTGCACGCCCACGGCCTGCGCTACCGGGTGGACATGGCGCCATGGAGCAATAAGCGACGGCGCGCGGACATCGTGTTCACGCGCCAGCGCCTCGCCGTCTTCATCGATGGCTGCTTCTGGCACGGCTGCCCCGAGCACGCGACCACGCCGGCGACGAACACCGACTACTGGCGTCCCAAGCTCGCCAGGAACATCGAACGCGACCGCGAGACCACTGCGATGGCCGAGGCGGAGGAATGGAGGGTGCTGCGCATCTGGGAGCACGTCCCTCCGGAGGAGGCCGTGGCGCTCATCCTCAAGGCGCGGAAGGAGGGGCCATGAGGGGCGCCGACGGGGCAGTCGGGCGGAAGGAGGCCTTCCGGGAGCACGAAAAACTCACGGCGCCGCAGAACAGCGCCGTGAGCTCCTTCATGTGGAGCGGATGACGGGAATCGAACCCGCGCTATCAGCTTGGGAAGCTGAGGTTCTACCATTGAACTACATCCGCAGATGCTCACCGTGAGGTGCGCGGGAAGCAGCATACCCCACTGCGGCGCCCATGTGGAATCGTGCTGCTGTGGCTCCTGTCGGCGGCGCCCGGTCGCCGCGCCTGGCACAATCGTCCCGTGCTCCTCTCCGACCGTGACATCCGCGCCCAGCTCGACGCGGGCCGTGTGCTCCTCGACCCCTGCGATCCCGACATGATCCAACCGGCGTCCATCGACATCCGACTGGATCGCTCGTTCCGGCTCTTCGACAACCACCGCTACCCGGTCATCGACCCGGCCATCGAGCAGGATGGGCTCACCCACCTCATCGACGTCGGCCCGGACGAGCCCTTCGTGCTCCACCCCGGCGAGTTCGTCCTGGGCGCCACCTACGAGCGCGTCACCCTGCCCGACGACGTCGCCGCCCGCCTGGAGGGCAAGTCCAGCCTCGGGCGGCTCGGGCTCCTCACGCACTCGACCGCCGGCTTCATCGACCCCGGCTTCACCGGGCACGTCACCCTGGAGCTGAGCAACACGGCCACCATGCCGATCAAGCTCTGGCCCGGGATGAAGATCGGCCAGCTCTGCTTCTTCCGCCTGTCCAGCCCCGCCGAGGCCCCTTACGGCTCGGGCGCGCGCGGCTCGCGCTACCAGGGGCAGCGGGGCCCCACGGCCTCCCGCTCGCATCTGAGCTTCGACCGCCTGCGCATCGAGGACGCCGGCCTTCCCTCCGAGGAGTCCAAGTGAGCGCCTCCTCCGGGGACCTGGCGGTCTCCCTGCCCGTCGACACCACGACCTTCACCGCCACCTCCATGATGCCGGTCGGCCTCGTGGACTCCCGTCACCTGCTCGTCCTGGCCGACGACGTCGCCGTGGAGGAGATCGAGGCCCTCGCCCTGTCCCTGGACGAGCACGCTGGCTGGGTGGGCGCCTCCCGCCTCCAGCTCTCCCCGGGCGCCGAGCTTCACGGCCCCTGGCCCCTCGACGACGATATGCGCCGAATGCTGGCCCTGCCCGACTGGGCCGCCCAGGTCATGCTCCTGGAATGCGCCCCCCAGCGCGCCGGCGCCCTGCCCCCGGAGCTGGCGGGTGTGGACCCGATGGCCGATGCCTTCCCCACGGCGATGCCCACCG
>ERZ772957.2247-NODE-2247-length-11349-cov-7.073490_pt1 | contig 11349 bp, 10 predicted proteins | sample MGYA00580682_ERZ772957 | MGnify/ENA primary metagenome ERZ772957 (study PRJEB29015, sample SAMEA2737921) | human oral metagenome | biome: human oral; feature: human-associated habitat; material: dental | place: China | collected 2025 ...
ATTCCATAATATGCTGCGCATGTGTTTTTGAAAGTCCGACGTATCTTGCTATTCCGGCACCAAACCATCTATGCATAGAACCAAAGGTACGTTCTACTTTGTAGCATGTCTTACTTATCGCAACGTTGATGTGCGCTGCACAAACCTATTTTGGTATGATTTTTGGAACTATTCTTGAATGTGTTTGGGTTGTGAAAGTTTTCAAAAAAGGAAATTGATAAACGAAAATATCAAGGTAAGGATTTCCTTTTTTGAAAATATAATCCTAATTTTGCAACGCAGAATTCACGAATAATAATAAAATATGAACTCCCAAAAAACTTTTAGCTTCGACGAGGCTTTTCAGGCAACTTTGTCCTATTTTGGCGGCGACGAACTGGCTGCCCGTGTATGGGTGAATAAGTATGCGATGAAGGATAGCTTCGGGAATATTTATGAAAAAAGTCCTATAGATATGCATTGGCGCATTGCCAATGAAGTGGCTCGAATTGAAAAGAAGTATAAGAATCCTTTGACAGCGCAACAAGTGTTTGATTTGTTGGATCATTTCCGTTATATTATTCCTGCGGGAAGTCCTATGACAGGCATTGGCAACACACAACAAGTTGCAAGTTTGAGCAACTGTTTTGTGATTGGTTTGGATGGCAAGGCTGATAGTTATGGTGCCATTATGCGCATCGATGAGGAGCAGGTGCAGTTGATGAAGCGTCGTGGTGGGGTTGGCCATGACTTGAGTCATATTCGTCCGAAAGGAAGTCCTGTGAATAACTCGGCGCTGACATCAACGGGGTTGGTTCCGTTTATGGAGCGTTATAGCAATTCAACGCGCGAGGTGGCTCAAGATGGTCGTCGTGGCGCATTGATGCTTTCGGTGAGTATAAAACATCCCGACAGTGAGGCTTTTATTGATGCTAAGATGGAGGAAGGAAAGGTCACGGGTGCCAATGTCTCTGTGAAATTAGACGATGCGTTTATGCAGGCGGCCATTGACGGTAAAACCTATGTGCAGCAATGGCCTATTGATAGCGATTCGCCTTTGGTGAAGAAAGAGATTTCAGCGCGCGACCTATGGCAAAAGATAGTACATAACGCTTGGAAGAGTGCCGAACCAGGCGTATTATTTTGGGATACCATTTTGCGCGAAAGCATTCCTGATTGTTATGCAGACCTTGGTTTTGCTACCGTGAGCACTAATCCTTGTGGCGAAATTCCCTTGTGCCCTTACGATTCGTGTCGTTTGCTGAGCATCAATCTTTTCAGCTATGTCGATAAGCCTTTTACAGCTGATGCGACGTTCAATTTTGATAAGTTCAAGCAACATGTGCAGTATGCGCAGCGCATCATGGATGACATCGTTGATTTGGAAATGGAAAAGATAGACCAAATCATCGAAAAGATTAAGGCTGATCCCGAAAATGATGAGGTGAAAGAGACGGAATATCACCTTTGGGAAAAGATAAAACGCAAGAGCAGCATGGGGCGTCGAACGGGCGTAGGAATCACGGCTGAGGGCGATATGTTGGCTGCATTGGGCTTGCGCTATGGCACAGAAGAAGCTACGGACTTCTCGGTATTGGTGCATAAAACGTTGGCGCTAAATGCCTATCGCTCCTCGGTGACGATGGCCAAGGAACGTGGCGCTTTCGAAGTGTTCGATGCGCAGCGTGAAGCTAAAAATCCGTTTGTCTTACGTTTGAAAGAGGCCGATCCGGAACTCTATGACGATATGAAGCATTATGGGCGCCGCAATATTGCCTGTCTGACGATTGCTCCTACGGGAACCACATCGCTCATGACGCAGACAACCAGTGGTATCGAGCCAGTCTTCATGCCTGTTTACAAGCGTCGTCGCAAGGTCAACCCCAACGATACTGATGTGCATGTAGATTTTGTCGATGAGGTGGGCGATAGCTTTGAGGAATACATTGTTTATCATCGTAAGTTCTTGGAGTGGATGCAGATTAATGGATATGACACGGAAAAACGTTATACGCAAGACGAGATCGATACATTAGTGGCTAAATCACCTTATTACAAAGCTACGGCCAACGATGTTGATTGGTTGATGAAGGTGAAGATGCAAGGTGCCATTCAGCAATGGGTAGATCATAGCATCAGTGTAACGGTTAATTTGCCTAACGATGTTGATGAGGCATTGGTCAATCGCCTTTATGTCGAGGCGTGGCGTAGCGGATGTAAAGGTTGCACCATTTATCGTGACGGAAGTCGAGCAGGCGTGATGATTTCTGTTTCGAAGGATGATAAAAAGAAAGGGAAGCATGCCGAAGGTGCAGATGTGCAAGAAGTCGCTGATAACCGTCTGCCCTGTAAGCAGCCCGAAGTGACAGAGGTTCGACCGAAGGAATTGGAATGCGATGTTGTGCGTTTCCAAAATAATAAAGAGAAATGGGTGGCTTTTGTGGGCCTGCTCAATGGTTATCCCTATGAAATCTTTACTGGGTTGCAAGACGATGAAGAAGGTATTGTGCTGCCTAAGAATGTGACGAAAGGGAAAATCATTAAATCGACCACAGCCGAAGGGACACATCGCTATGATTTTCAATTTGAGAATAAGCGCGGCTATAAAACGACCGTTGAGGGTTTGAGTGAGAAATTCAATCCAGAATATTGGAATTATGCCAAACTCATTTCGGGCGTGTTGCGCTATCGTATGCCCATTGACCATGTCATGAAGCTCGTGAGTTCTCTGCAACTCAAAGACGAAAGCATCAACACGTGGAAGAATGGTGTTGAGCGTGCGTTGAAGAAATATATTGTTGATGGGACCAAAGCTAATGGGCAGAAATGTCCTGTTTGTGGGCACGAAAGCCTTGTCTACCAAGAAGGCTGTCTCATCTGCACCAACTGTGGCGCAAGTCGTTGTGGCTGATGCGTCGTGAACTGCTCATGATGATGAAGATACAATCCGGTGAGATTATTTTGCAAAACCTGCGGTTTCACGCCTTTCATGGTGTGATGCCGCAGGAACGTTTTGTGGGCAATGATTATGTGCTCAATTTGCGGATAAGCTACCCATTGGCTGCTGCGGCCACGAGTGATAAAGTGGCTGATACGCTCAACTATGCCGACGTGTATGCCTTTGTAGCCGAGGAGATGAATCAACCTTCGGCTTTGGTCGAACATGTGGCACAGCGTATTGCCCAGCGCTTGAAGCATGCTTTTCCTCGTATTACATCCATTTCTTTGCAATTACTCAAGTGTAATCCGCCAATGGGGGGTGATGCTGATGGCGCAGGCGTAGCATTTACGTTTGTTTCTGAAGAATAGAAAGCCGTTTCTGCCGTGAAAATTCGAATCTGTTGACTTTCTTGGTGGTATTTCCTCGTCGCATAACCATTCTATATATTGTTGTTGAAATGCCTATGCCTTGTGGGGGCGAAATACACATCCTTTATAATTTATCTGCTATTTTCTTGTCGTTTTCAATAGAATTCTTTAATTTCGCGGCCATAAATTTGGATTACACGATGACATATAGTGTTTTTGAGTTGCAGAAGATTTCCTTTTTTGCATTGGATTTAGGCCATCCGAATAATAGTGCAGCATGCGCGTTATAGATCAATTCTTCAATAAAATTCTTCGATGTACATTATAATTTCTTTAATAAAATAACGTATGATTCATTTTAAATCTTCATGGATGGTTTGTGCCATCCTAACAATGAGCAGTGCGCAAGCTGTTGCGCAAAAATCGTTTAAATTCACACGTGAGAACTTGTTGCCCAAAGAGATGAAGAGCTTCGTTGCTCCGGCATTGTTGACAAAACTTGCGCCCGATGACACTTACAAGTTTGAAGGTACGCAGCAAACCATTGACGTGTTGCCCGAACAGATGAATTTAGGAAAGGGTAATGGCATTAATGTGAAGTCAGGTGCAGCTAAATTTACGATGGAAGTCTATTACACCAAGAAGCCTGTGTTTAAAAAGAAATATGATTTTCAGCAGCCCAAATATGATGGCGACCCCTATGCTGGCGTATGTATTCGCACAGAATATAGTTTAGGTGTGGCTTGTAGGATTAAAGACGCGGAAGGGAAGACCTTGGTAAATTTCACGGTCATCGACTCTAATTATGTCGACAAAAACTATGTGGGTTATGATGCTGCGGCGAAGCAGATTGTCATCACCGATAAGAATAGTGCGAAGAAATGGGGAACAGAGGAGGTTGCCGGAAGCTATTTTGCTGAGCATGCTGGTGTCATTCAAGGTTTAACGGCCAAAAAGGCTCTCGATTATGCCGGCAATAGTTTGGCACAGTATGTTCAACTCTTTTTGGTGGGTGACAAGTATAGCAAACTGCAATATACTGCTGTAGCCGAAAAGGTGCAGGCCGCTTATCCTGAAGAAGCGAAATTATCGGCCGAAGCTGCACCACTTTATACTCAATGGTTGCAAGATGTCAATAGCGAGAAACTTAATCAGCAGTTCGTTGATTTGGCCCAACGGTTTGCCCATCTCAACGTCGAAGGTAAGTCTACTGATTATAAGTATTTTGTTTACACCAATGCGGCTCTGCTTTCAGCAATGGGAAGAGATTTTAAGGCAGCCAACCAATATGGCCTTTTAGCCGATGCCAATGATCCCAATAGCTGGAAGCCTGCGGTGAGCAACACGCTGTATTGCGTTTACAATTTGTATATGTTGCGCAAACTCATGGCTGAACGTCCGACTCCCGAAACGCTGATCGATTTAGCCGGTGGTGCTGCAAGCATCTATCACAAGAGTAAGTAAATCATACTATAGTCTTTACGCGAGCCCTTCTCATAACATTTTTGGTTGATAAGGGCTCGTGTTTTTTTGTTGCGAATGTCACGTCTTATCTTTGCAGATACGTGCCCATTCTCTATATTCATCAGGCATGCTAAAGTGGCGGCGTATTAAAAATTTTGTTTATCTTTGCAGACACGTCGGGACAAAGGGTGCTCCGCCATGTTTCTTTAGCTTGAACAAAAGCACGATTTCTAACAACAAATGGATATGCAATGAAACAAAGAACAAATTATGGGAACTGGGTTCCCGCTACAATCCTGCGCATCAGCTACGGTTGTGCTGTTGCTTTTCTACTGTTATTTTTCTTCTCCGCGTTTTGCTGGCACAACTTCTGGGCTGCCGTCATCGCCGGTCTTTTGGCACTTGCTGCGGTTGTCATCGCGGTTTTCATGCAGGTGTGTCACCACACCTTTTCCTTTAATGGCGGGGGACTGATGGGCGAAATCCACCAGTTTCTTATCGACCATCTTGATTGGGATGGGCACGGAACGCTTCTTGATATTGGCTGCGGAGCCGGCGCGCTCACCAATCGTTGTGCAAAGCAATTTCCCGAGGCCACGCTCCAAGGAATGGACTATTGGGGCATGGGCTGGGACTATGCCAAGGAGCAATGCGAGCGAAATGCCGAGATTGAAGGGGTGGCCGACCGTGTGACTTTCAGCAAAGGTGACGCTTCAAAGCTCGATTTTGCCGACGAAAGTTTTGATGCGGCGGTGAGCAACTTTGTTTTCCACGAGGTGAAGACCCAGCCCGACAAGCGAGAAGTGGTGCGCGAAGCGCTGCGTGTGGTGAAAAAAGGTGGTGCTTTTGCTTTCCAAGACCTTTTCGGCAGCAAAGCGCTTTATGGCGACATGGACGCATTTGTTGAAGAACTGCGTCGCGAGGGGATTGCGGAGATCCACTGCATGCTGCACGTTGAAAAGCAAGATTTCATCAAGCGGCATCCGCTCATGTGCCTCATGTTGCAGAACATGGGACTGATTTATGGCATAAAATAGGCTGTAGGGCCGAAACAACGTGAGAAAAACGGCTGTTCCCAATGTTGGGAACAGCCGTTTTTCAGCATTTTGCCCGCTCCCAAAGTTGGGAACGTTTGTTTTTGCCATTTTCATGTGTTCCCAATGTTGGGAACAACCGTTTTTCGAGAATTTGCTCGCTCCCAAAGTTGGGAACGTCTGTTTTTGCCATTTTCATGTGTTCCCAAAGTTGGGAACAACCGTTTTTATGCGTTTATGAAAGTTCGCATCTGCTCACCGTTTTGGGGTGTTCAGCTATGAAAGTCCGCATCCGTTGACTTTTTGGGGATATTCAGCCGTGAAAGTCCGCATCCGTTGACTTTTTTGGGGTATTCGGCTGTGAAAGTCCGCATCCGTTGACTTTTTTGGGGTATTCGGTTGTGAAAGTCCGCATCCGTTGACTTTTTTGGGATATTCGGCTGTGAAAGTCCGCATCCCTTGCTATTGCTGCGAAAGGGATGCGAGCGCTGGTGGCTACCATGTGAAAGAGATTCGGAAGCTTTCTGACGAATTGCTGAAACTATGATTGAGCGCAGTGGGATTGCCATTGCCGTCAAGCGTCCATTTAAACGTGGCTTTATCACCAGATTTTTCGGATTGCAGCGGCAGATTTTTGCTTGGCTTCCCGAGCAGTCCGGCATAATAGGCCGCCTCGAGGTTGTCGAAATCGGCATCAAGTGTGGCGGCGAAAAGCATCACACCCGTTTTGTTTTCAATCGGTCTGGTCGAAGCCGTGGCATAGGTGATGGTGGTTACTTCGGTGGGTTCGCCCGTGGTGGTGGTGGTTGTTGTTTTCACGACGTTGCCATTTTGATATTCAAGAACGATGTGCTTCTTGTCGGTCGAGCATTTCACGTCTTTCAGTTGGTTGTCGGCGTTGTAGGCAAAATCCCACGTTGCTTTCCCGATGATGTGGTTATTGCTGTAGCGGGTCTCTTTGGCGTGGGTCACAATATTGCTGTAGCGGGTCTCTTTGGCGTGGGTCACAAAGCCGTCCCGGTTGAGATAAAGCTCATAAACGTGTTTGTCGGGCTCATCCGTCTCTGTTAATATCACTTGCGGTGCTTGGGTCGACCCCAGGGCAACGTCCTTGTATTCAAACGTGGCTCTGTCCTTGCTATTGGGCTCTGCAAACTGGACGAGCTGTCCCTTTTCGTTCAGGGTGAGCACATTCTCTGAGATCTTCTTGGGCAATCCTAATGGGAAAACGTTGCGCGGATTAACATCCGTTCCGTTGACCATCTTTTGTTCGGGTTCGTCACTGTTGTCTTTACTGCACGATGTCATCATCGTGGTGCCCACGGTCAGGGTGACCATGAGGGCGAGTTGGAATAATTTTCTCATCTTGTTGAACTATAAAAAAATAAAAATTTGATGCTAAGAATTTTATCAAGCGGTGCAAAGGTAGCAGAAAACGGGGAGAGCGGCAAATCTTTTCAGGTTTTTGTTGTCAATCGCGGGCTCGGCCGGTGCTTTCAGTCCGAAAAACATTCGCCTCCCATGCCATGATGATGGCCATCACGCCCGAATAGCTTTTGATGCCTCCGTCGACGCGGTTGCTTTGCAGATAAAGGTCGTAGATGAAACGCTGTGTGGTGTCGATGATGGGACTGCGACGCGATAGCCAATAGTTTCGGTCGCTTTGTGCGAGACGGATGATTTCGGGGCGAATGCGCTTCATGAAGTCCTTGTATTCGGATGGGCCGAGGAGGTCGTCAACTTGCTGCAGCATGTGGAAAAAGATTTGATAGTAACCGCTAAATCGCAAAGCCTTGTTGGATGCGTGGGTGCAGATGATGTAGCTGTAGAAGTTGGCCTCGCCCTCGTTGGCAATGCCGAGACTGTGGGCATATTCGTGGGCGCAAGTAGATGGGAAGTTGTGTGGCCTAACGTCGGCGTTGATGGTGAATTCGCAGAAGAATGGCCCCATGCTGCCTGTTACGCCCGCCATGCTGCTGAGTGGGGAAAGGAGCATGGTTTTGGGATGCGGATGCCGGTTGAAAGGGCGGTTGATGCCCATTTGGGTGCTGTTGAGCTGCCGATAGCCTTGCTGGATGCGCGCCATGGTTTCGTCTTCGTGTGGGAAGTTCAGGGTGAACGTGGCGTTTAGGCTGTCGGCATAGCGATAGGCAAAGTTGCGGAAGGCGGCAGTGTCGGGTGGCATCGGAACCATTTTCATGCGCTGAAAAATGTTGGATTGCGCATAATTGAGCCCCCATGCGCAGTAGAACCACGCATAGAGCCAGAGCAGAAATTCGGCCATGCGCAGCAGCGTTGCACGTTTTCTCCTCTTTTGATAAACAATGGTGTAAATGGGGTAGGCAATGAGCCATGTAATACATAACAGCACAAAAATCCCATCCATTGAAAAGGGGATGGGATTGGAGAGCGATGCCAGTGCCCGGCCTATGATGGGATAGAGCTTAGCGGTGTAAACGTCGCCTAATTTGGGGAAGAAACGGATGACCGTTATGCCGACGAGAAGTGCAAAGAGGAGGAGATGTCGTGGGCGAAATGGGCCGATGTGGACGCTATCTCTTTTCATTTTAGAGATTGAGCTTGCGCTGAATGGTTTTGTTAAGCGCCTGAATTTGTCGGCTTCTGCGATTAATGCCGCGACTAAGGTCGGTCAGCTCGTTGAATATCGTCGTAGCCATGTTTTGGAATCGGTTGGGCTGGCGCAGCCGTTTGTCGGCATGAGCGTTGACGATGATATGAATTCCTTTTTCTTTCAGCACCACCTCAATGTTTTCACCCGTCAGAACAGGGTCGCCGTCGAAATGGATATAGCCCGGCGCACTGCGGTGGATGTGAAGATGTTTACAGCGGAAAGTTTTGATTTTCGAGTTCTTATTTAAGGTCTTGTTGAACATGTCGATGCTGATTTGTGGCGCTTCAAGTGCGCTGAATGGCTGCATCACCACAATATCCATCAATCCGTCGCTCATTGATGCTTGTGGTGCGATGTATGCGTTGTTGCCGTATTGTGAAGCATTGGCACACGAGATGAGGAATGCTTTGAGCCGTGTGGTGCCGTGTTCGTCGCGTATCTCGTAGGTCTCGGGCTTATATTGCAATCCGCCTTTGAGCACATTCTCAACATAGGTGATTGGCCCACGCTTTCCTGCCTCGGCAAATTTGTGGCTGATGAAAGCGTCGAAGCCCATGCCGCAGGTGCAGAAAAAAGGGTGATCGTTGATGATGCCATAGTCGAGCAAGTGGATTTCGCCCTCGTTAATGATTTGAATGGCTTTCGCTACGTTCATCGGTAGCATCAAATGGCGCGCTAATCCATTGCCCGACCCACATGGGATGATGCCCAAGGCCGTGTTGCTATGCACCACAGCGCGTGCCACTTCGTTCACGGTTCCATCGCCTCCGATGGCCACCACAATATCTATTCCTTCGTCTTTAGCCTTTGTGGCGAGCTCAACTGCATGCCCCGCATAGGCTGTTTGGACAATCTCATAGTCGAAACAATCGTGGTTTAAATACCTTTCTATGAGGCTTGGAATAGCCGCTTTATTCATGGTTCCCGAGATGGGGTTCATGATAAAAACAATTTTTTTCTTGTTCATTGAGAGTTATTTTTTAATGACAATAGGCAGGAAAAAGAAATATTCATCCAGCGGAAAACGTTCAACACATTTCCGCTGCAAAGATAAATATTTCAATGTTATAAAAGCTGTGACGCCTTGATTATTTGCTATTTTGAAACATTTATTGCCAAAAGATAGGCCGTTATTCATAGTTTTTTGTATCTTTGCAGCCTAAAAAAATCAAAACGTAGTTTTCTACACCTATTTAAAATGGGACAATTACAAGAAAGATATAAGCATTATCGCGAGCCTCAGAAATATATAGAGGCAGGCGTATATCCTTATTTTCGTGCCATCACCAGTAAGCAAGGCACAGAAGTTGACATGGAAGGGCATCATGTGTTGATGTTTGGTTCTAACGCCTATACAGGTTTAACCGGCGACCAACGCGTAATCGATGCTGCAAAGCGCGCACTCGACAAATATGGTTCGGGTTGTGCCGGAAGTCGTTTCCTCAACGGAACTTTAGACATTCATGTGCAGTTGGAAAAAGAGTTGGCCGAGTTCGTGCACAAAGATGCAACGCTCTGTTTCTCTACAGGTTTCTCCGTTAACCAAGGTGTGTTGGCACAAGTGGTTGGAAAAGGCGATTACATTATTTGTGATGATCGCGATCATGCCAGCATTGTTGATGGGCGTCGCTTGTCGTTTGCACGCCAGTTGCACTACAAGCACAACGACATGGAGGATTTGGAACGCGTATTAAAAGCTTTGCCGCAGGAGGCCATTAAGTTGATTGTGGTCGATGGCGTGTTCTCAATGGAAGGCGATTTAGCCAAACTTCCTGAGATTGTTGCGCTGAAGAAGAAGTATAATTGCTCAGTGATGGTCGACGAAGCCCATGGTTTAGGTGTGTTTGGCAAGCAGGGACGAGGTGTTTGCGACCACTTTGGACTGACCGATGAGGTGGATCTCATCATGGGAACCTTCTCTAAAAGCTTAGCTTCAATAGGTGGTTTCATAGCGAGCGACAAAGATACGATTAACTATTTGCGCCACACTTGCCGCACTTATATTTTCAGTGCATCTAACACTCCGGCTGCAACGGCCGCTGCAATGGAAGCACTCCACATTCTGCAACAGGAGCCCGAACGCTTGGAAAATCTTTGGAATGTAACAAAATATGCTTTAGAACGCTTCCGTGAAGAAGGATTTGAAATTGGCGATACAGAGAGCCCCATCATACCTTTGTATGTGCGTGACATTGAGAAAACGTTCTTGGTAACAAAGTTGGCTTTCGATGCGGGTGTATTCATTAACCCTGTTATTCCACCGGCCTGTGCGCCACAAGATACCTTGGTGAGGTTTGCTTTGATGGCCAACCACACGAAAGACGAGGTTGATCGTGGAGTGAAAGCACTCAAGAAGATTTTTGTCGAGCAAGGCATTATCAAGTAAAAATTCATTCCTCATTCATAAAAGCGGGATTGCACATTTGTTGTAGTTCCGCCTTTTTGTGTTCTATGCAAATAGCCGTGATATGCAAACCATGCTATCGTCTCGCAAAGTGGATATTAGCTTTTGCAGAAAACGATAGTACTTTCCATTAAAAACGATAGTACTTTTTGAGTAAAACGATAGTACTTTTTTGGCAAAATGATAGTACTTTTCATCAAAAACGATATTACTTTTTAAACAAAACGATAGTACCTTTTTCAGAGCTTGATTCAACATTCGTGCGTGTTGCTACAACTATGAATGAATACAACTTCAATTAACAGCTCATGAAGCCGTCTTTTCCTGCAGATAGCGAAGCAGTTTTTCCCAGCAATGGGCATTGGCATCATGTAGAAAAAGCAACAAAACTTTGGTTGCTCCAAATTAAAATACTAACTTTGCACACGCAAAAACGAAATCGCATCTAATGCGGGGTGTAGCGCAGCCCGGTAGCGCTCCTGGTTTGGGACCAGGCGGCCGCAGGTTCGAATCCTGTCGCCCCGACG
>ERZ772957.2248-NODE-2248-length-11344-cov-9.788644_pt1 | contig 11344 bp, 9 predicted proteins | sample MGYA00580682_ERZ772957 | MGnify/ENA primary metagenome ERZ772957 (study PRJEB29015, sample SAMEA2737921) | human oral metagenome | biome: human oral; feature: human-associated habitat; material: dental | place: China | collected 2025 ...
CTTCATTTTCCTCAGCAGGCTGAAAGAGAAAGAGCAGATTGTGGGTAGGCTGAGCGCTCACAGCTTGCTCCAGCAGGCCTAGAGCCACCGTCATGTGCATATCGTGTCCGCAGGCATGCATCCGGCCTTCATGAGTGCTGGCAAAGTCCAGTCCTGTATCCTCCACAATCGGAAGACCATCAATATCTGTCCGCCAGCCAATCGTCTTATCCGGTGAACTGCCCTTGATAAAGACCAAAATACCCGTCCGCCAAGTTCGAATTTCCACAAAGTCTAGGCCAGCTGTCAGGCCATCAATGACCTGCATCAGGTAGGCATGAGTCTTGTATTCTTCCAGACCGATTTCTGGTATCTGGTGTAAATCACGGCGAATGTTCAGATAATCAAGCATTTTTCTTTCCTTTGAAATCCTGTCAGAGCAAACAAAGAGTCAGACCGCCCCTGATGCAATCCAAGGGTGGCAGTATCCTGTTAACCAAAATTAGAGCGTGCGCAAGGCATCTTCCAAAGCTGTCTTCTGTTGGGTCTTCTCGTCAATGGTCTTGATAACTCGTGCCGGAACACCAGCAACCACTACATTTTCTGGAACATCCTGAGTCACAATTGCACCAGCCGCAACAACGGAACCACTGCCAATTTGTACACCTTCAATCACAACCGCGTTGGCACCGATCAGCACATTGTCTCCGACCTGAACTGGCTCTGCACTAGCCGGCTCAATGACTCCTGCCAGAACCGCACCAGCACCAATATGACTGTTTTTGCCAACAATCGCTCGGCCGCCCAGAATAGCCCCCATATCAATCATGGTTCCAGCACCAATCTCCGCACCGATATTGATGACTGCCCCCATCATGATAACAGCATTATCACCAATTTCGACTTGGTCACGGATAATAGCGCCCGGCTCAATACGGGCATTGATGTCGCGCTTGTCTAGAAGCGGTACCGCTGAATTGCGGGCATCCTGCTCTACGACATAGGTCTTGTTTTCTTCTAAGTTCACTAGGAGGGGCTTGATTTCTTCCCAGTCTCCAAAAAGAACATTACCTAATTTCACAACAGACCAAGGAATCGATCCGTGCAATTCTCCATCAAAGGTCACCTTGACAGGAGTTTTTTTCTTAGCATCAGCGATAAATTTGATAATTTCTTGAGCGTTCATTTTCGTAGCAGACATGGCGTCACCTCTTTGTTCTTTCTATTCTTTGTTGGGAGAAGATAGTCCCTCTCCTATCTCTTTTATTTCTCTATTATAACACAATTCGGTTATACAGTTAGGACTTTCTTAGGAAGGACTTATTACCTCCTGTTCAGAGACTTGTATATTTTTCAAATGCAGATTCCCATCCTTACCCTCTGAAAATTCTAAATGGTAGTAAGTACTATCTAATGCTTTGTAGACCATGGTCACAGAGAAATAACCCTTAATGCCTATTTTTGTGTAACTTTTTGGAGGCCTCAAATATTCTAGGATTTCTTGATCACTCATTCCTTTTTCTGAGTCTGATTTCAATTCCTTAAGAAAAGAAAGTTCCTCATCTGACAACTCTTCTTTTTTATCTGTATAGTACGTAACGCTAGCAAGATGTAGACCTGAACCAAAATCCCAAAATTGAAAAAACGCAAATCCCCCTCCCGCTAGAGTGTAAGTAAGTGACAATAATTTATCTTGCTGCCCCATTGTCATATCTTCGCTGCTTTTAGCTAACCCATACCGTTTGACAAAGTCAGACATTGTAATATTTTTATATTCATCCTCTTCAATTGTGTAGTTTATAAAATCCATTTGTTCCCAATCCAAAGATTTGGCATCTGGAGAAGTATATTTTGATTCTGTGCTTATGAACTCATTCTTTCGGTGAGAATTTGTCCAATTCCCAATTAGGACGAGTAGACCTATCACAACACCTATCAGGGCGACAGCACTCACTATCCTGAAAAAAGAGGATTTTTGTGATACCTTTAGTTTCCTAGACTTCGTTTTATGAATTGGCTTGGATAAAGCCTTTATCTGTTCGAGGGCAGCTCCTCCCCGTTCCCGCTGATTCTTGATCGACGAAGTGTTTCTGGCTTTAAACTTGGATTTATGTTCCCGCCTCAATGCTTCTAAATTTCTATCTTTCACCTTTTCACCTATCAACTAAAAACTTAATTGCTCATTCCCTTTCTACAAACGGCTGATTCTCCTGCTAGATAAGCGCTACTAAGCACCTGCAGCTCCTGCTTCGCTTGCCAAACCTGAGCTGTCTTTCAGTCGATAGCTTTGAGTGTCATCTTTTTCAAAAGAAAAACTAACCTCTTGACCATCCTCCAAACGATAAGAAATCGATAAAGTCGTATAGCTTAAGATTCCCCCATGCCAATCGAGGCGCTCTGGAAGTCCCAACTGACTGACAATCTCTTGATAGGTCTTTCCTTTCTCTATACCAGCAAGTTCTTGACGAGTAAGTTGAGCATTTCGGTTTGGTAGATGCGCACTACTGAGATGCGTACATTTTAGGGATTCCAACTTAGGGGTTTCAGAAGGACCAAGATAGCTCTTAAAAGAGAGGTTAACTTTCGCTTCCGTCCCTGCTTGTGAATAGTTTAAATCTATCGTCTTGATTGGGCCATCTTGGTTCGTTTCCCTACCAGACTCAGCTTTCCCTAACTTTGCAACCACCTCGTCGACCTTTGTCAGATTTGGAACCGATGAAGTGAAATCTGAGAACAAAGAAGTGACATCATCATAGGTAATATGAAACTGATACTCTTCTTTTTTGGCAATCCATTCTGGACGATTAGCAGATTTTAAATCTTGATTCTTTCTATATGAGTCTAACATAAAAGAAATATCTGCAATTTTTTCTTTATCTCTTGCTTTTTCCATCTCTAGCCACTTCATTCCAGACTCAGCCAAAAAAGTCATAATCCCCAAACTAGAAAGTACCATCACCCATATCTTAGAAAAGAATCCTAGTTTTTTCTTCTTAAACTCTACTTTATCTATCTCTCTAGCAAGCTCATTAGAGGATATTCGCGGAGAAAGCTTTGTCTGCTTTGCTTCAGTTACAAGGCCTGACACCGGCTGGCTAGCTTGATTTCCACGAAGGACTTGATTTTGTTTTTTAGCTTTCAGTGATTCTAAACTAGAAATGAGACGCTTCAGCTCTCTCTGCTTTAATTCCAACAAATTTTGTGATAGAAGCGACAGAGGCTCCTTCACCTGCTGAACTCCTGCTAGCTGCTCAGAAAACACAGGCTGGTCTTGAGGACTTGTTTTAGCCTCATAGCCGTTTTTGTCCTCTATCGAAGAGACAGCAGACGGCTCATTGCTTGAGCTATCTATTGGAAATACCTCTTTTGATGGAGACGAACCTGAAGGACGAGCTTGATTTTCTTCTGCCCCTCTCTGCGCTTCTTGCAATCCCGCAGACAGTTTGATGTCTGGGTCTTCCTTGGTTTTCCATTTAGATAGAAAGGATGGTTGGCTATCTGCTGGCTTTTTCGTTTGCGCCTTCTTGAATTTTGATTGATGTTTCTGCCTCAAAGCTTCCAGATTTCTTTTTCCCATAACTCCTCCTCTATTGACTCTTATATCATTGAAAAGACGGCACTACTAACCGTTCACAATTCCTACCCGCTGAATGCTGCTGTCCTCTTTTCCATACCATTCATACGGAACAATATACAGCGATTGTATGCACCATGAAACTTGCCATGCCAATATAATTTTATTCCAGTATATCATATTTTGAACTGGCTTAGCTTGAAAGCACACAAGCAAAAAGGCACGAACTCTCGTCCGTGCCCATGAAACCAACTATATATGACTATTTTTGTTTCACTTTTTCAGCCAATAATAACTTCATCCGAACTCCTTTCCAATCTTGGTCCTCTGCTTTTCTAGAACCGGCCAAATAGCAGCAAGCTCAACTTTCTAGATAAAAGTCTATCACATTGCTACTGCATCTTCTCTGATTGTAACATATAAATCAGGGAAAGAAAAACTGTTGCCGAGTCGACAAGTAAGTGAAAAAGCTAGATGGCTAACTGGCTAACAAAGTAGGCTAGTAGTTGATCTTTAAAAGAGCAAAAAACCTCCTAGAAGGGAGGTTGTGTCTAGTTTTAGACTTTTATTTTTCTAAATTGCTTGATTTGAAATTTTATTATGATCAAGCAGTTTCGAAAATCTGAATGGTAGAGCCCTTTTCAATTACTACTGCTTGGTCTGCTGCAACATGGAGAGTACCCGGCAGGCTGCCCTCTTTTGAACCATCAAAAGAAATCGTGATATGGCCCAGTCCAGTTAAATTTTTTTCTACTACATTTCCTACGGCAGTAATCGAATATTCCTGACTATCTACGACTAGCTTTCCACCTTCTAGTATTGCACCTAGAAGATTTTTGTTATCGATTTTAAAACAATACTCTGCTAAGTCTTCCGGAGCTTCTTCTCCAAACAAAATGAGCATATTGGCATCTTGAATCATATTCTGAGCTTCAGGCCCCACTTGAATTACTTTAGCTTCAAAAATTTTCTTCATCTAATTCCTATTCATCCTTTCTCAAATCTGTCATAAACTTATGCTTATAGATAAGTTTAACATAATAGTTGCTATGTTTACGTGCATCTATCAAAGGTCTACTGATAAAGACCAATACTAGCTATCCAAGCTACTAGCACCCGCGGAACACCATTGAGGAAGCGTGAATAAAGCACAGAAGGGACACCAACCTCAACTGTTTCAGACTTGGCTTCAGATAGACCGAGTGCTACAGGAATGAAATCACAACCGTTTTGAGTGTTGATAGCAAATATAGCTGGCAGAGCCATTTGGGGCGGAATATTCCCTTTGCCGATTTCAACTCCAATTAAGGTTCCAATAATCTGACTGATAACAGCTCCGGGGCCTAACAAAGGAGATAGGAATGGCAAGGAACAGATAAAGCCAATCAAAATGAGTCCCCAGATGTTCCCTGCTAGGGGAACCATTAATTTTGCCAGCCAATTTCCAACACCGGAACCTTGAATAACCCCAATCAGCAAGGAAACAAAGGCCATGAAAGGAATGATTGTGTTGAGCATTGTTTGGATGGCTTCACGAGCAGCCTGGTTGAAAGTCGCAACGACCTTCCCAGCGCCCATCCCAATTCGTGCTACAATACTTGTTTCAGCTTTTTGCTCTGTAATTTTTTTAGTAGTATCGTAAGTTGGCTTTTCTGTTACCACAGTTGCCTCTTTTTCATCTTCATTAGCAGCAGAAATTTGATTAAGGCCAACTGCTGACACATAGATTTCCTCAGTGATATATTGAGCTAGAGGGCCACTTTTCCCTGTAGCGACAATATTGATTGTAGGGATCCCCTTTTTAGGATAAATACCGCAGCGAAGAGTACCGCCACAATCCACGATTGCTAAAGCAATTTCCTCATCAGGGATAGAAGTTTTAAACCCGTTAACAGCTTCCATACCGGTCAAATCAGCAATTTTATCTACAATATCTGGCTTTTCTCCGCCGCCAGTGATATAGATAAATTTGTGCTTAGCCTCACTAGGTGTAATGACCAAAGGTCCTCCGAAGCCGCCATTTCCTTTAACAACTTTTATACTCTTATATGACATAATTTCACTCTTTCTATCAATCAAATGTTTTACTCAAGGTAACACCTTGCTGTTTTGCTACATAAGCAGTTGTAAAATCGGTCACCCAACCGCCTACAAAGTTCATGACAAGCCCAACAAGCATGTAACGAATGGCTAAGTCCATTTGACTTAAACCTAAAGTTTGAATTCCTGTTGCAATTCCCATCCATACAAACAATTCCCCAGGATTGATATGCGGAAATACACCATTTGAAGTGTGGCAGAACTGCATCTGAGCTGCTACAAAACTAGGTTTATAATATTCTGGTAAGAAACGTCCCATACTGATTGCCATCGGATTCCCCAGCATAAAGGCTGAAATGAAAGGTAAAATCATATACCGGCTAATAGGATTTTTGGCAGAAATCTTAGCCAGAGAATTGACCTTCTCTTCTCCCAAGAAAGCGATAAGTGTATTCATTGCAATCAATAGCATTAAGACAAGCGGCACAATATTTGTCATCCAGCTAATAAAGGTTTCTCCACCTAATTGGAAGAGTTTCATAAAACTCTCTGCAAAATTTGTAATGTGATTCATAAGGAACTCCCTTTCTTATTTTTTTTTAATAACTGTTTAATAGATAATTGTAAGTAATTCGCATAAAAGCCGAATCCCAGAAAAGAATCAGATGAACCTGTCTCTTTCTCAATACCTGCCTCATGCCAAAGATAGACTTTTCTAGCATCTTCTATGGCTGATTGCATCAACTTATTTTCTTTTCTCACAAGAGGATTATACTTGTCAAAATAATGGATGTCTTCTCCAACATAATCGTCCATATTTTGAAAACGTGCTAAGATTGTGACTCCTTGCATTTTGCTAGCTTTAAGAACCCGACCGTTTTCATCAACCGCGAACATGACAATCGTACCGGATTTGATTCTTCCGGACTCCCTGCCAATCGCTACGCGCCCCAGTTTTCGGAGCATCGTATAGGTCTTATTGAAGTCTTTAAGTTGCTGCCAGCCGAGGAACATTTGAAATACATAAGCTGCCATGACAAATACAGCGAAAATTATTAGCGAACTCATTAAAATACTCCTTTACTCTTAGAAAATGATAGAAACTCTGTCTCTGTTTCTACAGCCCTCAATGCTTCTTTTAGAGAAGGCTCTCCTGCAATTCGAAAAATGTCGTCATACAATTCCAGCAATTCACTTTCCATTTTTCTTTCAATTTCTGAGGGAATGGCGACTAGAAAGATAAATTCAATCCATTCATCTTCTTTTTGATAAGGCTCTTCTAGTTTTCCGAACATTAAAATAGTCTTTGCATAACCCTGGTTAATTGTATGGGGGAAGGCAATTCCTCCACCAAAAATGGTTGATTGCTTTTTCTCCCTATCAATTATCCGATTTCTAAACCCTTCATCAATCATCTGAAGTTTCTCTAACTCTGCAACCATATTTAGCAAGTATTGCTGATAGGTTTTTTGGGGGCTCAACCGAAGAAAGCGTAAGCTGACTGTTTCTAGATTTTTTTGATGAAAAGCATTGGCCCTCTGCCATTCTTCCTGCAGCCATTGATCATCAAAAAGATGATTAACTTGAATGACTGGAGATTTGGAATTTTTATATTTCAGAGGCACCGTCGTAAAAATTGCAAAATATTCCTGGTTCAGCTCTACATTAAAATCCTCTTCAGAATGTTGGGTAATGTCTATATCATTTCCAAGGACTCGCCTGAGTTGCTGAATAATCATCGCAGCAGTTCCTCTTCCTGTTGTGCAAACTACAGCTATCTGCTTGCGAGAACCCTTAACAGCAGAATTTTGCTTTCTTAAAATCATTTCAAAATACAAAGCCAGATATCCGATTTCAGATAATTCCAATTCAGAACCAAAAATTACAGATAGTTCTTCTCCAGCTATTTTTGCCATTTCAAAAGCAAAAGGATATTGAGTTTGAACCTCGCCATGAAATATATCATTAGCTTGCACATGGAAAATCAGTCGATTGATTAAGGGGCCTAGATGAGATTTGATTTCTTCAAATAACTCTTCATCATCAAAGTGAACCAACATTGTTTCTTTGACTTTCTTGACAATCCCTTGAAAAATGTTTGAAAGCTGTTCAGATTGATAAGACGGCTTGCTTAAAGTGTCAATAAAACGGACATTAAACGGAAAACACAAAAAGTCTATCTCAAACTGACTGAGGGAAATCTTATAAGTCATCTCAATATGATAGATTAATTTCTCAGCCAAATGTGTCTCTGTTAAATCATTCCTATAGTAAGGAATAGGACAATTCAACACTCTAGATGTATGAATACGCTCCACCATAATTGAAATGGTCTTTCGAAGGAGTTCCTGTGTTTCTTTAGGGATTTTATAGTCCTGAACTAGCGTCTCCAGAAAAGAAGATGTTGCCTCAGTGAGTGTCCTTCCTTCAAAGTAAGGAGCCACTTGGTGAATATAGAGTAAGCGCAAATTCAGCTCGCTCCCCAAGACCTCCAGCCCACGGTTGGGCTTTCCTGAAATAGTGATAGAGTAACTCTCTGCCAAAGATTTTACTTGTTTCAAATCCTTATTAAGGGTACTTCTACTAACACCTACTTCCTCAGCCAAGTCGTCAATAAGAAGAGGGGAGGTTGACTCAATTAAACGTTTTAGCAAATAGGCAATTCTTTTACTGGAAGAATTGAAGTCACTCTCCTGTTTTAAACTACCAGATAAAATCCTTTCCAACTCTGTATAGTCATACACTTCTAACATTAACTGATCATCTTGTGTGATAATCTGGATATTAGGAGCCAAAACATCATTTAATTGTTGGATACTCTTTTGCAAGGTTTGCAAGCTAATATCCAGTTCTGAGCGCATATCTACCAAGGAATAAGTTGGCTGCGAGACCATTTTATCTAAAATATTATACCACCGATTTACTAAGGTCAACTCTCTTCCCCACCTTCATTGTTTTAACCGCGAGTTTTACCTCCGGCAATATTTGTAGTGACACCTGTTATATAGCTAGAACGGTCTGAAATATAGAACGCTACAAGATCAGCTACTTCCCGTAGTTTCCCACTCCGTCCCAATGGAGTCGTTGAAGTTGAAGCATAACCAGCTCGAATATCTTCTACCGTCTTTCCACGAGTATAAGCAAGAGCTTCCTCATAAGAAAGAGTTCGAAGTCCCGTAGCTTCCATAATTCCTGGAGCAATTCCAACCACACGTACACCATGTTTACCAAGCTCTTTCGCCCATGAACGAGTGTAACTATAGACTGCCGCTTTCGTTGCAGCATAGGCACTTTGTCCTTCAGAACCTTCCAAGCCTGCTTCTGAAGCCATGTTCACAATTACACCTTTTCCGTTTTGAACCAGAATCCGGCCTACTGCCTGACTAACCAAATACAGACCTTTTTGGTTAATCATTGTTACTTTTTCAAACGTTTCATCGTCTAACTCGTAAGGACCTTTAGGATTTTCTGCATCAATTAATAATCTAGGAACATTAATCCCTGCATTATTGACTACCGCATCAATATTGCCAAATCTTTCAACTATTTTGGCAACACCCTCTTCTACTTCAGAGCGAGAAGTTACATCAACTTTTACAAATAATAGATTCGGGTGACGTAAATCGTTGTCGCTAAGATCAAAATTCGCTACATTGACTCCTAATTCCAACAATTCTTCGACGATTGCCTTACCAATCCCAGATGACGCACCCGTCACAAGAACTGTTTTGCCTTTAATGTCTAACCAATCATTCATTTTGATACCTCTCAAATTTTATTTACAAGGCAATTATACAGCGCTTTCATAAAAGAATTAAGACACTCTTTTTTACACTGTTCAAAAAAATAATAAACTAATTAAGAGGCTTGTACTAAAAAATCCACAAGAAATGAACCTGTGGATCTTTTTATATCCTGAATGAACTCAAAGCATATGAGAATCAAAGGCGTGCATTCAACTCAGCACCCAGCTCTTCAAAGCCTGGTTTCCCAAGAAGAGCAAACATGTTTTTCTTATAAGCCTCAACTCCAGGCTGATCAAATGGATTGATACCATTCAGGTAGCCAGAAAGAGCAATAGCTAACTCAAAGAAGTAAATAGTATAGCCCAAAGTGAACTCATCTTGCTCAGGCAGGGTCACAAACATATTTGGCACTCCGCCGTCTGTGTGAGCTAACAGCACTCCATCTGTTGCTTTCTTATTGACAAAGTCAACATCTTTTCCTTGCAGATAACCAAGGCCATCCAAGTCTTCTGCTAATTCAGGAATCAACACATTTTTGCGAGGCTTATCTACACGAATAACTGTTTCAAAGAGGATACGAGTTCCTTCTTGAATAAATTGCCCCAAAGAGTGCAGGTCTGTTGAGAAGTTGGCTGAAGTTGGGTAGATACCTTTTTGGTCTTTACCTTCTGACTCACCAGCCAGTTGCTTCCACCATTCTGAGAAGTATTGCAAAGATGGTTCGTAGTTAGCTAGAACTTCTGTCAGATAACCTTTACGGTACAAGATATTGCGTACAACTGCATATTGATATGCTTCATTTTCAGCCAACTTATCAGAAGCATAAGCCTTGCGAGCAGCATTTGCTCCTTCCATCAACTTGCTGATATCAGCCCCTGCAGCTGCGATTGGCAAGAGTCCCACTGCTGTCAATACTGTAAAACGACCACCAACACTATCAGGCACTACAAAAGTATCCCAGCCATTAGCATCTGCTTCAACCTTAACTGCACCTTTAGCGCGGTCTGTAGTTGCATAAATCCGTTTATTTGCTTCTTCCTGACCATACTTCTTAACCAAGAGTTCTTTGAAGACACGGAAAGCAATAGCAGGCTCTGTAGTTGTTCCTGACTTAGAAATAACGTTGACAGAGAAATCTTTGTCTGATACATAATCTACCAAATCAGCCAAATAGCTTGAAGAGATAGAATTACCAGCATAGAGGATTTGAGGTGCCTTACGTTCTTCCTTGCTTTGTAGATTTACAAAAGAATTATTCAAGAAATCAATCGCTGCACGTGCCCCTAAATAAGATCCTCCAATACCGATGACGATTAACACTTCACTATCAGATTGGATTTTAGCAGCCGCCTTTTGAATACGAGCAAATTCATCTTTATCATATTCTTCAGGCAAATTCAACCAGCCTGTCATTTCTGCTCCAGGACCTGTTCCGTTTCGTAGAGCATTATCTGCTGCAGTCACTTGAGGCTGCATATAATCTAATTCATGTGGTGCTACAAACTTATCCAGTACCTTTGAATAGTCAAATTTAATATGTGTCATGTTTATCCTCCAATTGTTCTTTTCTTTTATGATAACGCTTTAAGAAAAAATAAGCAAGTACTTTTACTATTTTAAAACGTTTACATTTTTATTCTATACTATTTTTCTAAATAAGCTAACCCTAGGACATAACTGAGAGCAATCGTTTGCGCAAGTCAACAAATCTTAGGCCTATTGAGAAGAACAGTTTTGATTGACAAGAAAACCAATATGCTTCTTAAGATTGGATGTCAGCTGAATTCATTTCAGGTCCGTTCAAACTAGATTCACTGCTCCAATATTCATCTGCGCCTTACACAGGCTTGATTCTTAAATATCGGAACCTAGTTCTCACTTTGCTCAAACTGCGTCAATGTCTCTAAACTCATCTTCCTCCTTCGGAGTTGATTTGTTAAGAGGCATAGAAAAAGAGCACACAGTTCAAATCGCTTAGGGCTGCTGGATTCCTCCCCTGACCCGC
>ERZ772957.2249-NODE-2249-length-11334-cov-4.919496_pt1 | contig 11334 bp, 10 predicted proteins | sample MGYA00580682_ERZ772957 | MGnify/ENA primary metagenome ERZ772957 (study PRJEB29015, sample SAMEA2737921) | human oral metagenome | biome: human oral; feature: human-associated habitat; material: dental | place: China | collected 2025 ...
TGTTAGGAAGTTTTTGGCAATCTTATAGAAAATTAAACGCGTAGAAAGGTAGTATCTCTTGTGCCGATAATGGCTGATAGTCAGTGGTTTGAGTGTTATAGAATAACAATATATAATGACAACCCTTTTTGGTTATGATATGCTGAAATCAAGATTCAAGAGAGGAGTTCTAAAAAAACGATTCCTTTGTTTTTAAAAATGTCTCATGATAATAGGATGACCGTACAGATGACAAATACAAGTATAAATCAGCGAGCGGTATTGCAAGCGCAGATTTGGAAAATCGCTAACGAGGTACGCGGCGCTGTGGACGGCTGGGATTTTAAGCAGTTTGTTTTGGGAACGCTGTTTTATCGGTTCATAAGCGAAAACTTCACCCGTTTCATAGAGGGCGGTGATAAGAGTATCAACTATGTAAACATGGCCGATGATCGTATTACACCTCAAATAAAAGATGATATTACCAAAACTAAAGGATATTTCATCTATCCCAGCCAATTGTTTGTAAATATTGCCAAGAATGCCAATACGAATCCCAACTTGAATACGAATTTGGCTGAGATATTTGATGCAATAGAAAATTCAGCCAATGGCTATCCTTCAGAAAAAGACATCAAGGGGCTTTTTGCCGACTTTGATACTACGAGTAACCGTTTAGGCAATAGTGTGCCGGATAAAAATAAACGCTTGGCGGCAGTGATAAAAGGTGTGGAAGGATTGGATTTTGGAAACTTTGAAGACAATGAGATTGATCTTTTCGGTGATGCCTACGAGTTTTTAATTTCCAACTATGCGGCCAATGCAGGTAAATCGGGCGGTGAGTTTTTTACTCCACAGTATGTATCTAAACTGATAGCTCGATTGGCTTTGTGTGGGCAAACATCTGTCAATAAAATTTATGATCCCGCTTGCGGTTCGGGTTCTTTGCTGCTGCAAGCAAAAAAGCAGTTCGACAACCATCTCATAGAAGAAGGGTTCTTCGGACAGGAGATAAATCATACCAATTACAATATGGCGCGTATGAATATGTTCCTGCACAATATCAATTACGACAAGTTCAATATTGCCTTGGGAGACACGCTCCTCAATCCTCAACATAGCAACGATAAACCCTTTGATGCCATTGTGTCCAATCCGCCTTATTCGGTAAATTGGGTGGGGAGTGATGATCCTACGCTCATCAATGATGACCGATTTGCTCCAGCCGGTGTGTTGGCTCCCAAGTCCAAAGCCGACTTTGCGTTTGTATTACATTCTCTCAGCTATCTTTCGGCTAAGGGGCGCGCGGCTATCGTATGCTTTCCCGGTATCTTTTATCGGGGCGGAGCTGAGAAGAAAATACGGCAATATCTGGTAGAGCATAACTTTGTGGAAACAGTTATCTCGCTGGCGCCTAACTTGTTCTATGGTACAAGCATTGCCGTAAATATACTCGTACTCTCAAAGCATAAGCCGGATACCAAGACACAGTTCATAGATGCCAGCGGAGAGGCATTTTTTAAGAAAGAAACAAATAACAATGTACTAACAGATGAGCATATTACAAAAATTCTCAGCCTTTTTGAGAAAAAAGAAGATGTCCTGTATACCGCCGTATCGGTTGAAAACAGCACAATTGCGGAAAACGATTACAACCTTTCCGTAAGCTCGTATGTGGAAGCGGAAGATAAGCGGGAGGTAATAGATATAGTCAAACTCAATGCCGAAGTAGCTGAAACAGTCAAACGGATAGACACACTGCGAGCAGATATAGACAAAATAATAGCGGAGTTGGAAAGGTAGGTGAATATGGAAGGACAAAAAGGAGAAATCATACTTTATCAGCGTGAAGATGGCGCTGTACAAATAGATGTAAGAGTGGAAGATGAGACGGCGGTGTGGCTAACACAAGAACAGATGGCTGCATTGTTTGTAAAGGGGCGCAGTACTATAACAGAGCATATTTCTCATATTTTTGAGGAAGGCGAGTTGGATGAAAATGTGGTCTGTCGGAATTTCCGACAAACCACTCAACATGGAGCCATAGAAGAACGGAAGATGCGAATGGCGGATTTTGTAAGAGAACTGGACAACATTCTTAGAACCACAGGGCGCAATGTGCTGGACAATGCCGGACAAATTTCAAACGAACAAGCAAAGAAAAAGGCAATAGAAGAATATAAAAAATACAAGGCCAAGACTTTGAGCAGTGTGGAAAAAGATTATTTAAACTCCATCACTATGTTGGAACAAAAAGCAAAAAAGGCAAATAGGATAAAACAATGACACAAGAACCTAAATTATTCCCATATATAACCCGCCTCCTGCAAGGAGCTTCCGTGGAATGGAAACCGCTGGGGGAAGTAGTTGATTTTCAAAATGGATTTGCATTTAAAAATAATTTATTCAGAGATGATGGAGAAGCAATAGTTAGAATAACAAACATTGATGGAAAAAGCGTTGATTTGTCTGATGTTAAATATTTTTCTATTAGTGATTATAGCACCAATATGTCTCCATATAAAATTAACAAAGGTGATATTCTTATTGCAATGTCAGGAGCTACCACTGGAAAAATTGGATTTTATAATTATGAATACACTTCCTATCTTAATCAACGAGTAGGAAAATTTATTCCAAAAACCAACATTTTAAATAATCGATATTTATACCACTATCTATTATCAAAAGTAGAAGATATCTATATTATTGCTGGTGGCGGAGCCCAACCAAATCTTAGTTCTAACAAATTAATGGAAAAAATCCAAATCCCTCTCCCTCCCCTTTCTGTCCAAAAAGAGATTGTTCGTATTTTGGACAAGTTTACGACGCTGGAGACGGAGCTGGAGACGGAGCTGGACTGCCGCAAGCGGCAGTATGAGTACTATCGTAATCATTTGCTTACCTTTGGCGATGAGGTGGAATGGAAGGCTCTGGGAGAGGTTGGTACCTTTGTGCGTGGGAATGGCTTGCAGAAGAAAGATTTTGTAGAAACAGGGGTAGGGTGTATTCATTATGGACAAATTTATACTTACTATGGCATAAAAGCCTCTAAAACGATTTCGTATGTGACAGAAGAGTTTGCTAAAATTTTAAGAAAGGCATCATATAATGATTTGGTTATTGCTGCTGTAAGTGAAAATATAGAAGATGTTTGTAAGTGTGTTGTCTGGGAAGGGGAGGAAGATATTTGTGTAAGCGGAGATACATTTGTCTTTAAAACGGAACAGAATCCGCATTATATAGGGCATTTGTTAAGAACAAACAGTTTTTTAAACTACAAAAGAAAAAATGCTGTTGGTGCAAAGGTGACTCGATTACAAGCAGGGAGTTTGCCTAGATATATTATCCCCCTCCCCTCTCTTGAAGAACAAGCTCGTATCGCCGACATTCTCGATAGGTTTGATACTTTGGTGAATTCTATCAGCGAAGGTCTGCCGAGAGAGATAGAGCTGCGAAGGAAGCAGTATGAGTATTACCGCGATCAATTACTATCATTTCCAAAAACATAAAGAGATGCATAACTATGGGAAAATCATTAGAAGAAATAGTACAAGAATTAAAAGATAATACCAAGAAAGTACAACTCATCTATGCCTTCAACGGTGTGGGTAAGACACGGTTATCGCGTATGTTCAAAGAAATAGTTGCTCCTAAGCAAGAAGACGAGGAAGAAACACGTCTAAAGGTCGTTTACTACAATGCCTTTACGGAAGACTTATTTTATTGGGACAATGACTTGGACGAGGATGTAGATCGAAAAATAACTATTCGCCCTAATGGTTTTACTCGTTGGATTTTTGAAGATCAAGGACAATCCGGGAATATAACAACTCTTTTTCAGCATTACACTGGCGACAAACTGACGCCAATATTTAATCCGGAATATACGACTAAGGGAAAAGACGGAAAAGATATTAAAGTGCCCGCATATTCTGAAATAACATTTTCTATAGATAGAGGAAATGATAAAAAAATTAATAACGTTAAAATTTCTAAAGGAGAAGAAAGCTGCCTTATTTGGTGCATCTTCTATAGCTTATTAAAAGAAATTGTCGAGACCTTAAACATTCCTGAAGCAGAGGATCGCTCTACAAATCAATTTGACAGTTTAAGGTATGTTTTCATTGATGATCCTGTGAGTTCGTTAGATGAAAATCATCTTATAGAATTGGCGGTAAATATCGCAGAAACTATAAAATCAAGCAAATCAGATTTGCAATTCATTATAACAACCCATAATCCATTATTTTATAATATGCTTTATAACGAACTTGGATTAAAGAATAAAAATAAAAAGAAGTCTCCTGAATCAAAGGATAAAAATGAAAAGAGCCTTTCATGTGTTTATATGTTAGATAAAAACGAAGATGGAACATTTGACCTTAAAGAGAAGGACGGCGATTCCAATAAGAGTTTTTCTTATCATCTCTTCTTGAAGCAGACAATAGAAGAGGCTATAAAAGTAGGCAGCATTCAGAAATATCACTTTACACTCCTTCGTAACCTATATGAGAAAACTGCAAATTTCTTGGGCTATCCCAAATGGTCAGACCTGTTGCCGGATGATAAAAAGAGCTATTATAATCGAATCATACAATTCACCAGCCATTCTACATTATCGAATGAAGCTGTGGCCGAACCGACACCCGCAGAAAAGCAGATTGTAAAATTCTTATTAAACCATCTTATTGAAAACAGATATTGGAAAGAGGCGAAACAACCATGACATCATATACCCCCATAGCAGAATTACCGAACTTTATCGTCCTTGATACATACATCAAAGATTCAATGGTGAGCGAACCCTCTGTAGGCTATCAGCCGGAAGCTGCTTTAGAACGGGAGCTGATACAAGACTTGCGTAACCAAGGGTATGAGTATCTTCCCGATATTGTAACTCCCTCTGCGCTCCTCGCCCATGTAAGGAAGCAGTTACAAGAACTCAACAAGACTGTTTTTACCGATACCGAATGGCAGCGGTTTCTGGATGAATATTTGGATAAACCGAGTGATACGATCATAGATAAAACACGGAAGATACACGATAATTATATCTATGACTTTGTGTTTGATGACGGGCGTATCCAAAACATTTATCTGGTCGACAAACAGAATATCGCCCGCAACAAGTTGCAGGTTATCAACCAGTTTGAACAAACGGGCACACAGGCAAACCGGTATGATGTAACTATTTTGGTGAATGGGCTGCCGCTAGTACAGATAGAACTGAAAAAACGGGGAGTTGCAATCCGCGAGGCGTTTAATCAAGTACACCGTTACAGTAAGGAAAGTTTTAATAGCGAAAGTTCCTTATATAAATACCTGCAAATGTTTATTATTTCCAACGGAACAGATACCCGCTATTTTGCCAATACGGTAAAGAGAGATAAAAACAGTTTTGATTTTACGATGAATTGGGCAAAATCGGACAATACGCTGATTAAAGACCTTAAAGATTTTACGGCAACCTTCTTTCAGAAAAATACGTTGCTGCAAGTATTGCTCACCTATTCCGTGTTTGACACCGGCAATACATTGCTCATTATGCGCCCCTATCAAATTGCTGCAACGGAACGTATCTTATGGAAAATAAAAAGCTCGTTCCAAACAAAGAAATGGTGCTCACCGGATGGCGGCGGCTATATTTGGCACACAACCGGTTCCGGCAAAACTCTCACAAGCTTTAAGACAGCCCGCCTTGCTACACAGCTTGAGTTTATCGATAAGGTGTTTTTCGTTGTTGACCGCAAAGACTTGGACTATCAGACAATGAAAGAGTACCAGCGCTTTTCGCCGGATAGCGTAAACGGTTCGGAAAGCACTGCAGGGTTAAAACGGAATATTGAGAAAGACGATAATAAGATTATTGTAACAACTATTCAAAAACTGAACAACCTTATGAAAGGAGAAGGCGATTTACCTATCTATCAAAAACAGGTTGTTTTTATCTTTGATGAATGTCATCGCTCTCAATTCGGTGAAGCACAAAAAAATTTGCGGAAGAAATTCAAGAAATATTATCAATTCGGATTCACGGGGACGCCCATTTTTCCGGAGAATGCATTGGGCGCGGAGACTACGGCAAGTGTATTTGGAACTGAGCTGCATTCGTATGTTATCACTGATGCAATTCGGGATGAAAAAGTATTGAAGTTTAAGGTGGATTATAATGATGTGCGCCCCATGTTCAAGGCTTTGGAAACAGAGCAGGACGAAGCCAAGCTCAGTGCTGTAGAAGAACAAAAACTCTTGCTCCATCCCGACCGCATAAAAGAAATTGCTCAATATATCTTACGGAATTTTAGAATAAAGACTCACCGGACACAAGGAAGCAGGACGGGCTTTAATGCCATGTTTGCAGTTAGCAGCGTTGAAGCGGCAAAGCTCTATTATGAACAGCTGAACGCGCTGCAAAAAGAGAGTGAAAACCCATTGAAGATTGCGACGATATATTCTTTTGCACCGAACGAAGAGCAGAATGCCGTTGGTGATATTATTGAAGAGAATTTTGAACCGTCCGCAATGGATACGAGCGCTAAGGAGTTTTTGGCAAACGCCATTAAAGATTATAACGCAATGTTCGGTACCAATTTCAGTGTGGACAGCAAGGAATTTCAAAACTACTACCGCGATTTAGCAAAAAAAGTGAAGGAGAAAGAGATTGACCTTTTGATAGTAGTGGGTATGTTCCTTACCGGTTTTGATGCTCAAACACTGAACACGCTCTTTGTTGATAAGAACTTACGCTATCATGGTTTGATACAGGCATTTTCACGTACCAACCGTATCTATGATGCAACAAAAACATTCGGCAATATCGTTACGTTTAGAGATTTGGAGCAAGCAACAATAGATGCGATTACACTTTTCGGTAGTCAGAATACCAAGAACGTGGTGCTTGAAAAAAGTTACAAAGAATATATCAAAGGATTCACTGATAGTGTAACCGGTGAAGTACACAGGGGCTACACAGAGGTCGTTCGGGAACTGAAAGCGCAATTTCCTAAGCCGGACGCAATAACAACCGAAGCCGCTAAAAAAGTCTTTGTTCAGCTTTTCGGTGAGTACCTTCGCATCGAAAACATCTTGCGCAATTATGATGAATTTACACAGCTGAAAGCCTTGCAGTCTATCGATCCGACAGACCGCGTTGCTCTCCAAGCATTTAAAGATCGGTACTTTCTAACAGATGAAGCGTTTGCAGAAATGCAGAAAATAGATGTGCTGACCGAACGGGCTGTGCAGGATTATTGTTCTACATATAACGATATACGAGACTGGTTTAGACGGGAGCGGGGCGGTAAGAGTCCGGAACATACAAAAATCGATTGGGATGATGTGGTTTTTGAAGTTGATTTGCTGAAATCGCAAGAGATCGACCTTGACTATATTCTGGCTCTTATTTTTGAACATAATAAGAAGACAAACGATAAAGCAAAATTGGTAGATGATGTGCGCAGGATAATCAGATCCAGTATTGGAAATAGGGCAAAAGAAAGCTTGATTGTTGATTTTATCAACGAAACGGATTTTGAGCCGATTAAAGATAAGGCAGAAGTTATCCAAGCGTTCTTTATGTATGCTCAGAAAAAGCAGAAAGAGGAGGCAGCTGCGCTGATTGCCGAAGAAAAGCTTAATGAAGAAGCTGCAAAACGATATATACAAACCTCATTAAAACACGAGTATGCCAGCGAAATCGGTACCGATCTGAATGCCGTTTTGCCCAAACTCAGCCCGCTCAATCCTGATTACTTAACAAAAAAGCAAAGGGTATTCCGGAAGATTGCCGCTTTTGTTGAAAAATTTAAAGGAGTCGGCGGAACAATTTGATAGTGCGTTTAGCGAGGAATGTCCACAAATATGAGTATTCTGATAGTCTTCTTGGTTTTAGCTATTACATGATAATCCATATATAAACTCCCGACTTGACCTGTTAAGAATCAACTAAAAGCAATGATTTGATAAGTCTATATACAGCAAGGAATAAACTATGGGCGCTGACGGGATCGAACCGCCGACATTTTGGGTGTAAACCAAACGCTCGTACCAGCTGAGCTAAGCGCCCTAACAATGAAGAGACTATATATGAACCGGATAAAAATGTCAATATCCTTGTAAAATTCGTAGTCCGTAATGGAAATGTTACCACGAGCCGGAGGAACCTCCGCCCCCAAAGCTGCCTCCTCCTCCGCTAAAACCTCCGCCGCCGAATCCTCCGCTGCTGAAACCGCCGCCAAAGCCTCCACTGCCAAAACCTCCGCCGCGTCCTGAGTAACCGCCTCTCCGTCCTGACGCGAGGAATAACAGCGGCCAGAATAAACCGCCGGGCATAAAACGGGAGCCGAACAGGTAGATAATAATAAGAAAAATGATAAGCGGCAGCGGAATAGAATCGTCATTCCGGCGGTCAGCCTCTTTTACAGCCTCATTGATGAGGCTTTCATCTTGGAGCGCCAACCCTGCAAGGTTTTTTACCCCTAACAGGACGCCCTTCCCGTATTCTTGTTTTTTAAATTGAGGCGCAATGACCGAACGGATGATCCTGCTGCTTTGTGCATCGGTGATACGGTCTTCAAGTCCATATCCCACTTCGATGCGTAGTTTTCGGTCTTGTGCGGCAATTAATAAGATAACACCGCTGTCTTTTCCTTTTTGCCCGATCTGCCATTTTTCCGCAACACGGATGGAATAATCTTCAAGGTTTTCGCCTTCCAAGGAAGGAATGGTTAATACCGCTATTTGCAAGTCGCTGTTACGGTCAATACTATACAGGTACGCATTTAGTTCCTGTGTTTCGCTTGCAGTGAATATATGCGCATAATCGTTGACCGGACCGTTCAGCGGCGGAACATCAAGAGCAAACAGAAAGGCTTTTTGCGCACAAAGACAGGCAATAATGATAAACCGGAAAGGATGGTTTGAAAATTTCATAGTTTCCCCTTTAGTTTTATGATGCAGCGGAGGAAAGGCGTGTAATACACCGTTTGATCATAGAGAACGGGAACCCTTTCCGTTGAAGGGCCTTGTAGAGTTTTTGGCCGGTATATCCCTTACGGATAAGGCTGCGCGCTGCATCTTCGCATATATCCGCTTCATCAATCTCCGAAAAAAAATCACTCAACGCCTGCTTTGCCGTGTCCGCATCAATTCCGCGCTTACGCAGTTCCGAAAAGAGACGCGCATACCCTTCTTTTTTTGAAAGGCTCCTCGTATGTAAATATGCACCGGCAAAGCGGGAATCGTCAAGCGTACCTTCGGCACGTAAATAATCAAACGCAGGCTGATATTCATTTTTTCTATAGCCTTTTTTTTGCAATTTAACTGTCAGCTGATAAGAAGAATGTTCAGCACGATTAAGATAAGCGGCAGCCTGTTTTTCAGCTAAAAAACGCCTACCCGCCTGATAGAGATGTTCTGTTTGAGATTCTGTAAGGGGGAGCGGAAGGGTATCTATCGCAAGCGGTTCATCAAAGTAACAAAACCGGCTTACGATAGAAATATCCCCGGAAAGTATCAGTTTGACAGCATCCGAGGATGTATGCTCTACCGCAATAAGGGTAGGATTAACGCTTGCTGAACTGGAAGCGTCGGCGGGCACCGCGTTGGCCATACTTTTTGCGTTCAACCATTCTGGAATCACGAGTTAATAAGCCATTCGCTTTAAGTGAGCTGTGGTTAGAGGCATCTACCTGTGCAAGTGCGCGGGCAATACCGTGCGAACAAGCGCCTGCTTGTCCGTTTAAACCGCCGCCATATACGGTAATGATGATATCATAGCGGGCATCACTGCCGGTAACAAACAAAGGCCGTTTAGCCATTTGAATTTGTTCGGGAGTTGCAAAGTAGTCGTCCATATTCTTATTGTTGACGGTTACCGAACCTTTCCCTTCGCGGATATAGACCCGTGCTACCGAGGTCTTTCTTCGTCCTGTTCCTATTCCGATATTTTTCACAACCATTCTCCTAAATTATAACGCTACCGCAACAGGATTCTGTGCTGCATGGGGATGTTCGTTGCCTGCATAAATTTTTACATTTTTAAGCAATTTACGCCCGAGCGGGCCTTTGGGCAGCATACCTTTTACCGCGATATACAGCGGTTCGGTCGGTTTTTTCCCGATGAGGGTATTAAAATTAACGGATTTAAGTCCTCCGGGGAAACCGGTGTGATGGTGATACATCTTATCTTTGTCTTTATTCCCTGTAACGGCAACTTTATCGGCATTGATAACGATAATATAATCGCCCGATTCCTGATGAGGGGCATAGAGAGCCTTGTGCTTTCCTCGAGCCATTGCGGCAACTTTTGCTGCAACCCGCCCGAGTGGTTTGCCGGCAGCGTCGATAACATACCAGCTCCGCGGTATTTCACGCTCTTTATAAAAAATTGTTTTCATCTTTTGTGTACCTTATATATTTTTATTGCAGATAATGTGGGTAGAGTACTATATCAAAAAATCAGTTATACAGTCAACCCGCAGAACTTTATTCGTTTTTATTTTCTCCTGCGTTCATCGCAGCCTCTTCTTTTTTTGCATCTTGTTTGTCTTTAATGTCCGCAATACCGATGAATACGGAAATCAATCCGACAAAGGCTGTAAAAATCGGTAAGCCGCCGCGCAAAAAGAGCAAAATGTCTTTTCCCCATCCAAGACCGATACCTGCCGTCTCCGGCGGGAGCGCTGCAAAAACCGTAAAGAGAATCATAGCTGCTCCAATAATCAGCGCAATCATATCAACCTCCTGTAAAAAAATGACCCGTACACGATTCGAACGTGCGACCTGTTGCTTAGGAGGCAACCGCTCTATCCACCTGAGCTAACGGATCAAAAGATTAGGCTGCTTATATCGGCATACGCTTCTTAAACAGCCGCTGTTCTACGAAGTATAAAGAAAAAAACGGCTTTTTACAAGCCCTCTTGCAGAGATCGGCGTGGTAAGCCTATCGGATGTTTTTTGCGTATTCCCGTAGAATCCATGATGCGGTTCAAATGGTTGTCCTATCTCCGGTATTCTGCGGTTTATCTCTATTCAATCAACCGATACTCTGCTATAGACTCTTACCTTGAGCAGCGGCCTCAATTTCGCCGTCAGCGAGCCGGATACGGAGCTTACCTGCGGCTGCCGCATCCTGTGCGCGGCGGAGCACCAGCCCCGTCTGCCGGTCATAGACGATAGAATACCCTCTATTGAGAATTTCCTGCGGGTTTGCCCCTTCAATGGTACGGGTCAGCAAGGCGAGCCGGTGCTTTGTGTCAGTCAGCCGCGTCTGCATTGTGTACAGCAGATTTTCTTTTGCATCGTCAAGGCGCATTAAAAGCGGCTGCTCGATGCGGCGGAATTTCATCTCAA
>ERZ772957.2250-NODE-2250-length-11330-cov-2.895698_pt1 | contig 11330 bp, 24 predicted proteins | sample MGYA00580682_ERZ772957 | MGnify/ENA primary metagenome ERZ772957 (study PRJEB29015, sample SAMEA2737921) | human oral metagenome | biome: human oral; feature: human-associated habitat; material: dental | place: China | collected 2025 ...
AACAAAACGAGGGGGTACTGGTCGGTCTGTTGTAATAGGGGTACCTCATAATTTTTTAGGGGGGCTCCCTATTATTGGAAATCCATCAATATCAAATATTATTTTGTCTAAGACTAAATAGTCTTGCTGTCTGTTTCCTCGTCGCCTTACTTGCTCTTGCTTCGTCTTCCTTGTGTGACACTCATGACAGAGCAGTCTAAGATTGTTTGGATTCAGTGTTATGTTTGGATTGTCTATGTTGTCCTTGGTCAGCTCATCAATGTGATCTACTTCGTTAGCGGCACATCCACACTCTTGGCATCTGCCTCTGTCTCTCTCTATGATTAACTGCCTAGTATCTCTCCATGCTTTTGAGTTATAAAAAGGTTTAGCAAACTCTTTAGCCATTACCTATGAATCCTTTCTTGATAAAATAAATGCGATGGCTTTCGCCACCGCTTGCTCAATATTATTTAAGGAGTACTTCATGGTTTATTCCCACATACACTATAGCATGAGTGCACCCTGAATTTTACTGAACTCTTTTGTAAATTCGTTGCTTTTCAACATCTTGTAGTGCTCTACCATGTAGAGTGTAGACCCATCGCTCAGTCATATACATCTCTTCTGCAATCGTCTCAAAGGTCTGCATTCTTATGTACCTTCTGCGCAACACTTCCGCATGATCAGCATTCGACAGTTTATAGATAGTCTCTTCAATCTTCACTCTTTGCCTCCAGAGTTCGTCTCTTAATTTCTTTTGTTTTTCTCTCAGCGTTGCTAGTCTAACAGCTGTATCTTCTGTAACCTTGCTAATACTATCACCGCCCGGCATTCCATCATAGCTTACCGCCTTAACTCCCAGTGTTTGTTCTATATCAAAAATCTGATTGTCGAGCTGTGTTATTCTCTCACCGATTCGTCTATACTCATTCATGAATTCTTTTGCTGTCATAATTTTCCACCTAAACAATTCACTCTTTACAGAGTGTCAATGCTAATCAAATCCTCAAAGCTGACTTGCTCTATTTCAGCCATGCGGATATATCCTTCTTGTCTATTTAATATCTTTCCTTTTCGCCACGTCCTTATTCTTGGCACCGGATCTGTAGCAACCATCTGATATTCTTTGTGCTCCAGTCCTGTGATTGGATTCTCAAATTTTCTAACTGAATCCTTGTCAATCTGATACCCTTTGAACGCTTTAGGCTCAGCGAATAATTGTGCCACACTTACACGCTCTCTCTTAACGATAGGCCTCTTCAGGTTTCTGCTTGCCGTCCATCTTCTCTTTGTCGAGTTCTCTGGCTCTCTAAATGTTTGCTGAGTCTCTTTAACCAAGTATTCTGCAAGTTCTGTATAATTGCGCGATCTATCCAGCGTGGATAACCATATGTGTCCAAGTTTCCATTGTTTATCGATAATTTTACTGTCTATGTAATTCATCACGATGTGATGATGTATTCTTTTATTTTTATATTCGGTAACCGCAACATAATAAAACTCTTTGCCAAGCTTTCTATATTCGTTTCTCATTCTGCTGATGAATAGAGATAGCTGATGTTTAGCCTCTTCAGGTGATAACTCAACAGCATATGTCAATGTGGTGTGAAAGTCACCCGGAAAGAAATTCATGTTCAGCAACCTTGCCAACATTTTGACTGCCAGTCTGTCATTATTTTTCTGTACAGCCTCATTTGTCTTATTCTTTTTTGCTTTTCTTCCTGTTCCGGTTGCTCTAAATGTCATCTTGATAGCGACATCTATCACAGCGCCAGCTGCACATATCTCTCTGATTACTTTTGACATTTATCTTCCCATCCTATATGGCTCTATTATTAATACTCTAATGAACCTTTACTCCGGACTTGCACCGGACTGTTTTCTTCTATATAGTATGTAGTTTTTATTTCCTAAGGTTATGCAGATGGCCTTTCGACCATCTGCAGATTTATATGATCTGTAGCTTGTGTAGTTAAGTTACCTATTTATTGTGCTCTTTATGTTCCTTATTAAGTTAGTTGCTACAGGTTCATATCAATGTTATTTACTTATGTCCCTTGTTTATCTGGTGCCCTCTTTCTGTGAGTTCGCAAATGTACACACCATAGCTTCCGTTCTCGTATTGTTTCTCTGTTTCAATCTGTAATATTTCGCTATCAAGCTTTGTCAATGTTTTCCCGTTAACCAGCTCGATATATGTGTTTTCAAGCGATACTGTTTTCTCCATTATTGCCATTACTATTCTCCTTATTGTTATAATTCAATATCTTTTACAGCTTGCGCTATACGCCTTAGTTTTCCGCTGATTCTGTCTTGGCTTCAATCAAACCTATTCATTTAATGCCTCTAGTTCTGACGTTAATATTTCCGTTAGAGCCTTTTTGAATTTACTTGATGTGTTTTCGTCCATCTTTGCAAGTTGACCTAGACATTCGTTAAATATCGTCTGCATCGATTTAACATTTATGCGAAATGCAGTAATTGTTTCACCACTAGAAGCTGCCATGTTGAGTTTCTCAATCTCTGCTCTCGCTTCCTCTAGTTCTTTCTCTGTCTTAATTTTCTCTGTCTTCGTCTGAATATTCGCTGTAGCGACAGCCTTTTCAATCTCTCTATCTAATTCAACTCTTGCTTTTTCAAGAGCTTTCTTGACCTCGTCGTCTTTGTCTCTCTTGGTCTTCTTTAATTTATCCTTTTCCTTCTTTAGCTTTTCTTTCAGCTCTTCGATTTCTTTAGAGATTGCTCCTGGTTCGCCCTTTTCTTCTTCGAGCTCTTTAATCCTGCTCTTTAGTTCGACTATCTCCGCATTTTGAAGCTTAAGGTCTGCAATTTCTTCTTTCAGTTCTCTAACTGTCATTTCAGAAATGTCGTTATTTTCTACCACCTCTTTAGCCACCTCTTCAGGTGCTGCTAAAAGCGCGAACACCTTGGAAATATTCAAATCCGCAAACGTTTGCGCTTTTGAAAACAGGCTATTTTCTTCTTCGCATCTTTTAGCCAGCGACATCATCATTTCCGCTTTTCTTTTTGAGAAATCTAAGTGTGATTCGCACCATGATTCAAATTCGCCATGATTTAACCTCTCTTTAATTACAAGTAGTCGCTGTCCTGCGTTTGCTGCAATCATCATTGCGATGCTGCCTATCATCTCCATCTGTTGATATAGTCCGTTGACTTCGATTTGCAGTTCCTCTGTTGTTTTTGCTGTCAGTTCCTTTTGAACCTCATACTCTACGTTCGTTATTTCTGTCATTATGCTACCCTCCCCTTCTTATCTGCCTTGATTTTCTTTACTATCAGATTCAACCAGTTATCTACCCACGTTCTCACTTCGTCATCCGGAATAGTATTTCCTCTCCCAAAGCACTGCTTGATACTCTTCGTTTTGAGGTCTAGTTCCACTGTCACAAAAGATTCGTTTTCTTCGCCAACTTTTCTGACAACAAATACCGATGTTCTTCCTTCTACAGCTCTGTCATAATATGAGGCGACACAATTTCTGTTGTTTCTGCCCTCGTTATCAAAATCTTGTATATCTCTTAATGGTCTTATGAGATATTTGTTGTCGATATACACAAGCTTCTTTAGACTTGGTAAGTATTTTTCTTCATATTTTTTCTGCTTTTTTGCTTTTTCAGCTTTTCTTCTTTCGTCAAACGCAGCTCTATATTCAGATGAGACTTTGTCGTGTGCTTTCTTAAGATCTTTAGGATACTTATAATAATCATTCATTGGATATTCCATGTATTTAAGTTGTCTCATGTAATCCTTGTACTCCATTTTTGTCATGTTTATTACAGCATGTGTAGGATGATTACATAACTTTGCTTGTTTATCCAGGTAAGTTGCTAATCTCACAAAGTTCTCATTTAGGGATTTGATTTCATGAACTGCAAATATTTTTCTGACAATTTTTAAGTGGCTTTTCTTCACCTTTCTTGTCTTCGACAGGATTTTATAAAAAGCTATTCCTTCTATATCAAACATATCCCAGTTCTTGAGCTTGTCCACGTCCTGAGGTGATAACCTCAAGAACTTCGCAATCGTTTTGCCTTTCCAATTCGGAAATATGTATGTTGGATAGTGCATTATTTTACTGCTGATTATTCCTTCAAGTCCTGCCTTTTTTATAAATTCCACTTGCGGATACTTTGCACATAGGGCTGCTTCCTTAACCATGTAGTCTGCATTCCCGGGATCAATATTCATGTATCGTAGGAACGTATCTTCTAGCTGCTCTTTTTTTACGAGATTTTTGTATGTTCCTTGACCAATATATACTCCGCCTTTCCTTTTTTGATACCAGTCCTGCTGATAGTATCTGTATACATACATGTGTTGGCTCTGATTAGATATGCATATGATTTGATTTAACTTTATTGTCGTTACATCTTCTATGCAGTCTACCGCCTGTCCGCTATATCGCCACCCAGCCTCAGCTACTACAAAATAAATCGTGTCATTTCTGTAAAACATCCATACATAGCTATCGTAGCTGCTTATCGGAATACAAGTGTGCGGCATTGCTACAACTTTGGTATAGCAATTCGGACAGTAAGTTGTGTCACCCTTTCTTAACTTATCGATATAATTAAATGTATATCCGCAGTATGGGCAATGCGCTTTTTTCTGATATCGATTATAGATAAGGGTCTTTTGCAAGCCTTCATTTACTATTTTTTCCAGGTCTGCCGGATACTCTATCTCGACCGGAGTATCCTTTAAATGTTTGTAAATATATCTCATGATTAACTACCTATATCAGATCTAAGATATCTACCACTTCCGTGATATGTGCTTTTGTTTCATCGAGCTCATAATACTTCAACACCATTTCTTTGACTTCTTTATCTGAGATTGCAGCAATGTTATCAACTGCCTTCTTCCTTGCTTCTTCTGTTATGCTATGTATTAAATCCTTAATGGACTTCTTGCCATTAAGGATCTTATTTGCTACTTCTTCTGTGGTGCAGTGTTCGTTTACCGTCTCTTCAATAAACGTCGCTAATGCACTTTTTATTTCCAGCGATTCATCTGTGATTTTCTCTCTTGCTTCATTTATTCTTTCCATCTCGTTACTCCCTGAACACGCATCATTATTTCTTTTTGTCGCCGACTGCTACCATAAAAGCTAGTGTTAGGCACACAAGTGCCGTTACTGTTACTACTGTCCAATTCATCTTGATACCTCCTATAAATAGTTGCGGCCGATTAGTAACATCCAATCTCGCCGTGCTTGTTCTTTTGTCAGTCCTTGCTCTATCAATTCATTTTCGTACTGCTGTTGATAGAATTGCCTCAGTTTTACGTTTTCGCATTGCGCCCATTCCGTGCAATTCCAATGAAGTTCCTCATGATGTTTTCTACAAACATCAACTTGAAATTCATGGTCAATGCTTATCTGTCGGTTTGATCCGCCAAAAACCTCATGTCGTTCGGCATAAGGTTTGCCACAATACTTGCAAAACCTGTCCGGTTTGTTTTTCCACCCATTCATTTTCTTTTTCTTCTTTACTGACTGCGGCTTAGGATAGGCGCAATTGCGATAATAGTTCTTTAAAATATCTCCACTCATAACAGCAGCCATATAATTGGAAGCGCAAGTGCTATGAGCATCCCTATATCAAATATCAAAAATAACAAGTTAGCATTTTTATACCTGCTCTCGATGTATTCATATAATGCTGCTAATCCTACTAACAGCATTACCATCATTAGCCACCATGAAATCTTTAACATTTTTTCCTCCTAATCGAATTTTACTCTCCCCCATGTATCATCATCCTGAGTCGACTCTTTGCAGCTAACTACCGGGAGTGCCAGTTCTTTTATTATTCCATCTTCAATTTCCGGAAGTTCCGTCCTTGTCAATTGCTCTTCGGTGAGCATGTCGCCGAAGTAATGCCTTCTTCTTTTGATGTCCATAGATCCCCCTATATAGTTAACTGGTTGCTCTGTTTTCTAACTCTCTTGATATCCACCTTTTCAGCTGCCGCCTTGATGGTTATCTCACTATTAGCAACCTTGATTTTTATATTTTCGATGACTCCTGCATGGACTAGTTCGCACGATGTCTTTATAAAGCTAATGCCGACATCCTCAATCGGAGTAAATCTCAATTCTCTTGACTTTTCTCCGCACAACATTTCGACATTGGCTTCCATGAGCCTGTGCCATTTTGCTTCGCTTTCGCAGTCGCATCTCTCTGTTGCAAGACGCGTTGCATCTTCTGCATTATTTGCCTCAACTAGATGCATCTGTCCGCAATCTACGCAATATCCTTCCATATGTTTACCTCTCTTCCTCTTTTCCTCCGAAACACGATACATTTAAAACATTTCTCTTGGCTGACCCTCTCTGGAGTACAGTCTTTCGTATTCTGCCTCTCTAACTTTGATATCACGCTCTTTGGCTTCGATAATCTCCACCAGTCTTTTTTTCGTTGTAAGGTCTGGATTCTTAGACGCTTTAAATCTCGCCTTATATTTATCTACACGCCGTTCATCTTCCTTGTTGGCGAGGGCAAGGACGCGCATTCGCTGCCTGCCTTCCGGATCATACCTGCAGTGCCAATCGTCGCAATACTCACACTGCCGGCAGCACGCATCACAGATTGTGCCTTTAATTCTGCGACACCACCAGAAGGCTCGATTTACTCCCGGTGTTCCATGTTCATGACCGCACCGGTCGCATACATACCCAACCTCTACCATTGTTACTGGCATTGTGCAATGATATCTATGATCATCGCTGTTCCGGAATCGACAGTGACATTAGCTGTCTTTTGATAGCCATTGCTGAATGTTGCGACCACAAACTCATACGCACCTTCTCGCTCATACTTGAGTGATACTAAATCATAGAAACCTCTCGTCAGTTGTAGTGTATGTAACAACTCATTACATATTGTCTGTTTGTCTTCCATTTCTGATTCTGCTCCTTTATCACTTGCACCCTATGGCGTACAATAGTACCCACAGCATTGGGATTAACAGTGCGAACGAAATTCCTCCTACCAGCTCACTCAGCCGGAACTTTCCATCTTCGTCCGAACACATATACCTAATCGATTCTGCAAATCTCTTCATTTTCGTTCTCCCCTTTTACTTATTTTTTCTACTAACCTTCCATCTCATGTGATATACTTTCCAAAATATCTTTTAAGGAGTTGTTAATTGATGGAACGTATAACTAGAATCGAACGCGAATTTTTAAAAATGTGTAATACCAATGACGATATGACACCTCAAGAAAAATTTGATATTCTCTGCGATAAATATTCGCCTTTAAAAGTTAAAAGTGCACTTAACCATTTGAAGGAAAACGGTTATATCAATTTTTCTTCCAGCGGAGAGAGTTACGTTTATTGGTTTGAATTGAAACACAAAGGTCTAAATTACCGCGAAATTACATGGTTGGAATTTAAATCTTTTGTTTGCAAATCTGTCATTGTACCGATATTCGTATCCTTGCTCACAACATTAATCATTTACAAGCTACCATCTGTGATTGCATGCATTAAATGACGTTTATACTACTAGTCACAGACTCTCTGCTTCATAATCATGTCTGCCACATCAGATGCTAAGTATTGTTTTTTCTTACCATCTGTGATGTATTCGCATCCCTCCATTAGATTCATTACGTAATCTCTGGATTTACCCAGATACCTCGCTATATCCGACTGACATGGCCAGTTACCGACTTCCTTTTTTATGTCTCTCACTATTGTTTGTTTATCCATGCCTTTGCCCTCATTTCTGATGTATAATTCCCTTAACAATCACTTGTATTTAGAAAGGAGCTTTTATGAATTCTTTTAAATGTCCGTATTGTAGTGAAACATTTCCTCTAATATCAACGACCTATAAGCATTGGCAGCCATCATTTGATTATCCTGATGTGCCAGTTGAACGTCCAGATTTCAACATTTATCAGCCGAAACCTATACCTCCATCTCTAATTAATCTGTATTTCTACAAATGTCCGGCCTGTGATGGAATCTCAATTACTGCAAAGGGCGAAGGAAATGCAACCAAGAATTTAGCTATGCCCTTATTGCCCAATTCACCAGCGATTCAGTTTCCAGATTATGTACCAGATGCTGTCAAGAGCGATTACTGCGAAGCTTACGCCATTGCTCATTTAAGTCCTAAAGCATCTGCCACTCTATCACGCAGATGTTTACAGTCTATAATCCGCGATTTCTGGGGTATTAAAGAGAAAACCTTGTATCAGGAAATTTCAGAGCTTCAAAAACGTGTAAGTGCATCTCAGTGGGATGTCCTCAATGCATTACGCAACCTTGGAAACATTGGTGCTCACCCAGAAGCTGATGTAAACCTTATAATCGATATAGATCCCGATGATGCTGTGAAGATTATTAAGGTAATAGAGCTTTTAATTAAGCAGTGGTACATTGAGCGTCACGAGCAGCAAAAGCTGTATTCCGAAGTCACTAGTTTGAGCGATGAGAAATGTTCTCAGAAATCGAATCCAAAATAGTGTCATGGCTCGCTAATAGTTTTCCCTTTAAGTCCCAGTACTGATACAGAAATCGTACCGGGGCTTTTTCTGTTCCTTCTCCTATCAAGCTAGTAGTACGTATAACTGTTATTACTTTTGCTGCATCCGTTCCGCGCATAGCTCGTCTTTTATCCATTCCTTCTCTCTTCTCCTATCTGTGTTGTATAATCTCCTTAACAAGTATTTTTATGAAAGGAGCTTTTATGTCTTACGTTGAAAATCATTTCTTACACGCTTCAGGACATAGCCGAAAAATTACTTTAATTTCAACGTTTTGATTTCCAATGACTCCTCATACTTGTTTATGAGGAATTTTATTGATTCTATAGTTCGATACTCTTCGGGCAATCTATCTGATAAAACCCTATTGATATCATCAATAATGTTACTTATTGTGGTATTGCTTATTATTTTTCCACTCGGTAATTCGTGCTTTATTTCATGCATAATCTTCTCCTCATCAGTATCTTTTGATTGCGATATATTTATCGCTGTGTTAAAATTTGCGTAGCCTTTACAGGCAAATTCATATAAGGGCGGTGATCATTTTGACACAACTTTTGAACTTGCCAGTTCTCGGGATACGGAATTCGCTGATGCGTTAAGGCTTAGTACGCTGAAGGCAACAGCTAAAGTGAAGCAAGATACCATAGACCAAACAGTGACATTGTTTGTATTGGGATTTATGCGATTATCAGATATATACGAGGTGGCTCCTTGTTTCTATTTGACAATCTTCAAGCTGAAATCGGGATTAGCCACTCCTGACGAAGCTTGAATAAAGCATTTTGAACTTTTGCAGTATCTTCCGAGTAAAAAAATTGCTGACGAACCCTCTCGCATGTCACGCGGGAGGCTTAGTTTTTTCTGCAAAAACCGACAACTCGTTTATCCCTAAAATGGTACATACCTTTATTAACTCACTTGCTTTTAATTCTCTCGTTCGCGATTTGTTATTAATGCTGTTATATAGCTGCATATAGTTCACTCCTGATAGAGCTGCTAGATCGGTTATCTTTAACTTTTTTTCTTTTCTTCGCTCATTTATTATTTGAGCTATTTCTTCTCCTTTGAGTTGCATCTTGACTCTCCTCTTCAGCTCTCTGTGATGTATAATCTCCACAGGAGGAGATTTACAATGACAATTTTCGATAAGATATCTATAACAATTTCTATTCTTGGTCTTATTGGCGGGTTATCTTCATGGCTGTATATCTGGTCCAAAGACCGGCTTAATATTCAAATCAGAATATTATCTAAATTAATAAAACCCGGAACAAACTCTGCTTTGTTTTATATGAGCTTTTCCAACGAATCTCGTCTACCTGTTGCTATAACAGCCATTAAATTAATTCTCGAAGATAAACCAGTTTCTTGTTTAGAAGTCCCAGATGTTGTTCTTTCTCGCACTAAACGAACCGGTTCGACTATCACAGATCAGATAAAACACTATTCCATAGAAATCCCTATAAATATACCTGCCCTATCCGCTACTTCTGGCTATGTTCAGTTTCTATTCGATCAAGATATTCAGCTACCTGCTTCCAACACTCTGTCTTTTGAAGTTCACACCAATCGTGGCGTGATAGATAGAATCTCACTTCAATTGCCTGAGGCCAATCTGGTGCCGATGGAAGATAACTAATTTCTTCATACATAATCTTCTCTCCTCTTCAGCTTTCTCTTATTTGTGATGTATAATCTCCTATATAGTTATTTTTTTAGAAAGGAGATTAATATGAAATACTATCCTGCTATTATCTGTAAGAATGGTCATGTTTTGAGTTGTAGATACTCTTATCAACACAAGTTTTGCAAAACTTGTGGAGCAGAAGCCATCTCTCGTTGTGAATCATGTGGATATATTATTGAAGGAGATCTTTTAAGTTCTGGCATACTGACAACCTATTATGAAAAACCTTACTACTGCCCAAAATGTGGTGCTCCTTATCCTTGGACTATCAAACTTATTGATAATGCTGTTGAATTAGCATCGTTAGATGCACCTTTAGACGAACAGTCTTTAGCGGTAATAAAAAATGCAATTCCTTATTTAATTACCGAATCTATTGATACTCCAGTACAAGCAGCTAAATTCGCTAAAATAACCAACAATTTAAGTGATTTTGCTCGTACTGCAATAAAATCTCTTTTAATCGACTATGTCTGTGATGCGGCAAAATCAATTATTTGGGGTTAGCATTGAGCCACAAAATACACAATACTTAAAATCCACGCGAACTGACTTTTTGCATTTAGGACACTGAATTAACTTATCTTCGCTAATGTCAAATGGTGTGACTACAAAGAAACTTCCATCTGGTAGTTCAACTTCAATTGTTACGTGGCAACCATTATTATTTAACTCGATGCCTTCTTTCTTGAGGTTGTCGAGTATTTTTTCTACATGATGATTTCCTTTATACATAATCTTCTCCCTCTTCATCATTCTTTTTATCGACTTTAATTCTTCCCTAGGTGTATAATTTTCATAACAAAAATTTTTATGAAAGGAGGTGCTCCATTATGGCAAAACCTATTAAACCAGGTACCGACAATAAGCCTGCTGGAACTTATGTTGAAGTCGGTCCTAAAGGTGGAAATGTAGATCACCCTAGAACTGTTCATATTGACCAGGGCGATAGATTGCCACCTACACAAAAACCCGGTAATGGTTGGAAGAAAAAGTAATCTTTTTACCGCTCTTTATGAGCGGCTTTTTATTTCAAGTCTCTTTCTATAGATGCAGCAGCATCTCCCAAACACATTTATCTGTATCCATGCTTCTGCATATAGCTTCCCATCTTCTTCATATTTTGTTA
>ERZ772957.2256-NODE-2256-length-11320-cov-7.760408_pt1 | contig 11320 bp, 10 predicted proteins | sample MGYA00580682_ERZ772957 | MGnify/ENA primary metagenome ERZ772957 (study PRJEB29015, sample SAMEA2737921) | human oral metagenome | biome: human oral; feature: human-associated habitat; material: dental | place: China | collected 2025 ...
CCCCAGAAATAAAGCTCGAAAAAAGCAAGCGCAAAGATAAAAAACAATATCAGCGCCGCGCCGCCCACGCGGATGTAGCTATCGTCTCCTACGTCGAATTGCACGCAATACGCAAACGCCATAAAAACAGGCAAGCCGCTAAATTCGCGGAGCGCTTCTTTTCGTCTTTCAATGACGATACGCACAAAACGGCGGCTACTATGAGAACTGTGGTCGCGATAATTTGCATGGCGTGTGGCCTTTCGTGTAGGGCAGAAATAACCTTTGGCTAGCATCAAGAGATAAAATTTCACTACTGAAGTCAAAATAAATTCGCACGATTTTATAGCGCCTTGCCTACTTTTGCGGTAAAATTTCGCCGTTTTGATCTGCTCGTCTAAGCTATTGGCTGGCAAATTTTGCGCTTTTGGGGCGGCGGCTTTTAAAATTTCTCGCTCGCCGCCTCTTAAATCATCCTCCAAGCCCGCCGCCTGCTTAGCGGAAGCTGTCGCTTCTGCTCGGTATCAGCAGGTCTTGCAGCTCCTGTTGCACTGAGACTTTCGCGCGCGGATCGAGGATCTGCGAGTAGATGATAAAATTTGCGAGTACCTTTTTGCCGTAGTCCCTGCTCTCGGCATACGGCACGAGTTCCATGCTAAGCCACGGCTCAAATTTACCCTTATTAAACATATCGCCGCGCTGAAGCATCTTTTTGACGAGCCCGAGCCCGCCGTTGTAGGCGTATGCGATGAAAACCGGGCTGTAAATTTTGCGCTCCAGCCAGTCGATATGGATGTTAGCGAAGCGGTAGGCGACCTCGGGACGAAACATATCGTCTTGATCGAAGCCGTCGATTTTGAGTTGCTTTTTGCCGATTTCGTTAGCCAAAAACGGCATAAATTGCATCATCCCAAGCGCATACGACGTAGATACCGATGCGGGCACGAAGCGGCTTTCTTGGCGGGCGAGCGCCAAAATTAGCGCCTTGCGGCGGTTATCGCCGTCGCCGATATACTCCATAAACGGCGTCGGATAGAAGTTGTCCTTGCCGCCGCTTGCTTTATTTATGATGTATGAGTACTCGCCGATGCTTTGCTTGGTGTCGAATTTTTTGGCAAATTCCAAAAGCTGTGGGCGCGACATCCGATCAGCGCTATTTTTTGTGCGAACCCAAGCGAAAGGATCGGTAATATCGTAGCCTTCGATGGAATTTTTAGCAGGATTTGGGATGATTATGTTTAAATTCCTATCCCTTAAGACCTCTTTGGCGTACAGCGCGTAGAGGCTGTAATAATCGCTGCTAGCAAGCTGGCGCAAGACATTTTGATCTCCATTTAGCAGGTAGATCCAAAATTTCGCATTGTGTACATCGTGAGGCTTCTCAAAGCTCGCTGCTGCGCGGCTAAAAAACGCAAGCGCCGCCCCTTCGTCGCCCTGCATGACGGCATTTACGCCCAGCATAAATGCTACGTCCTTTTCTACAGCCGACGGATCGACGCCCGTAAGCGAGCGGCGCAAGTGCGGGTATTTGCGGTTAATTAGCGCGTCGTTGAGAACCGCTTTGAAGCCTTTTTGCGAAGCTAGTTCGCTTACGAAGGCTGCGTCGGCGTCGATGTCGATCAGAGCGTCTTTGCCCGCACCTTTTAAGTAGTCGTAATATAAAAAGTAGTTTTGCGCGTTGCGACTTTGCATAAAATACTCGCTCGGATTTTTGTCGTTAAATCCGCGCAGTAAATTTACGGCGTTTCTACTTGCCGCGTCTTGATGCTTTTCAAGCTGCGAAGCGAGCGTCTCGCGTACCGACGGGCTTAGCTTGGCGATGAAATTTGGATAGGAGCGCGCCTTTTTGCAGGTTAAATTTGCATCTAAAATATTTGCCGCCGTTACTCCTGCGCAGCGATCCGGACGCTTAGGAGGGCGAATGGCGCCGAAAATTCTATCTAGCTTATCTTTTAGCTTGCCTTTGTAGCGAAAGATACTTTGTTTTAAAATTTTAATCTCCGCTTTGTTGTATTTCGTCTCATCTATTAGGCGATAGATGTAATAGTCCTTGGCTAGGGATTTTGGCTCGTCTTTGATCTGTTCGTAGCTTAAAATTTTACCGCTACTTGCGGCGCACAGCAGTCCTAAAATAAGGCTAAATTTCAGAAATATTTTCAAATGACCGTCCTATTGATGATATAGATTATCGCGCTGTCAAAGAAATTAAGCACAAGCAGGATAAGAAGCGGAGAAATATCGAAGCCGCCGAAAGTCGTAGGCAGATAGCGACGCACCAACGCAAACGCAGGCTCAGTAAGCGCAGAGATGACGCGGACGATTTTATGAAATTTACCGAACGGATTTGGGCGGATGAAACTTAAAACGCAGGCGACGAAAATTAGCATCATATAAGCTTGAATCACGTAGTGAATACTCACTAAAATGCCGTAAAATACGCTATTTAGTAGCATCGAGTATCTCCTTTAAATCGGCGCGGATCAGCGGATACAGCTCGCTAAGTTCCGGCCCGTGAGGTGCGCCGGTTAGTAAAAACCTAAGCGGCATAAATAAGCTCTTGCCCTTTAAGCTTGTAGCCTGCGAAAGCGCCGCTTTGAAATCGTTAAATTCCGCGCTCACGCCGTTTGAGCTTAATAAATTTAAGATCGCCTCTCGCAGCGCCTGCGCCTGCGCCGCCCACTCCTGCGGGATATCTTTCACACCGTAGATCGCTGCGATCTTTTCTTTGATACGTGGGATAAGGCTTGCTTCTTGAGTGTAAAATTTTATCAAAGGCGCAAATTTTGGCTCAAGCTCAAAAAGCTCCGCCAGGCGCTGCTCACTCGCTCTTTTGATATGCTCGCGGTTTATAAAGGCGAGTTTGTCCTCGTCAAATTTTGCTGGGCTTTTTGAAATTTTAGCGATATCGAAAAACTCCACCGCTTCATCCATGCTAAAGACCTCGCGCGGCGTTTTATTGCCCAGCAGGATTAGATAATTCGCGATCGCTTCGGGCAGGTAGCCGCTTTGAAGCAGCCATTTTACCGAGGAGCTATCCTCGCGCTTGCTCATCTTTTTGCCTTCGGAATTTAATATGATCGGCAGGTGCGCGTATTTGATCTCGCCGTCGTAGCCGAGGCTTTGGCGGATCCAGTTTTGCTTCGGAGTGTTTGAGACGTGATCCTCGCCGCGGATTACGAAGCTCACGCCCTGCATCATATCGTCGCAGGCGCAGGCGAAGTTATAAGTTGGCGTCTTGTCCGCGCGCATGATAACAAAGCTGTCGATGTTCTGCGGCTCAAATACGATACGGCCCTTGATCGCGTCGGTAAATTCCAGCGCGTGATCAGGTTTTTTAAGGCGGATAGTAAAGGGCTTCTCGCAGTTTAGCACCTCCTCGTCGCTTAAATGCTCGCAGTGCCCGTCGTAGCGATAAGCCTCGCCCGCGTCCTTGGCGGCTTGCTTTTTCGCTTCCAGTTCCTCCTCGCTGCAAAAACAGCAAAACGCCTTTTTCTCGGCGAGTAGCTTGGCTGCGAACTGCTGATGAAATTTTAAATTTTTACTTTGATAATACAGGCTCTGCCACGAGATGCCGAAGCGCTTTAAAATTTCGATGATCTCTTGATCTTTGCCTTCGATATTGCGCGCAGTGTCGGTATCCTCGATGCGCAAAATAAAGCCGCTTTTATCTTGTAGCGAGCAGATGTAGTTAAAAATGGCCGCGCGTAAATTTCCGATATGCATATCGCCGGTGGGCGACGGAGCGAAGCGATACAATTTAGGTCCTTTGGGTTTAAATTTAAGCTGGGATTATACTTTTTACTTCCTAATAAAAAGCAAAAACAAAGCAAAAATAGGCTAATATCGGCGCATTTTATTTAAGGAGACAATATGAGTTTCATTCAGGAATTCAAAGAATTTGCGATGAAAGGAAACGTCATCGATATGGCGGTGGGTGTCGTCATCGGCGGGGCTTTCGGCAAGATCGTAACCTCGCTCGTAAGCGACATTATGATGCCGGTTTTAGGACTTCTTACGGGAGGCATGAATTTTACAGATCTTAAGATCGTGCTGAAAGAAGCGGTAGGGCAGACCCCGGCCGTTACGATAAACTACGGCTCGTTTATCCAAGTAACGGTCGATTTCATCATCATCGCGTTTTGTATATTCTGCGCGATCAAGGCGATCAATAAGCTTAAAAAGCCCGCCGAGCCTGCGCCAGAGCCTGCCGCACCTGCCGAGCCTAGCGAAGAGATTAAACTTCTTACCGAGATAAGAGACCTGCTTAAAAAATAGGTCGCGGCGATGCTTGAGAGAATTCCTTATTTCAAAGCTCTAAGCGCAGCGCAAATTGATCGTTTGGAGCAGATTAGCATCCATAAAAGCTACAAAAAGGGCGAAATTTTATTTTTCGAGGGCGAGCGCTCGCAGTATCTATTAATCCTGCTAAAAGGAATTTTAAAAATCTATAAAACCTCCGCAAAGGGGCGAGAGATCCATATGCGCGAGATCCGCCCCATCTCGCTCGTGGCAGAGATGGTAAATTTCGAAGAGACGAGCTATCCTGCAAGCGGCGTGTTTTCGACAAACGGCGAGGTGCTAAAGATCGATTATGAAAAATTTAAAAACGAGTTTATGAGTGATCCAAAGATTTGCCTGGAGCTTTTAAAATCGATGTCTGAGAAGATCCGTGCGCTAAATGCGGTCTTTGATAATCAAGTCGTGCTTAACTGCGACGGCAAAATCGCTAAGTTTATCAACGATAATTTTGATATTTTTATGAGCACAAAATACACTAGAATAGCCAGAATTCTAAACGTGACTCCCGAAACATTTTCGCGCACCATCACTAAATTTAAAAAGAGCGGCGCACTAATTTTAGACGATAAGCAAGAAATCACGGGCTTTGATAAAGATAAGCTGGACGAGTATATCCAAGGCTAGAGTTTGAAAAGCGCCTATATTTTCCCGATCGTCGGTACGGTTTTGTTTCTGTTTTTTAATCTTTACGTCTACAGATCGATCAGCGCGCGCTTTACGCCATATAAAGGCTTCGCTATGTTTCGCCCTGCCTTGAGCTTGCTTTGCGTAGCTTTGGCGATTTTAGATGCGATATTTTTTGTGGGTTTTGGGCTTAATGGAAGCTTTAAAAATGAGTTGCTCTATAAAGCTTGCGTATTTTGCATGGCAGCGTCCTTTTCGCTCTTTTTTATCTGCCTTGCTTACGATGTGCTAAGCGCAGCCGCGCATGTAGTTAAATTTAGCCAAAACAGGCGAAAATTTTTAAAAACCTTTATCGACGTAACCTTCGTAATAATGGCGTTTAGCTATATTTTTAAAGGGCTTTATAATGCACTAAAAATTCCAAAAATCACCGAGCGCGAAATAAAAATCAAAAACTTAGCTCGCGAGCTAAGCTTCGTCGTCATCTCGGACGTGCATCTGGGCGAGTTTTTGAAAAAGGAATTTTTGCAAGGCGTCGTAGCGCAGATAAACTCGCTAAATTACGATGCGCTACTGATCGTGGGCGATATGTTTGATCTGCGCTCGGATGAGCTCGGGGATATTTTGCAGCCTCTTGAGGCGATCAAAAAACCTATATTTTTCGTCACTGGTAACCACGAGTATTACCGCGGCGACGCAAGCGGGCTTATCGCGGCAATGCAAAAAGCGGGCGTGCGCGTGCTGCAAAACGAAAGCGTGGAATTTAAAGGGCTAAATTTAATGGGCGTGCACGATCTTAGCGGCTTTCGCTTCGGATATATGCAGCCCGATCTCGGCGCTGCGCTAGCGCAGGCAGACTCCAATAAGCCAAAAATTTTACTCGCGCATCAGCCCAAATACGTCGTGGATTTCGTGCGCGACGAGGTCGATCTGTGTATCTGCGGGCACACGCACGCAGGGCAAATTTTCCCGTGGACGCTTTTGGTGCTGCTTAGCCAGAAGTATCTTTACGGGCTGTATAACGACGGGCTGAAGCAAATTTACGTAAGCAGCGGCGTAGGGTTTTGGGGCCCGCCGATAAGGGTCTTTGCGGATGCCGAGATCGCGCTGCTTAAGCTTAGAAAGGCATAGATGAGAAGTTTTATTTCGAGGATTTTCGGGATTATCGCCGCGGTGAAATTCCCTAAATTTATACAAAATTTTATCAACTGCAAATATGTGGAATTTTTCAAAATCGATATGAGCGAATTTGATCCGCCGCAAAGCTACGCGAGCTTAAACGCGCTTTTTACTCGCCGCTTGCTGCGCCCGCGCGAGATAGCGGCAGACGAGCGAGCTTTCATAAGCCCTAGCGACGGCGTGATCTTTGAGAGCGGAAGCTGCGCCGATCTGCGGGCTTTTAGCGTAAAGGGTTGCGAATATAGCCTTAGCGAGCTGCTGGGGCGGACGTTTACTGCAAGCGAAAGCGGCGTAAATTTAAGCTACGCAAACATCTATCTAAGCCCGCGCGATTATCATCATTATCACGCGCCGTGCGACCTGAGCGTGCTGCAGGCGCTTTATATCCCTGCCGATCTCTACAGCGTGGCGAAGAAGCTTTTACTTAAAATTCCAAACCTCTACGCTAAAAACGAGCGCGTGATTTTGAAGTGCAAAATGCGAAACGGCGGGATTTTATGGATGGTTTTCGTGGGTGCTTTAAACGTCGGCAAGATGAGATTTGATTTCGATACGCGAATACAAACGAATGCATGCGCGAGTAGAGCTGAGGCGCTTTACGAATATGAAAATTTAAATTTTAAAAAGGGCGATCATCTGGGAAATTTTGAGTTGGGTTCGACGATCGTGCTCGTGGTGCAAAGCGAGTTTTTAAAATTTGAAATCCCGGCTGATACGTCCGTAAAATTCGGGCAAAAAATCGCAGAATTTAATGAAATTTCACAAAATTCCATTTAAAATGCAGGATTTTTTCTTTAACTAAAATTAATTTTATTTAAATTTGGCTATAATCATCTCACTTTAAATCAAAGGATTTAACATGAAAAATTTAAAAGCTTTTACGATGATAGAGCTTGTTTTCGTCATCGTCGTTTTAGGTATTTTGGCGGGCATCGCGGTGCCTAGATTAGCCGCTACGCGCGATGATGCTACAATCGCTAAGATGCGTGGGGATATCGCCGCCATTAGAAGCGGACTTTCGCTAGTTAGAAGCGAGAATATGATGAGGGGCGTGACTACGTGGCCGGGTTTAGAAGCTAATCCGGATGTAGCCGGTACGCTTTTTGAAGGTGTTTTGCAGCAGCCCATCTATCCAATGAAAGCTGGTGGCAGAAACGGCTGGAGCTTAGTTACAAATGGTAATGCTAATGCTACATCCACATATACAGCTACCGTTGCCGGTCAATCAACTACTTTTAACTACTATCCGACTGCGGCTTCTAGACCTGCAGGCTCAACGGTTAATGTAGGTTCATTCGACTGCAATCATCAACAGCCTCTATGTCAATCCTTAGCTCAATAGCTAAATGCTCTATTATGAAGTTGCGGTTTTGGGCGCCAGCCTAAAACCGCTTACTTATAGTTCAAATCTTGAAATCCCAACTTATCAAATCGTATCCGTTCCCGTAAAATCAAGTATCAAATCCGCCGTGATCCTGCGCGAGGTTGCAAAGCCGAGCTTCAAAACCAAGGAAATTTTAGAGATTTCACAGCTTAAATTTAGCCCGTTTCAGATCGCACTTGCAAATTTTATCGCGTATTACTATGTCTGCGAAAAGGGCGTTGCATTTGGGATTTTCGAGCCTGCGAGCGATACGGCGCAGGATTTGCGGAATTCGCAGGAGGATCCTATGACCGAGCGGAATTGCACTTGCGAGCAAATTCCCGTTAGTGAGTTGGTCTCCGCTTGCAAACAAGCTTCTACCCGCGAACAAAATTTTATTTCCGAGCAGGATTCCATCACCACACAAAATTCTACGCTCGATGGGAATTTTAATGCCACACAAAATTCCATTTCAATCCAAAATTCTGCATTGACGAGAGATTCTACTACCGCAGAAAATTCTGTTACTGTCATAAATTCCGCCATCGCGCTAAATTCCATGCAAAGGCAAAATTTAAAACAGGTACCAAATCCTACCTCACAAAATTCGGCATCAAATTCTATTACCGCACAGAATTCTATCCAAGAGAGGGACTTTGTCGATGAGCAAAATTCCGTTTCGATCCAAAATTCTACATTGGCTCAAAATTCCGTCGCTATGAAGACCGCTATAAATTTTGCTGCCGCACCGAGTTTGGCACACAAACAAAATTTCGCCATCGCGCAAAATTCGATCCAAGAGCAGAATTTTACCGAGGGAGAGAATTCCATTTCGATTCAGAATTCTACTTCAGCGCAAAATTCCATCTCAATTCAAAATTCAGACGCCGCGGCACAAAGCTCCGTCCCGCCGTCGCTATCCCTGCTTCAAATAGGTAAAATTCCAAACCTCACCCCCGCGCAGGAGCAAGCGCGTAAATTTGCCGAAGCCAATGAGACGTCGCTGATCTTCGGCGATACGGGCAGCGGCAAGAGCGAAATTTATATCGCGCTGATCGCGCAGGCGCTCGCTGCGGGTAAGCAGGCGCTGTTTTTGATGCCTGAGATTTCGCTCACGCCGCAGATGACGAAGCGGCTGCAAAGCTATTTCGGCGAGCGACTCGGCGTCTGGCACTCTAAAATTTCGCCCAAAAAAAAGCGCGAAATTTTAGAGAAATTTAACGCAGGCGAGATTCGGCTCATCGCGGGCGCTCGCTCGGCGCTATTTTTGCCCTTTAGCGATCTAGGCCTCATCGTCGTGGATGAGGAGCACGACGACAGCTATAAATCCGCCGCCGCACCGTGCCTAAATGCCCGTGACGCCGCGATTTTCGTCGGTAAGAAGCTTGGCATCCGCGTGGTTTTGGGCTCTGCGACGCCCGCGCTTAGCACCTACGCGAAGCAGCCGCATTTCCGCCTGCGCGGCACCTACTTTAGCAGCGCCAAGCGCTTCATTTTCGATGAGAGCGAGACGGGGCTGAGTCCCAAAATTTTAACCGAGATCGGGCGCAGCCTCGAAACCGGCAAGCAAGCGGTCGTGTTTTTGCCAACGCGCGCGAACTACAAATATATGGTTTGCGAAAACTGCGGGCAGATCGTGCGCTGCCCGTTTTGCGCCGTCGGGATGAGCTACCACGCGGACGCTGCGGCGCTAAAGTGCCATTACTGCGGTTTTAGTACGTTTTACAAGGCGTCTTGCGAAAACTGCGGCGGCAAAGTGATGCAGGCGCGCAAGATCGGCACGGGCGAGCTTGCGGCACAGCTTGCGGCGCGTTTCCCGAGCGCCCGCATCGCAAAATTTGATCGCGACGAGATCACCACGCAGCGCAAGCTTGAGGCGCTGCTAAATAACTTCAACGCCCATAAAATCGACATTTTGGTAGGCACGCAGATGCTTAGTAAGGGGCACGATTACCACGGCGTGGATCTTGCGGTGATAATGGGGATCGACGAGCATCTGAGCTATCCCGATTTTAGGGCGCGCGAAAAGACGCTGGCGCTTGCGATGCAGGTAGCGGGCCGCGCGGGCCGCTCGGGACAGGGCAGGGTCGTCATACAGACGCGTCAGAGCGGCTTTTTTAGGGATTATATCGAAAACTACGATGATTTTTTGCGCGACGAGGCGGAGTTTCGAGAGGGGCTCTATCCGCCGTATATGCGGCTTTTGCGCGTGCTGATCTCGCATAAAAACGAAAACGCGGCGAGCGAGATAATGAACATGGCGCTTGAGCTTTTACGTCGCAAACAGGCGGGAGGTAGCGCGTTTGCATCGCATGACGGGCTGGACGCGGGGCAAGCAAATTTAAGCGCTTCGAATTTACAAAATTCTGCGCAGCAGGGTAGTAAGCAGATGTCAAATTTTAAATTTCAAAGTCCGGATCTGCGCGGGGGCGATGTAAATTTAAACCGCCAAAACGTTTCAAATTTAAAAAATGCCGCGCAAATTTCAGCTTGCGACGCAGGCGCAGGTAGCGTAAATTTAAAGCCTGAAAGAAACGGTGCCGCGCAAAATTTTATAAATTTAGCGGCTGAAAATTCCGCCGAAAATTCCGCGCAGCATTTGAAAGAAAAAGCGAGCGAGAGCTTTGAGATCATCGGCTACGGCAAGGCTGGTATCGCCTATATCGCGTCGAAATTTCGCTTTGAAATTCTGCTGCGCGCTGGCTCGCACGTGCCGCTGATTAATGCTGCGCGCGCGCTTGAGCATCTGCCCGTCGAGATCGATATGGATCCCGTAAACTTCGGCTAAGCGCGATTTATAAAATTTTATTCGCATAAATTTTGTCCATAGAACCTGCAGGATTTGATGTATTGCAACGCTGAATTTTTATGCTTTACCGCCTATCTCATATTAAATCAAAATCAAAAAATAATATCAAATTGTTAAGTATAATTTAACTTGAGTGAGGATATAATGCACCCATAAGTCTAGTATGATATTGCTCTTTTTGAAAGGAGGACAGAATGCCTAGATTTGCTTTACTTATAAAATTTACGCTTGTGATCATACTTAGCGTATCGTTTATAGATGCAAACGATACGAACAATACTACTACTGCTATGCCTTGGATGTTAGATTCGATTTTATCAAAGGTACGGGATAGAAATATTACTAGAAAGAGCAGTGAAACCAATGCGACTTTTGGTATTACTACTTTTAACAGTAAAAGCGTGTATTTTTGGCAAATGGATCAAAACGCGACCCTTAAGAAAGAGTATGAAGAGCATTTGGCTAAAGAAAGAGACTTTTGCACCGATTTTTACGACGATCTGTTTAAATGGAAAAATATAAGCGCTATCCACCCTGTAGTTAACGATAGCATAGATTATAATGATTCTGAGCTAAAGCAAAATATGAGTGATTGTTGGTATATGGATATGAATAGAACGGTTCAAGTAGGGTATCGTGGCAGAGGTTTCACTTTGTATAAGATCGGCGATCATAGGCTTTTATATATAATGTTCTATAAGTATGCGGAATATAACGTATCGAACAATCTTGCTAAAAATTTAGCCTATATTTTAGATATCAAAGAGTGTACCAAAGCTATAAGGGATTTTAATTATGATCCGTATAAAAGTAGGATTCATCTAGAAAATTATAAAAATTATGTGGAAGGCGTTTATTTTAGACCCATTTTTTATGAAGATAGATACTACGCGTTGGATATTGAGAGAAATCTTCCTGGTTTGGGCTTCGGCTTTACTATAAGGCTTAAGGAGATTAAAGATAGTAGGTTGGAGACTAAATGTGAAATATCGTATCTGATAGATAAAAAGAAATTTTTTACTAAGAAGTAAATCATGCAAACGCATTCAGTTGGTTCGAGAGATACC
>ERZ772957.2263-NODE-2263-length-11292-cov-5.186438_pt1 | contig 11292 bp, 10 predicted proteins | sample MGYA00580682_ERZ772957 | MGnify/ENA primary metagenome ERZ772957 (study PRJEB29015, sample SAMEA2737921) | human oral metagenome | biome: human oral; feature: human-associated habitat; material: dental | place: China | collected 2025 ...
GGGGCAGGCAGCCCAGATCTGGCTTGCGGCGGGCACATCCCGGGCGGACGTCACCTCTGCCGGACTCATCATCCTGACCTGGACAGCGGCCGCCCAGATAGCCGGCATCGTCCGGCTGGTACGGGCGGATGCGTGAGGATCGGGACGCCGCGAGTACGAGTTCGGGCGCCGCCCATCAAAGCCAGGGGTGGGAGCGGGTGAGGACGCCTTCGTCTCTATTCATCGAAATCAGTAAGAGCATCCAGAACCGCCGACCATCCAGAAATCGGATTAGCGCTGTCTATAAAATCCGGCAAGACAATATCGAACGACACACTATCTCCCACAACATGGGAGTGCCTGTGAACATCTGCACTACGAAGAAGGTCAATCCTATCGTCGGTGAGATCGTACATCCTCACAAACCCGACCTGAAACGGGCGCCGAAGAGCTTCCTCCGAGTTTACCCCGTTTGCATCGAAAACAAAGTTCTCACCACAATAGCGGCAAGCCGACTGAACCAAATCCTCCCAGACAAGATCAGGAAGTTCGGCCCGCAGACCCTTCAAGATACCCTCGACTGTACGCCCTTCGACACCAATCGGCAGCCATTCAATACCCACAGAGAGCAGGAATAAGCGCGACTCAAACTCACCATCGCCCTCGGGAACACCCGGCTCGACTTGATACCACCCTTGAATGTGATGCCGGCTGGCCCCTTGCGTCGTAGCCTTAACCTCAACGCCAACGTCACCAAGCACAAAATCTCTGCAAGAACGAGAGTAGCCTCTCCACGCCCCAGAAATCTCGCCGTCTGAATAGCATCTCGACTTGACTAACTCGTTCAGCAACAAAAGCTCCGCAGCAAGGCCTGTAACGGAATTTACACTTCTACCTCCACCCCTAAACGCCATAGCAATGAGGCGCTCCGTGGCAGTAAACGCCTTCTGAGCGTCCACATCGATACCCTGCCTCAAAAGTTCCGCCATGACAGCAGCAAACAGCGCATCCACATGCTCACCCTTAGGGAATACAATTCTATTGGCACACACAATCGAGCCGGATTCGACCCTCCAAGAATCCAATTCCATCCGTCGGGCGACAGAATCAACCCGAGTTTCCAGACACTCTTCTGAAATAAACAGCTCAAGTCGACCTCGGCTATCACGCGCGTACGCAAGCCTACGGCTATCACCAACCCAATGTATAAAACGCTGATCCCGTCCTTCGGCATACCGAGCCGCGGAAACCGCCTTCCTTAGCATCTCAAACGTTGCATCTCCATCGAGAAGACTACGCATACCTATCCTCGATTTCTGTTGTTTGCAGCACGTACATAGTCAGGCCCTCCGGCAGGAATACTCATAGCGATCGACACCGAAGCCTCACCCTCACCTCGCTCAATCAACTGGAAAAGAACAAGACCTGGTTCGCCTTCACAACGTGTCCCGTCATCAAACCTCCGAACGGGTTGGTCCAAAACAATCGCATCAAATACATCGTCACCGGAATATCCGTGCACTAGTGCGCGTCTAGCACCCCAGTCTGCCTCCAACTCGCTTCCAGCAACCTTCCTTTGCATAGGTTTGACCGGGATGCCATAGCGCTTGGACAACTCCGAAAGCGGTCCCATATTTATAGGGGTACCTGACCCATACTTCAAGGCAAACCTGAATCGTGGTTGTTTCAAATTCTTTGACGACCAGCGTTTGAGGTTCCATCGCTGAGGAGGATTCTCGTCGGTCATGAGCCCGTCCACTTTGCGCCCAATGCTGGCCGCCCACAATCTTAGATATGCAGCTAAGGAGTATGGCGACCTATGCGCTAGGCAAGTCCTAGAGCCATTTACTTCCGGTGCTCGATATAAAGGGAAATAGACAGATTCTATCGGATCGATACCAACTAACCTGGCCGCCGCGTTCCATTTCCTTAACTCATCATCCTCCAGGCCATGATATTTATACCTTAGCCCCTCAAGCACATCGACCACCGTCGTAAGTGGATACTCTGTCGAAGTCACCAACCCGCTAGAAGAACCCACCACACCAGCATCTTGCGCCAAGAACAAATCTCGCAGAAGGCGCTGATTCTCGAAATCGTTAGTTGGACTATTCATGTACCGAACAACTGGCCTGCGACCGGGGGAGAGTGTCTTCGTTACTAACGATGACACCTTGTTTGTTGAACGATAATTCGTCCCTTGAAGAACCACCACACTCGGGAGCTGAGATTCATCAGCACGCATCGCGTGAATCACTTGCTGCCTGATAACTCGGTCAGCGTCCGCATATTCTGAGAACAGTTTCAACTGTTCTCGAGTAAGGTAGACGCGACAAAGGTCCAAAGTCTTTCCTCGATACCCGAACCACCTCTGCATCTGCATCTGAGTGTCGGCGACCGGACTGTTCGATGACCGGAGAAATAACGTTGTAAGTAGTCCTTCCAGAGTCAGACCACGAGACATCACATTACCAGAAATAAAGATAGACGACTGGTTAACTGGAGGATGCCATATGCCGAGACTATCGACTCTCGCCTCGAACTGAGGACGTTCGTCTGATTCTGGACGACTATTGATGACATCGATCCTGGTGCTTGGAATAATCTCTCTTCTGATCACCTCTTCGACCTCGTCCCAAGTTGGTGCATCAACGGGATCAAACCTACCAGTGTACTCGCGCGCAATCTTCGTCGCAGACGTACGATAGTCGTCATACTCATCTATCCAAATGTGACGCAGAACTTCAAGATCATTGACAACTCCCTCACCAGCCCTCCCTCGCTCTCCGTCCCACCAACGGTTGATTATATTCTTCACATTAAAGTGATCATCTAACTCAGCCGACGGATGAATCAACATCGACGTGACGGGCGCTACCTTGTTTTTGACTTCATTCAACGATTGGAATGTCATGCCGGAAGCGGTACTCGGCCCGAACTTGCCTGACCGAATTGACGATATCGCCGCACCTACGATGTACGCACGCAGCGCCTGTTTGAGTAGTTCCTCGTCGACACAATCCGCAGCAATAGACGCTGCCCTGTCTGCTTCGTTTGTATTATCGTTCCCACCGTCATCATGCACGCTAAATTCATCGATCACCCTACAGAAGCACTCAGAGAGAGCACCATAGAAAACGTCCGCTCCAATGTACCAATTTTTTACTTTGCCTCCATTGTAGGTGATCTCCCGAGGAGACAGCATTCCTGAAGCTCCTGGCGTGCGCAACGCCGCGACAAAGTCTCTCGGAACCAGCGGGTTTTCGCTGTTCTGAAGAAAATTAGCCTGGGGTGTCGCCGTGTAGGCAATGTAGGTCGAATATACATGCTCTGCTTTGGTCTTCGTTGGCATAGCGTTATCTGCCCACAGATCAAGGATACCGAACGGAATTCTTTTGATCTCCTGTACTGAGTCACTATCGAGTTTCACTGGATCATCGGCTATGGATGCGTCGTCCGCTTCATCGTCGATAACAAGCATATTGACGTCTACACCGCACTTAGCCGCAGCCGGGAACACATTATTCTCAAGAATGCGACTAATTGAAGAAAGATGGTTAATCTCTTTCATCACAACAAACACGAGCGGAGTACTTTTCTTAAATGCTCTCTCCGCTCGTCTTTGGTTGATGGCATAAGCCCCCTGCACCGAATAACGTTCACTTTCAAGACGCAGCGACGGGATAAACACACATGATCCCAGAGACGGGCTGCTACCTAGTAGTTGAGAACGCACTCGGTCCATGGTCTGTCGCCATAATGCTGTCTGTCTCCCAGCAAGCAGAACGATAACATTCACACCCCGATCAAGTGCGCGTGCCATCAATCCGATCATTGATGCCGTCTTACCAGACTGGATGGCACCTATGACAATTCCACTTCGATAACGTGAATCAGGCCAATGAGGATCCCGAACGGGCAATATTGCTCTGTCACAGATATAGGCAGAATCATCTTTAATGACCTGCGAGCTTGGGTACTCATAGTTGTCGAGTGTCTGATTGTAGCGCTCCTGCCAACTTATGCTCATGCGTGTAAAGTTTTCTTCTGCCGAGACCGCAGGAAGAACCATTTACTTACCGTTCCTCTTCGTGACTCAAGTATGCCAACTCTACGAGTCCAGACGTTCCAAAGACTCTCCGTAAAGTGTTGTCTGCCTCTTCCACAGAGATACCTAGAACCTCAAGAAACTCCTTTACAACCTTCCCGATGAACTGCCACTGCTGCCGAGATTGAGTTTTACTCGGTCGCTTCCATGCTTTAGAAGCGTTCTGAATAGCGTAAATCGCATCCTCAACGTCGTCTTCCAACTTTTCATTACGGACGCTATACGCTGCGGCTAGAGCGATGAATGACGACACCAGTTGCAGTTCTTGCCACCTACCTCCGGTTTTGAACGGGGCACTCCACGTCTCATCAGGAAGGATCTGGTGTGCATCAATCGCTCCATCGAGCATTTCCATGACTTTAAGGATGCGGTGGCGGTCCCTCAGCGGATCATTCGGATCCTCCTGGATTCGCTTTAGAAGCGCATTGATTTGGTTAGCCGTCGATCTTCCTCCTATACCTCCGTCTTCGACAAGGAGTGCGGCAACAACCCAGGACAACGCTTTGGTACGCTTGTATCCCGCGGTTTTCATCGCGTAAATTCCATTAGGATCTCCCAACGCTTCCCCGGTCGAAGAGATTTGTGCCCACGACTCCATAAGGAATGGGGCAACTTTTTCAGGCTCGTCAGCATCGCCGCTCGTCACCAGCAGTGCGCGCATGAAATCTAATTCATGATAAGCGGCGTTTCGAATTTCTTCAGCATTGAGGCGTTTACCCTGCCGATTGTACAGACTGAACACCTCATGGATTTGCCTGCTGGATGCTTCGCTGTAGATAATTACAGGGATGCGGTACTTTGATTGCCTTTCGAAAAGGTCTCTGACCTTTTTAGTCTCGTCTGCAACAGGGATTGTCAGCATTCGAATTTCTGAGTAGTACCGCCCCTGAACCTGCTCGAGTTCACCCACCAATGTGGACCTACTTCCCTTTCTGAGGGGAAACGGGAAGTACATCGTCCGCTCAACCGCTGTGGTAAGTCTCATTGTTTCATGAGCACGCCACTCTTTCTTAAAACGATTGGCGTAATCGCTTTGGAAGCAGTCAATAAGATCGTCTTCGTCGACTCCCCACTCTTTAGCTTTGGCTCTAACATTACCCAAGGCGCGTGGGTGCGCAGCCGTGAACCTAAGAATGGAAGTCAAGCGCTGCTTCCCATCAATAATCTCGAAATGATCACCCTTACTGTCGTTGGTTTTCAATAGGATCACGGAAGGAAGCGGGATTCCTCTCAGAATAGACTCGATAAGTAACTGCGCATCTCCTGTCGGCCAAACATCAGCTCTTTGGTAGGAGGGGGATAAGTTGAGATCCCCCTCATTTGCATGCTCACGAAATTCAGTAATAGGCCATACGCTGGCTTCGGCTATGATAGGTCCACTGGTTTCGACTTCTTGAGAGTCCTCGACCTCTTCCCATTTTTCATCCCAGTCAGCTGAAGCCGTCGCTAGTGTAACGGTACCCTCGGTCTCGTCTTCTAGGGCGTCGATGAACTCCTCACGTAACTCATTTGCTTTTTCTAGTCTGTTTAGCAAAGTCGTCAATAGTTCTTCGGTGGGTGTATTGTCTGGATTTTTCAGTCCAAGAAGCCTTGCCAATGACCTGTCCGCAGCCGCTGTTGAAGTTATGTCGATCTCCTCAGGAAGATGAAGCCATCCTTGCACATCGGCAAGGAGACTGCGCCAGCATCCCTCTGTCATTTCATCGACAGAAATGGCATTAGCGCTGTTGGTTACCTCCACTCCCTTAGGCGTTGGCCCAGCTTGCATCAGTCCCTTAATCTGCTCAAGGATGTCGACTTCCAATTCTGAGATTGCGTTCTGCATACTCATCTCCTCTATGTTGTTCCATTTTGGTGCCGGATTCACCGCCATAATGTCGCGAACAAAAGCTCGCCAGGGTCGTTCACCCGATTTTAACTGTAGCCTTACAGCGGAATCAATTAATAGATTTAGTCCTTTTAATGTCACCGTGTCACCGGCTGATACACAGTCAGCGTCCCAAGTAACTGCCAGCTTTTCAGCAATGAGTCGTCCACATTCGCCTTTTCCGGCAACGTCGCCGAGGTCAAGGCCAACGAATCGCCCCATCGCGATCAGCGCCGATTTCTTTTCCTTGCTTCCAGGACCTAACGGCTCAGCCGGCTGATTCCCAAGAAAGTACATCCTTGCGACGGCGTTGGCCTTGCTCGTCGCACTTTGGTAACAAGGAGACTGTAAACGAATCGTGGTTTCGGATTCATCAACTACCATTGTTGATTACCTTAACTGAGGGGACGGGATTAGGGTAACTCTAGTATATCACGATAGACTTGCTCGGTAGCACTTATCGCGTGGAGTTGTATTGTAGTGTAGTCACACTGATTCCGTCATGCGATTGGTTTTCGTTTCGATGCAGGAGTCGTATTGTCCCCATAATGCTCCCTCCCTCCTAGACCTCAGGGCGCTATGTAGACGCCAAACTGATCCTAGTCCTGCTAAGCACTCCGCCACTGGACGTTGACCTGAATGTAACTGCACAGACCATCATAGGTTCGTTCTTCTACCCCAGGTTGACTCAACGATAGGTGCGATCGGCGCGGAGCAACTCGCGACAACGACATCACCGCCGCCACACTGGTTCCGCTAGTGGTCACGTTTTTCTCCAGCTATTCGACCATTCAGTATCGCTGTGACGCCGCTCAACTGAGTGAGACGGACTACTTGCAGCGCTTGGTTGCATCGCACCGCCTCGCACATAGGCAATACCTTTCAATGACGATCTTGTGATCTTCTGCGATGTCGTGCGGCTCAGCCAGCTCTTCGCTCCCAGCCGGTTAAGCTTAGCCGGTGGATACCTCCCCCTTCTGCTACGTGGACCTGTTTGCCGGAATCGGCGGCTTCCACGCCGCTCTTTCTGGGATGGGCGGCCGGTGCACCTACGCGGTCGAGATCGACAAGGACGCAGCCCGAGTCTACGAGCAGAACTGGGGCATCGACGCCCTTGGTGACATCACGGTCGACGCTAACGACGATGGCGTGTCCGGCAGGATCCAACCCCACGACATCCTTGCCGCAGGGTTCCCGTGTCAGCCCTTCTCCAAGTCCGGTTCTCAGGCTGGGATGCTGGACGAAGTGCGCGGCACGCTCTACTTCAACATCCTCAAGATCGTTCAGGAACGTCACCCCACGGTGCTTCTCCTCGAGAACGTTCGAAACCTTGCTGGGCCGCGCCACGCCCACGAGTGGGCGGTCATTGTCAAGTCCCTGAGGAAGGAGAGGTATCGCATCGCAAGTACCCCCGCCATCCTCTCGCCGCACCAGCTCGGCCCAGAGCGGGGAGGGCGGCCCCAGGCCAGAGAACGAGTCTTCATCACTGCCACGTATGACCCTGAAGGTATCGAGTCAACGGCCCCCCAGCCAGTAGCCAGGCCCAACGAGCTGTACGCCGATGAACCAGTCGACTGGAAGATAGCCGACTACCTGCTCGCTGACGTCGAGGGCTACGACCTGTCGAGGGCTGAGAAGGACTGGATCAACGCCTGGGACAAGTGGGTGAAGCGCTTCCGAGACAATCACCCTGGAGAGAACCCACCGGGGTTCCCCATCTGGGTCGACGCCTGGCAGACGATCGAGGACCTGGAGATCCAGATTGAGTCGGGAGAGCTCGATAACGTTCCCGCCTGGAAGATGAACTTCCTACGCAAGAACGCGCAGCTCTTCACCGAAAACTTGGCCTGGTGCAAGGCTTGGATAACCACCTCAGGTGTGAAGAACTTTCCGCCGTCGCGCCGTAAGCTCGAGTGGCAGGCGCAGGACATCGAGTCCCTATGGGACTGCCTCATGCACTTCCGTCCGTCAGGTCTGCGTGCGAAGCCTCCCACCTACGTTCCCGCGCTTGTTGCCATCACACAGACCAGCATCGTCGGGAAGAAACGTCGCCGGCTGGCACCCCGAGAGGCCGCCCGCCTTCAGGGGTTCCCGGATGAGTTCTCCTTTGCCGGTCAACCCGACGCCAAGACCTACAAGCAGCTGGGGAACGGCGTCAACGTAGGCGCAGTCTGGAACGTGCTCAAGATGCACTGCGATCGAGACCGCCGCATCCTTGAGTCGACGGCGTACGGGCGCCGTATCCTCAACGCAGTGGATGCTGCTCCAGCAAACCCTGACGATGCGGTCCGCAAGCTACTGACGAGGTGATGTATGCATGGCTGCACCATCAGATGATGGCGCGTCTAACCCACTACACGCTCCCGAACCAGCGCGAGACAAGCCCACGGATCCAAAGGTGAGCGCTCGCTACTCCAGCCTATCTCGGCGCGACACCTCACCCGAGATGGAACTACGGCGGGCTCTGTGGCGGATGGGACTGCGGTATCGGGTGCAGTACAAGATTCAGGGACTTCCTCGCCGCAAGATCGACATTGCCTTCCCAGGCAAGAAGGTAGCTGTCCAGGTGGATGGATGCTTCTGGCACGGTTGCCCTGAACACGGAACGATGCCTGGCCGGAACTCCGAGTGGTGGCAGTGGAAGATCGCGAAGAACCAAGCCCGCGACCGCGACACCGACGAGAAGCTCGAGGCGCTCGGCTGGACCGTCATCCACATCTGGGAGCACGAGGCCCCCGACGACGCCGCAGCCGCCATCGCCCGCGCCCTGGGACGCCCGTGAGCAAGCGCCTCACGAAATCCGTTCTTACTATTCAAAAATTCCACAAGAACATTGGTGTTTCTATTGCGCAGCCAAGTCAATTGGTTTTAATCTTGCGGAAATATAAGGCAAAATAATATCATAATACTTGATAGGATCAACCGTTTTTAACGTCTTCAACTGCCCCCGCGACGTCCTCAACCAATGTCTACCGCTGGCGTCGGTGAACGCCAATTCAACACCTGGGTACGCATTCATACCCCGCCATCCTTTCGGGGAGGGGAACTGCCAATCGCCAGGAGGAAGAGATCGAAGAGTATAACGATATCCCGGTTGTCCTTTGGGAGAATTACGCCCATCACAATCCTTGACAACAAAAGTCACGACCGTGTCATAAGCCGGCATTCCTGACTTATTACTGACCACAATCGCTTCGCCCTCCCTGAATGTCCATGCCGAAATTTTAGAAGCTTGCGACCGTTGACGATCTCTCCGATCTTGGCGATTTCTGGAGATTATCTCATAGAATCCAACAGAAAAAGCCCCGACGGTACCGAAGGCCTCGAGCCATGTAGCCCAGTCTTGGGAACTCACCTATACCCCATATCTACTAGAGTTTACTTGCAGGGAAAGACGATGGAAATATCTATTATGAGAATTCGTGCGCCCCACAGAATTCAATCAATATGCCACCAAAGGTATGGCGACCACGAAGACCGTCAGGTCATCTCATCAACTCACTAGTATCGCTCTTAAAAACTAATTTGCGTTCCACTCACCTCTCGATTCTTCAGCAAAACAATGCGTTCCTTAAAATTTCAAGCCTCTCAAGGAGGTCGTACCATCCGCGTGGGGGATTTGCGTCCAGTTCTTGACATTATGGGACTGAGCGCACTAAGGAGCAGTCACGGTCACAAACCGAAAATCAGGTCGAGAAGGAAGTCATCCGGAGACTGCGAGGACAGCGCTCCCGGAAGACAACGATTCTCGAAGTCTTTTAGATTGAAAGTGACAACGACGTCCGCACGCCCGATAAGAGCAGCCGCTACAACATGTTTATCATTTGCATCGCGCATTTCGGAGATAGCCGGCAGAGCATCCTCCCAACCTCGGACCTGCGCATCAGGAAGGGCCGCATTCATCTGTCGTCGGAGCCGTGTGACGTAGCCGTACGACTCTTCCCGATCCCGACCACGACTCGCGTGCAGACGGAGGATGGCGCGTTCCATTTCAATCTCAATCTTCTCGCTCCACAGCGGCCGGTATGCCTGCGTTGAGCCGATCTCGAGCAGCACGTCGCGCAGCGCACTGGGCACTAGCACGCATGCATCGAGCAATGCGGAGAACACTGCGCATCAGTCTTCTGTGCGCACGGCGACGAGGGCCTGGCGCACCTGGGCGGGTTCGTCGTCGTAAGCACCCATCGCCTGGGCGTCGGCCACCATGTCCGACAGCGCCTCGTTCGCAGCGCGCCGCTGGCGCCGCTGAAACTCAAGAACGTCGGCGAGGTAGAGACGCCGGTGCCTCCGGATCTTCTCGAAGGGGATCTCCCCGGCCTCCAGCATCCTCACCAGCGTCGACCGCGAGATGCCGAGCATGTCGGCCGCCTCCTGAGTGGTCAGCCGAGTGCCTTGCGGTGCGACCGTCACCGCGAGCCCCTGCTGCATCGCCCGCGCGACACGGGCCAGAACATCCGCCATCGCCGGGCTCAGGTCGACCGTCTCGTCACCGACCACCAGACGCGGAGCCGCCTCCCGGGCGGACAGCGCAGCCACGATCTCGCCGAACCTCCCGGCAACCTCCTCCTCGGGCAGGTAGGTCTTGCTCTCGACCGCCATAGTCATCGGTCTCTCCCTTCACCGGTCATATGTGATCACGCGAACGTTCTGCGCGTTATGATCGTTTTGGTCGATTTGAGCATAGACGCTGCTCCCCTCCTTCACAAGTGCTGCGCTGCTCCCCCGGTCTGACGCGCCGGCCGACGGACGTGGCGGGCGTCGGCCCCGGCGCGCACCGCCGACGCCGCAGGACCAACGCATCTCGCAGCCGCGTCCCGCCACGCCCTGGTTCCGTATTTGTCGATGCCTCCTGCCTCGCTCACCGGAACCAGCTCGGCCATCATCGTGGCGCTTCGATCCTGCCGAAGCCAGGGGGCGGCGTCTCGGAGCCGTCGCGAGAGATGAGCAGCTGGAGACCGATCCAGCCCGGGAGGTAGAGGGGCCGACCAGCGTCGCCGCGAGACGTGCGGGCTGGCACACGGATGCGATGTGACCTCAGCGGCACGGCCGCCCCCAGCCTTGCAAGGACGACTGCGCCATGCCGAGCCTTCGGCAGCATCCGAGGCAACCAACCGCGCGCCTGCACCACAGCCGCCGGCTCGGCCTGATCTCCTCGCCGCCCGGATCCTTCGGGCCGCCCCCGTGCACTCCGCCATCAAGAATGCGCGGGGCAGAGAGAGTCAGCCCGCCCGTCCAGTCAACCGATGCATAGCAAAATCTATGAGGATATGGTGCCTATAGCCCTATGAGGCTTATTCATAGGGGTGTTTAGGGTGTTTTGTTGGTAATAGCGTGTCGC
>ERZ772957.2265-NODE-2265-length-11285-cov-7.991630_pt1 | contig 11285 bp, 8 predicted proteins | sample MGYA00580682_ERZ772957 | MGnify/ENA primary metagenome ERZ772957 (study PRJEB29015, sample SAMEA2737921) | human oral metagenome | biome: human oral; feature: human-associated habitat; material: dental | place: China | collected 2025 ...
GTACGGGCACAACGGATGCGACCTTTGCCGCCAACCCGAACGCGGGCACGAACAAATCCGTGCAGTACGCGGGCATCGGCACGGCGATGGGCACGGCGTTTGGTGCGAACAACTATGAGTTTGCGACGAACGGCTACGGCAAGGGCACGATCACGAAGGCGAACATCAATACGTCGGACATTATCTTTGCCACCACGGGCGCACACAAGGTCTATGATGGCACCAAGACGGTGAAGTACAACGGATCAAGTGCCTCCAATGATGTGAAGAACTATATCACGACGGCGACGGCAAACCTCGGCGGCGGGCATACGGCGGATCTGCGCGGCGATCTCGAGATCGATACCGTAGGTACGAAGTATGCGAGTTCCAATGCGGGCACGGGGATCGGTGTCACCTATAAGTTCCGTCTGAACAATAACAACATCGAAATCTCGGGCAGGAATGAGTTCGAGATGACGGATACGGGCACGATCGACCGCCGCGTGCTGAACCTCGACCTTACGCAGAAGACGGGCATCGACAAGATCTACGATGCGAATGCGAAGCTTCTGGATACGAATACACGTCACTATGATAAGTTTACGGACGATGATGCGCTTGGAAATGTCACATACGCGGCGGGCACGACGGACGATAATAAGCTCGTGCGTACATCGAATGGTGCGTCGGTGAATGACGGCGCTACGATGACGATCCGAGCGAACTATGTGAATGCGGGTGTTGCCGATAAGAATGTTGCGCGCGACGGCAGCGGCAACGTTGCCGCGAAGGACATCGCCTACCGTGTCAGCATTGATGCCGCGAACGGCGGACAGAACTACAAGCTCTCGGACGGTGTGACCACGGTCGACGCCGAGACGGGGCTGAATCTCTCCGCACGCGGTACGATCACGCCGCGCGAGCTGACGCTTGGTTTTGCGGATGTGAGCAAGCCGTATGATACGACGGCGATCAATGCGACGAAGAATATTTCCAATGTCGCGGCGGATGAGCGCGATGGACGCGGGGCAGCAACGCTCGCAGCGGACGGCATTACGCCTGCGACGTTCAGCGCTGCAACGGGGAGTGTGAACAGCCTCTACGGAGCAGGCAATACGGACGCGACCTTCCACAGCGATCGGAATGTCGTGACAGACGCGAATGGCAATGTTGTCGAGAACGGCAAGGATGTTCAGTATACGAATGTCCGGAGCGTGCTCACGGGGGCGAATGCGAACAACTATACAGTCGCGGACACGGTGTATGGCAAGGGGACGATCCGTAAGCGTACGGTCAGTGTCAATGACTTTAATTTCAATATCAGTAACGCCACGAAGGAATACGATGGCACAAAGGATGTTGAGTATGTGGAGGGCGGGAAGACCTATAAGGATCTGCCGCATCTCAAGAAGCGCTTCCAGACGAGTACGCTCGATCTCGGTGGCGGAAACACCGTGCCGATCAACCTTGACGATATCACGCTCACGGGCGCAAAGTACAATGACGAGCGCGTCGCACACGCTGCGGGCATCAACTATGATGTGACGATCAATGCGCAGAACTTCGAGTTCAATGGCGGGCGTGACAAGCGCATTGAGCATACAGGCGATACGATCACGAAGCGTGATCTTGCGACCAAGCTCCCGCCGCATCTCGTCAAGGAGTATGACGGCGAGGACTCGTTCACAGAGACGAACACGGTATTTGCCAACGCGATAGCACGGGCGAATCTGACGGGCGTTGTTGACCGCGACAAGAATAAGATTCGACTCGCAGTCAACGGCCGCTACGATAGCCCCGATGCTTCGGCAGAGACGCGGGAGGAGGCAGAGGCGCGCACCCCCGCACAGGCGGGGCGCAATGTGCGCTATGACCTCACGCTCTCGGGCGATACCGATACGCTCTCAAATTACAAGATCGGCACGGTGGAAACGCTCGACAGCGATGGCAAGATGAGAGGTGTCGGAAGCGGAAAGGCAGATATCTACAAGAAGACCCTGACGGTCGGTGTGGACAACATCGACAAACTCTACGACGGAACGAGGACAGTCGTCCGTCCGAATGGGACGGATACGCTGCCGCATCCCGAGGCGGGCAAGTTCCGACTCAGCGGCTTTGTGGGCAGCGAGTCCTTTAGCTTCGACCAGACGGCGGCGGATAAGATCGACGGTCTATATTCCGATCCGAATGTCAGCCGCAGGAATGGTGCTGTTGTCGATAAGGACATCTCGTACAGCGGCATTAAGACGGCGTTTGCAAACTACGCAGGGCATGACCCGACGGGCTACGCAAAGAACTATCGCGTGGACATCGACACGCTGAGCGGAAAGGGGAAGATCCTGCCGCGTCCGATTACTGCGAATGAGATTACGAACGGACTGAGGTTTGATGAGGCGACGAAGGTCTACGACGGTACGACGAAGCTCAAGTACAACGGTCAGAATACGCCGGACGCGCTCAAGAACTATCTCAAGAGTGCGACGGTGAATGTCGACGGTACGCCGATCAACATTCGGGACGATCTGACGATTCGAGCGGATGAGGCGTACACCCATTATGATACACAGCACGTGGCGGGCGGCGCACAGCCGCGCGTGACCTATACGCTGAACTACACGGGCGACAACTTTGACATCTCCGGCGATCTGACGAAGACGGCAAACGGTGTCATTACGAAGCGCAAGGTTACGGCATTCGCGCCGGGACAGCTGACGAAGGTCTACGATGCCTCTGAAAAGGTCTACGATCCGCGTGATACGAGTATCAAGACGTATCGGCGCGGTACGCGCGTTACGGATGGTGACAGCATCGTGCGTATGAGCACGGAGGACGGGGATACCGGACTCCTCGCAAATGACGGCGTGCGGAACATCTCGACTGCGACCTTTGATGATAAGAATGTGGGCAAACGCAAGAAGGTTACCTACAATGTGGCGGTTGACAGCACGCACGCAGGAGATTATGAGATTGTTGACACGCTCGGCAATACGATTTCGGAGCTGACGACGCGCAACAATGAGATCACGCCGCGCCCTCTGGATCTCACCTTTGATCGGGTGGACAAGGACTATGACGGAACGAGTACGAATGAGGATATGCCCGCAGCACGCGTGACAAACAGCGATACGCGTAGAACCCTCGGCAGGGATCGCGCACGAATCTTTAATGATGAGCTGATCATGCAGGATGCGGCGGGCAACGATCTGACGCTCCCGAGCGACTATGGCTACGGCTCAACGGATCGCTCCTTTACGCCCGATGCAAATGCCAATCAGGCAGGTGAACCGGATAAGTCCGTCCAGTACCGCAATATGGGCGATGCCCTGCGTACGATTCTCGGTGACAATGCGAAGAACTACGAATTCAAGGAAACAGGCTATGGAAAGGGGTGGATCAACAAGGCAAAGGTGAGCGAGCGCGATTTCCGACTGAACTTCAAGGATGCAGTGCGGGAGTACGACGGCACCTCCAATGTGGATCATGCGATTGACAATCTGCAGGATGACAGCCGTTGGAAGTCCAAAAAGATGCTCAAGTCGGACATTGCGTCGGTCACGGGCACGTATATGAGTCCGAACGGCAGCACGCCGGACAAGAATGCCGCTGACCGCAAGATCGTGGATTACAAGGTACGGCTCAATGAGCGGAACTTTGACTTCGGATCATGGGACGGCGTTGTTTCAGCGGAGGGTGGCGGCGTAATCACCAAGCGCAAGATCATCGCCGAGACGCCGCGCTATCTGACGAAGGAGTACGACGGCACAAAGGATATTGTCGGCAAGGCATACGACGCTGAGGGCAATCGTATCACATCGGACGGCGATGGGCTGATCACATTCCGCCACTACAATGAAACGTCACCCAATAAATACGATGCGGCGGATGGGCTTGTCGCGGCGGATACCGCAGGCAATACCGTTCGTAACGCGACAACGGCACTCTATGCGGGCGACAAGGATGTTGCGTGGAAGGACGGTGCGTGGAAGAACGGGCACGGCGATGTAGCGGACAAGGAGATCAAATACACATTTGACCTCTCCGGCACGGATGCCGTCAACTATGAGATTGTGGATGCTGACGGGAAAACGGCGAAGAATACCACCGGTAAGGGCAAGATCACACCGAAGGACATTCGTCTGAAGTCCGATCCGCAGACGCGCTGGATCAACGAGGGGCTGCCCGACAGCTACACGGGTACGCCGACAGGAAAGGACTACAAGACGGGTGTGGGTGATGAGGCTCTGCCCGGCGAGATCTACTACAACTCGCCGAACGGGAAGCTGCGCTGGGGTGACTACGCCATCAACGGCTACTATCGTGCGTCGGACAAGGCGCAGTATCAGCGTCCGGACGGCTCATGGTATCAGCTCGCGGATAAGGATAAAACACCGGATGGTGACAGCGTTGCACGCAACTATCGCTTTGTGCAGGATCCCGCGAATGCGACCGCGCTCCATATCGGACCCTATGTACCCAATACCGACTACTATCAGGCACTCACGCAGACGAGCAAGATGCTCCCCGATGAGTACGCCTATGAGAATGCCTCACTTGATCGTCGCAGCCACTTCGGCCGCGATCCCGAGGCGGAGATTTCCTATGAACCGCCCTCCCTCAACATGGTCAAGGATGGTGTCGACATCAGCAAGAACGGAATTCACGTGACAGACGAAACTGTCTTCTCTCTTGTGAACGAAGTGTTCGGCTGAGATAAATGAATAGAGGAAATGCCCCTTGGAGATGTGGACTGCTCCCCGAAGAGTGGTCAAGGAAATAAACGCCTGTTGTAGAATGATTTTAATCTATGCGGTCTTACTGCGGTATGTAGCCTTTGTCTGGCAAACGCTGTTTCTTGTTCTATCGCTTGACGAATCCTTTGATCTGTTCTTTTGTAAGACTGTAGAGCTCTCCAATTTCTCGATGTGTTTTGCCGTGTTCTTTCAGACGAAAGATTTCATCCGAAAGCAGTTCTATTTTCGTATACTTCCTAGGCATGACAAATCCCTCCTGCTGTAGTGCTTATTCTACAACAGGAGGGACTTTTTTGCTTGTCCGCTTTCTTGGGAGCAGTCCAAAAGGTCGATGGGGCGCTGTTATTTTATATGATGTTTTAGTCGATCAATCATGCTCTCGTTCCAACGTAATTTTTTTGCTATGTCGCTGGAGGAAAGTTTGTTTTCCAATATTAAATATACGGCTTCGAGAAGCTTTCCACAGGTTGTTTTTTTGTTGAATACAGGATCAGTCAGCAAAGCGACTATATCCTCTTTTGAAAGAGAAAATAAAGGTTCATTTGCATAGGATGGGGGAGGAGCCGGCGTTTCCTGTATATTCATAGCGGAAGAGGTGGAGACCTGTTGGAGAACGACTGCTGGCTGTGAAGCTGAGCTATGGTAGCCACTATCTCTCCTATATAGTGTTTGCCCTAATGTCGTTTTCCATTTTGAAATCGTAGTAGTGTTCTGATTTTGCTCTAAAAACCCTTGCAGATTGATGCGTTTCATTTTACCGATCAGAGTTGTTTGCCAACCATCTTCGTTTTGTTCGAGTGTAAGGGTTTCCTCTTTTACGAGCTCCTTCCTGTTTTCTGCCAACAGTAGGTCTACGATGTGTGAAAGACAGGTATAATCTTGGAGCTGCAACCATTCTGGGGGAAGCCAGTCGATGCCATTCAGCATACCAAGCAAGCCACCTGTCATTGAAGCTATGGTGTCTGTATCTGCACCATAGGAAAAGGCAGGCACTTTGATCCCTAAAATAGAATTGGAAGCATACTTTGAGGCGAGATAAAGCGCAGCCAATATGGAAACATCACCTGCACCTTTTGCTTTTCCGAAACAATCCAGTTTTCTTAGAATTTCGTTGTCATCGAGAAGGGGGGCTTTTTTAAGTTCTTTTTGAAGTACTGTCAGATGAATTATCATTCTGTTACAAGTTATTTCCCACTCATGTTGAAAATTATATCCTCCATCTTTTGAAGCTGTCTCCATCCACTGATCAAATACGTTAAATGCAGAAAGAGAACTCCAGTCATTTTTCCCGTCAACTACGGCCTGTATCAACTCACCCATTTTTAAACTTGAGGTTTTTCTTAAAAGATAGTCTAGGGCATAGGCATAGCACATAGCGCCTAAGAATGCACGTGGATGACCGTGTGTAATCATCGTGTTCTTAAAGACATCCAACATCAATTTTGAGAGATTTTGACACAGGGAGTTCTCTATCACATGTGGGGCGATGCGCATAGCTGCCCCGTTTCCACCGGCATTGAAATAGTCTTTTTTATATTTTGATTCCCATAACTTATAGTTATCTGTTTCTGCATAAAATCTAGCTGCTCTTAATACCGCACGTCCACCGCCACGTTCATAATACAACCAAAAAGGAAGCTCTCGTTTCATGAAAAAAAATTCCCAATTTCCTGTAATGATACTGCGGGCAACAGCTAGTGTCAGTTGGGTATCATCGCTATACTCTCCTGCCATGATTTTTTCACTATAATAATCGGGTCTGGAGCCTTTGCGCACCCATTCTGTAAAATGAGTACTTACTTTTTCTCTAACACCTATTGTCTTTTTCGGGCATTCATTTGGCCAGCCCAGAGCATCGCCAATTGCAGCAGCAATAAATGCGCCTTTACATTTTTGTTCTATTGTTGGAATATATGGTGTCATCTTAGTGCTCCTTGATAGATTCATAGCGAATTTCCTTGGGAACAATACCTTGTTTGACCAGCGCACTCCATTTTTTGCACATTATATCGGGGGCGATGTAAACTGGAACATTGCTTATATTTAGGACTTCAAGAGCCGTACTGACTCTTGAAGCGAGATCTCTATCATTTACAGCGACTCCAATGATGAAGCGACGTGGGATGTTATGATGGATTAATATTTCGGCTTGCCCATCGGTAGGGCAGGATGATAGCATTTCTTTTGTTCGTGGATATTGAAAGGTGGGGACTGTTTTGGAAAATACAGACTCGATTTGAGCTATGTCATCATTGATATATTTCCCGCAGTCTTTGCTTGCATTACAGGGAGAGAATTTTGCTGGCCTATCGCGCAATACGCTCGGGGAGATGAATATTATAACCCATTCTCTGAAGATAGCATCTGGATTTCTTTCCTTTGATTTTGTTAGAAACCAAGAGTTCGGATATTGTATGGAACAACATACATATTCTATATTTCCATCAAATCTTTCGGGATCTGTTTGGTTTTTTGTGTCCAAATTTATGGAGGCTGATGCTAGAATACCATCCTCTGAGGAGAGAATGTGTGTCAGTTTTTGAAATTTGGTAAAATGACATAGACGCGTTACGTTACGCTGCCGTAGAATATCATAGGCGCTCATGCTAGGGTATCTCCTGTCTTACGATCAATGTTCGATGAATCTTGCGGGAATATTGGTGACAGACTATCGGAATATGTGATGTATAGACCATATTTTGAACGCGTTACACCAACATATAGCAGCTTCGCTTCATCGGCATATACATCTTCTTTGGATATTCCATTTTCGACAAGATTTGGATCGGGTAGAACCCCTTCTTCTAAATTCGGGAGAAATACATGATCGAATTCCAATCCCTTTGCAGCGTGATAGGTTGTCAGAAAAAGACCACTGTCATAATTGACACCGTAGGTGTCGCGGTCGATTATTGTCATACTAGCGTTTGCTGCTTTTAGTAAGTTTTTAAAGGAATCACAAGCAGAACGAGTACGACAAATAATGGCAACAGAAGCAATATCTTTTAATATGATTGATTGTTTCACAACCCAGGCAAACTCATCGCTTTTATGGGCAAATTTTATAAGGTGTGGTTTCGGCCCTTCTGCTACGGATGGAAGAGCTTCGATCATATCGTCGCTTTGTTGCCAATATGGGGTTTTTGTTATATCTTTCGCGAAATCTATAATGGCTTTGGAATTTCTATAATTGGCATCAAACATCCATATTTTTTTCGTCTTGATGCCGGAATCACGCCAGGAGAGACGACTTCCGTAGATCTGTTGGGAGACATCTCCGAAGAAGGTAAAGGATCCGGTGGGAGAAGTTGCAGCAACCAATGATCTGATCATCATCGGAGAAAAGTCTTGTCCCTCATCTACAATGATGTGTGTGTACCGTCGCGGAGATTCATCTTTTTCTAGCGTCTCGTACACATATAATGCAAGATCATCCCAATCATACATCTGCCCGTTTTCTGCACGGAGAGATATATACTTTTCATACACCATATATGTCCATTTCCTGTTTTTGCGTGTGAGATTGGCATTTGAGCGACCAATACGTTCGCCGGCTTCATACTCTTTGAAGTATTTGAACCCAAATTTCTCGATAAACACAATCTCGTCTATAAAGAACTGGACGGAGCGTTTAAAAGTACTCTCATCTTTATGTTCCACCCGTAGGGTTTTTACGATGTGTTCGATTAAAGATGATCTGGCATTACTCTCAAGAATCCTAGGGCCTGATGGAAGCTTTCCTCGACTGTGCATGTAGCCACGGGCAAATTTATGATAGTTTTCTATGACTAAATTTTTGGGAAGAGGGGAAAGGATTGCGTGCATATAGTGAATAAGTGCCCTATTAAATGTAACCAGTAGAATTTTACTGTTTTTTTCGAGTTCACACAAATATTTTGCACGTAGCAATGCTATCGTTGTTTTTCCGCTGCCGGCTGTTCCTAAGACAACAATATGATCCTTCGGAGGCAATGCTAAGACTTCATTTTGTTTTCCTTTCGGGCTGATTGTCATTTTTCGTTCCTCCTATTCGCTGAGTAGTACAATTTGATATAGTTTATCATAAAAGTATAATAAATAAAACACATAAAATTAATTTGAAGAAAAATTTTTTATTCTATGATTTTACTGGGGATATATTATTTGATGAGACTACAAAAATCAATACTGAAACATCTATTTTTGTGTAATGCAGTATGTTAAAATAGCTTCTGGAAGATGTCTTGAAAAATTGTATTTTTAGAGGATTTGTGGAACACCCTGATCACGAAGAATTACACCAAATATGAAATATGAATTATACATTTGCGTTAGGAGGTGATATGAGATGAATTACGTTGCATATGTCATTGATGAGATCCAGGAACAACCAGGAAAATCCCAGATAGAGGCAGAGCGGATCTATCAAAAATTCTCTTGTACGCTTTCAAAAAGTGCATACCACGAAATATTGAACAAAATGGTGCAGGAGGGGATTCTCATGCGCCTTGATGACGGCTTGTATTGTCATGCCCGAAGGTCGTGCACGGGCGCATTGATTCCGCTCAGTAACCAGGAAATCGTATCGTATTATACTGCAGGAAATCGCGGGCTTTGTATCGGCTATGCCCTCTAGCGTGCTAAGGGCTTAACAACGCAGGTTTCCAAACGAACAGAGGTCTTATCTGTTGCAATCAATGAGGAGCGTAGAAACATTCGGGATGTTTCTGTCGAAAAGTTGGCAGGGGAACTACCCCCCCATCTTGTTCGCGCTATCGAAGTTTTGGAGATTTTAGAGCACTGCGGGCAGATGGAGGATTTTAACTATAGTGCCTTTCATCGCTATATGGATGATTTTGCAGGCAACTACTCCGAGGTGGATGTCTTGCGTGTACTTGACATGCGAATGTATGAGGATTCCACGATTGCCCTTTTGAAGTGGTGGCTGGATAAATTTGCTATTCCCAATCGCTTGGGAAATCGCTTATCGTTCAATGAAATAGGACAAGCGAGGGCAGTGGGGGGGCATTTTATGAATTTGCATAATCACATAGGTGAGTTTAACGATATAATTACTGAAACAGCAGAATATATTGGTATTCCGGATGATGCTGTGCGGCGTGACAATTTCATCGTTATGCTCCTGCAACAGCTCGCGGTTAGCGAATACGAAGAGCAATGCGTCTTTAAGGGCTGGACATCGCTTAGTAAAACGATCAAGCGTTTTTCCGAGGATGTAGATCTTACGCTTGTTTTACCCGATGATACTAGTTCTAATGCATACAATAAGGCATTGTAGCGGCTGGAAACATTGGCGATTGAACGTACGTTTTTGGATAAAGTGATGGCGGTCAAGCGACATGCTGTCTCCGGGAATCTCATGGCGAAAATACGTCATGTCTATGATGTTACAATGCTCTTTCCAAGGGATGAGATACAGAAATTCTTGTTGCATACGGAGGAGTTGAAGCGATTACTTCAAATTACCAAGAAAAGTGACCGTTTCTATCTAGAACAACGAAGTGGCTCTGGGGGCTATGACCCTTGTGAACGTTATGACTTTTCTTCGTGGCGAGGTGCTTTCGATGAGCTCACTCGTAGAAAATATGAATCACTTCATAATGATTTGCTCTACACTGATGAGTCACAAAACTTTCATGATGCGCTTGCTACATTTGAGCACATAGACCGTATTTTTTCAAAGATTGTTGAATAAGAACCGGGGGTGTTGCGCGAAAGCCTCGTGCAACACCCCCGGTTGTATGCCATGGAATTTGGAGGGTCTGGCGTGGGCTGTAGCCCTGCTTTTTGAGTGCGGCGTCGAGGTATTCAAGTGTCTGCGGCGTGATAAGGATGAGGGTGAGGCGGAGCTGCTGCATATGGGCGGCGTTGATGCCGAGTGCGGTGAGTTGTGCGGCGTAGTCCGCATCGTCCGCGCCGAGGACGGTGGCGATGCCTGTGACCTGCAGGCTCTTTGCGCTACCGGGTCCCTTGTACTCGTCGTAGATGGCGAGCGCTGCGTGTTTGTTCTTCCTGAGTGCACGGAATTTCAGCCCGCCCTCGGAGAAGATGACGAATTTGCCGTTACGGTATTTGTATGTGAGCGGCGTGCAGCGGACAAAGTCGCCGTCGGCGATGGCGAGTGCGCAGGTGTTTCGTGCCTTGATGAAGTCTTCGATTGCATTGCGCAGTTCGGCTTCGGGCACCTTGACAGCGGTCTTGTCTTTCTCCGTCCAGAATGCGGCGGCTTCTTCGTAGTTCATGACATTCTCCTTGATTTGTTCTTAGTGAGTGCACGCAGCAGTGCGCGGCAGCCTGCGTCGACATCGCGGTAGGTGACATCGAAGTTGCCCGTGTACCACGGGTCAGCGACGTCGCGCTCCTCGCCGATACAGGAGAGGAGACGGCGCACTTTGTGCTGCGGATCGTTGCCCGTGAGGCGCATGAGGTCGCGCATATTCTCGGTGTCCATGCCGATGATGCAGTCGTAGGCGTCGTAGTCGGCGGCGGTCATAAGCGTGGCGCGACGTTTCTCGAACGGAATGTTATGTGCGCGGAGAACTTCGCGTGTGC
>ERZ772957.2269-NODE-2269-length-11262-cov-5.598644_pt1 | contig 11262 bp, 16 predicted proteins | sample MGYA00580682_ERZ772957 | MGnify/ENA primary metagenome ERZ772957 (study PRJEB29015, sample SAMEA2737921) | human oral metagenome | biome: human oral; feature: human-associated habitat; material: dental | place: China | collected 2025 ...
AACTGTTGTACACGGATGTACAACAGTTGAAGATGGTTCAAATGGTCTCACAACCTCATTTTTTCTGCGATTTTTTATCTTCTCTGCCTGATGCGTTTGCTCTGTTGTCGAAAAAATGTGCGAAAATTCCTTAGGGACATATTGTTTCGTATCGTGAAATTCGATTTTTGATATACAGAACCAGCTCTTTTTATTTTCATTGACAGGTGAAAATTCTGCTCCTATCATAAAATTATAAGGTTTTATAAAAACTTTTTAATCTTTAATAGGAGGCGTTTATGTTAAAAGTACAAACTGCGAGCAGCAATACTCCAGATGCGGCTCTGGCAGGCAAGGAATGCGCACAAAAAATAAAGCATGCGCTACACGATCCGAAGCTTGTGTTTGTATACAGCGGTGTGTCGTATAACCAGCAGGCTTTGTTAAAAGCGATTGGTGAAGAACTTCCGGGTGTACCGTTAATCGGAAATACATCATTTTCCGGTGTCGTTACGCAGGACGGTTTTGTAACCGGCGAAAAAGGCTATGTCGGAATGATGGCGCTGTCCGGTACCGATTTGACGGTCGGAACGGCAGGGATGGCAAAAAGCGGAACTGCCCGCGAAACGGGGCGAAACCTTGCAAAACAGGCTCTCGCTGCCGCCGGTAAACAGGAAGCGCCTGCATATATGTACATGGTCGCTCCTCCGGGCGAAGAAGAATACTATCTAAAAGGTGTTTCCGATGTCGTAGGCAGAGTACCTCTTTTTGGCGGCAGTGCGGCCGATAACACGCTTGCAGGTGAATGGAAACTTTTTACAGACAAAACGATAACCGGTGAAGGTGCGGCGGTTGCCTTTTTCTATACAAAAGCCGGTTTCGCAAACAAATATACCGGCGGCTACAAAGAGACCGGTAAATACGGTGTCATCACCAAAGTAGCAAAAGAACGGACACTTGTGGAAATCAACGGAAAGCCGGCCATTGAGCAGTACCGCGAGTGGACGGGAGCAAGCGCAAAAGACACGGAGGGAGGTAATCTGCTGGTGCGTTCAATCACAAACCCCCTTGGTGTAAAAGATCCCTTAGGTGATTTGATTGCGGTACGCCATCCGATGAACGGCAATGATGACGGTTCAATCGCGGTAGGAAACAATTTGGCAATCGGAACAGCAATCGCGCTCCTCGAAAGCGATACCGACGGTTTAATAAAAGCCGTAAGTACAGCCCTTGCCGACTTAAAGGCAAAGATGAAAGTACCGGTAGCCGGTTTCCACTTGGTTCACTGCGGCGGCAGACGGATTGGTATCGGCGATCGAATAAACGAATTGACAGCGGCAATTAAAAAAGAAGTGGGGGCAATTCCGTTTATCGTTGAATTTACATTCGGCGAATACGGCTACGAAGACGACGGACGCAATACGTGTGGCGGTCTTATGCTGTCCTTTACGGCGTTCGGCGAAAAGTAAGCTAACAAGAGGTATACTATTATGAAGATGATTATCAACGGAAAAAAGACGGACAGCACAAGCGGCCAAACCTTTGACGTAATCGCGCCTGCAACCGGTAAAGTAATTGACAGCGTGCCGCGTGCCAACGAAAAAGATTTGGATTTGGCAATTACGGCTGCAGTGCGTGGGCAAAAAGAATGGGCAAAAGTGCCTGTGTTTAAACGTGCCGAAGTGCTGTATAAATTCCTGAGTTTGGTACAAAATGCGCATGAAGATTTGGCTCGGCTTTTATCGAACGAAAACGGAAAGCCCATAACCGAAGCGCGCGCCGAAATCGGAAATGTTACGATCGGTTTTAGCGGATTTATTGAACGGGCAAAGCATTTTTACGGTACGATTATTCCACAGGGAACGGAAGCTGGGCAGCAGACAACGATGCAGATGGTACTTAGAGAACCGATTGGGGTTGTCGTATGTATCATCCCCTTCAATTTCCCGTGTGATCTATTCGATCAAAAAGTTGCTCCCGCATTGATGATGGGCAACTCTGCGCTTGTACTACCTTCATCGGATAACCCGTTGACACTGATGCGGCTGACCGAGCTGCTTGTTCAAGCAGGTGTACCTGACGGCGCCATTCAATGCGTTACGGCTCCCGGATCCGTCAAAAGCTATGCCGTTTCCGACAAGCGGGTCGGCTTGGTTACGCTGACGGGAAGCACGGAAGTCGGTATCGATTCTGCAATAAAGGCTGCAGCAAATCTTACGCATACGGCCTTGGAGCTTGGTGGGAACGATGCATTTATTGTGCTGGATGATGGCGATGTCGATTTAGCAGTCGAAGAACTCGTATGGGGACGCATGTACAATACCGGGCAGGTATGCTGTGCAAGCAAGCGTTTTATCATTCACAACTTGCTGAAAGAAGAGTTTGCGAAAAAGGCCGTTGCCAGAATAAAACAGCTGAAATTCGGTGACCCTGCCGAAGAAGATACGAAAATTGCCTGTCTTATCAGCGAAAAAGCAGCAATACAGGTTGAAAAGCAAGTGCAAAAAACAGTCGAACAGGGTGGAAAAATTGTACTGGGTGGAAAACGCAATGGTGCTTTTTACGAACCAACCGTCATTGTAGATGTCCCCAAAACTGCTGAGGTTGCAAAAGATATGGAAATATTCGGGCCTGTTGTACCGATTATCGGATTCGACACCGACGAAGAAGCGATCGAAATCGCGAACAATTCCGTGTTCGGTTTATCAAGCTGCGTATTTTCACGCGATCAAAAACGCGCGTTTAAAATCGCGAACGCGATGGAAGCGGGCGAAGCGGTTATCAACGGCGCGAGTTTTTATCGCTCGTTTGAAATGCCCTTCGGCGGGTGGAAGCACAGCGGCATCGGCACTGAAGGCGTCATGTCCACGTTCAACGAAATGACGAAGATAAAAACCGTCGTGCTGAAAAATATTATTGAGTAACTTTGAAAATGTATAAAAGAAAAAATCGATAAATTCGGCAAAAATTCTGAAAGGCGCTTTCGGATAAAATCCGCGGGCGCTTTTTTTATGAACGCCGCAAAATACGCTGCCGGATAAAGATTCGCTTTGTGTACTTTTTTTTATGAACGCCGTCTTACGGCACGTAACCCATATTTTGAGAAATCTCTGCGGCGGTTTGTTTGAGGTATTCGACTATTTCGGGGATCCGCTCATTGGTGAGTATGGTCGTGCTGCCGCTTGCGCTTATTGCCGCGATTATATCGCCCCGATAATCGTATACCGGCGCGCCGATACAGCGGTGTCCGATTTCGAATTCTTCGTTGTCGATCGCCCAGCCCCGCTGCCTGACCGAATCGATTTCTTTTTGCAGCGCTTCAATCGTCGTAATCGTATTCGGAGTAAAGCGCGTGAATTCGGTTCTTCCCATAATCGATCGGAGCTGTGTGTTGGAATAATTTGCCAAAAGGCACTTGCCGAGCGAAGAACAGTATGCATGCATACGCAGTCCGATTTGCGAATACAATTTGATATTCGAAAATATATCCATCTTTTCGATATAAACTACTTTATCGCCTTCCAAAATGCCCAAATGCGACGTAAGCCCGAACTTTGCCGTAATCTGTGCGATATACGGGCGCACTTCCGTCTGCAGCTCCAAACTGTCGATGTAGTAGCTGACCGCTTCGATAAGCTTCAATCCGATTTTATACGTACCGTCCGCATTCTTTTTTAAATAACCCCGCTTGAGCAGCGTCGAAATAATGCGGTACGCCGTACTTTTATGCAACCCTACTTTTTCGGCAATTTCCGTCAATACGGAGGAATTTTTATTTGCCGCTACCGCTTCGATGATATCCAATGCCCGTTCAATAGACTGAACACCGCGCTCATCTGCCATGGCATACCTCCGTTAAATTTTTCAACAAATGTAACACTCTCCTATAACTTTTGAAGCTGATGCACCGTACTCTTAAAATCCTTCGCGTATTCCGCAGTAAAGGAGAAAGGCTCGCTCGTCCGCGGATGCTTTCCTTCAAGCTGATAGGCATGAAGCGCAAGCCGCCGGATAAGCGGCTGTTCCGCATACACATCACCGCGCCATCGCTGTTTGAGTTCGGAAAGGAGTACCGGCTTACCGCTGCCGTAAAGTGAATCGCAGACAATCGGGTAACCGGCGGCTGCAAGGTGTGCCCTAATCTGATGCGTCCTACCGGTAACGGGGCGAGCCTCAAGCAGAGAGAATTGCCGGAACGTTTCCAGCACCGTAAAATGCGTTATCGCTTCCTTGCCGCGCCGTTTATCTACAACGGTACGGTGCAGCGCATCTCCGTCGGCGCGCAGCGGCAGGTCAACGGTAAATTGTTCTTCCGGCACTCGCCCGTGAATCAGCAGTCGGTATGTTTTTTTTATTTCTCTCTCTTGAAATGCGGTATTCAACGCACGGTGCGCTTCCGCATTGAGGGCATAGAGCAAAATACCGGAGGTGTCTTTATCAATCCGGTGTACGGCATAGAGTTTTTGACACAACGGCGCAATCTGCGGCAGCTCTTTTTGAATGAGCAGGTCGAGCCGCGGGGCTTCAATATCCCAACGGTCGGCAGCAACTAAAAGACCGGCAGCTTTATTCACCGCAATCATATCCTCATCAGCATAAATCAGCGTAAAGGGAGCTTTTTTCATCAAGTATTCCTCAATTTTAAAAATCGGATTAATTCTGCGTAGCTTTCACAATCGGGTAAAATGGAAGGCATATCGTATTCGGGAGAGATTAACACGTGAGCATCAAGCGCCTGCAAAAAGAACGCAGGGTATTCGGCTTCGGGGATATGAGGGAAGAGGTACCAACCTTTTTGTGTCCACACGCCGGGAATGAGGCGCTCCGCTTCGGCTTTCCGGTTGAGCGCCGCTTGCCGTTTCTTTACTATAGTATGACTTACCCTTGCGCTGCGCCCTGCCGTCTCAGAATGATGTCCGTCTTCGATTTTAATTTCTTTAATTTGAAGTTCTTCCATCTTATGCTTTAAATCGAAAAATGCCCGCGCAAGGCTGTACGCAAGCGGCGGGAACAGCACATCGGAAGGCGGCAAGCGTTCTTCAAACCGGCTGCCGGCAGCGATAATGCCGCACGGTACCGGATAGGCGGGCGTTACCAGCATGATACTATCGACTATCGGCTCTTGAGAATCGGATGCGGAATCAAGGTCTAAAAACGGCCGCCATACCGGCAGCGGCTGTGCCATATCATTTTGATCGGCTTGCAGCACAGAACCGGCGAGCCGCTCCGCCTTACCCTGCGTTTCATACCAGCGGATAACGGGATAATCCGGCAGCAGGGCTTCCAACGCACGCCGTAGTTGAACATCAGCCTTGGTCGGCAAAAAGCCGGTGAGCCCCTTATCCAAAAATTGCTTACAAACCAGATTTGCCTGCCCCGTTCTTCGGCCTAAAATTGCTTTTCCGCCGTCAAGCCAGAGGTCAAGCAGTCGAACATTCTTTTCCGTGTATAAATAGTAACCGCGGGCGCGCCGGACATTTCCGTACCGCTTGCGGATTTCAGTATAAATATCGATCATTAGAAAGCTATCATCGCATAACGACAAAAAAACTACAAGAGAAAAAATGTACGAAATTTTGGATAACGATATGCACAGGGGGAGAGCAACTACACCAAACATTTTTTTAAATACAAAAGAGGTAAGCTGCTTGCTTTTTTTTAGAAGCTATGATATATTAGGAATCATTATTAATATTTAAGGAGATACTTATGGACGAAAGAATTAATATGCCGCTTTTAGGCGATGCATTTCCCACTTTACAAGTTCAAACCACTCAAGGTCCAATGACGTTGCCGGCCGACTTGAAAGGTTCGTGGTTTATTGTATTCAGCCATCCGGCTGATTTCACCCCCGTATGCACAACCGAGTTTGTCGGCTTTCAGGAACTGATGCCAGAATTTGAAAAGCTCGGTGTAAAATTAGTCGGTCTTTCCGTCGATCAGGTATTCAGTCATATTAAGTGGATTGAATGGATGAAAGATAAGCTCAATGTGCAGATTACCTTCCCTGTTATTGCTGCAAACGATTCCATCGCAAATGCGCTTGGTCTGCTGCACCCCGGTAAAGGAACAAATACTGTTCGTGCCGTATTTATTGTCGATCCCGAAGGAATACTCCGGTTGGTACTGTATTATCCGCAGGAAATCGGTAGAAATATGAAAGAAATCTTGCGTGCGGTAAAAGCTTTGCAGATTTCCGACAAAGAAGATGTGGCTCTGCCTGCAAACTGGCCTGAAAACGGTTTGATTAAAGATCACGCAATTGTGCCGCCTGCTTCTAACGTAAAAGATGCCGAAAAGCGCCTCAAGGAATACGAAGGCTTTGACTGGTGGTTCTGCCACAAAGCGTTAAAGTAGTTGATACTGTAAAACAACGAATCACGCACAGTTGCCTGTAACGGATAACCGTACAGCGCTAAAAACATTGAACGAGCCCTCTAAAAACTCAAGTTTTTAGAGGGTTTTTAATTGCCATTCAACCACCGCCCCTATTCCCGCAGGCACGAAAACACAGATGTGCCGTATATTTTTAAGCCAACGTTTTTGAAAATAGACGATGCAGATGCTAGGAGCCTAGCGAATTCCAACCGGAGGCCTGTTAAAAAGCGTCCTTCCGTGTACGCTTTTTAACGACAAGTTTTTCTTTCGAAAAACTTGCTGCTGCATGGAACCACCGCCGTCCTTGGCGGTACTGATACGTTGAGGTCTTCAGTAGCGGCACGGATGCCGCTCGTATTATTCAGAAGCGATGTTTCGTTCCACCGAAACTCGCAGCCAAAAGTGTACAAGGATGTACACTTTTGGCGTAGATGCTCCGTATATTTTCAAAAAATAAGCATCATTGACAGATATAACCTTGCCGCCTGATAAACTTGAGAAAGCTTAATATGTTCGTTTTCGCGGTGGACGACGGCAAGGTCGCCCGGGCCGATGATAACGGGAGTAAGACCTTGCTTTACCAGTACGCTGCCGTCGGTAGAACCTGCAAAAATATCCGGGATATACGGAAGACCGACGGCTTCCAGTGCCGTTTTACATCGCTGTACCAACGGATCGCTTTCTGCTGTAGTCCACGAGGGGCGCCTATCGACAACGGTATACGACACTTGGGCGGTAGGGACCTCGCGGTGCAATGCGGCAATCAGTTCGTCCAACTGCGCCCATACTGCATCGATGGGATGCCCGACGGCAAGCCGCGCATCCACAGTAAAGACACAGGTGTCGGGAACTATCTGCGGTTCCACACCTGCCTGTATTGCCAGCGTTCGCCAAAAAGACACCCCGTTCTCTGCCGAAGAATAACCCGTTAACTCCGTATGCTTAATCTTTTCTATTAAATTAATTGCCGTGTAAATCGCATTATCGCCCGCGCCGGACTGTGAACCGTGCGCAGTTTTACCCCGTACGCAAACATCCGCCCATGTTCTGCCTTTCCCTTTTATACACAACTTTAAATCGGTCGGTTCGCACACCACCAGCGAGCGGGCTACGTCAAATAGCGGAGAGTATAAAAGACGCTTCGAGCCTTTCATGTAGTTTTCTTCGTCGATTGTCGCGGCAAAGATAATATCGGTAGGAGGCACGATACCGTGCCGCTGTAAAACAGCCATTGCATAAAGCGCAGCGGTCAGTCCGCTTTTCATATCGCTGCTGCCGCGGCCGTACAAAACACCATCCCGTATTTCAGCACCGAACGGGTCAAAGTTCCATCGCCCCCGTTCTTCGTCAGAAACCGGTACGACGTCCATGTGTCCGGTAAAGATGATGCTGTTTTCACGGGTTTTTCCACGCACCCGAGCGACAATATCACAGCGGTTTCCTTCAACCGGAATCCGCTCATATTCAATCTTATTCGCTTGCAAAAAATTTTCTATATATTGCACCATTGGCGCTTCGTTTCCCGGTGGATTGATGCTGGGAATTTTTACAGCGCCTGAAAAAAACGTACGGAGTTCATCATCATCGATATAATCAAAATAGTTTTGCATCGCATATCTTTTCATAAAACCTCTTAGAAAAATCAATTTCAATATCTTCTGTACATATCAGATTTCCACTTGTTCTATCAAAACAATGTATTTCTCTCTTCTATCTATTAATCCTAATATTTTCATAATTAAGAGTTACTATTGGATAATAAGAACCTTTTCTAATCTTATTTCCAAATAAAATCAAAGACACATATTTTTTTCCATTATCTTCGTAAAATTCTTCGTACCCATACTCTTGAGGTTTATATTTTTTATTTAATCTTGAAATATGACCGTTTTCTTTTACAGTGTTCCAAGATAAAATCTTAGCTTTTTCAAAAATAATATCAAAATAAATTGACTTCTTTTCTTCTGAATCATAAGTATTAACTTTTATTACAACGTTTCCATTAATTTGTTTCAGATGGATTTTTGCATCATGCAAATATTTATATATTTTTATGAAATCAGATTTTTCAAAATATTTTATTATACTCTTATTATATTCAATTGATGCTTTGCGATACTCATCATCATTGTAATCAGATAGATAAATATATTTTAAAAATTTTGATTTTTTTATATTTCCATAAGTTAATAACATTTTTAATCCTTTCCCAACGCTTGGCGTTGGATACATAACTAACGCTTAATCTGCAACAAGACTTGTCCTTGTTGCAGATTAAGCGAATGTTAGACAATTTTACTTTCCCATAGTTTGAGCATAGGTTTTCGCATTATTAACAAAAGTTTTTAAATCTATCTTGTCAAAATAATCTCGCTGCCATTTTGTATAATCAAAACGTTCTCTTCTTACAGCAGCAATAAAGTATTCTGCATCAACGATACCCAAAGATTCCATCAAACATTCCATACCACGAGAAAGAAGTTCTATTGTCGCTGGTGGTTCAATCATTTTAGTCATCACTTTCATTACCTCCATTTAACAAATCTATGAATTCTATCGGATTAAGTAATCTTACAGTATCACTCTTATATTTTAACATACGTTTATCAGTACTCAAAAGATAGTCGTATTTCATCATTTCAGCACAAACTATATGGCAAGAATCCTTCATTTTTACGCCTGCGATAATTTTCTTCGGAAAGTTTTGACACTTTCTGTTCAAGGCAAAATTTATTTACCGCACCAATAAGATGAATTACTGCGACCGAATCTTTCGAAAGCCCAGTTTCTTCTTTTTCAATAAGAATATTAGGCTCAAAATCTGCTCGGTCTAGATTCGAAGTAAAAGGAATTACCACAACTGTATTCAGATCTTTTATTCCGAGCAAATCATTTTGCATTACGACGGCAGGACGTATTTTTGACGGCAAACTGCCTACCGGCTGCCCAAAATCAATTGTCCATATCTCACCATGTGTCATTTTTTAATTCCTCCCACATAGTGTTCATTGAACTTCGGGCAATATCAGTTTCCATTTCGGCATAGTTTTCTTCATTCCGTTTTTTTTTCAAAGACTCGAGCATTTTTTCCATTAAAATAATTGTCTGTTCATAGGAAAGAGAAAGCACTTGTTCCGTAAAATCTGCGTAAGCGGTATCTGACATATTGCACCTCCAACTTTCATTATACCATATTTCAAACAATTTTTCACAAAATTATGCTTTTTTTATCGGATGCCTGATGACCGTTTTCCATTTTTCCGGAGAACTTTTTCTGGGGTCTGAAAGATAAATTTCATGGTGCAAACGTTTTTCCGTCATATCGTTTTCATATCCATTTGATCGAATGAAATCATCCATAATTTTTACGCTTGTCGGTTCATCGTCATAAGAACCGTTATGCATTATCTGAACGCACAAGCCTTCTTCAATCGATAGAAATTCCGCAGAGGAGCAATCGATTTTTTTCTTTTCGGCAGCAGTCTTTACGGCCCAATCAAAATCTTTTTTTGTAACAAAATCTGGAATACGAATTACCGAAATCCAATTGAAGCTTGATTTGTCTGAATAGTCTACGCCGTCAATCCCGGCCTGCCACCAAAAACCTTCCAACGGAGGAACAACATATTCAAAAAATTCGTTAATTTTATAATCAGTCTTGTAACTCATTTTTAGAGTATACGCTACCGCATATAATACTCCAACTGCCCGCTGATAAGCGCCGCCTGCTTCATTTGGATTTCCTTTTCCCCTAACTGCAATATAATTCATTTTTGGAACTGTTACAATTTCTGGTTTATTTTTGGGAAGATAAAATTCCCGGTATTCTTTCTTGAAATCAAATGCCATATTTTTCTCCATAATAGCTGCCCAGTGGGTAGTCCACATAACATTCGCTTAAACGGTTTTGCGGCTTTGCCGATGCGTATAGCAGCGGAAAAGTTGACGCGAAAGTTGCGGTGCCGTATAGGCACAGCAAGCAACTTTCGTGACAAAACAAATGTCAGGTTGAAGCGAGTGTTAGGCGATTCTTCTATCCCACAATTCAATTTATCGCATAATGCTTTGCATACTGAGAAAGTACTTCATTCATCATAGTCTGATATTTTGTATTATTTTTCTTTGCTTCTGCTTTGAAAAAATTAATACAATCAGAATCTATTGAGATTGTTATTTTTTCTTTTGTTGTTTTTTTTATAAGCTCTGCTGGTGAAGGAAGAAAATCCGCCACTAATACGGCAGAATCCAATGCTTCCATTACTGCTTTTTCGGGGTTACTGTAAATGCTCTTCATAGAGTTTCTTTCCTTGACGCCAATAGCCTGCGCCGAAAATCCTAATATTTTGACCGCGTATTGTAAAACGCACTGTCAAAATTCCTTCGTCTGTTTTTCCAATGCAAAAATAACGTTTTTCTGAACAGGAATGCTTTACATCTTCCAAGATCATACGGTTTGCATCAAAAAAAGTATCCTGCGCTTTTTCAAAAGAAACCTGATGCTTCCGTATGTTTTCAGCGTTTTTATTTTCATCCCATTCAAATGTCATATACAGCTATACTATACATATTATTGTATGTATTTGTCAACACAAAATATTTTATATTTTGGAATAGTCAATATTAGTACAGTGCCTAAATAGCCCAAATGTATTTAAGCAGCACCTTTTTTAGATGCAGCCTTTTCCCTGTATGCAACTGGCGGCAAACCGTCCGGATTTACTGTCGTGATACGTTTCGTGTTGTAATAATCAAACGTGTATCTCCAGACGATTGTCTTGACTTCCTCAACGGTCAGTTTTGTCGTATCAAGCTGATATATCTTTTCCTTTTTCAGCGTCGCAAACCAGCTTTCCATCCGTGCATTATCCCAAGGTTTATTTTAAGCGGTACAAATGGTACCGCTTA
>ERZ772957.2271-NODE-2271-length-11257-cov-6.448670_pt1 | contig 11257 bp, 11 predicted proteins | sample MGYA00580682_ERZ772957 | MGnify/ENA primary metagenome ERZ772957 (study PRJEB29015, sample SAMEA2737921) | human oral metagenome | biome: human oral; feature: human-associated habitat; material: dental | place: China | collected 2025 ...
TGTTTGCGAGCAAAAACGGCATATTTTATCTAAGCAAGGATAAAATTTTAAATCGACCGCGCGGTAGCGGCGCCGAGGGCTGGCTCAAAGACGCGTTTTGGTACGTGTATTATAAATTTGGAGCAGACGGCAGTAAGCTAAGTGCGCTAAAAAGGGCAGGCGATAACCCGTTTAAAGGCGCCGTGCGGCAGATCTCGGAGAAGCTTTTGAAAGATGACACGGGATTTTACTATCTAAATTTCTACTCGCATAGCGTCTACGTCACGGGTCGCAGCGGCAGGCATCTGGATAAGCGGACAAATTTCATCGAGCTGCGAAAGATCACGCTTGAGGTACATGACGAGGAGGTGATGGCGCAGATAGCAGACGAGGCGGCGCGAAACCCTGAAATGTCGCAGCAGGTCTTTACCGCGCAGGACGTGGAGTACGAAAACGGCGCGGCCTTTTATATGTATTGCCTTGCGGCGGTTTTATTGCTCGGAGCTTGGATTTATAGCTACCTTAGAAAACGCAGCTTGCACCGCGGTTAAATTTGGCGACGCGGCGGAAGGTAAATTTAGAGCGAGACTAAAATACCGACGTCATGTTATCCAGCGACCCTTGGCTAAAGAAAGTAAATTTTAAGAGCGAGACGGCACGGCGGAGCAGTAAATTTAAGATAGTATTGCGGTTGCCGGCGCAGCAATGCGGCAAATTTATGGGTGCTGCGATTGCGGGTACGACAGTGCGGCGGCGGGATACGATTGAACGTGCGTCAAAGTTTGCCGGTGCCGAGTTGTCGGTTTGTCGGCGCGCAGTAAACCAGCTAGATGGTGCGAGGCGGAATGACAGCGCGGCAAAACGGCAACGACTTTTGCGCCGTTAAATCGCGCTACCTAGTTTTAGTCGGAATTTTGAAAATTGTGCGGATAAAGCTTTGGCTGAGATTTGCAAAACACTACAAATACGGTGTTTTATTTTAAATCGCCTTTGTCGCTTATCTAAATTTAAGGGGTAAGAATATAAACTTCAAGTATTCATAGCCTGGAAAAATAGAATTTCTGACGCTGTGTAAATCTACTCCGCTGGAGTTTGAAACTATAGTGGGGTTTTTGGACGCGGATAGGTATTTTTCCGTGTAAATCTACTCCGCTGGAGTTTGAAACATTTAACCTGCGCGGATATGGAAGCAGAATTTATTCGGTGTAAATCTACTCCGCTGGAGTTTGAAACCCTTATACCTCCGTATCTTTGCCACATCATCGCGTGTAAATCTACTCCGCTGGAGTTTGAAACCCGCACCGTATGACGGTCAAGCAATCTAAAGTAGGGTGTAAATCTACTCCGCTGGAGTTTGAAACAACGATGGCGGTATCCCAGCTAAAATAGGTGAGGGTGTAAATCTACTCCGCTGGAGTTTGAAACTCGATCCCCCACATCTACGCACTCCTTGAGGAGCGAGTAAATTCTCTCCACTGGAGTTTGAAACTCAGATGAAAAATTGCTTGAGCTTATCTGCCAAGCAAAGTGTAAATTATCTCCGATGGGGTTTGAAACTGGCTATCACCCATGGAGTGCGTCCATTCGGCAATGTGTAAATTTACTCTGTTGGAGTTTGAAACCTACGGATTTTAAATCTTAAGCCCATAAAAATCGGCGTTTCAAGCACTGCTGCATTTTACTGTGCCTTGATTTGTGCTTCACCTGATAAAATTTAGGCTAAAAAATACATTATTGATAGCTCTGGATTAGCACTTTATGTGGATTTCAGTTTTAAGATCAATAATACCGACGCCAAAGCCCGGCTATCTAATTGATTTTAAATTTGCCGGGCGTTGAAGGGCAAATTTATATCGGAGTTTTGCTCTAGCTCTCGATATAGGTTTTTAGTTTGCGGCCGATTTTTGGGTGCTTTAGCTTTTTGATCGCCGAGCTTTCGATCTGGCGGACGCGCTCGCGAGTGATGTTGAGCTCTTTGCCGATCTCTTCGAGCGTGCGGTCGCTCTCGTCGTCAAGCAGTCCGAATCGCATGCGGATTACCGTGCGCTCGCGGTCGTTGAGCTGTTCTAAGATATCGTCGATCTGCTCTTTGAGGTCGGATTTTAAAATTTGCTCGATCGGCGAAACCGAGCTTTTATCCTCGACGAAATCGCCGAATTTGCCGTCATCCTCGTTTCCGATCGGCGCTTCTAGACTGATCGGCTCCTTTGTGATTTTGATGACTTGCTTTACTTTATCGACGCTAAGGCCTACCTCTTGCGCGATGACGTTGATATCGGGCTCCTTGCCGCCTTCTTGCATATATTTGCGCGTGATTTTATTGATACGATTTATAGTCTCGATCATATGGATCGGGATGCGGATCGTGCGGGCCTGATCGGCGATGGCGCGCGATATTGCCTGGCGGATCCACCACGTCGCATAGGTCGAAAATTTATAGCCGCGCTTGTATTCAAATTTATCCACAGCCTTCATAAGCCCGATATTACCCTCCTGGATGAGGTCTAAAAACGGCAGCCCGCGGTTGGTGTAGCGCTTGGCGATGGAGACGACCAGGCGCAGGTTGGACTTCGCCATGCGCGCCTTTGCGTTATCGCTGATGCGCTTGCCGCGTTTGATCTGCTCTAAAATTTCTTTCAGCCGCTCGGGCTCGAGGTTAAAGCTTTTTTTGCTTGCCTCTTTTGTTAAAAAGAGCTTTTTTATATCGACATAGGTCGAGACCATCGTAGCTTCCGGCACGCGCGCGATGATGTCGTCTTTGCTAAGCCTCGTGATTTCTTTTAGAATTTTTTTGTGATTTTCGCGCAGTTCGGTGCTAAACATCGGCAGCTTGTATTCCAGGCGCTTGAGCTCTTTTTCGAAGCCCTCGTCGCTTTTTAGCGCGGTCTCCATCGATTTTACGATCTCGGTGATGAGCTTGCTCGTAGGCCCCAGATCCATGAGCTTTTCTTTTAAAATTTTCTTTTTAAACGCCAAGTTCAGCTTCGATAAAATTCCCTTGCTCTCCTTGATTGCCTCGGCGTTTTTCTCGGCAAATTTCATCCAGTCCTTTTTGGCTTTTTCGAGAGCCTTGAAGCTTTCGATGACCTTTAGAGCGCGCTTATCGTTCTTTTTGGATCGCCTTTGCTTCGCCTCGTCCTCATCCGTGCTCTCCTCCTCATCGTCGTCGTAATCCTCCTCCGATAGTTCCTCTTCGTCCTCCTCTTCACCCTCTTCGTCGCTGTCGTCAAAGCTCTTGAAAAGCTCCTTGACGCGGCGCTCGCGGTTGATGAGTGGCTCTTTATAGTCTAAAATGAAATCTATTAAGTACGGCACTGAGCAAAACGCGTCGATGATGATGTCCTCGCCGAGCTCGATTTTTTTGCTGATCTCGATCTCTTCTTCTTTCGTTAACAGCGGGATCTGTCCCATTTCACGCAGATACATCCGCACCGGGCTGTCCGAACGGCTCCACTCCAAAAGCTCGACGTCGCTGGATAGGTCAAACTCCTCGTCCCAGCCCTCGTCCAGTAGCTTTTTTTGCGTGGCTTCTTTGAGTTTCGCGTCCTCTAAATTTTTGATTTTGGAGATTTCTGCGGCGGAGATCAGCTCGACGTCAAATTTTTTCGTAAGCGCTTCGACCTTCTTAACGGCCGTCGCGGTGGGGGCTTTGTCGAAAAATTTTATCAGTCTTTCGTAGGTGATGTAGCTTTTTTGATTGTCGTCGAAAAATTGCTCGATGGGGCTTAGGGCGTCTTTTGAGCTCGCCATAAAATCTCCTTGTGTCGTTGTGTATTTGGTTTTGGAAAATCGGATTATACCGAAACGCTCTTTATTTTTCCTTATATACGGCGCAAATAGTCTAAATTTAATAATTTTTCAAATCCTAAAAATTAGGCTAAATTTTAAAATTTAGGTTATATTTTTAGATAAATTTAAGATTGCTCTCTAAAATTCCGCGTTCGCAAGACGAAAATTAGCGCGCCAAAATTCCGTTTCCTTTACGCTGCCGCTTTAAAATTTTACGCCTCCGCACTTCCTATCTCTGCGCCTTTGCGTTTAAATTTAGCCCTAAATTTCAAACGAGGAATTCCGCCCTCATATCGGAGCGATTGAGCGGATTTTAATAAATTTGTCGGTAAAATCGCGCATCTATTTTAAAATTTAAGGCGGAAATATGGCAAAAGTATGGAAATTCGGCGATGATATCGACACCGACATTATTATCGCGGCGCGCTACCTAAACACTTCCGATGCGGCGGTGCTTGCGACGCACATTATGGAGGATGCGGACAGGGATTTTTCGTCCAAAATAGCTCGCGGCGACATCATCGTAGCTGGGAAAAATTTCGGCTGCGGCAGCTCGCGCGAACACGCACCGATGGCGCTTAAGGCCGCCGGAATTTCATGCGTGATCGCAAAAAACTTCGCTAGGATTTTTTATCGAAACAGCTTCAACACCGGCTTTTTGATCCTCGAATGCGATGAGACGGATAAGATCGCTCAAGGCGACGAGCTTAGCATCGATCTAAAGGGCGGCGTAATTAAAAATTTAACTCAAAAAACTGAGTATAAATTCGGCGCGATCCCCGAGTTTATGCAAAAACTCCTCGATGCCGGGGGAGCGATAAATTATGCAAAAACAAAGATAAACTTGTAAGGAATTTGGATGAAAAAGTACGACGTATGCGTGATAAAAGGCGACGGAATCGGCCCTGAGATCATCGAAGAAGCGATCAAGGTGCTGGATGCCGTAAGCCATAAATTTAATTTTGAGCTAAATTTTGACTACCGCTTGATGGGCGGCGCGGCGATCGACATTATGGGTGTTCCGCTTCCGGATGAGACGCTAAATGCCGCTAAATCAAGCGACGCGGTGCTTTTCGGCGCGATCGGCGGCGCTAAATGGGACGGCTTGCCGCGCGAACTGCGACCTGAAAGCGGGCTACTGAAAATCCGCAAAGAGCTTGGAGCGTTTGCAAACCTGCGCCCTGCGATGATTTTTGATGAGCTGATAAACGCTTCGACGCTAAAGCCGGAGATCATCAAAGGCGTCGATATAATGGTGGTACGCGAGCTTACGGGCGGGATTTATTTCGGGCAGCCGCGCGCAAAAAACGAAAAGGATGCGCTAAATACGATGTGCTACAACGTCTCTGAGATCGAGCGCGTCGCAAAAGTTGCCTTTGAGGCTGCGCTTTTGCGAAACAAAAAGATAACGCTCGTGGATAAGGCTAACGTGCTTGAAACAAGCCAGCTGTGGCGCGAGGTCGTAAGCGAGCTAGCCAAAAATTATGCGGGGATAAATTTAGAATTTATGTACGTAGATAACGCCGCGATGCAGCTCGTGCGGGCGCCTGCGCAGTTTGATGTGATTTTGACGGAGAATTTGTTCGGCGATATTTTAAGCGACGAGGCGAGTATGATCTGCGGCTCGATCGGGCTGCTTCCGAGTGCGAGTATCGGCGGCAAGGTAGGAATTTACGAGCCGATCCACGGCAGCGCGCCCGACATCGCGGGGCAGGGGATCGCAAACCCGATCGCTACGATCTTAAGCGCTGCGATGATGCTAAAATACGCATTCGGCGAAAATGAAGCCGCAGCTGCGATCGAGCTTGCCGTGCGCGCTGTGCTTCGCGACGGATACCGCACCAAGGACATCGCGCAGTACGATGCCAAAGAAATTTGCTCGACCGCAGAGATCGGCTCGATCATCGCAGATTACGCGGCTAAGGCTTAGGAGCTAGCCTTGAATGGTGCGCTAGCATACGCTATGGAGCTTGAGAAAAAAGGCGATATCTACGGCGCGATGCGGATTTGCCGCGGTATTTTACGCGATAATCCGCAAGATGGCGATGCGGCGGTGCTTTTTGCGCGGCTAAATTTAAATCATCGAGTAAGCTCTGGCGTCAATATGGCGATGCTGGAGCGCTTTTTAAGCGTCGATGCGCGCAAACAAGCGGAATTTAAGAGGTGGCTAATTGATGTATGAAAATGAACTGGAAGATATCATCGAAGCAGTAAATGAGATGAAAGCACAAAAGCGCGCGCAAGATTTGGCGGCGCAGCAAGAGGGGGCTGTGAATGCAAACAGCGCTGAAGCAGAAGCGCAGGCTTCGCAGTATGCTTTAAGCCCCGCTTCTTTTGCGCCAGATCCCATTGCATCTGGCGCCTTAAATTCCACATCTGCACCGGATATCGCTTCATCAAACGCGCAAAATTTCACTTCCTTAGATACCAAAAATTCCACTTCGCGTTTTGTTTCATCGGACGCTTTAAATTCCGCCCTAGATCGTTCAAATACCCTTGCACGCAAGAGCTCTGCGCCTAGCGGCACGGAATTTGCGGCGGACGCTACTTTAAAAAAATCTGCCACAAAAGATGAAAATTTTACTTTTTCCAGCGAGGAGAATTTTAAAAATTCTGATCTTACAGGCGGTGAAAATTCCGTGGCCTCCGTCTCTTTAAATGGAGAAAATTTTATAAATTCCGCTTCTGCAAGTGGCAAAGATTCCGCAAATACTGCTTTTGCAAACGATGAAATTTTAAAAAGCTCCGCCGCAAAATTTGACGAAAGCTTGCGTGATTTATCAGGCATCGCAGGTGAAATTTACGATAGTTTAGGCAGCGATATGAATGGGTTTGTTTCGGCGCAAAGCAGGGACGCAAACATGGCGCAAAGCTCTGCTGAAAGTAAAGATTTTGAATTAGCGCTAAATTCTACGGATGACGACTCCCAAAGTGAGCAAGATTTGACGCCTCGTATTTTAGGCGCGCATTTTAAGGAGCTAAGCAATGACGATTTTGGGCCTGGCTCTGATTTCAAAGAAAATGAAGTTGACGATTATTTCGGTACGGCGCATTCTAAAAAGCAGGATTTAGCGTCGCTTCAAGCTCAAAATTCTGCCGCACTAAAGATTCGCAATGCTGCCGCGCGCCAGCAAAATTTCGTTTCGCAGCCGCAGAATTTTACGACGCCCGGGGTGCGAGACGATGAGCTCGCCACGCCGCAGCTTCGCAATTCTGCCGCACAGGATATGCAAGCGGAAAGTTTTGCCTCTTATGGTGCTCAAAATTCCGCCCTGCACCAGCCCGAGGAAGCGCGACACCTTGGGGCCGCGAGACAACCTCAAGCGGGTGACAAATCAAAATATCTCACAAATGCAGATTTTAAAATTTCAAGCGAAGCGGAGTTTTTGAGCGCGATAAAAGAGCGGATTTTAGTGCTTTTTGAGGGGCTGAACGCTTTTGAGAAGGGCGATTTGAACGCGCGTGTGGAGCTAAATTTAAAATTTATGGAATTTTTGCTTGCAAGTATCGAAAACCGACTTGAAAATCTATCAAAATGACGATTTCATCGCGCTTTTAGATTATCTTAAAAAATTTAGCTCACGCATATATCTAGTAGGCGGCTGCGTGCGCGATCATTTTTTGGGGCAGGCGAGCGCTGATGTGGATGTGGAGCTTTATGATGTGGGTCCGCACCGTTTCGAGCAAATTATGCAGGACTTCGGCGCACAGGGCGTCGGCAAAAGCTACTTCGTCTATAAATATAAAAATTTCGATGTTTCGCTTCCGCGCACCGAGAGTAAGACTGGCATCGGACACAAGGGCTTTAGTGTCGCTTTGGCTACGGACGAACATGAGGCTAGCAGGCGGCGCGATTTTACGATCAATGCGATGATGATAGACGCTATAAGCGGTAAAGTGCTCGATTTTTACGGCGGGCTTGCGGATCTGCGCGCGCGTATTTTGCGAGTGGTCGATCCGCACACTTTCGTGGAGGATAGCTTGCGCGTATATCGCGCGGTGCAGTTTGCCGCAAGATTTGAGCTTTGCGCCGAGCCGCGCACCTTAGAGCTCATGCGCGGCATTGACGTTAGCGATCTTAGTTGCGAGCGCATTAAAGCAGAGCTGATTAAATTTTTCCGTGCACCCATGCACCGATATGGGATGATGCTAATGCAAGAGCTGGGGCTTTACGAGCGGGTTTTTGGATTGCAGATTGATACGCGTACGCACGAGCGACTGATGCAATTCATAGAGCGCGGCGAATCTTTCGTAAGAAATGAAATGTTTTTTTTATATGCGTTTTTGAATTTTTTAGGATTAGATAAAAATAAGATTTTAAAGAATTTAGGGCTAAATTCTCTTTATAAAAGGCTACTTATAGAGCCGTTTTTTAAGCGGGTAAGCGACGAGCGACTATGTAAAATCGCTCTAAAAATGCCGCTTAAGCAGTGGCTCGGGCTATATTGTAAAGGTAGGGTGCAAGCATCAAAGCGGCTTGGGATTTGGGATAAGAAATTTAAGAGCTTGATTTGCGCTGCGGATGTCGCTCGCAACCTGCGCGGCGCTGCGATCGGCAAGGAGATCGAGAGGCTGCAAGAAGCGGAGATTAGGGCATTTGTAGCGGCTTTAAAAGCGTAAATTTAGAGAGATTTTTGTAAAATCGCCGTTTTATTTAGGAGCTAGTTTTATGAAAAAATTCTATCGTCGCGACGAAATTTACGCGTTTTGCAAGAATGCTGCGTCTTTGCAAAAATGCGCTTTTTGCTTTGATCGTAGGCAAAATCCCGTGATTTTTACTGCGCGAAATTTTATCTTTTGCGACGAGCGAAATTTAAATTTTTACGGCGTAAGATTTCATAGCAAAAAGCTTAGCTCGGTAGGATTTCACGACGCAGAATTTTACCTATTAAAATTCCATCCGTCGTGCCGCCACACGGAGAAAATCCACGAGGCGAAGTTTTATGGATCGAGCGAATTTCGCAGATCACATCGCTGCGGCGAGAAATTATACGAGCCGTGCAGCAACGAGACGGAATTTCACGGCTCGCATTGCAGCGAGATGAAATTTTGCGGATTAGGACATCTTGGCACAAAATCTCACAGCCTGCGTCATATTAAACGCATTAAAGCAAAATTTAGCGAGCCGTATTGCGCGTCCTGTGCTATGGGAGTAGTTGCCTCGCCGCACCACAAAAAAATGCAAGAGCCGTGTCGCTGCAAGGAGAGATCTAAAGTCCTGCAGTATCGCAAAATCACGGACCTAAATTTTATTTCACAGAATTTCAAATTATGGAATTTTGCCCATTTAAATTTGCAAGGCTTTACTGCGCAAAATTCCAAGCCGCGTAATTTGGCTTTGCAAAATTTTAAATCTCAAAACCTTGTCTCGCGGAATTTTAAATCGCAAAATTCTACCCGTTCAAAATCGGTGATTTTTGATGTTTAATATCGTGTTAGTATATCCGCAGATCCACACAAACACCGGTTCCATCGGGCGTATGTGCGTCAATGCTGGGTGTCCTTTGCATCTGATTAAGCCGCTAGGATTCCTCATCGACGATAAGCATCTGCGCCGCGCGGGACTCGATTATTGGGCAAATTTAGATCTTAAAATTTGGGAAAATTGGGACGAGTTTATGGCGGCGAACGATAAATTTAAGCAGCGCTTCTTTTTTGCGACGACGAAGACGAACAAGCTCTACTACGAGGCGAAATTTCAGCCGGGCGATTTTTTGATTTTCGGCTCTGAAGGGCATGGACTGCCGCTTGAAATAATGCGCACAAACCGCGAAAACTGCATCACGATCCCGATGAGCGGGGCGGGGCGCAGTTTAAATTTAGCCACCAGCGTGGGCATCGTAACCTACGAAGCGATCCGCCAAAATATCAATAAATTCGACTTTAGGAGCGCGGTTTGCGAGTTTTAGCGCTACTTTTTGCGATGTTTTTCTGCGGCGCGAGTGCGGCGGAGCTGAAGATCGCATCGTTTAATGTGCAAAATTTATTCGACGGCGTAAACGACGGCACGGAGTACGCGGATTTTGAGATCGGGCGCGGAAGCTGGAGCGAGCAAAAATACGAGCGCAAGCTGCAAGCGGTAGCGGACGAGATAAGCGCGCTTAATGCCGATATTTTGGGGCTGCAAGAGATCGAAAACGAAGCCGTGCTAAAAGCGCTTGCGCAGAAGGCGGGCTATAAATTCTACGCTTTTTCTCGCGCGCAGACTGCACCTGCGGGCGTGGCGGTGATGTCGCGCATACCGATAAAATTTCAAAAAACCTACCGCCCGATAGAGCTTAAAACTAGAGATATTTTGCGCGCTGATTTTGCGCTTGGTGGCACTGATTTTAGCTTTTATGTCGTGCATATGCTCTCTGCGCGCAATCCGCTAAGCGAGCGCAAGCGCAATTTCGCTTTTTTACGCGAGGTTTTGCAAGGGCACCAACGCGCTATCATAGCGGGAGATTTTAATACGAATTTCGGGCGAAATTCTTTGCTAAATGAGCTTATCGAGCGCGATGGATTTAGTGATTTGTGGGCACTGCATCCCTGCTCGCAGCTAAAGCATTTTGGCTCTTGTGAGTCTCATGAAAGCGGCGCAGTGCTAGATCATATCTTGCTTAGCGACGATTTTTTTAGTAACGAGCCTGGATATAAAAAGGACAGCTTCGCGGTTGCTAAATCCTCTACCGCTTCCGATCATTTCCCGATTAGCTTCATTCTGACGAACGAAGGCGCTTTAAAATCTATGCCGAAAAAGCAAGAATTTTTAGCTAAAAATACTGCTAGTGCCGCAAAGACCGTCACGATAGAGGAGCTTTATGGGCGCATTATAAGTGAGCCTGTGTTGATAAAAAGCGCAGTCGTGAGCTTTACAAACCGCCACGGCTTTGCGATCTCCCAAGATGGAAGCGGAGTTTTTGTCTATGGCGGCAGCGGGCTGCAGCTAGGCGATAAACTCGATCTGCTAGTAAAAAAGACGAAATTTTATAAGCAAAGCTTTGAAATCGACGATTTTGAGATCGTATCTAGAAGCGGCAACGTAGGCTCTATCGCGCCATACGTTTTGCCTAGCGCATCGGTGCGGCAGCTGCGCGCAGGAGATGTGATAAGCACGATCAAAGGCGACGTTAAAGACGGCATAATTGATCTAAAAAGCGCGGGAGAGTTTAGAATTTTTCGCAAAAGCGCTCCTGTACAAAACGGCAAAAATTTAGAATTTAAAAATGCCTATTTTACGATTTATAAAGGGCAAAAGGAATTTATAGTAGAATGATACACGCCGTTATAACCGCACTTTTCGTGCTTTTTATGATATTTATGATCGTAGGATTTAACCGCGAAATGATGGAGAAAAACGAAAAACGAAATCAACGAAAAAAGGATAAAGATGGAACTACTCATTGAGATTGGGGTCGAGGAGCTGCCTGCGATCCCGTTTTTAAAAGAGCTTGCGAATATCGCGCCAAAATGGCGCGCGGTGCTTGAGGCTAACCGCATAAATAGC